>FTEF01002343.1_pt1 | contig 31948 bp, 22 predicted proteins | sample 1640081 | NCBI WGS metagenome assembly FTEF01 (sample SAMEA3914816, study PRJEB12502) | metagenome | biome: forest; material: soil | place: USA | collected 2011-09-16 | depth 0.3 m
GAATAAAACTCGGTGCCTGGCTCGTCGTGAAACGGCGTCCAGAACATCGGCGACGCGTAGATGTACTTCGCGCCTTTCGGCGCGAGCAGCCGCAGCGTCGCTTCGGTGCTTTCGTACGGCACGAGCTCGCTCTTGCTCGCGCTCGCGTACCACTTCTCGTAGTACGCGACGCCAGCGACGGCGTAGAGACCGACGAGCACCGGCCCGGCAAATGCGAACATCGGAAGAAATGTCGTGACTTCGCTGACGGCGAACCCGGCCGCCAGTGCAAAGCCGATCGTCACGTGCGGCAGGTAAACCGGCACCTTGTTGTTGATGAAGAAGGCAAAGATGATCGCCGCGCCCGCCGAGAGAATCAGCAGCCGGATCGGGCCTTTCGGATCGGCGTCCGTGCGCCTGGCGCCGATGACGGAACGAACGGCCAGCAGCGCAATTCCAACCACCGTCGCGATCTTGAAAAACCACAGCAGCGGATTCGGCACGTCGTTGGTGACGAGACCGAAGTACCACCCCTTATACCGGCCGATCTCGAGCGCGGCCTGGTGCAGGATGACGGACGGCCGCCACGCCGGCACGCGGTCGCCGGCGAAATTCCCAATCTGCACCTGCACGTCGTGCCAGCGCGTGACGACGACGGCGAGATAGGGGCCGAACGTCGCAAGCAGTCCGCCGATGAAGCAGTAGCCGAAGCGCGAGACGATGCCGCCGAGGCCATAGTCGAGCAGGTACCACGCGAGCAGGACGATGCCGGCCCAGAACGCGTTGCCGTGCACCAGCATCGCGGCCCCGAGCGACGCGCCGCCGAGCGCGAACCACCAGCCCCGCGATCGCTCACGTCCGATGAGATACGCTGCAAGCGCGGCCGCAATGAAGAACACCGACGGCAAATCGGTTCGCGCATTGCGCGCGCCGCCGAGGAAGTTGCTGTCGACCGCAAGCAGTGCCGCCGCCATGATCCCGGCGACTGGGCTCACGGTCCGGCGGCCGATCGACGACACCAGCATCACCGTGCCGAGTCCGAGAAGGACATTGAAGAGGCGCGCCTGGAACAACCCGACGCCGAAGATCGCCATCCAGGGCGCGAGCAGATATCCGTAGCCGACCTGCAGCAGATAGGCGGTCTTGAGGCCGAGCATCGGCTGGCTCGCGACGCCGGTGCGAATGACCTGATAGGCGCGCTCCATCAGCCACGGCTCATCCACGTTCACGCGCGGCATCATCGTCAGATGCGGCAGCGTGTTGTGGAGATACACGAGCGCGATGCCCGCAAGCGCGGCGAGATAGATGCGGCGCGCGAACGTCAAATCAGGCGCCGTCCTTCGAGCCATCGCAGGATGGCGGCGGTCGACGCCTCGACGGGCTCGCGGTCGGTGTGGACGGTGATTTCCGGAGAGACCGGCGGTTCGTACGGATCGGACACGCCGCTGAAGTTCGCGATCTCGCCGCGAAGCGCCTTCGCATAGAGGCCCTTCGGATCGCGCTTCACGAGCGTGTCGAGCGGGCAGTCGACGAAGATCTCGATGAACGGCGATTCGTGCTCGCGCCGGATCTCCTCGCGGATTTCGCGGTACGGGGAAATCGCCGCGGCAATCGCGACGGCGCCGCTGCGCGACAGCATCCGCGCGACGTAGCCGATGCGCCGGACGTTCTCGTTGCGGTCGCTTTGAGTAAACCCCAGACCTTTGCTCAGCCGCTGCCGGACTTCGTCGCCGTCGAGCCGCTCGACGGCCAGCCCGCGCCTGGCGAGCTCGGTCGCGATCGCCTGCGACAGCGTGGATTTCCCGGCTCCGGAAAGCCCCGTGAACCACAACGTGAATCCCTGCGGCCCGGGCATCACGCGGCCTTCCGGAACACGAGCACTTCGTGTTTGAGCTGCGACAGGCTCGTGCTCGGCATCGGGTGACGCGCAATCAGATGCAGCCCGGCCGACGGCGCGATGCGCTCGCGCAGCCCTCGCCCAGCCAGCCGTTGCGGCGCGATATACATGTATGGAATCCGCTCCCGCAGCCCTTCGTCGTCCATCTCGCGGCCATGCAGCATGCGGCCCACGCGGAGGATCATCGCGTCGAGCGCGCGCGATCGCACCAGCCGCAGCGCGCGTCGCAGGATCGCAAAGGCATAGTTGTACGCGCAATCGTACGGCATCGCGACGACCAGCACGCCGTCTGATCGCAGGTCGCCCGCCAGCTTCTGAAAGATCGCGAACGTATCGCCGGGAATCAGATGCAGGACGCCGTCCGAGACGATCACGTCCACCGCCGACGCCGCCCGCGCCAGATAGTCGCCCTGCTCGAAGCGGATGCGCGCCGCCATGGCCGCATCGAGCGCCAGGCGGCGCTCAAAGGCCCTGCGGATGTTCGGCGCCGAGACGTCGAGGCCCGTGATGGTCGCGGATCGCATCGCGTCCGCCAGCAGAAACACCAGCGATCCCGTGCCGCATCCGAGATCAAGGACCTCAAGCTGCCGATCTCTTGCGACGTGCTGCAGGACGATCTCGCGCATCCGCGCTGACCGTTCCGCAGGCGCCGAACACGTCTTGTCGGCGAATTCGTCAGCAGCCAAGCCGGCTCGCGATATCTGTCGGGCGCTCGAAGACAAACCGCTTCGGATTTTTCCGCACATGTTCGAGAAAGCGTTGATACGCGCCGAACATCCGCTCGTCGCCGCTGAATCGGCGCTCGCAGTGCGTCAGCAGCATGACGATGCCTTCGGCGCGGGCGATGAGGTCGGCGCAGTCGATCCAGAGCGCTGCGATTTCCTTCGGCGAATATCCGAGAAACCGCAGGCTGCCGTCGCGCGGCATCGACAGCGGCAGCTCGAGAATGCCTTCGATCGCGAACGGCCGCGCGCTCGCGCAGCCGTTATTCGGCACGGGAAACAGGCCGCCCGACGTCGGGATGCTCGTGTCGTAGCGATAGCGGCCGGACAGATCGCGCAGAAGCGCGCGCGTGCGCAGCAGCGACGGCGCGCGGTATCCGGCGGCTCCGTACTTCGCCGCGAACGGCTTCGCGGCATCGAGACGCCGCCGCCGCTCACCCTCGTCTGCGAACGGCGTGAGATTGCTGTGATCGTAGCCATGCACGCCCACGTCGTGTCCGCGGCCGATCACGGCCTGCACCAGGCCGTCGTCGACCTTCCACCCGCACGGGACGATGAAGCTCGTCGAGCGGGCGCCGACGGCTTCTTCGGCGGGCAGAAAGCGATCGACGAGGTTGCGCAGGCCTTCGGGCGAATCGATGTCATGGGTCAGGACGACCGGCACGATGTTGCGGGGCCGCGGTGCCGTCGGCATGCTGAGATCGAACAGCAGATCCGCGCTGAGATCGACCGGCCAGCCGGGGAACGCCGCCCATCGATCCGCGCGCCCGCGGTTCCAGCGGCCGATCACCGATCCGATGGCGGCGCGCACAGCGCCAGGCACGCGTTGATAGCTGACGGGAAGCCGCGCGCTTGCGGGCGGGTGCTCGGTGAACGCCGCGCGCTCGCGTTGATGCACGATGTCGCCGGGCGCCGCCGGCAAAGACCCGCGCTCGACTGCCAGATCGCCAGACGCGCTGAGACGCCAGTTGAGACGCCCCGGCAGATCCGCCGGCAGCTTGAAGCGCAGCCCCTCGGCCCAGGCCGCGTCCGCATACTCTCCGACCGACGTGACGCGCACGTCGATCAGCGCGTCTTCAGGCACCCGGCCACATCCGGAACGAAGGGCCCAGCATTTCCACCAGCCGGCGATTCGGGGCCTCGTATCGCCGCATCAGCTGGCGGCGCAAATCATCGGCGAGGCCGGTCACGTCCTGCTCCGATGGATTGATGACGCCGAGACCTTCCGCGTCCTGCGGGCGCGGCGCCACGCCGATAAACTGCTGCACCGCTTCCGCCGCCGCTCCCGCGCGCTCGACGATGTCCTCGAAGCGCACGATCAGCCGCTGATCCGGCGGGAAGAGCCGGAAATACGGCGTCAGCAGGTCCGCGTACAGTCCGCGCGAGAAGTACGAATACGGGCGGGTGAACTTCAGCCGCTCGGGAAGCTCGCGATCGCGCTGGTCTTCGAGCGCCAGCGCCGTCTCGAAGTTTTCGGTTTCGAGACCATTCATCTTCGTCCAGAGATAGTTCGAATAGGCGCGCGTCACCGGCTCGCGCAGGATGAAGATCAGTTTGACGCCCGGCAGGTCCCGCGCAATACGCCCGGCCGCCGCGGAGCTCTCGAGGTAGTCGGTGCTTTTCTCGCCGGCCGCCTTTCCCGCCGGGACATCCGCGAACCACCTGGCGGAATAGTACGCGAGCCCTTTCGCATACTCGTCGTCCCTGAGAAAGAACTTCGGCTCCGGCGCCACGGGCGCAGCCATGTGCACGCCCGGATGCCGATCGAGCAGCGTATACAGCCAGGTGGTCCCCGAGCGGGGAGCGCCACCGATGATGAATTCTGGGAGTCTCACAAAGTTAGAAGTACTTCTAACTTCTGACTTCTAAGTTCTCACTTCGCGGGAGCGTACGTTCCACGATATACAACGGGCGACCGCGTGCCTCGTCGAGCGCGCGCCAGAGGTATTCGCCGAGCACGCCTATCATCACGAGCTGGACACCGCCGAGCAGCAGGACCGCAAGCATGACGGACGTCCAGCCCTCGACATGCGTGCCAAAGAACAGCTTATTCACGAGCACGTAGAAGCCGAAGAGGAAACTCAGCAGCGACACCAGCAGGCCGAAGTACGAAATCGCTCGGATCGGGAGGAACGAGAACGACACGAACGTGTCGACCGCCGCCTTCAGCATTTTCCCTGTCGTCCACGACGACGCGCCGACGAGCCGCCGCGGACGGTGATACGGCACCTGCGTCTCGCGGAAGCCCGCCCACGCAATGAGGCCGAACGTCAGCCGGTTGCGCTCGTTCATCTGCCGGAACGCGTCCATCACGGGCCTGGTGATCAGGCAGAAGCTGCCGGTGCCGCCTTTCGGATAACTCGGAATCGCGATGCGCCGCACCAGCGAGTAAAAGCGATTCATCGCCCACGCCCGCATCTTCCCGTCGTCTCGGCCGCTGCGCGCGCCCCAGACGACGTCGAAGCCGTCGCGCCATCGGGCGACGAACTCCGTGATGAGCGACGGCGGATCCTGAAGGTCTGCGGCCATGATGACCGCCGCATCTCCCTTCGAGGAATCGATGCCGGCGGCAATGGCCACGTGGCTGCCGAAATTGCGCGGAAAGCGGACCGCCGTCACGCGTTCATCGCGCTCGCGGAGCGACCGGAGAATCTCGAACGATCCGTCCTTGCTGCCATCGTCGACGAACACGAACTCCCAGTCGCAGTCGCCCAGCTGGCGCATGACGGCCGAGACTTCCTCGTGGAACCGCGCGAGGTTGTCCTTCTCGTTATGGACGGGGACGACAATGGCAATGAGCGGACGCGACGTCGTCATCTGGCGTGCGCCGGCCGGCTCATCGACTCGCGGCAGCGCGCTCGCGCCGCCACCAGCCGACGAGCTCGCGCAGGCCCTCTTCGAGGCCCACGGCGGCGCGGAAACCGAGCACGCGCTCCGCGCGCTCGACGGAGGCGAGCCGCCGCGACACCGGATTGACCTTGCGCGCTTCGGCGTGCTGAGGCTGCAGCGTCGATCCCATGACGGCGAGCAGCTTCCGCGCAAGATCGGTCAGCGATGTCTCGACCCCGGTCCCGACGTTGAAGACGACGTCGGTGACCGTCGACAGCGCCGCCATCACGATCGCCTTCGCGACATCCGTCACGTAGACGAAATCCATCGTCTGGGTGCCGTCGCCGTAGATGACGGGGGCTTTCCCGCTGTCGATGGCGTCCATCCACCGGATCATCACCTCCGTGTAGACGCCGTACGTGTCCATGCGCGGGCCGTAGACGTTGAACGGGCGCAGCGCGACGTAGTTCAGCCCGTACATGTCGTTGAAGCTGCGCAGCAGGCCTTCATTGAATATCTTTGCGGCGCCGTAGAGCGTCCGGTTGTCCCACGGATGGTGTGACTCGTCGGTTGGAAACACCTCCGCGAGCCCGTAGACGGAGGCCGACGACGCGGCCACCACGCGCCCCACCTTATGCGCCACGCACGCCTCGAGCACGTTGTACGTGCCGTCGACGAGCACGTCCTTCGCCAGCCTGGGCTCTTCGGCGCATTGCGTGATGCGAATCGCGGCTTCGTGGAACACGATGCCGGCGCCCTCGGTCGCGCGCATGACGTCATCCTGATTCCTGATGTCCCCGTCGATGATCCGCACCCGCCCCGTGGCGAGCGCGTCCGCGAGATTCTGGCGGCGCCCGCGCGAGAAATTGTCGAGAACGACGATGTCGGTCGCGCCGAGGCGAAGCAGTTCGTCGATGATGTGCGAGCCGATGAGCCCGGCGCCGCCGGTCACCATGATGCGAGTTCCGCGAACGTTCATGCCTGCCTTTCGATAGGCCGGATCACTCTGGCCGGGTTCCCGGCCACCACCATGCCCGCCGGCACGTCTTTAGTGACCACGCTGCCGGCGCCGACGATGGCGCCTTCGCCGATGACGACGCCGCAGAGAATCGTGGAGCTCGATCCGATCGACGCGCCCCGCCGCACGAGCGTCGGCACGACCTTCCAGTCGGCGTCGGTCTGCAGATCGCCCGACGCCGTCGTCGCTCTCGGAAATCGATCGTTGATGAAGGTGACGTTGTGGCCGATGAAGACGTGATCTTCAATCGTCACGCCTTCGCAGACGAACGTGTGGCTGGACACCTTGACGCGCCGGCCGATGCGGGCGCCCTTCTGAATCTCGACGAACGTGCCGATTTTGCTTTCGTCGCCGATCTCACAGCCGTACAGGTTGACGAACTCGAAGATCTTCACGTCGCGGCCCAGCTTCACGTCCGCGGCAATCGATTGAAATTTCATCATCGGATTGAGAAACCCTCACACTATAACGCAGGTTCGCCGGGCGCGAGCGGCCGCCGGGTGGCGGCGCGATAGGCCTCGAGCCAACGATCGGCCGTCTGTTCGACGCCGTAGCGGCCGACGACCGTCTCGCGCGCGCGCTGGCCGAGCCGCCGCGCCTCTTCCGGGTCCGACAGCATGCGGCTCAACGCGAGCGCGAGGCCGTCTTCATCGTCCGGCTCGACGAGGCGGCCGTCGATGCCGTCTTCGATGACGGCGTCGGTCGCGCCCTCGATGCGCGTGGCAATGGACGGCAGGCCGCAGGCCATCGCCTCGAGCAGCGCGACGGGATGCGCCTCGCGGATCGACGACAGCACGAAGACATCGGCCGCGCGGTAGAAGCGTTCCACCGCGTGCGTCGGCTCGACGAAGATCACCTGGTCGCCCTTGCCCATCGCCGCCGCCTGCGCGCGGATCTCGCCGGCGAGACGGCGATCGATCTCGAAATACTTCGAGGCGGTGGCGCCGATGTAGACGAGCTTGGTGGGCACGCCCTGCTGCGCGATGCGCTTCCACGCCCGGAAGAGCAGGTCGGGCCGCTTGTCCTTCGAAAAAAACCCGACGAACATCACGATGCGCTCGTCGTCCCGCCAGCCGAAGCCACGGCGGAGAGCGGACCGATCGGAGGCGGATGCCGGCCTGAATCGATCCAGATCCAGCCCGTTCGGCGTCAGGCGAATCCTGGACGCGGGAAGGCCGGCGTCGAGACAGCGGGTGACGAGATTCGGGCTCACCGGAAGAATGAGCCGCGCCGAGCGGAATGCCCAGTTCGCCAGCGCGCCGCGCGCCGCGGCGGCCTGCGGCTCGTCCTGCCCCGAGGTGTGAAGGGTGAGCACGACCGGCTTGCCCATCAGCTTCGCCATCAGCGAGACCGGCACATTCTTCTGCGAGAAGCCGTGCAGGTGGACGACGTCGACCCGCGGCAGCAGCGCCGCAAGCTTTCCTATGAGGCGGACCGTGGCGCTCGCCTTCGACGCGCCGCTTCCGACGTCGACGGCGACGCGGCTGACAGCGACGCCGGCGATCGTCTCGCTCGGAGGCAGCCCCGGATCGACGGCCGTGACGAGCACCGACATACGCGCGCGGCCGCTGAGCGCCGCGGCCACGGCCTGGCACTGCAGCCCTGCCGCGCTGATCTCCGGAAAATACGCTCCAGCGACGAGCAGGACGGACGGTATCTTCGCCGGCACGTTACCGGCGTCCGCCAAAGGCGCGGGTCAGCACCTCGCTGAACTTCGCGGTCGTTTCTCTGATGTCGTACTCCGCGGCCACGCGATCGAAATCGGCGCCGACACCAAGTGTGCCGTCCCGCCACCGTCCGATCAGATCGCGGATGGCGATGCGGATGCCTGCCTCGTCGTCGGGCGCGGCGACGCTGGCGCCGAGACGCCGGAGGAGGGCCGCCGAGGCGCCTTCGACAGGCGTGATGCCGAGAATCGGCCGGCCGAGCGGCAGGTAGTCCACGAGTTTGCTCGGTAGAAAAGGGCTTGGCCCGGCCGACGGCGCATCGATCGCGACCAGCACATCGGCAGCCGCCGCCATCGTCTGGGCTTCGGCGAGCGGAACCTTGTCTCTGAACTGGACGAGGTGATCGATGCCGAGCGATCGGGCATCGCCCGCGAAGCCGGTGACGAACGGACCCACGAACGTCAGCGCAATCACGCCGGTGAGATCGTCCTGCTTGTGCAGCGCCGCGACGGCACGGAGCAGCGCGGCCGGCGTTCGAATGCCGTCATAGAACCGGCCGGTGTACACGAATTTGAGCGGCGGTCCAGCCTTCGCGCCTTCGGTCCTTCGGCGTGCCAGGCTCTCGAAGCCGTGCGGCACGACGGACACTTTCCGCCGCCACTCGGCGGGATACTTTCGCATCACGAGGTCGGCGGCTTCGTCGGTGACGAACACGATCGCGTCGGCGGCGCGAACGACGTGCTCTTCAATCTTCGCCGCGGCGAGTCGATCCGTTCGCGAACCGCGCCAGTACGGACTGTCGATCCACGGATCGCTGAAGTGCGCGACCCATGGCAGCTTCGTCCGGCGATGCACCCGCAGGCCGGCCAGATGACTCGACCACGGCTGCGCGAATGTCACCAGTCCCTCGAAGGCGACCTGCTGCGATCGCGCGATCGCCGCGCGCGCGGCGGGCCGGACCCACACCCATTTCGGATCGGGCCGGTCGCGAAGCGACGGCAGCAGCCGCCACAACGCGCGCACGATCGTCCATTCTTCCGGAGACTTGACGCGCACGGCCTCGACGCCCGCCGGAAGCGCGAGGTCCTTTCGGTCAGGCCAGTTCGGTCCGCCCCGGCGAGGGTCAAGGCAGACGACCGTCGGCTGCCATCCGAGCGGCACCAGCGCGCCAAGCGTTCGCGCGACCTGCGTCGAGCGCGGGCCATACATGGGCGGCATCTCCCACGACACCGCGAGGAGCCGCCTCATTACGACAGCTCCGCCTGAAGACGGACACTGCCTACGAGGTGGTCAATCGTGCGGCGCGTGTGCTCACGCCACGTATAGCGATCGAGCACGACCCGGCGCGCTTCGGCGCCCAGGCGCTCTCGAAGCGGGCAGTCACCCGCGAGTCGCGCGATGCCGGCGGCCAGCGCGTCGACGTCGCCGGGCGGCACGAGCAGGGCGCTGGCGCCGTCCTCGAGAATCTCGCCGATTTGATCGAGCCTGGAGGCCACGATGCCTTTGCCCATCGCCATGTACTCGAATAGCTTCGTGGGCGATCCGAAAAACGGCGTGCCGTCGGGATTGGGCACGTGCGGCGACACCAGCACGTCGCACGCCGCAAGGTGCGCCGGGCCCTCCTCCTGCGGCACGAGACCGGTGAACACGGCACGATCGATGGCGCGGCCATCGGCAAGAATGCGCTTCACATCGGGCAGCGTCGCGCCGGCGCCGATCATCAGCAGGCGAACCTTCGCCGCGAGCTCGGGACTGGATGAGCGCAGCTGCACGAACGCGCGCGCCAGCGTCTCGGCGCCGTGCCACGGCCCGAACGTGCCGATGAAGCCGACCACGATGGCTCCGGCGAGCCCGTGCTTCGCGCGAACCGCAGCGCCGTCGACATCGGGGTGGTAGCGGCTCGGATCGACGCCGTTCGGGTTGACCAGCACGCGGCCGGCGTCCACGCCTCTCGCGACAATCTCATCCTTCATCGCGCGGCTTACGACGACGACGAGGTCGGCGGCGGACAGATTCAACCGCTCGATGCGCTCCGACAGCTCTTCGTACTTCAGCGGCCGTCCCCAATGCCGGTTCATCCAGATTTCCGAGCCGTTGTATTCGATGACGAGCGGCACGGCGAGATTTCTGGCGAGCCGCACGCCGGTGTAGTTGTTGACGCTGTATCGCTGATAGATGAAAGCCGGTACGCGGCCGTGCAGGGCGCGCATCGCGGCGGCCTCGAATGCGTCGTTCAAGACGAACGACGGCAGCTCCCTGAAATTCCAGAACTGCTCCGGCGGCGCGACGAGGTGCTGTTCGATGGCCGGATCCACGGTCGCAATCTCGTCGGTCGTCACAAGGATCGGCCGGCGCGCCAGATGTTCGAGCTCGTTGACGACGCCCGCGATGTGGCCGACCGATCCGCCGGCCCTGACGCCGAAGCTCAGGTCGGACCGCAGGTACAGCGGCGGCTTCGAGAGATCGAGCGCGCGCGGACGCGTGGGAGCGCGCTGTTCGAGCTGCCGCACGGCACCCTCGACGTCACGCAGCAGCGCCCGCGTCTGCAGCGGCTCGGCGGCGGCCTGCGTTATCCAGTCCGACAGCGTGCCGCCGTCGATCGTCCGCGTCCGGCCGCGCCGGTCCTCGATGCGGACGGCTCCCCGGGTCATCCACCGCAGCGCAAGACAGAGCGGGAGCGGACGCCCCGCCGACTCGATCCGGTGCACCAGCATCCGTGACTCGTCGAAGCGCGCGAGGAGCGCGAGCGCGCGGCCAGACCTCAACCATCCCGCGAATTCGTCGAACGCGACGACGGTTTCAGCTGGTGCGGGCGCCGGCAGCGGAACGCCCGGCCGCACGACGGTGAGCCTGGTCAAATCTTCGTTTCGATCGTGAATCGAGGACGCGACTTCGTTTCGATGTAGATCTTCGCGAGGTACTGGCCGATGACGCCGGTGCAGAACAGCTGGATGCCGCCGAGCAGCGACATGGGCACGACCGTCGACGTCCAGCCGGGCAGCGCGCGATGCGTGAAGAGCCGCACCCACAGCGCCCAGATCGTCGTGCCGAAGCTGAGGAGCGACACGAGCAGCCCGGCAACCGTAATCAGCTTCAATGGCACCGCCGAGAACGACGTGATGCCTTCGAACGCGAACGTCAGCATCTTCCGCAGCGGATACTTCGATTCGCCGGCGACACGCTCGCGACGATCGTAGTACACGGTCGCGCTGGGGAATCCGAGTTGCGGAATCAGTCCGCGGAGAAACAGATTGCGCTCGCCGTACTCACGCAGCGCCTCCACCGCGCGCCGGCTCAACAGCCGGAAGTCGGCGTGGTTGAACACCAGCCGCACGCCCATCACGGCGGCCAGCCGGTAATATCCTTCGCCCGAGACCCGCTTGAACCACGAGTCGGCGTCCCGCGCCTTCCGCACGCCGTAAACGATGTCGGCGCCGGCGGCATTCGCCGACACCATCTCGACAATCGCCTTCGCGTCGTCCTGCAGATCCGCGTCGATCGTGGTGACGACGTCTCCGGGAACCGAGAGCATGCCGGCCAGCAGCGCATGCTGATGGCCGAAGTTTCTCGACAGCTTGAGTCCATGCACGCGCCGATCGCCAGCCGCGAGCCCCACGACGACCGCCCACGTGCGGTCGGTCGAGCCGTCGTCCACGAAGTGAATCGCGCTTTCCGCCGAGGCCGCGCCGCTGCGCACGAGGCCGTCGAGCACGGCCAGCAGGGCGGCGGACGCCGCCGGCACCGCCGCCTCTTCGTTGAAGCACGGCACGACGATGGAAACGACGGGCGCGGATCGTGGCATTGTCATAGGCGGCGGCAACTCATGCTGAGATGGAGAACTCCCACGTGCGCGCGCCGTCGACGGACGCGCGGGTCGTCAGGTCGATGGCCACGCAGGGTCTGGTGACGCCGTACGAGGGCGAGTACTGCGCGGGCACGATCGCCACCTGAAGACCGACGGGGGCGCGAAGGCGCCACGCGCGGGTGCCCGCGGAGATCTTCACCGACCCGCCGCCTTCGTCAACGGCGTCGCAGCCCGGCGCCAGATGAAAATGCCAGCGCACCTGGTGTTCGCCGCGGCCGCTGAGGACGTCCGTAATCGTCAGCGAGCCATCCGCTTTCGACAACCGGACCGAGCGCTCGTGCGTCACCGGAGGATCGACACGCTCGAATCCATGGTGCCGTCCGCGATATTCGACGCACTCGGACGTTTCGGAAAAGGCCACGTGTTCGGCGCGCGATGTCTCGAACAACCGGAAGATCCACTCGGGCTTCAGCTCGTTCTGCTCGAGTCCGTCGATCTGGACCGTGTTGTGCGACATCGTGCTCCGGAATCTGTTGCGCGCGTCGAAGTCGGACGTGTAGACGCCGGTGCCGGGATCCACGATCAGCGGAACGCCGTCGTGGTGATATTCGAACGACAGCAGATCGTTGTGCTTGTGATTGCCGAAGCCCTTTGTTCCGACGATGCCGTTGGTCGCAAGGACGTAGTGCGATCCGGCGCGCATGACGGCGAGGCCGGCATCTGGAAACAACCGGCTCTCGGGCGCCGCAGCCCCGATTCGAGCGGAGTCGAGCCCCCACCACGCGGTCTCCCACTCGTCCGGCTCTCCTGCGGACGGCACCTTCGTCGCCGCGCCGAATATCGCCGCGGCCGGGCCGAACAAGTGCCGGGGATCCTGCGGCGATCGGCTGCCATATCCGCTGAGCACATGCAGCCGCCCATCGTCGGCATCACCTGCCTGCGGCATCAGGCCGTCTGGCCGGGTGACCGAGGAAAGAAACCGGACCATGTCGCGTACGCGCTCGCGATAGGACGCCGAGAGCGGCTGGCCGCGAAAATCGCCGAGACGAAGCGATCCGAGAAACAGCTCGGTGACCAGACGGTGGTACGGCACCGACGACTCGTAGTCCGCGCCGTCGGGAAGCACCTGCACGGTGATTTCCTGTTCGAGCGACTGGCGCGCGAACGTGGTCCACTCCCGGCCGGCATCCAGATCCGCAAACACCGCGCCCAGAAACCACAGGCCGACGACGTTGCTGAGGAAGTGATTGCTGGTGACCTCATAGGTGTTCTCGAGGTTGGCGCGCGTGAACACGCCTGTGTCGTACAGCGCCGCGTAGGCGCGCCGCCAGAATTCACGATCGAGCGTCGTGCTCGTCTGCACCATCTCGAGGCCGATGGCCCAGTTGAGCGCGCGAAGGGCGACGTCCATCGTGCAGGTGAAATTGATGCCGATGCCAACCGGATTGGCTTCGACGAAGTCATCGAGCTCGCGGCCAATCTCCTGCGCGAAGCGTTCGTCGCCGGTCAACGCAAACGCCTGCCCGAGCGTGGCCCAGTGCTGGCAGCGGGCAAGCTCCCACGGGTACTTGACGTCGGCGTTGCCGGGCCGCATCTCGTACAGCTTCCATTCCTTGTACGGGACGCCGCGCGGAAACCGAAGGCCGCGCACCGGATCGAGATACCAGTCAATCGGCGAGTACTCGCCGGCCTGGGACCGATCGGGATCGGCCGGGACGAACGGGCCGCTGCCGAGCAGGTCGAACTCGTGCCGGAGAATCCGCTCCGCAGCCGCAATGGTGTCGGCCGCCGCCGCCGGATACTGCCGCCGCAGCGCCGCAACGCGATCGCCGCCGAGCGTGCTGTACAGCCGCGTGGCGGACAGGCGAGCCGCGACCCATGCCTCATCGATTGGATGAGCCGGAGCACCGAAAAGCCGCCGCCAGAAACCCGCGCGCACTACGTCCGTGGCTTCCGCGCCTTGATCACGAGATTCCAGCCCATCATCCTGCCGAGCAGCGACACCGGCACGCGCGAGAGCAGCCGCGGCGCTTCTGCCGGCACCATCTGCCGCTGAACGATCTCGATGTCGGCGAACTGCTCGAACAGATGCCGCAGCCGTCTCTTCGTATAGACCTTGACCAGCGGCCGCGCCGACGCGTTGTCGCTGCGCTCGACGGCCGCGGACATGATGTCGCCGATCGACTGGTGGTTGAACTGCCCCTCTTTCAATCCGATCGCCAGCACCAGGTTGCGCCAGTAATGGAGCGAGTTCTCGGCGTACACCATGATGATGGCGCGCCCGCCGGGCTTGAGGACGCGATAGATTTCCCGCACGACGTCACGGGTGTTGGGCGTGTGATGGATGACGCCGTTGCTGTACACGAGATCGAACGACCCGTCGTCGAACGGCAGCGTTTCGGCGTCGTGCAGCACGAACGTTCCCGGCAGGCCGCGCCGCTCGAAGTTTTCACGCGCCAGCGCCAGATGGCCGGCGGACAAATCGAGATCGGTGACGACCGCGCCGTGGCGCGCAAACTGCGCGAGGTCGGTGCCGATGCCGCCGCCGACTTCGAGTACGCGCTCCCCCGCGTGCTTCGCAAACTCCATCGTCTCGTGCATCCAGGGCGCGTATTCCTTGTAGCGGTAGGCTTCGACTTCGAGAAACCATTCGAGCGTGTGCCGCTCGGCTTCCTTGACGTAGTGCGAGCCCGCGGGATCGTTGTCCCACTGCCGCTGCACTTCGTCCTTGTAGGCGTCGCCCGTCGCAATCACGGGGCCGCGGGCGGACGCCGGCGTCGCAAGCGCCGGAGCAACGTCCGCGTCCGCCGTCCGGACAGGCCGGCGAGGCTGGGCGGCAACGAACGGCCAGAGATGCGACACGTGTTTCTTCCAGGAGTACTGCCGCTCGATGGCCGCCTGCGCATTGGCGCCGAGCGGTTTCCACAACGCGGGCTGCTGCGCGAGCGCGACGACGGCGTCGGTGAACTCGGCGACGTCTCCAGGCGTGCACAACACGGCGCGCTGATCGGTGACCGTCACCTGCGGCTGGCGCAGATCGCCCGGCCTGAGTGCGGGCGACAGAATCTGGCCGATCTGCTCGAGGTCGCTGGCGACGATGGCGCCGGCGGTGGCCATGTACTCGAAGATCTTCGTCGGCGATCCGAAGAACTTGCTGTCCACCATGTGGCTGCTGTGCGGCGAGACGAAGATGTCGCAGGCCTTCAGCAGGCGCGCGCCCTCAGTCTGCGGCACGCGCCCCGTACAACGAACGCGGGCTTGAAGCCCGGACTTGGCCACGGCCTCGTCGATCAGATGCTTGTAGTTGCCGTCGCCGATCAGGAGAAACGCGGCCTCCGGCACGCGCTCGCAAATTGCCGGGAGCGACGCCGCGAGCACGTCCACGCCGTGCCAGCCGCCGAACGTCCCGGTGAAACCGATGACGGGACCCACGGCGGGCAACTGGAGCTCGACCCTGAGCGCGGCCTTCTCCGGCGCGGAGGCCGGGGCGTACGCGCTAACGTCGGCGCCGTTGGGATTGACGAGAATCTTCGATGGGCTGACGCCGCGCCCGACCAGCCCCGCGCGGACTTCGTCGGACACGACCGAAATCATGGTCGCCTGCTTGAACGCCAGCGCTTCCGCCCGCAGGTACTCCTCTTCGTACAGATAGCCCCCGCCGTCGAAGCTCCGGCGCATCGAGATCTCCGACCCGTTGTATTCGACGATGTACGGAATCTTCATCGACTGGCTGAGAATGGCGCCCGCGTAGTTGCCCAGGACGAGCCGCTCGTAGATGTACGCGGGCTGCAGCACCTCGAGCGCCGGCCGCAGCGCGTGCAGATAGAACGACGTGCCCTCGACGATGTGGTCCTCAGGCGCTTCGGTGCTCAGCGCGTCGAGGACGACCTGCTTCAGCCCGAGATCGTCCAGCAGCCGGAAGCGGTAGGCCATGAAGCACACGAACCGTTCGGTCACCGCGGCCAGCTCTTTCGCCACCCAGCACGTGTGGCCGTAGCTGCCGCCCGACTCGATCCGCGACCAGAAATCCGTCCGAAGATAAATGCCGACGCCGGGGATGCGGTGATCCGCGTCCGGCGTCTGCGGCAGATCCGGAAACGGCACCGGCGCCGCCGTCGCGATCAGGCGATCGATCTCGTCCAGACGGCCGAGCGTGGACGGCCGCGTGCGTCCATTCGTCGCGGTGGGAGGCGGCGAGAGCCGGCTCATGACACGGCGCAGCGCCCACAGCGGCAGCTTGTGCTTGGGCGTCGATCGCCAGACGCCGAGCGCCGCTCGCGCCAGCCGTGCGCTCCGCATCCGCGCGCGAGCCGCGACGGCTGAGACCGCCGACTGCGAGCGGTACGTCATGTTGAACAGCCAGTGCCGCCGAAGACTGGCCGTGCGCTCGACGTCGACGCATTCGATCGTGTGGTGTTCGGGCCAGTAGAGCCAGACCCGCCGTCCCAGCGCGAGCGCCTTGCGCGCGCGTACCAGCCGGTCGCGGCCGATCCACCCGCCGTACATCTCGATGACCAGTCCCGCGCCCGGCGTCTCTGCGAGCAGCGCCTCGACGTCGCCCTCGCGGCCAAGCGGCGACGGCGTCAGCGCGAGCCGGTGACGTTCGGTCGTGGCATCGAGACCCGGTTCGTCGACGACACCGAGCGGGGCGTGCTCGCCCAGATAGAGGTAGACGGCTTTCATTCGGCGGCCGCCGGCGCTTCTCCGCGGCCAAAGAGCTGATCTTCGACGTGCAGCGCGACCGCGCTCGTCTCGATGAGCTCGTCGAAGGCAATCGGCGACTCGCCGCCCGACGCAATCGCATCGCCCAGGCGGCTCAACTCTTCGAAGTGGCCCTTGTCCTGCTCGCCGCTCCAGAGCACCGCGCCGTCACTCGCCCTGGTCAGCGATTTGTAGTCGTCGAGGATGTAGGCTTCGCCGTCGCAAAAGATCTCGACCCGCTCCTTGGCCAGCCCCTTGGGACCGAGCGACGTATATATAAGGTTGGCGAGGCTGCCGTCCGCATAGCGAATCGTCGCGCTGAAGTTGTCGTTCCGCCGGTACGGCAGCGTTCCCGGATCGATGGCGTCGGCCGAGACCGAGACCGCCGGCGCCCCGGTGAGCGACCGGAAGACGTCGTACATGTGGCACGCCTCGCCGATGTTGCGTCCTCCCCCCTGCTCGTTGTGCACCCAGTGATCGAGCGGAAGGTAGCCGGCGTTCAGCCTGTACTCGATGACGAGCGGCGCTCGCCGCCCGGCAATCTGCGTCTTCAGCGTCTGCACCGCGGGCGCAAACCGGCGGTTGAAGCCCACCATCAGCAGCGGCGCCTCGGCCAGGCCCCGATAGGTGCCGGTCACTTCTCCGAGCTCCTGCCACGTGATCGCGAGCGGCTTCTCGACGAACACATGCTTGCCCGCGCGCAGCGATCGGATCGTCTGCGACGCATGCTCGTGATGACGCGTGGCAATCACGACCAGATCGAACGATGGATCCGCCAGCACATCGTCGAGATTCGACGTCAGCAGCTCCACGCGATTTTCCCGCGCGAAGTTGTTGCCCTGCGTGCCGCTGCGGCTGACGATGCCGCGCAGAAAGAAGCGATCGCGCCGCTTGTTCATCTGCGGCACCAGCATGCCTGTGCCGAACGCGCCGGCCCCGACCAGCGCATAGGTCACCGTCCCGCCCGGTGATTTCTTATGGCCGCGTATCACGACGCGTGTGGCGTCGGATGGCTCGGGCAGCTCGCGCTCGTCGTCCGGATATTTGATGAGCACGCCGAGCGGCAACGCGCCTGCGCCCTCGGCCAGCTCCTTATATGCCGACGGCGCGTCCTCGACGGAAATCACGCGATCGACCAGCGGCTGGATGTCGATGCGGCCGGCGGCGATCAACTCGAGGTACGACTGCATGTTCCGGTTCTGCGTCCATCGAACGTACGCGTACGGATAGTCGTGGCCTTCGACTTCGTATGCCGGGTCATATCGTCCGGGACCGTATGACGTGCTCATCAGCAGATCGATTTCCTTGCGATAGAACACGTCGCGCTCGACTTTGAGGCCGATGTCGCCGACGGCAACTACCGTTCCTTTCCGGCGCGTGACGTCCATGGCCAGGTTGATGAGCGCGCTCGACTTGGTCGCCGCGGTGATAAGCGTGCGATCGGCGCCGAAACCCGCCGTCACGTCGCGGACCAGCGCCCTGAACTGGTCGCTGTCGCTTGCGCCGTGCGCCATGCCGAGCGACTTCGCGCGTTCGACGCGCGACGGATCGAGGTCGAGTCCGATGACGTCAGCGCCGGCGGCGCGCAGCAGCTGCGCGGTGATCTGGCCGATCAGGCCGAGGCCGATGAGCGCAATGCGCTCGCCGATTTGCGGCGCCGCCCGGCGGACGCCCTGAAGCGCGATGGCGCCGACGGTCGTCGACGCCGCCAGGCTGACGGGACAGCCCGCGGGCAGGCGGCAGACGAGGTTGCGTTTCACGCTGACGTAGTCGGCATGATTGGCCTGTCCGGCTCCAGCGCACGCCACCAGATCGCCCGGCGCGAGATCGGTGACGCCGTCGCCGACCGCCACGACTTCCCCGGCAGCCGAGTATCCGATCGTCCAGCCCTGGGTCTCGAGCTCGCTGAGCGGCAGACCGCCGATGTCGGGCGGGGCCATGCCGACGTCGACGGTCGTCAGCGTAAGCCTCGAAGGCGCCGCCGCGCCCGCGGTCGTGACGACGAGCGTGACCGAGGGCGATCCGGCGGGATCGAGGATGAGCGTGTCTTCGAACGGACCCGCGTCGTACGTCCTCGTGCCGATCCACTTGTCGCGCGCGTCGTTCAGCAGGCCGATGGCAATCGTGCCTTCCTCGACGCGACCCTGCAGGCGCACCACCGGCACCTGATCGGCAGGAACGGCGACACGCTGCGACATGATCTGGTATCCGGCCGGCGTGTCGTCGGTGACGAGCGTCACCACGCCGTCGTCAATCGTCATCGACGCTGACGGGCTCGCCGACGTCCACGTCAGCTCGCCGACGGCGACGGCCGGCGTCACGGGGACGGATCGCGCCGGCAGCATGCGCACCACCTGCTGTCGGGCGAGTCTCTTCACCCGATCCACCGCTTTCCTGGGATCGCGTAGGCTCGCTTTCAGATAGTGGCGCGCGAGCGCCGCGTATTCGACGCCGCGCTCGACCGCCGTGCTGTCCGGAGCCGACTGGGTCGAGGAACGCAGCGGCGCAATCTCGGTGCCGACGCTGATCAGCGAGTACTGCACGCGGACAAGCACGGCGCCGCGATCGACCACGGGCCGCGGGACGCGCGCGACCATCACGCCGGCGCTGTTCATCAGAAGCTGTCGCATAGGGTTTCCATCACACGGGTTCGATCGCCGGCGTCGAGTCGCGACTCGGCGAAGAGAAAAGAGACAGTGACCGGCAGCGCCGCTCGGAGCTGCCAGACCAGGATCTTTGTGGGGACGCGGACGCCGTAGCTCGGCGACACCCAGCCATCCTCGACGCTGAGCGTCAGGCCGTCGCGGCCGCCGGCCGGCAGCAGCCACACCTCGCGGCCGCCCGACTCGAGCCGGACGTCTCCGTCCGCGGCGTCGGGTGTGACCGCCGGGTCGAGGTGAAATCGCCACGTCAACATATGAGACCCGGCGCCGCCGAGCGTGTCGCGGACAGCGACGCGAGGCCGGGTGCGATCGAGCGCGCACTCACGCGTGTGCATCACGGGCGGCTCCAGGCGCGAGTAGCCGTCGTGCGCGCCCGAGAATCGATCCGCGGCCTCCGAGGTTCTGAGCGTCGCTCCCAGCGGGTGCGCGTCGTTTCTGAGCTGCCACAGCATGTCCGGCCCGATGAAACGGTTCACCTCTTCGCCGTCCACCTGCACGCCGTTGTGAAAGGCGGTGCTCCGAAACGCATTTCGCCATTCGCGCGACGCCGTGTAGAGGTAAGCCCCGCAGTCGGTGACGACGTTGAAGCCGTTGAGGAAGAGCTCGAAGCCGAGGATGTCGTTGTGCCCGTGTCCGCCGCGCCCGCGCATGCCGACGTCGCCGCAGTCGATGAAGACGTGCGCGTCCGGGCTGCGCAGCACGAAGAACCCGCCGTCGGGAAACGCCACGGAAGTCGCCGGCGGCGCCGTGCTCGCAATCGCCTGGAAGCGCGACGAGCCTTCCGGGCCGAACGTCCAGAACGACTCGGCGGCGAAACCGTCGGCTTTCGCCTTGAAGCTCGCGCGGTTGAACATCACCGCGGCATTCGACAGCAGGTACCGGTGATTGCCGACCGGCTGCGTCCCGAGAATCTGAATCCTGCCATCGTCGGCGTCGCCGACGAGCGGCGCCAGGCCGTCGGGTTTCAGATAGGCCTCGACGTACTCGCACATCCGTTCGAGCCGGGCCCAGGCGTCGGGCGGGATGGTCTGCCCGTGCTTCTCGAGCAGGAGGTAACTGGTCGCGAACGCTTCGAGCACCAGCCGGTGATATGCCGTCGACTGCTCGAAGTCGACGCCGTCGGGCGTGACCTGATTGAAGATTTCCGAGACGACGAGATCACGTCCGATGGAGAGCCATTTGCGTCCGCGCGCGCTCGCGCCGAAAAAACCGCCCAGAAAGACCAGACCGACGCCGTCGCACAGATAGTGATTGCCGTTGACGTCGGCTCGTTCGAGATGGCTTGCGACAAATTCGCCGTGGAGGAACAGCGAGCGCAGCAGCAGCGCGCGGAATTCCGTCGAGCGGCAGGCGGGGGCGTCGGCGAAGAAGTAGAAGCCCCAGATCCAGCTGACGGCGCGAAGCGCAACGTCCATGGCGCACGACCAGTTGACGCTCCACGCATAGGGATTGGCGCCGACCCACGCGCGCACTTCCGAGGCAAATTCCTGCGCGTAGCGATCGTCCCCCGTGAGCCAGTACGCCTGCCCCAGCCGCGTGAAATGCTGGCAGCGGCTCAATTCCCACGGCACCTTGACGTCCGTCGGCCGGTCCAGCTCGTCGTACTGGATGTCGCGGCAATACTGAAGCGGCCACGTCCGTCCGGTCTTGAAATCGGTGAGCCACGGGAGGTCCGCGCCGAGCGCCACCGGACCCGAGCCCAGCAGATCGAACTCATGCCTCAGCACGCGGTCGGCGTCTTCGATGATGCGGTCGCGCGACGATCCGTACTCGCGCTCGAATGTCCGCGCCCACTGCTGGCGATCCGGCGGCGACAGAAAGAACGGCCGCGATGCCAGCGACGACCAGAGCGCGTCGACGTCCGGCGCTCCGGTCTGGCGCAGCAGTGTCCGCTCGGTGATGAGCCGCGGCAGCACGCTCGACCACGGCCGCTGCGCCCGCCAGCGAATGGCTTCGACGCCGCGCCACGCCAGGTATTTCGGCGACTTGCGAAGCGCGCGCTTGGCGCGCGCCGTGAACTCGGCTGCGGTCATCCGAAGAGAAACCGCTGCAAGATCGCGGCGACTCGCCTCGCCGTCTGGCCGTCCCACAGATCGGGCCGCCGCTTCTCGACGCGTCCGCTCACGGCCGCGCGGTATCCCGCAATAATGTCTGCCGTCTTCGTGCCGACGATCGCGTTCGTGCCCTGCGACACGGTGACGGGGCGCTCCGTGTTTTCTCGAAGCGTCAGGCAGGGAATGCCGAGCGCCGTCGACTCTTCCTGCAGGCCTCCCGAGTCGGTCAGCACCAGCTTTGCGTGCGACGTCAGGCTCAGAAAGTCGATGTAGCCGAGCGGTCCTGTCACCTGCACGTCTTTCAGGAGCTCGCCCAGCCCGAATTCCTTCACGCGAGCCTGCGTACGCGGATGCACCGGAAACACGACGGGCATCTCGGCCGCGATGGCCGCAATCGCCGTCAGAATGCCGCGAAAGGTCCCGGGAACGTCGACGTTGGAGGGCCGATGGAGCGTCAGGACCGCGTACTCGCCGTCCCGAATCGTCACGCGATCGGCGACGCGATCGAGCGTCGCGAGCGGCAGATGCCGGTACAGCGTGTCGATCATGATGTTGCCGACCAGATGAATCCGCTCGGCCGGGACGCCTTCGCGAAGCAGGTTGTCGTTGCCGTCCGGCGACGGCGTCAGCAGCAGGTCCGCGAGCCGATCGGTCACGATGCGATTGATTTCCTCCGGCATCGTCCGATCGTTGCTGCGCAGGCCCGCCTCGACATGGGCGACCGGAATCAGGAGCTTCGCCGCCACGAGCGTCGCGGCCATCGTCGAGTTGACGTCGCCGACGACCACGACGAGATCGGGCCGTTCGTCCAGGCACACCTGCTCGAACCGGATCATCACGTTCCCGGTCTGGACCGCATGCGTGGCCGATCCGACTTCGAGATCGCGATCGGGCATCGGCAGGGACAGCTCACGGATGAAGCCTTTGGCCATCGCCTCGTCGTAGTGCTGTCCGGTGTTGACGAGCACCTGCCGCAGCCCGGGCACGCTCTTGAGCGCGTCCATCAGCGGCGCGATCTTCATGTAGTTCGGCCGGGCGCCGACGACATGCAGAATCGTCTTCTGCGGTCTATTCATCTGGCGGCGGCTCGATTCCCCAGCCGTCGAGCGTTTGATAGAGCGGTTGATCTTCCCAACCGGGACGGAGAATGACTCTGGGCATCAGTGTGAAGCGTTCGGGATGCAGGACGCGATACACGCCGGCGAGGCAGCCGGCCGGGGCGTCGCCGACGCTGACACCCTGGAACGTCGCGTAGACGGGCACGAAGATCCGCGTCGGCATGCGCGACGTGGTCGGCTCGAGCGGAATGTCGCGCGCGTAGCCGAGGCGCGATCGATCGTAGACGAACTTCAACATCGTGCCGGCCGGACACTGCCACTCGTTGAGGTTGACCTGCAGCAGATCGGCTGTCTCCGGATCGGTCGCCTTGGCGGCGGCCGGCGGAATGCGCTGCACCTTTCCCGGCCCTTCGTCGCTAAGCACCTGTTCGGCCTGCGCGCCGACGTACTGCTGTATCAGCGGGTCGAGCGCCGATTCCTGATACCAGCGCGCGATCCACAGCGCGGCGAACAGCGCCGCAAACGAACCCGCGAGCACCAGGGCCGCCCGCTTGAACGCCGCCGGCGGCGGAACCGGCACCGGACGCCTGCGCACCAGCGCGACGGCGACAGCGGCGGCACGTTGGATCAGAAACCCGATCGCCCACCACGTGATGAACTCCAGGTGGAAGAAGTGGCGGTTTCCGAACTGGACGGCCGGATATCCGCCGAAGTACACCAGAAACCCGAGCACGAACAGGCCTAGGCGGACGTTCGCCGCGGTGATCAGAAATACCGACGCCGCGACAAGGAAGATGCCCGCGTCCGCCACGTGCGACGTGATCGCCGATCGCGCCTTGTAGTAGTCGGTGGCGACATGCGGCATCGGCGGCTTCCGCCAGCGAAGCGGCAGCTGCGTGATCTGAAGCGCGGCGGCGTACGCGCGCACCACGAAATCGGCCGGCGTCGTCCGCACGACGTTGAGCATGAACGCGCGGGTCGCGCGATCGTAGTCGGCGCCGCAATACGCGATGGGTTTGGTCGCCGGCTGCACCCTCGCCGCATAGCTCGTCGCCGTCGTGTAGATGAACTCGTCGGTGTACCCGTAGATCCAGTCGTACACCGGCGGCTTCAACTGCAGGCTCGCCGTCGCATCGTCGTTCAAGCCGATGGCGGTGACGTGCCACTGACATCCCCACGTGGTGTTGACCGCGGAAATGATCGGCCACGCCGTCAGCGCGAACACCGACAGGCAGACCGCCGACGCGGCGGCCGCCAGCAGGAGACGGCGCGGCATCCGCGCGTCGATGAAGAGCACCGCCGCGATGACGAACGCGGGGACGTTGATCAACAGGTCGGTCCGGAATCCGTAACCGATGCCCATCACCAGACCGTACGCGGCGGCGATGGCGAGCACACGCTTCCACGACGGCCGTGAGAGCACGAGCAGTCCCAGAAAGAAGATGAGCATCAGCGCGAACGGCGCCTTCGCGTAGTCGCGGATGTGCGGCAGATTGGCGAGGTGCAGCATCGACAGGCTGAGCATCCACGCCATGGCGATCGCCAGCAGGCGGCCCATGCCGAGCCGGAAGATGCCATATGCGGCCGCGATGGCGAGGCCAAACAGGACGCCGGCGACGGGTCCAATCTTCCGCCACGACACGCCCGTCATTCGCCAGGCGAGCCCGACCGCCGTCATGATGTAGCGCGCGGATCCCTGATAGAGGCCTTCGGTGCCGAGCTTCGCACCGGCCGGAATGTCGCGGCAATCGAACGTCTGCGTCTGCTCCTGGAGAAACGCCGTCATCGCCGGGATCTGCGGCTGGGCGACGACGAAGCCTTTTCCGCACGCGACCATCACCGCGGGCTCGTAGTACAGCTGATAGAAGAACGGATGCCGGCCGATCGCGAGCGACTGATTCCAGTACCAGGTGCCCCAGTTAGTGGCGAAGATCAGCACGGCGGCCGCGTTGCCGCCGTCATGGCGCCGAGGAGCAGCGGAAACCGCTCGAGCATGGTGATGCGGTACATGCCTTTTATGCACTCCGGACTGGCGTCGTTGACGCGGACGCCTGCAAAACCCGCATAGACCGGCTCGAAGATGCGCGTCGGCGCCGCGGCCGACGAGCGATCCTCCAGCTGCACCGTATGGCCGAAGGAGTCGTACGGCCGCTCGTACACGAACGCCAGCGGCGGCGCGGCGCAATGGGCCGCGTCGACGTCGATCTCCAGAAATTCGGCCGGGTACGGGTCATCGCGATAGATGTCATGCCCGAACGACATGCGATGCAGACCGCTCGCACCGCCGATCGCCATCGCCTGCTTCGGCGCGTCGACGTACTCCTGAAACAGCCGTGTCGCGGACGCCTGCTGATATCCGCGGCCAATCCAGAGCGCGATGAAGACGCCGGCGGCCGCCGTGACAATCGTCCGGACGCCGCGGCGCCAGTCGCATCGCGCGCGCATCTGCGCGAGCAGCGCTCCGAGGCGGCGATCGGCCGCCGCGCGCCACTCGATGGCGAAGCGGTAGACGAGAAACCCCATCGCCCACCAGGTCATGAATTCGAGATGAAAGTAGTGGCGGACGTCGAACTGCAGCATCGGATAGCCGCCCACGTAGAAGAGAAAGAAGAGGCCGAACAAGCCGTAGCGCAGGTTCACGGCCGCGAGCGTCACCAGCGTCAGCGCCGCGAACAGCACGCCGAAGCCCCGGATCGGCTTCAACACAACCAGCCGGATGCGGTAGAGCGTATTCCACCAGCCCGGGAGCGGCTGATCGAACCACCGGAACGGCAGCTGCAGAACCTGCACCACCGAGGCAATCGTACGGGTGATCGCGTCTCCTGGAAACGTGCGCGCGATTTCCAGCGCGTACCGGCCGGTCACGACGTCGTACTCGTGCGAGCAGTATTCAACGTGGCCGACGTTCACGTTCCCGCGGCGCGCGTACGCCGTCGCTGTCGCGTAGACGTAGCCGTCGGAGAAGTCGTGGCCGAAGCGATACGGCGCCCGGGTCACCATCAACGCGTCGCTCGGACCGTCCGTCAGTCCCAGCAGCACGGCGTGCCACTGGCACCCGCCGCCCTCCTCCACCGCTCGAATGACGGGCCAGGCCGTCAGCGCAAAGGCCGCCGCGCAGACGGCGCCAGCCGCGAGCTTCTGCGGAATATGGCGCCGCAGGCCCCCGTCGAGAAACAGACCCACGGTCAGCGCGAACAGCGGGATGTCGATGAGAAAGTCGGAGCGGAAGCCGTAGCCGATGCCGAGCACGACGCCATACGCGGCGGAGATCGTGAGCAGCCTCCGCCACGTCACGCGGCCGGCCACGAGCGTAAACAGCAGAAAGATCAACGCGAGGGTGAACGGCGCTTTCGCATAGTCGCGGAGGTGCGGCAGGTTCTGCAGATGGATCGAGGACACGGCCAGGGCCGCTGCGCAGCCCACCGAGACGAGCCGATTCATTCCGATGCGGAAGATGCCGTACGCCGCGACGATGGTGGCGCCGAACAGCACGCCGAAGAGCGGACCCAGCCCGCTCCACGAGATGCCGAGCACGCGCCACGCGAGCGACACCGACGTCAGCAGGTATCGCCAGGGCTTCTGGTTCAGGCCCCGATCGGTCAGCGGCGTATTCGGAGGAATGTCGGCGCATGTCAGCCGGTCGCGTTTGAGCAGCAGAAAGTCGGCAACCGCCGGCACCGGCGGATTCGCGCGCAGAAATCCATGCCCGCACGCGACCATGACCGCCGGCTCGAAGTACAGCTGATAGAACGACGGCTGGCGCCCCGCCTGAAACGATCGATTCCAGTAGACGGTTCCCCAGACGGCGGCCATCGCAAACAGCACGCCGGCCATGACGCCTTCGATGAGACGGGAGCGCATGGGGCCGATCAGGGGTACCTGATTCGCTGATACAACGGCCGGTCTTCCCACCCTGGCGCAAGCACGGCGGCCAGCAGCAGCGGAAACGGCCGGACGTCCGCAAACTGCGAGACGCCGCGCAGACATCCGGCGGCGGCGTCCGGGACGCGCAGGCCGTCGAATCCTTCATAGACGGGAAAGAATGCGCGGGTCAGCCCGGGGCCGCGCGGCGCCGGAATCGGGAGCGACCACGAGAAGTCGCCCCCCGAACTCTTCGGCGCATAGACGAACGACAGATCGAAGGGCGCTGGACAAGACGCCGCGTCGACGTCGACTTCGATCATCGCCGACTGCGCGACCGGCGCTCTCGGAAAACCCGGGGTCGGCTGAATCCGCAGCGATCTGACGACACCGGCCGGCGCGTCCCGCATGGCAAGGTCAATCTTCGGCGCGCCAACGTACCGGCTGAAGAGGCCGCGCATCTCGCGCTGTTGATACCAGCGGGACGCCGTCAACGGCGCCGCGAGCAGCACGACGAGCGCCGCCGCGAAGATCGCGACATCACGAGCCGACCGCCGCCAGTCGGGCATCGCGCGGTCGCGCATCGCACGAACACCCGATCGCCACCAGATCGCCGCGAGCGTCGCGAGGGCCGACGCGAGCCATCCGAAAGCCCACCACGTCATGAACTCGAGATGGAAATAGTGACGCGGGCTCGACTGGAGCGCGGGATAGCCGCCCAGATACAGCAGCAGGACGGCGGCGGCGGCGGCCCAGCGAAGATTGTGCGCGGCCAGCGCGATGAGCGCGATGACGATGACCGCGGGCTGCGCCCAGTCAATCTCCATCAGCGCTTTGGCGCGCGCCCGGTAGAGCGTGGGAAACCAGCCGCGGAGTGGCGGGCCTTCGAAGCGAAACGGCAGATCCCACATGTTCCGTACCGACGCGTAGGCGCGCGCCAGCATGTCGGCGGGCATGGTCTTCACGATTTCGAGAAAGTACCGGCGGCTGGCCCCGTCGTACTCGGGCGTGCACGACGTCATGTCGACCGACGGATCGCGGCGCCCCGCAAATCCGCTGACCGAGTGATAGACGAAGCCGTCGAGGTACGTGTATCCGATCTGGTAGGGACCGGGCTCCATCCGCATGTCGCCGTCGAACGGCGTCGCGAATCCGAGCAGGACGACGTGCCACTCGCAGCCTCCGTCGTTCGAGATGGCGGAGAGAATCGGCCACGCGGCGAGCACGAACGCGGCGAGGAACAGGCCCGCCGCTCCCAGCTTCACGCGCAGGTGCTGCCGGATGCCGCCCTCGAGGCATGCGAACAGCAGCAGCAGGAACAGCGGTATGTAGATGAACAGATCCGATCGGAAGCCATACCCGACGCCGAGAACGACTCCGGCGGCGAGCGCAATCGCGCAGACGACGGCTGGCGCAGGACGCCGCTTGACGAGAAGACCGCACAGCCAGATCGCCGCCAGCGCGAACGGCACCTTCGCGTAGTCGCGCAGGTGCGGCGCGTTCTGCAGGTGAAACGTCGACGTCGCGAACGCGGCGGTGCCGAGGAGCGCAATCCACCAGCCCATGCCGAGCCGCAGGATGCCGTACGCGGCGACCGTGGACGCCGCGAACAGCACGCCGCACATCGGGCCGAGCCCGCTCCACGAAATGCGTCCGGTCAGTTTCCACGTCGCCACGACGGCCAGCATCAGATAGCGCATGCTCTTCTGATGAAGGCCCCTGTCCGATAACTCGGCGCGCGCCGGCAGATCCCCGCACGAAAACGTATCGCTCTTGCGATTGACGAACCGATCGAGCGAGACCGGAATCGGCCCGACGGCCACACCGAAGGAGCGGCCGCACGCGACGTTGACCGCCGGCTCGAAGTACTCCTGATAGAAGATCGGCTCGTTGCCGGCCGCGAGCGACGCGTACCAGTACCGCGTGCCCCACCATGCGGCGGCGGCCGCGATGGCGACGACCAGCGCGGCTTCAGCCAGGCGGGCGGTCCGCCGGCTCATTCGATGCTGCGGATCACGAAGTTCGGCTTGCCCCTGACCTCGTCATAGATGCGCCAGATGTATTCGCCGATGATGCCGAGCATCGCCATGATGAGCCCGCCGATGATCAGCAGCAGAATCATGATCGGCGCCCAGCCCGTGAACGGAATCTGCCGCATGAACCGCGCGTACGCGATGTCGATGGCGTAGAGAAATCCGAGCAGCGCCGTCACCGCTCCGGCGGCCGAGATGAACCGGATCGGCAGGTACGACGAATCGAGAATCGCGTCGAGCGAGTTCTTCAGCTTCTTCGCGACCGTGTACTGCGACCGCCCGATCGTCCGCCGCTGCCGCGTGTAGGGCAGGAAGACGGTCCGGTACCCGAACCAGAGAATGTCGCCCTGAAAGAAGCGGTTGCGCACGTCGATGGCGTTGAACGCGTCGATGACCTTGCGATCGAGCAGGACGCAGTCGAAGCCGCCGGCGGGAATCTGCGGATACGACATCCGCACGATTCCGTAAAACGCCCGCGATGCCAGCCGCGACGTCCACGTGTCTTCGCGCTCGGCGCGGAACGCGACGACGACTTCTCCGCCCTTCGTCCACTCGGCGACCATGCGCGGCACCACGTCGACCGGATCCTGGAGGTCCGCCGACAGATTCACCACCAGATCGCCGGAGGCGTGCTTGAAGCCGGCGACGATGGCCGCCATCTGGCCGAAGTTGCGGGTGAACGAAATTACTTTCACGCGCGCGTCCTTCGCGCGGATGGCCCGCAGCTCGGCGAGCGATCCGTCATCAGACCCGTCGTCGACGAAGACCATCTCGTAGTCCAGCGCCGCGAGCTCTCCGGCGAAGAGATCGGCCAGCTTCTGGTACGTGAGCGTGACCGCGCGTTCGTTTCGGTACACCGGAATCACGAACGACAGCTTCGCCATCAGGCCCCTCCAAGCGAAAGAAGGATGTCGCAGATCCTGTCCACCGCGTCCACTCCGAGCGAGCCGTAAAGCGGCAGACACAGCACCTGCGACGCCGCCGCGCGCGCCACGGGCAGGCGCTCCGGATCGGCCGACGGCAGCGCGCGATAGCAGTCGTAGTCGCTGCAGAGAGGATAGAAGTACTTCCGCGCGAAGACGTTGTAGGTCTTCAGCTCGTCCTGTACCTCGTCGCGCGATCGTCCGAACGCCGGGCCGTCGATGCGGATGGTGCAGTACTGGTAGCCGCCTTCGACGCCGGGCAGATCCGGCATCAGCTGCAGGCCGAGGACGCCGCCGAGGCGCGATCGATAACGGTCGACCAGCCGCCGCCGCTTCGCGATCTCATCGTCGATGTCGTCGAGGACCGCGAGGCCGAGCGCCGCCTGCAGTTCGTTCATCTTTCCGTTGAGGCCCACGCATTCGACGCTCTCCTGATCCGCGATGCCGAAGTTTCTCAGGCGGTCGAGCCGGTGCGCGAGCGCCGGATCGCCGCACGCGATCGCGCCGCCTTCGGCGGTGTGAAACAGCTTCGTCGCGTGAAAACTGAACATCGTGGCGTCGCCGAACGTGCCGATGCCTTTGCCGCCGACGCGGACGTCGAACGCGTGCGCGCCGTCGTAGAGCAGCCGGAGGCGGTGCTTGCGGGCGACGGCGGCGAGGCCGTCGACGTCGCACGGCACGCCGTAGACGTGCACGGCGAGAATCGCGGTCGTCTTCGGCGTCACCGCGGCGTCGGCCTTCGCCGGATCGAGCGTCAAGCGGACCGGATCGATGTCGACGAACACCGGCGCGATGCCGTTCCAGGCGAGCACGTGAGGCGTCGCGGGAAACGTGAACGGCGTCGTGATGACCTCGCCCGAGAGATCCAGCGCGCGGACGGCGGCAAGAAGCGCGATGGTGCCGTTGCCGAACAGGCACAGCTGCGCGACGCGGAGCCGCGCCGCGAGTTTGCGTGTGAGCTCTTCGTGCTGCGGGCCGACGTTGGTGAGCTGCTGCGCGCGCCACACGTCCGCGAGCCTGGCCTGGACGGCGTCGAGCGACGGCAGCAGCGGCCGCGTCACGTAGATGGGCTCCGGGAATTTCGGAATCACTCAGGAGAACTCGGACTGGAGCATGCTCAACACGAGGACGTCTTCGTACCCGCCATGTTTGAAGGCGGCCTGGCGCAGCGTGCCCTCGGACTGGAAACCGGCCTTCTCGTACGTGCGGCGCGCCGCGGCGTTCGAGGCGAGCACGTGCAGATAGATGCGATGCAGGTTCAGGTCGCGGAAGCCGTGCGCCAGCATCGCGCGCGTGGCCTCCGTGCCGAGCCCCTGCCCGTGCGACGCGCGATCGCCGAGCAGGATGTGCAGCTCCGCGTGCTTGTGCACCGGGTCGATGCCCGTCAGGCTGACCAGTCCGATCGCCTCGCCGCCCTCATCGCGGCAGATCGCGCATCGCACGTCCGTGCCGCGGCGCTCGAGATACGCGTCGAACCAGCGTTCGTCGACTTCGAGGCCGATATGCCGGTGCGGCGCGCCGAGTCCGTCGGTGAGCGCGCGATCCTGCCGCCACTGATTGATCACGGCGATGTCCGACCGGGCGATCTCGCGCAAGTGGATCACGTCATCGCCTCCCTGTGGCCAGCGTGTCGAACACGAGCTGCTGGTAGAGCGGTTGCTGCTGCCATCCGGGCGCCAGCGTCGCCGTCAACAGCAACGGACGGCGGCCGGCGTCCACCCAATACACGCGAGGAGCGCAGGGAGTCGACGCCGTAACGGCCACACCGAGGAAGGCCGACGCGTAGATCGGCTGGAACACGCGTGTCGGCGTCTTGCCCTCTGACGGCGGCAACTCGATCGAACGGGTGTAGTTTTCGTACGGCCGCGCATCGTCGTACCGGAATGTCGCCGCCGCTTTGTCTCCGCACATCCAGCGATCGACTTCCAGCTCCAAGAACCGCACGTCGGCGATCTTCTCAGGCCCCGCAATGCGATACAGCCCACGGTCATCGGCGGGTCCGAGCATGATAGGTGTCCGGCTTCCGGCCTGATAGTCCAGAAACATCGCGCGCACCTGCCGGGTCTGAGACAGCCGCAACAGCTCGAGCGGCACGATCAGGAGGACGGCGGCGACACCGACGAACACGATCCCGCGCCGGACGCTGAGCGCGCCAAACCGGCGCCGCACCAGGCCCTGCAGCAGCAGGCCGCACGCAAACCAGCCGATCAGCTCGAAATGAAAATAGTGTCTGGGCGCGAACTGAATCGCCGGATAGCCGCCGAAATACAGCAACGCGAACAACAGGAAGAAGCCGACGCGGAGGTCGAGCGCGGCCGCGCCGACGAGCGCCGCCGCCGCCACCCACGGCGCGCCGCCGCGAACAGCGTGCAGGGCGGCCGAGCGCACGCTGTAAAGCGCCGGCGCGACACCTGCGAGCGGCGCGTCCGGAGACTCCGTCGGAAGCGACAAGATGCGCAGCACCGACGACAGCGCGCGCGTCATCATGTCGGCGGGAAAGCGGCGGACGATCTCCCGCAGATATGCGGCCGTCGCCGCGTCGTATGCCGGCGTCAGCGTCGCGACATGCCAGTCGGGATACACCCTCGACACGTACGCCAGCGTCGTCTTGCCGACGTATCCATCGTCGTACAGCGTGCCCCAGTCGTACGGCCCGGGCACGACACCAAGACGCTCGCTGAACGGCGCCGTCAATCCGAGGAGCGCCGCATGCCACTGCCCGCCGCCCTGTGCGGAGA
>FTEF01001464.1_pt1 | contig 15319 bp, 12 predicted proteins | sample 1640081 | NCBI WGS metagenome assembly FTEF01 (sample SAMEA3914816, study PRJEB12502) | metagenome | biome: forest; material: soil | place: USA | collected 2011-09-16 | depth 0.3 m
GATCGCGCTGACGCGCGACTACGACACGGATCAGAAGAGCTACACGAGCCTGCTGACGAAGAAAGAAGACTCGAAGATCGCGGCCAATCTCGAACGCCGTCAGATCGGCGAGCAGTTCAAGATCCTCGATCCGGCGCGCCAGCCGGAGAAGCCGTTCAGCCCGAACCGCGCGCAGATCGACACCATGGGCGCCCTGATCGGCCTGGGGATCGGTCTCGCCTTGACGGTCCTGCGTGAGTTCAGCAACTCGACGCTCAAAACCGACGATGACGTCGTGCAGACGCTATCGCTCCCTGTGCTGGCGATTGTGCCGCTCATGGCGCCGGCGCGGCGCCGCACCGCCGCCACGAAGGTGCGCCGCCGCCTCATCGCGGTCCTGGCATCGACGGCCGTCGTCGCGCTGGGCGCCGCCACAATCTTCCTTCTGACGCTTCACAGGTAGACGACCATGTACGAGCGCTTCTACGGACTCGACGAACGGCCGTTCGACCTGACGGCGAATCCGAAGTACCTCTTCCTATCGAGCCGCCACGCCGAGGCGCTGAGCAACGTGCAGTACGGCATCGGCGCACGCCGGGCCGTCACGCTCATCACCGGCGAGGCCGGCACGGGCAAGACGACGCTGATCCGATCGTTTCTCGCGTCGGCTCCGGAAAAAAACATCGAGTGCGTGCACCTCTATAACCCGACGCTGACGCGAGCGGAGTTCATCGAATTTCTGGCCTATTCGTTCGGCTTGAGCGCGCAGGCCGCCGTGTCCAAGGCGGCCCTGCTGCGCGAGCTCGAGCGGGTGCTGCTCGAGCGGCGGGCGGCGGGCATCGTGCCCGCGCTCATCGTCGACGAAGCGCAGTCGCTGCCGATCGAACTGCTCGAAGAGATCCGCCTGCTGGCGAACGTCGAAACCGCCGAGGAAAAGCTCCTGCCGGTCGTCCTGGTCGGACAGCCGCAGCTCGCCGTCCGGCTGAACGCGCCGGACCTCAGACAGCTCAAGCAGCGGGTGTCTCTCCGCTGCGAACTCCGCCCACTCAGCGCCGAGGAGACGACGGCGTATATCACCGAGCGCGTGCGCATCGCCGGCGGCAACGCCGCGAACCTGTTCACGCCCGAGGCCATCGAGGTGATCCAGCAGTGCTCTCAGGGGATTCCGCGAACGATTAGCGTGATCTGCGACAACGCGCTCGTCAGCGGATTCGCGACCAATCAGCGCCCGGTCGGATGGGAAATCGCGTGCGAAGTCTGCGAGGACTTCGACATGAACCCGTCGCCGAGGAAGCGGCCCGCGCCGCCGGCGCCGGCGCCGGCGCCCGCGCGTCGCGCGAGGGAAACGACCGTGACTGCGACGAAATCAGAGGACCTCTTTGCTTCATTCAACCGTCGACGCGAATTCACGTTCTTTTAGATCATGAGCCACATAGGAGAAGCACTCCGCCGCGCGCGTTCGTCGGTGCTCGAAGAGGCGCCGCCTCCCGCGCTGTCTCTCGTCGCCGATCCCCCGGCGTTCCTGGAACCGCCAGACCCGCCGGCCCCCGATTGCTCCTTCGATCCGGTGGACGTTCTGCGCGCAGCGCCTCCTGAAGTGGAAGCGCTGGCGGCGCCGGCGGCGGATCCGGCGTCGGACATCCTCCGCGAGCCGGGAGCGCCCGCCCTCCCGCGTGCGTCGTTTGACGAGAAGCTGATCCTCAACGCCGACGTGCCCGTCGGCGTCGTCGAGCAGTACCGCAGGGTCGCGGCGTCACTGCATCAGCTGCAGCTCGATCGGGGCGTGAAGCTCGTGATGATTGCCAGCGCGATGGCCAACGACGGAAAGACACTGACCGCGTCCAACCTGGCGCTGACCTTGAGCGAGTCGTTCCGGCGCCGCGTGCTGCTGGTCGACGCCGATCTGCGGCGGCCGTCGGTGCACGCCCTGTTCGGCACGCCGAACGTCACGGGGCTCAACGACGCGCTGGAGGCGGACTGCGAGCAGAAGCTGACGGTGTTCGACGTGACGCCGCGGCTGTCCGTGCTGCCGTCGGGACGGCCCAATCCCGATCCGATGAGCAATCTGTCGTCGGGCCGCATGCGGAAGATCCTCGTCGAGGCGTCCGCCAAATTCGACTGGGTCGTCGTCGACACGCCGCCGGTCGGCTTGCTGGCCGACGCCAAACTGCTCGCGGAAATGGTGGACGTCGTGATCCTGGTCATCGGCGCGGGCTCGACGCCGTTCCGCGCCGTCCAGCGCGCCGTCGAGGTCATCGATCGAAAGCGGATTGCGGGAGTTGTGCTGAACCGCGCCCTCGAGCACCCCGGCGCCTATCAATACGGCGGGTACTACGGGGGAGGCGCCCGTGGGTGATTGCCGATGCTGAAGCTCATCGCGGCCACGGCAAACCGCCGTTCGGCGATGCTGATCGTCTTCGAGGCAGCGCTGATCATGACCGCCATCGCGGCCAGCGCCGCCGTGCGGCTGGGCGTCGAGCAGGGGCGGCTGCTGTTCGTCGTCGGCGATGGCGTGCTCAAAGCGGCGGTGATCGCGGTGGTGTGCCAGGGCAGCCTGTATTTCGCCGATCTCTACGATCTCCGGCGGATTGCCGGCCACCGCGATCTGTTCATTCGCATTCTGCAGGCGCTCGGCGCCACGTCGTTCCTTCTCGCGGCCGTCTATTTCTGGATGCCGTCGCTTGTGATCGGGCGGGGCGTCTTCGTGATGGCGTCGCTCGCCACCTTGTCCCTCGTCGGCGGCTGGCGCATCGCATTTGACTGGCTGGCCGCGCGGATCCTCCCGCGCCAGCGGCTGCTGATGGTCGGCACGTCGCCGGGTGTCGTCTCGCTGGCCAACGAGCTCGCGGCGCTTCGGGCCGAGGTCGGCGTCGACATCGTCGGGTTCGTGCATGCGGGTGACGCGCGCATCGATGCGACCGCTTCCGGTCTGGCCGTCATCGGCACCATCGAGGACATTCCCTCGATCGTCCGCGCGCGCGGCGTGGATCGCGTCGTGGTCAGCATGGCGGACGCCCGCGGCCAGCTGCCGATGGACCAGCTGCTCGAGATGAAGCTCGAAGGCGTCACCTTCGATCACCTCGCCTCGGTCTACGAGGAGTACACCGGAAAGATTGCGATCGAAAACCTGCGTCCGAGCTGGCTGGTGTTTTCGGCGGGGTTCCGGAAGTCGCGTGTGCTTCGCGCCGGCAAACGGATGCTGGACATCGCCGCGGCCGCCGCCGGGCTGCTGCTGGCGGGCCCGATCGTGGCGCTGGTCGCCCTCCTCGTGAAACTGACGTCGCCCGGGAATGTGTTCTATCACCAGGAGCGCGTCGGCCTGAGAGGGCGCATTTTCACGGTGCACAAGATCCGTTCGATGCGGCAGGACGCCGAAGCGAAGACGGGCGCCGTGTGGGCCGCGAAAGCGGGCGATCCCAGGGTGACGCCGATCGGCAACTTGATCCGTAAGACGCGCCTCGACGAGGTGCCTCAGCTGTGGAACGTCCTCAAGGGGGACATGAGCCTCGTCGGTCCGCGTCCGGAGCGCCCGCAGTTCGTGGCGCAGCTGACGAGCCAGATTCCGTTCTACGGTCAACGGCACATCGTGCGCCCCGGCCTGACCGGCTGGGCGCAGGTCCGTTACAGCTATGGCGCGAGCGTCGAAGACGCGATGGAGAAGCTGCAGTACGACTTGTACTACATCAAGAACATGTCGCTGGCGTTCGATCTGTTCATCGCGCTGTCGACGGTGAAGACGGTCGCGTTGAGGAGAGGCGCCGCATGAGTCACCAGCAGGGCGGCGGTACGCCGGCGATCGTCAACGCGATGACGATCGACGTCGAAGACTACTTCCACGTGAGCGTGTTCGACGGCGTCGTGCCGCGCGCGCGGTGGGACCATCTCGAGACGCGCGTTTGCGTGAACACCGAGCGGCTGCTGGCGCTCTTCGCGGCGCACGGCGTCCACGCGACGTTCTTCGTGCTCGGCTGGGTGGCCGAGCGCCTGCCGCTGCTCGTGAAACGCATCGTCGCGGGAGGGCACGAGGTCGCGTCGCATGGCTATGCCCACCGGCTGGTGTACGACCAGACGCCGGCGGCGTTCCGGGAGGATGTGCGGCGCGCGAAGCGGCTGCTCGAGGATCAGGGCGGCGCCGCCGTCCGCGGCTACCGCGCGCCGAGCTATTCCGTCACGCCCCGTTCGCTGTGGGCGCTCGACATCCTCATCGAGGAAGGCTACACCTACGACGCCAGCATCTTTCCGATCCGCCACGATCGCTACGGCATTCCGCTCTCGCCGCGGCATCCCTTCGTCCTCAACCGCGGCGGGCGGATTCTGCTGGAAGCGCCGGCGTCGACGACGCGGGTCGGACCCCTCAACCTGCCGATCGGCGGGGGCGGGTACTTCCGCATCCTGCCGTACGCGTGGACTCGATGGGGCATCAGGCGGGTGAACCGCACCGAAAAGCGGCCCGTGATCTTCTATCTGCACCCGTGGGAGATCGATCCGGACCAGCCGATGCTCCGCACGAGCCGGCTCGGCCGGTTTCGGCACTACCGCAATCTGGCCCTGACCGAGGCTCGTCTCACGCGCCTGATTCGCGAATTCGAGTTCGCGCCGATGCTGAACGTCCTCAACGCGCTGCCGCCCCAGGCCAGCCTGACGGGCACGCAGCTGCCGGCGCCAGCGCTTCCGTACCTCTGGTGAAGTTGTTTTTATGCAGTCGATGCGTCTGAACCACCACGTCCGTAAATTCGAGGCCATGCCGGTCCGGGCGACCGTCGACGTCTCGCGCGAGGAGTGGGACGCGTATGTCGCGATGCGCTCCGATGCCAGCGGCTATCACGCCTGGCGCTGGCGTCAGGTGTTCGAGCGCGCGTTCGGCCATGAGACGCGGTACATCGCCGCCTACCGTCGCGATCGCGTCGTCGGCATTCTGCCGCTGGTGGTGTTCCGCTCGGCGCTGTTCGGCCGTTTCATGGTGTCGCTGCCGTTCGTCAACTACGGCGGCATCGTCGCCGACGACGAGGCGGCGGCGGATGCGTTGCTGCGCGAGGCGGAACGGATCGCCGCCGAGACCGGCGTCAGCCACCTCGAGCTTCGTCATCAGCGGCGGCACTTCGCGCAGCTCGAGGTGAAGGAGCACAAGGTGTCGATGGTGCTCGCCCTGCCGCGGACGTCCGACGCGGCCTGGACCGCGATGGATCGCAAAGTCCGAAATCAGATCCGAAAGGCGGAGAAGAGCGGCCTGACCGCACGCGTCTGCGGCGTAGACGCGCTGCCCGCGTTCTACAAGATCTTCGCGACGAACATGCGCGATCTCGGAACGCCCGTGTATGCCAGGGAGTTTTTCGACGAGGTGTTCGCGGCGTGCGGCGACGACGCCAGAGTGATCGTCGTCTCGAAGGGCGAACAGCCCGTTGCCGCGGGCATCGCTCTCGTCTCACGCAGCGTGATCGAAGTGCCGTGGGCCTCGTCGCTCGGCGAGTTCCGCTCGATGTGCCCGAACCACATGCTCTACTGGTCGATCATGCAGTGGTCGATTGAGCAGGGGTACGAAGTGCTGGACTTCGGGCGCTCGACGCCCGACGAGGGAACCTTCCAGTTCAAGCGCCAGTGGGGCGCCGAGCCGCGTCCTCTGCGCTGGGAGTACCGGCTGTTCAACGGCGCGCGGATGCCCGATCACAGCCCGAAGAACCCGAAGTTCAAGGCCGCGATTGAAATGTGGAAACGATGTCCGCTGTGGCTGACCAACACGCTCGGTCCGCGCATCGTTCGCAGCATTCCGTAGATAGGCGCCGTGACCGTCGACGAATCCTCCGGAATTCCATTCCGCTCGCTGACACTTGCGGGGACGGCGTTCATCGTCTGCGGAAGCCTGGCGCCGTTTCGGTTCGCGGCGGTGCCGTTCGGCACCCTGGCCGGCCGCTTCGTGCAGTTGCTGCGGCAGGACGCCGGGCTCGGTTCCCGCAGCGATTTCGTCGCGAACGTGCTGCTCGTGGTGCCCGTCGCGTTCTGCGCGGCGGGCGCGCTGCACTGGAAGCGCACCGCCGGCCGGGACGCCGCGATGGTCGTCGGGGTCGCGCTTGCCGGGATGCTGCTCAGCCTGTCGATGGAATTCGCCCAGATGTTTCTTCCCGCGCGCGTGGTGTCCATCCAGGACGTCGCCGCTCAGATGCTCGGATCGGCGGCTGGCGGCGTCGCTTGGCTGGGTCTCGGGCCGTGGCTGAGCGTTCGAGTCCGGAGATGGACGGAGGGGCGTGAACGACTGTCGGCCGCCCAGCGGGGCTGGCTCGTGTATGTCGCGGTGTTCGCGGTGTGGCAGCTGATGCCGCTCGATTTGTCGCTCGAACCGGCGGTGCTCGTGCACAAGTACCGCGAAGGACGCCTCGTGACGCCTCTCTGTCTCGACCGCTTTCTGACGGATTTGTGCGGGTGGCGCATGCTCGTGAGCACGGTCATTCCGTACATGCCGCTCGGCGTGTGCGCGGCATCGTGCTGGCGCCCGCGCGGCGCGTCACGCGCGCTGACGACCGCGTTCGCGATTGCCGTGGTGGCTGTCGCCGCGATCGAACTCAGCCATCTGTTGGTCGAATCGCGTGCCGTCGCCCTCGACGCCGCCGCCGGCGGCGTCATCGGGGCCGCCGCCGGCATTCTCGCGGCCCAATGGGCGCCGCTGCCACATGTGAAGGTGTCTTGATGACCACAGCGATCGTCGTTCACAGCCACATCGAGGAAAACGGCGCCCAGGGTGTCGAGCCGATCACCATCGGGCTGCCGATGGCCCGCGGGCTGTGCGCGGACCCTCACCGGCTCAGGCTCAGCGACTCGGGTGGCGGCGACATCCCGCTTCAGAGACGCGTGCTCGCTCGATGGCCCGACGGTTCGATCAAGTGGGTGCTGCTCGACTTTCAACATCGGGCATCCGCCGCGCGAACAACTTACACGCTTGCATGCGGAGCGTCGGCCCCGGCCGAGTGCCCGGATCCGCTGGTCGTCGACACCGCGGGCGGCGAGATCGCGATCCAGACGGCGGGCGCCAGATTCACGATCGACAAATCCGCGTTTCCATTCAAGGAGGTGCTCCTCAATGGACGCGATGTGCTCGCGCGCGATCGATGCGGACTTGACGTGGAAGATGCCGGCGGCCGGAAGTTCGCGCTCGGTGTCGACGAGGCCGTTGTCGAGGACGCCGGTCCGCTTCGCGGCGTCGTGCGCGTCGCGGGCTCGCTGATCGGCGACGCACGTGAACGGCTCGAATTCGAGGCGCGTCTTCACTTCTTCGCCGGCCTGCCGGCCGTGCGCGTGGCGCTGACGCTCAAGAATCCGCGGCGCGCATCGCATCGGGGCGGCTTCTGGGAGCTCGGCGACGCCGGTTCGGTGTTGCTGCGCGATGTGTCCTTCAGGCTCGCGCTGCGCACCGACGCCCCGTCGACGGCGTGGTGTTCGCCGGAGGCCGGCGTGCCGCTGCAATCGACCTCCGGGCGCGTCGAGGTCTATCAGGATTCAAGCGGCGGCGACAACTGGATGAGCCCGGTGCATCTGAATCGCGAGAACCGCGTGCCGAACTCCTTCCGCGGATACGCGCTCCGCATCGGGAGCGGAGAGGGCCGCGGCGATCGCGCGACGCCGCAGGTGGCGATCGCGGCCGACGGCATGGCGCTCTCGCTGGCGATGCCCGAATTCTGGCAGAACTTTCCCAAGGCGATGGAAGCCGACGCTGGCTCCGTCGTGTTGCGGCTGTGGCCGGCGCAATATGCTGACGCGCACGAACTGCAGGGCGGCGAGCAAAAGACGCACGTCTTCGTGGTGGAGTTCACGACCGCGGCCGCCGGCGTCGGCTCGACTGGCTGGCATCGGCGTCCGTCGGTGGCCGCCGCGGCGCCCGCGTGGTACGGCGCGTCCGGCGCGATTCCGTTCCTCGGCGTTGGATCGGATGATCTCTTTCCCGTCCACCGCGGCCTGGTCGAGGCGGCGATCGACGGGCCCGATTGCTTCGAACGAAAACGCGAAGTGGTCGATGAATACGGCTGGCGCAACTTCGGCGATCTCTACGCCGATCACGAGGCCGTCTTTCATCGTGAGCCGACGACCTTCGTGTCGCATTACAACAATCAGTACGACGCCATCCGCGGCTTCGGGCTTCAGTTCATGCGCACCGGCGACCCGCGGTGGTGGCGCGCGATGGAGCAGCTCGCCGCGCACGTGATCGATATCGACATCTATCACGCGGTCGACGACAAAGCCGCGTACAACGGCGGGTTGTTCTGGCATACGTGCCACCATCTCGCCGCCGGTCGATCGACGCACCGGTCCTATCCCAAGGCCCCGGGCACCGACGGGGGCGGTCCGGGCAACGAGCACAACTACTCCGGCGGCTTGACGCTCCACTATTTCCTGACGGGCAATCGACCGTCCCTGGACACCGTCGTCGGGCTGGCGCGCTGGGTGGGCAACATGGACGACGGCCGCGAGACGCCGCTCGCGCTGCTGACATCGGCGCCCACCGGGCTGGCATCGTCCACCGACACGCCCGGCTATCACGGTCCCGGCCGCGGCGCCGCGTACTCCATCGACGCGCTGCTCGATGGTTATCGGCTGACGGGTAATCGCCCCTTCCTGGACACCGCCGAGGGGCTGATTCGCCGGTGCATCCACCCGACCGACGATGTCGGGGCGCGCGATCTGCTCGATATCGAGCCGAAGTGGAGCTACACGTTATTCCTGCAGACGCTCGGCCGGTATCTCGAATTCAAACACGAAATCGGCGAACTGAATGCGATGTACGCGTACGCGCGCGAATCGTTGCTGCAGTACGCGCGCTGGATGGTCGACCACGAATCGCCGTATCTGGACACGCCGGGCCGGCTGGAATTTCCCAACGAGACATGGGTGGCGCAGGAAGCGCGGAAGAGCGAGGCCTTCGATTTCGCGGCGAGACATTCGACAGGCGAGGAGCGGCAGCGCTTTCTCGACAAGGCCGCGTCGTTCTGGCGCTACGGGATCGAGACGCTGGCCGCGATGCCGACCCGGACGCTGACGCGGCCGATGGTCTTGATGCTCGGCCACGGCCTGTTGCGTAGCCACATGGTGCGCCATCCAGACGATCGGTCGCCGGCGGCGGACTGTCCGCCTCCGGCGCTGCCGCCCGCCCGCCCGTTCGTCACCCAAAAGCAGCGGGTGAAGCAGCGTCTGATGCTGGCCGGCGCCGGCGCGTTTGCCGCCATGTCGCTGCTCATCGTCGAAATCGTCTCGCGCTTATGGCGATGACGGCGCGCCTGATTTCGCCGGACTTTAGTCGTGTGGGCGCCGGACATTTGACCGCGCCGCTCCATTTCTGGCGCGACATCACGCGCGCGTGTGGCAGCCCCCTTGCGTCACTGACATTGGTTTCGACTTGATGACGCCTGCGACACTCGCTCCTTCGGCGACAAGCTCCAGCCGGGCCCTGCTGTTCAGCGAGATATTTCCTCCCGCCATCGGCGGCAGCGCGGTCCTGTTCGAAGGCATCTATTCGCGCCTGCGGAACGCGGACGTCCGCGTGCTGACCGATGCGGTCCCCGGCGCGTCCAGCGACGACGTGGTCGGACCGCTGCGCGTGTTCAGACGCGCGATTTCGACATCCCACCGCGGCCTGCTGCATCCGCGCGGCCTGGCGCATCACCTGCGCGTGGCATGGCAGATCCGCAGGCTGGCGCGCGGCGCCATCGTGCACTGTGGCCGTGCCGTCCCGGAGGGCATCACGGCGATGCTGGCGCGGCTGCTGGGCGGACCGCGCTATGTCTGCTGGACGCACGGCGAAGACGTCGCCGGCGCACTCGGATCGCGGGAGTTCGCGCTCTTGACGAAGTGGGTATATCGCTGGGCGGACGCCGCGATTGCCAACAGCCGCAACACGGCGGCGATTCTGGAATCGATCGGCGTGCCCGCCGAAAAGATCGAAGTCGTGTACCCGGCGGTTGATACCGATCGCTTTCGGCCTGACGTCGATGGCCGCGACGTTCGCGCGCGCTACGCGGGCCCCGGCGACATCCTGCTCCTGTCGATCGGACGGCTGCAGCGCCGCAAGGGCCACGATGTCGCCATCGAGGCGATCGCGCGGCTGGCGGCCGAGGTGCCGAACCTGCGCTATGTGATTGCCGGCGACGGGGAGGAACGCGAGCGTCTCGAGCGCCTGGCGCGCGAGCACGGCGTCGGCGATCGGGTGTTTTTCTCGGGAATAGTCGACGCCGGCGATCTGCCGGCGTTCTACGCGGCGTCCGACGTGTTCCTGCTGCCGAATCGGATCGACAACGGCGACATCGAGGGTTTCGGCATCGTCTTCCTCGAAGCGGCGGCGACGGGAAAGCCGACGATCGGGGGCGACAGCGGCGGCGTGCCGGAAGCGGTCGAGCGCGACGTCACGGGACTGCTCGTCGACGGCGCGGATGCGGCGAGCGTCGCCGCGGGCATTCGGACGCTCGCCTGCTCGGAGGCACTGCGCGCCCGCCTGGGCGAGGCCGGGCGAAAACGCGCGCGCGACGGATTCAGCTGGGCGACGGCGGCCGCCCATGTGGCGGACCTCCAGCATCGGATCCAGACACGGCGTTGGGCCGGCGTCAGCGCGCCGGCTGTCCTCGAGCGGGATGCCCGTGGCTAGTCCCCGGCGCCCGGCGCCGGTGGCGTTCATCTGCGATGGCGGAGGCAGGACGGCACAGGTGTCGGCGATCGCGCGGATGCTCAACCTGGACGCGATCAGTTTCGTGCTCTATGCCTCGCCGCACCACGACTACCTGTCGCAAGCCAAGCTCACGGCCGAAGTGCCCGGCGAGAAGAGCTTTCACTTCCTTCGTAATCCGATGATGTTGAACGTCTCTCTTGCGCGCCGGTGCTGGCTGTTCGCCGCCGGGCTCGCGGACTCGCTCCGGCTCGTCGCCGGCCATCCGTTCAGCGGCTTCATCGGCCTCGGCACGTACCTGTGCATCCCGGTGTTCCTCTTTGCGAAGCTTCGCCGCATCCGCTGCATCTTCATCGAGTCCTACACGCGCATCGACGATCTGTCCGTCAGCGGCCGCGCCGTGTACTGGCTGCGGTTGTCGGATCGCTTCTACGTCCTGCATCGCTCGCTCAAGGACAAATATCCGCGCGCGATCCTGGTGGAGAACGAGGCGTGATCTTCGTCACGACGGGCACCTTCGGATTCGCCGGACTCATCGAAGCCGTGGACACGATGGTCGCCACGGGACTGATCGACGATCGCGTGGTCGCGCAAATCGGCCACTCGCCGTACGTGCCGTCACGCATGGAGTATTTCAGGACGTCGACCGACGTGCAGAAGTACATGCGCGAGGCGCAGTACGTCATCTCGCACGGCGGCACGGGCAGCATGCTCGAATTGCTGCAGATGGGGAAGAGAATCATCGGCGTGCCGAACCGGGAGCTCGCCGACAATCATCAGGAGACGTTTCTGCAGAAACTGCACCGCGATGGAACGATTCTTTATGCCGATCGCCCGGACGCGGCCCTGCTGCACGAGCAGATCGCGCGCCTCGGCACGTTCCGTCCCGCCGCGTTCTCGTTCTTTCCACCGGCATTCGTCGAAGCGTTGAAACGCGACCTCGGTCAGGCAGGAGGGCCAGGTGAAGAGGGTCTTTGATTTTCTCTATCGCACGGTGTGGTTTCACTGGGCGATCGTCGGCCCGTTCCTGATCGTCCGGCATCGACGGCGCTTCGGCAGGTGGCCGACTGTCGCCGCGCCGAAGACGTTCACGGAGAAACTGCTGCATCGCATGATCTTCGACCGGGGGGAGGCGCTCCGGCTGGTGTCCGGAAAGCTCGAGGGTCGCGAACTGGTTGCCGCGCGAATGGGCGACGAGACGCTGCTGACCGAGCTCGTCGCCACCATCTCGCGCGCGTCGGACCTCGCGCGGATCACGCTGCCGGCGAAGTTCATCCTCAAGGCCAATCACATGAGCGGCCTGACGCATATTCACGACGGCGCGGCCCCGGCGGATGCCGCAATGCTCGGCGAGTTGATCGAAGACTGGTGCACGAATTACCGGGGGAAGCTGTCGTGGGGCTACCGCGATATCCGTCGGACCGTGTTGATCGAGAAGCTCCTGCTCGTCGATGGCGCGGTGCCGAAAGACTACAAGTTCTTCTGCTATGACGGCGTCGTGCACTTCGTCCAGGTCGACGGCGACCGGTTCTCCGGCCACAAACGTGACTATTTCGATCGTGACTGGCAGCACCTGGACATGTCGGTGTCCTATCCGCATGCGGCCGTCAGGCCGGAACGCCCGGCGCGGCTCGCCGACATGATTCAGATCGCCGAGCGGCTCTCGAGCGGATTCGATTTCGTCCGCGTCGATCTGTACGCGGTAGGAGACCAGGTGAAGTTTGGCGAACTGACGCCGTATCCAGGCGGGGCGTGGGAACGATTTGAGCCGGTCCAGTGGGACGTCGTCTTCGGTGCCCCGTGGACGCTGCCGTCAGGACACCAGCCTGGGCGCGCCGCCACGGCACTTCGGCCGGCCTAGCCGGGCACGACCGCGCCGCCTGCAGCGTCTGCTACGCCGACGCTCCGACGCGGTCGATGGCGGACGTGGACGACTGATGATCTGCGGCGGCGCCGCGGCGGATGAACCGGCGCGCCCGTCGCAGAAGTTCTGAGAATCCCGACACCTCGGCTTCGAACTCGATTTGCGAGATGTCCTCGCCGTCCAGAAACCGGCGCAGCCCCAGGCGGGGCGTGTTCGCGTAGTTCAGTCCCACGTCGCACGTCGTCGCCGTGAGCACGCCACGCGCCGCGAGCCATGGCCACTGCCGATGCGACCAGATCCCGCTCGGGTAGCAGAAATGCGCGAGCGCGCGGCTGGTGAGCGGCGCGAGGAACTGCCGGTTCTCGACGATCTCGCGATCGAGCAGCGTTTCCTCTTCGGGAAGATGATGCCGGTGCGTATGGAGCTGCATGTCGATGCCCGAGGCGGACAACTGCCGGAGTTCATCCGCCGTCATGAGGCTGAGGAGGCGCGAGGACGCGATGGCGTCGTAAGGCACGCCCAGCCGGCGGCCGACGGACTCTGCCAGCGTCACGCGCTGGGGTTCGTCGAGCTTGGTCTCCCCGAACGCGATGATGTCCCAGAGGCAGCGGTCTTTGACGCCGGCATCGCCGAGCATGACCGTCTCGCGCCGCAGCGGCAGCAGGCCGTCGAGGTCAATCGACGCGGCCCTCGTCTTCCAGAACATGTACTGGATCGCCAGGCGAAATACCGGGGTTTCTTTGCCCGCGTAGTACGACGTCACATACAGCGTCGCCCGATGGCCATGGCGCTCGAGGATGGGCGCCGCAATCTTCAGCACATCGTAGAAGCCGTCGTCGATGGTCAGCACGGTCGCGTTCGCCGGGAGGGCGCCTGCTTCGAGCCCCGCAACGGCGTGCTGCAGCGTCATCACGGGATAACCGTGCTCAGACAGATAGCGCATCCGGCGCTCGAATGTATCCGGACGAATGAACAGCCCGGGCCGGAAGTCGTGCTCGTCCTGCAGCGAGAAGCCGTGATAACAGAAGATGCGAAGGCCAGGGCGCGTCAGCACACGCGCAGCGGCGAACAGCCCTGCGGCCTTGCAGGTGCGATAGAGGAGGAGTTTCAGCGGACGCGCCATCTTCGAACCAAGGGCGGGAGCAAGCCGACGGCCATGCGCGAGGCACCGTAACCTTAAGAAAAACGGTCAGCGCCTCCAGTTCTTCCCGAGAAATCCGGACAATAGTCCGTGACGCCGATCCCGGAGTGCGCACGACGGCACGGATAGGACGTAACGGTCGGGAGTGTAATTCTTTAGCTAACGCTGTAAGACTGACGGACCGTATAGTCACTTGCGGCTTCCCAAGTCGCTGGTTCAAACGGTCTCTAACATCAACCGCCACACCAGGTTCATGGACTTCACCGATCTGTGAGCGCGGCTGGTTTAGTTCTTGCCTTCCAGATGTTGCGCCTTCCCCAGCGTACGCGTTGCCTCGCGCGGCATTCAATGCCGCGGGAACAATGCCAGGGATGTCCTCATGTCGCACATACGTGGAACGAAGCCGAGAACTGCAGGCGCAGCCGCGCTGCTCCTTATCGGGATACTCCTTCAGTCGCGTCCGTTGCACGGCGTCACGATTCCGCCTCTGCCTTTGAGCGGCGACATCGTGCGCGTGACGACGGAAGCGCAGCTCCAGGAGGTGGTCCAGAATCTGACCTCCAACACCACAATCCTGGTGGCGCCCGGCGTCTACGAATTGACGCGGACGCTCTCGATAAACGGCGCGCTCACCAATGTGGCGATACGCGGCGACGCGGCATCGAGCGACGAGGTGGTCCTGACCGGACCTGGGATGACGCGCGCGAACTACGGTCTGGTCCCGTACGGCGTCTGGACGGGAGGCGGCGTAGACGGCGTGACCGTCGCCAATCTGACGCTTCGCGATTTCTACCGCCCGGCCGTCGTCTTTACCGCCGCGACTGCGCACCCACGCCTCTTCAATGTGCACGTGATCGACGCCGGCGAAGGCATGGTGGTGAGCGACGCGGCCGACGGCCGCGGCGTGAATAGCGGCGTGATCGAGTATTCGACGTTCGAGTACACCAACGGCGCGGGCGTCGCAAACGCCCCGACCATCGACATTCGAACCGGCGCCGGCTGGATCATCAGACACAACGTCTTCCGGAACCTCGTCGGCCCGGGCCGCCAGCTCGGCGCGCCGGCGATCGTCGCGCACGTGCAGAGCCGTGACACGCTGTCGGAGGCCAACATCTTCACCAACGTCTCGCGCGGCATTGCGTACGGCGCCGTCGAACAGGGTGGAGCGGATCATGTCGGCGGAATCATCCGCAACAACTTCTTCTCGCGGAGACAGGATCAGCCCGGCGAGGCGGCAATCGTGGTCCTCGACTCCCCGAATACCTGGGTCGTCAACAATTCCGTGTTCGTCGCGGGCACGTACGCGACACCCATCGAATATCGATTCGCTGGTGCGCACGGCGTCGTGATCGCAAACAACCTGCTCGACGGCCGCATCTGGGCCGGCGACGGCGCGACTGGCACCGAGAGCCACAACGTCGAGGGCGCGACCGCTGCGATGTTCGTGGATGCCGCCGCCGGGGATCTTCATTTGTCGGCCGCCGCTGTCGCCGCGATCGATCGCGGCACCGCCACGGAGGCGGTCGTCGAGGACATCGACGGCCAGATCCGCCCGATCGGCGCCGCGTACGACATCGGCGCTGACGAGCGCGAGTCGCACGGCCGCATCGCGGCTGAAGCCACCTTGCCCGTCGCGATTCGTGGACACCTGTACAACGTGAACGGCCTCACCATCTCGGGCGCCGTCGTGACATTGAGC
>FTEF01001807.1_pt1 | contig 15113 bp, 16 predicted proteins | sample 1640081 | NCBI WGS metagenome assembly FTEF01 (sample SAMEA3914816, study PRJEB12502) | metagenome | biome: forest; material: soil | place: USA | collected 2011-09-16 | depth 0.3 m
AGGCGATCCTGCGGCATGACGAGGATCCGGCAGTACGGGCGGGCGTCTGGCTCGCGGACCATGTGCCGTCTGCGTCCCGCGTGGTCTACGACTACTACTCGTACGTGCCGCCGGCTTTCGCAAATGCCACCGGCACCTGGGGCGCAACGCGCGAGTGGCTCACCTCCGTCAACCCTGACATCGTCGTCGTGAACCGCGATGTGTCGCCCATGTGGCGCGGACCTCACCACGAGGCGTCCTACAGCCTGTGCCTCCGGGGCGGCGCCTGCGGGTACGTCGCCGTCTTCACACTCGACCCTATTTCCATTTTCCAGAAACAGTGAAGGCCCTGGCAATCGCGGCGATCGCGGTGATGCAGGCGGCGCCCCGCAGGCAGACGCTGTAGGACGCCTCGCGGTGAGGTCCGCGCCACATGGGCGACACATCGCGGTTCACGACGACGATGTCAGGGTTGACGGAGGCGAGCCACTCGCGCGTTGCGCCCCAGGTGCCGGTGGCGTTTGCGAAAGCGGGCGGCACGTACGAGTAGTAGTCGTAGACCACGCGGGACGCGGACGGCACATGGTCCGCGAGCCAGACGCCCGCCCGTACCGCCGGATCCTCATCATGCCGCAAGATCACCTGGCGGCGTTCGACGGCGGTCCTGACGCCGGGCAGCTCGAATGCGGCGAGAAGCGCGACGATGACCGAGGCCGTCACGGCCCGGGGCAGTTTCGGCAGACGCCACGAGAGCAGGCCCGTCGCGGTGACGATGACGTGAGCGGCGAGGATCGCCGTGGGTGCGATCATCGGCAGGGCATAGTGAAACAGCAGCTCATGCACCGGCGCGAGCAGCACGACGAGGTAAAGCCCGTTCCAGACGAGCAGCACGATCTCCATCGACGACCAGACGTGCCGGCGGCGGTCACTCAGCCGTCCGATGATCGTGCCGCCCAGGGCCACGAAAATCGGCAGGCCGATCGTGGTGAAGATGCCGCGCGTCCACGCGGCGACCCAGGTGATGTTCAGCGCCGCGCCCGTCTCCACGGCCTCGTAATAGAGGCCCTTGATGAAGGCGAGTTTCACCCACGAGTATGGCGAGGCGATGACGAAGGTCGTCACGAAGGCCGTGAGCGCCACCGCGTAACCCCAGAGGACCGTTTCGTTCTTCCATCGCTGCAGCATCCGCCACGTCCATGGCGTCACCGCCACGAGCGCGAGCACGAGGCCGGTCGCGCGGATCAGCCAGATGGCCGCGTCGAGCGACATCGGCAGCGGTACGTCCACGTGTCCGTCGACCGTCACGTGCGTGATCACCCACGCACTGTCGATCGCCAATCCGCCGATCAGCATTACGGCGGCGGTCATGGACAGCGCGGCGCGCTTCAACATGACCCGCTTGGCGGCTCCGCCGCCCGACACGACCGCCCGGCGGCGAACGAGCGCAATCGCGATGAGCGGCAGCACGAAGAGGCCGGAGTACTTCGCCGCGAAGCCGAGCCCCGCAAACGTCGACGCCACCAGAATGCGCGCCGTCGTCGGCCGCTCGAACGCGGATACGGTGAAAAACAATGCGACGAGCAGGCACAGCGCCTGCAGCATGTCGGGGTGCACGACGGCCGCCCACTCGTAGACGGTGGGATTGAGCGCCACGAGCGCCATCGCGAGCCACGCCGTGAGCGAGCCGTACGCGCGGCGGGCCCACCAGAACGCGAAGAGCAGAAGACCGGCCGCCGACGCGAGGCTGACAGCACGCGCGCCGATGACGATGGCGCGCTCGCTGAGCGGCCACAGCGACTTCAGCGCGAGGAGCACCATGTTGAAGTACAGATGTCCGTACGCGCCAAAGCGGATCGCCCATGAATGCGCGTTGAGGGCGTGCGCCAGCAGGTTGACCTGCATGGCTTCGTCAGTGCTGAAGGCTTCGACCAGGCGTGCGCTGGCGGCGGCGGCCCCAAGAACGGGAAGAAGCGTTGCCGCCCACAGGGCCACGAAGGCGGGGGCGGCGAACCAGTCACCCCGCCAGCGAAGGGGTTCTCCCCGGGTCTGCGGCGGCATCCGGGTGACATAGTAAAGCACGCGCGGCAAATGTACTAGCAGCAATCGTCATTTCGCGCTCGGTGACTCCGCGTTCCTGGCGGCCGAAAGCGAGTTCGCCAGGCTGTAGTTGTGTTCGTGGCACGCGTTCTCGTAGATGCGCCCGTCGCGCAGCGCCATCGGGAACGCGATGACGACCGTGTCCTGAAACGTTTTGGGGTCGTCGATCGTGGCCTCGTAATCGAGCAGCGTGGCCGATCGGCGGGTGAATCGCTCGGTTACGCTCTTCTCCACCGAGAAGCCCGTGCCGGAGAAACTCCGCGTGCGGTTGTTGAAGTTGCGCGTCTCGATCACCAGCGTGTCGCCGTCCCAGTGCGCGCGCGCATCGCCGGACCACGTGCGCAGCTTTGCCGCCAGCTGCGGCCGGCCGTCGAGCGGCGCAATGCGTCGATCCGTGTCGGATAAGAGGGCGACCGAGGTCTTGCTCTGAATGATCTGGACGTAGTTGCCGTCGAGGTCGGGCGTGAGCGGAGCGCTCGGCGCGCCAATCAGGCACCGCTCCGCCGCGCCGAAGTCCTCGTAGCTGTCGTGCTTGCCTGGCATGAGAAACCCGGCCAGCGCCGGCGGAATGCCGCCCTTCGAATCGCTGAGCGCTTCGAGAATCTGGTCGACACTCGGCTGGCGGCGAACGCCTTCCACCAGCGCGGGAAGCCGGCCGTTTGCCGGATAGGTGATGAGCGAGGTGCGCAGGTCGTCGACATACGACGTGTGGTCGAGGAGGTCGATGCCGATGGCTTCGACCGGCGCGAACGTGGCCACCATCTTGAGCGCCTTGTCCTTCACGAAGCGGCGCTTCTCCATTTCGTCGCGGGTATAGACCGTTTTGCCGGCGTCCGATGACGGCCGCTCCAGCGACACGATGGAGCTGAAGTTCCACACGCCCTGCAGATCGGGATGGCCGTCCGCGGTCCGCGGCGTTTTGTATTTTGTGTCCGGTCCGGCGGCCTGAACCGCCGCCGTCAGCATCAGAACGAACGCGAGCGAATACTTTCTCATTGCGCTTTTACTCCCTTGACGAGAAGCCAGATGCCGACGGGAACTTCAAACGCGAGCATCGGCAGAAAGATCAGTTTCGTGATGACGCCGCTCACGAGGCCGGCGATTTCGAGCGGCAGAAAGACGACGAGGATGATCGAGGCGACGAGGCCGATCCAGGCGAGGGCCGCGGGAATGATCCGGCCGCGCAGCAGCAGCCAGCAGAACAGCGTGCTGCCGACGGCAAAATACGCGGCGGCGAAGAGCATCTCGGTGCTGAGCGCTTCGGACACGCGCGCCAGCATGCCCAGCATGGCGATTTCGCGATTCTGATGGCGCGTGAGCGAGTACAGCGTCACGGCGAGCGTCAACGCCGACAGCCACATCACGAGCTGCAGCGCGACCGCCAGTATCTGCGGCCGCGACGCCCACGCCATGCTGGTGAGGCCCGCCGCGATGTAGATGAGAAACGTGGCGCCGGCGATGCGCGCGTTCGCCGTGGGGGTCATGCGATCACCGGCGAGACCGGCAACGGCGGCTGCGCGGCCTCAAGTCGCGCGACGAGAAGCCACACGGTCAGCGATCCTTCGCCGATGAAGCCGGGCGCAAGGATGTACGGAGAGAGCGCGTGGCTGAGCCGCGGTGAGAGATACGTCAGCCATCCCAGACCGGCACACATCATCAGGACGCCCACCACTCGAGGCACAAACGTCGATCGCAGACTGAGGTAGCCGATGAGGAGGCAATAGACGCCGAAAAACACGATCGGATTGACGGTCGTCAGATGAAGCGGCCCGGCAAGGACGCCTGCCATGCTGACCGCCGCCGCGAGCAGGGACAGAGGCGCGTGAACAGGCGTGAACAGCCGAAAAAAGAGGATCGTCACGACCACGTAGCTCGCGCCCCCCGCGGCGCCCGCGGCCTCGGTGTATGGGCCGCGACCGAACAGCCCGTAGATGCCCCCGATGAAGGTCAGCACGTAGAAGATGCCGGCAATCCTGGTCAGACTCATTTCATCTACTCCGATCTGAGCGCCTGCACGACGTCCACGCGCGATGCGCGCGCCGCCGGCATCAACGACGCGACGACCGCGGCGGCGATGAGCAGGGCCGCCGCGCCGACGACCGGCACCGCCCCGGGCACCTGCGCGTTCGCGAAAAATCCGGACGCCACGCGCGCGAGCACGTAGCCGCCGGCCGCGCCTGCCGCGATTCCGATTGCCGCAATCGACACGCCCTCCGACAGCACCCGGGCGATGAGCTGTCCTGGTGACGACCCGACCGCCAGCCGCACACCGAACTCCCGCGTCCGCGCGCTGACCGAGAATGCGAGCACACCCGCGACGCCCACGACGGCGATCAGCAGCGCGATACCGGCGAATCCCGAAAACACGAACGCGTTCAGCCGGTCCGGGGACAGCACCTCGGCGCGCACGTCTTCGAGTGTGGCGGCGCGCTCGACAGGCTGGTCCGGCGCGATTTCATGGACGACGCGCGTCACCGCCGGCACGAGCGCGTAGGGATCGCCCGCCGCATGCACGAACAGCCGGCCGGCGATGCCGAACTGCAACGCCGGCAGGTAGACGGTCGGCGCCGGCCCCGGCACGACGTGCTCGTCGTCCACATCCGCGACGACGGCGATGATGCGGCGGGGCGGAATCAATCCGAGGCCGAGCGCGGTGGGATCGTGCCACGACAGATTCCGCCGGACCGCGTCGCCGTTCTGGAACAGCCGCGCCGCCAGACTCTGGCTGATGATCGCGACCGCCTCGTTGTCGCCGCGATCGTCTTCGCTGAAGTCGCGGCCCGCGAGCAGCGGAATGCCGAGCACGTCGAAGAAGCGGGGCCCGACGATGCGAATTCGCGCCATCGCATTGTCGTCGCCGGCCGCGGGCGCCGGGCCGTCGGCGCTGAACCGCATGCTCGCCAGGCCGCCGTCGCGCCACGGCGCGGTGCTGCCGACCGCGACGCCCACGACGCCGGGCAGCGCGGCGATTCGCCGCGTCGCTTCGCGATAGAACGCGACTTCTTTCGGGCCGCGGACGCCGGTCGCCTGCAGGGGAATGTCGAACACCAGCACCTGGCGCATGTTGTAGCTGGTCGTCGCGCGCTGCAGCGTCACGAGCGTCGCCACGAGCATCGACGCGCCCGCGAGCAGCACGAACGAACACGCAATCTGGGTCGTCGCGAAGATCCGCAGCCGGCGGTTCGTCCCTGGCGTGATGCGCACGCCGCCGCTCGCGAGCCCGAGCCCTGCGGGCGCCTGCGGAGACGGAAGCCGGGGGACGTACGCGAGAAGCGCCGCTGCGGCCATGGCGAGGCCGGCGCCAAGCCACAGCACGCTCGCATCGACGGTGACGTCGAGCGCGCGCACGGAAAAGCGCGCCGCATAGGCCGCGACGATCGCGACAAAAGGACGCGCGATCGCCACGCCGAGCACCGCGCCTGCGCCGCAGAGCACCAGGCTCTCGGCAAGCAGCGTCCGCCGGAGCGCGCCCGTGCCGGCGCCGAGCGCTGCGCGAATCGCGAGCTCGCCTTCCCGGCGCACCGAGCGCGCCAGGATGAGATTGGCGACGTTCGAGCACGCGATGAGGAACACCACCGCCGCCGCAGCCAGCATCAGCAGCAGGATGGTTCGCGCGGGCGCCGCGATCTGATCGCGGAGTCGCGTGACGCTGAGCTCGACCTTCGCCTTCGATCCGTAGGCTTCGGGATGCGCGCGCACGATTGCCGCGTGCGCGGCGGCCAGCTCGACGCGCGCCGCCTCGATCGAGGCCCCCGGCGCGAGCCTGCCAAAAAGCTCCGTCATGCGATGGCCCCGGCTCGTGACCATCGTCGCGCTGAGGTGATGCGGGCTGGTCACGATGTTCGAGATGATCTCGGTGTCGTCCGGATATGGCACCGACGGCTCGAGCACGCCGACCACGGTGGCCGTCCGCGGGCCGAGGCGGATGCTCCTGCCGATCACGGTGGGATCGCGGTTGAGCGACGTGGACCAGAACCTGTAGGTGAGGACGGCCGCGCCCGCAGCCCTGGGCCCGTCGTCGCGCGCGTCGAGCAGGCGGCCGAGCACGGGGCGAAGCCCCATCACGTCGAAGAAAGACCCGCCGACGACGCCGGCTTTCACCGAGCGGGGCTCGAGACCGAGCCCGATCAGCGTGAAGTCGGCCGTGGAGAAATCGCCGAAGGCGCTGATGCTCGCGACGTGCGAGGTGAGGTCCGCAATTTCCGGCACCGAGAACGTCATGTTGCCGCCGGACGCCGTTGAGCTCTGGCGGATGTAGACGAGGCGATCTTCGTCGCGATTGACGAGCGGCCGGAGCAGCACGCCGCGGACGACGCTGAAGATGGCGGCATTGGCGCCGATGCCGAGCGCCAGCGTCACGATGACGGTGAGCGCGAGGCCCTTGGCGCGGAGCAGGGAGCGGACGGCGAAGCGGATGTCGCGGCCGAGCGCGTCGGCGTGGTCGAGCCAGCGCGGCCGCCAGACGCCGCGCATCGAGTCGCGCGTGAGCGTGACGTTGCCGAACTCCTTGCGCGCCGCGCGGCGGGCCGATTCCGGGCTTTCGCCGCGCGCGATCCGCTCCTGGATATTGAGCGCGAGATGGCCGCGAATTTCCTCGTCGAGCTCGTCGTCGCCCGGGCGCATCCGTTAGTCCTTGCCTGCCTGCGCCGGGTTCATGATGCGGCCGATCGCGTTCACGAGCTGCGACCACCGATCCTGCTCGCGCGACAGCTGCGCCTTGCCGGCGGCGGTGAGCCGGTAATACTTCGCGCGCTGATTGGCTTCGCTGACGTCCCAGGCGGACTTGAGCCAGCCGCGCTTTTCGAGCCGGTGCAGCGCCGGGTAGAGCGATCCGGTTTCGACCTTCAGCAGGCCGTCGGACTGCTGCCGGATGGCCTGGCCGATGCCGTGGCCGTGCTGCGGGCCCCACTGGAGCGTGCGGAGGACGAGCATGTCGAGCGTGCCCTGCAGGAGGTCCATGCCGCGGGCGGTCTCGCGTTCGGGCGATGTCTTGGCCATAGGTGTAGACAGTCTACGGCCATAGACGTAGGCTGTCTACGGCTTGTTCCCGCCTTCGCCCATCGCGCGCGGGCTTCGGCGAGGCCCCGCAGGGGTAAGCTGTCACCGATGCTGGCGTTAGCGACGTGCGCGACGGTGCCCGCGTGGGAAGTCGACGACCATCCGTTTCATGCGGCGCTCGCGGCGCGCGGCATCGACGCGCGGCAGATCATCTGGGATGACCAGGGCGCCGACTGGACGGCCTTCGATGCCGTGCTCATTCGCACGACATGGGATTATCAGGAGAAGCAGGCCGCGTTCGTCGCGTGGGCTGAAGGGCTGCGCGTTCCTCTCTACAATCCTCCGGACATCGTCCGCTGGAATACGCACAAATCGTATTTGCGCGATCTCGAAGCGCGGGGCGTGCCCATCATTCCCACCGAGTGGCTCGATCGCGGGACCGCGCCGGACATCGCGTCGTTGTGCGGGCGGCGCGGCTGGCGGCGCGCGTTTCTGAAGCCGTGCGTCGGCGCGACCGCGCGCGAGACGCTTCGGTTCGAGGCCGGAGATCCCGCCGCCGATGCGCACGTGCGCCGGCTGCTGGCGCACGAAGATCTGATGCTGCAGCCGTATCTCGACCGCGTCGAAACCGACGGCGAGCTGAGCGCGATCTTCATCGACGGCGAGCTGACGCACGCCGTGAGGAAGGTTCCGGTGCCGGGCGACTTCCGCGTGCAGGATGATTTCGGCGCGAAGGACTACGCCATCGAGTTTCCCGATAGCGCGCTGGCCCGGCGTGCGGTCGATGCCGTCGGCCGGAAGCTCCTGTACGCGCGCGCGGACTTCCTCGTCGCGGATGACGGCCTGAAGCTGACGGAACTCGAGCTCGTCGAGCCGAGTCTCTTTTTCCGCCATGGCCCCGGCGCGGCCGATCGTCTGGCCGAAGCACTTGCACGCCTGTAGCTGAGCTGGCACCAATCGTGCTCAACGGCTGAGCGGAGGGAAGTTCGATGCTCAGACGTCTGGTTGCGGCGGCCGCATTGCTCGCGTGCGCGTCGCCTGTTTTGGCTCAGCAATATGAAAACGCCCGCCGGCTCGGCGGGCCTACGGCCTTTTACAAACCGCCGCTGACCAACGCCGCCAGTCTGAAACGGATGGCGGAGCGGCAAGCGGCAGACATCCGGAAGGTCATGACGGATGCCGGTATGCCAGAAGTAACAGACGCGTTTCTCGCGGCGATGTCGACGGGCACGTCGACGATTGCCGCCGGCAACTGCAGCGCCGTCGCCCCCGGAGACGGCCTCGTCGAATGCACCGAACCGGTCGGCGCGATGTACGAGTGGATGGCGTACCGCCCGCGAGTGAAGGGAAAACGCGTACCCGACCGGATTCAGCGAGTGCGGTGGGCTGGGAAGAGGGCGTTTCTCGCATTCCTCGTGCGTGTCACAGTGAGTGACAAGCTCTACACATTCATCGTCCCGAAGCCATGCGGAAACTTCTCGCTCGTGTCGGTCGCAGAGAGCCCCGCTGCAATCGCGGGCCGTGCACAGGCAGCGCGCGATCAGGCCGCGCGCGAACAAGCGGCCCGCGATCAGGCCGCTCGAGACCAGGCGGCGAGGGATCAAGCCGCGCGAGACCAGGCCGCGAGAGACCAGGCCGCACGCGATCAGGCCGCTCGGGATCAGGCAGCCCGCGACCAGGCGGCCCGCGATCAGCAGGCTCGCAACAATGCTCAGCCGCCCGCCGCGGGCGGCGCGCAGCCATCTTCGCCTTCGGCCGGCGCTGCCGGCGCTGCGGCGAATGACAAGACCTATCCGCCCGATAACCCGTCCACGCCGTTTTTTGCCGACGTGCTGCTCGGCGGCGAGACACGCAACCGGCCGGCGGATCTGAGCGAGGGCAAGCGGACGCCGTACACACAGGGCTCAGGTCACATCGGCCTGAAGATCGGCGCGCACAAGAAATTCGAATCCAAATGGGAGCTCGGCGTCGCCGGCGGCCTGGCTGCGGTGTTCCTCTTCGATCGCGACACGACGAACCAGTGGCCGTGGTTCATCGACGCCGAGGTGAACCGGTTCATCGGCCGGGCGTTCATCGGATCGGGCGTCTCGTTCTGGGACATCACGCGCAGCGATCTGTGGACGCCGGCGATCGATCTCCGGTTCGGCTTGCCGCTCGGCCATCACCCGAGCCATCCGATCTACTTCGTGGGTGAAGGCCGCTGGTATTTCTGGAACCGAACGAACCTCGACACGCATCGCCAGATGTGGGCCGGGCTCCGGTTCGACTTCTAGGGCCGCACGCGCTGCCGGAGAGAGGAGGGGCGGCTAGTTAGCCGCCTCTCCTTTTTCGTCCGCCTTATTCCCGTTCTCGTCCACGTGATAGACCTTGTCGCCGTCCTTCGCGAGCACCGACTTGTGCGTGCGGTGGGCGATGACGATGGCCTGGGCCTTGGGATAGATGAACTCGTAGCCGATGCGTTCACCGGGGTAGTTCCACGACTTGATCGCATCCGGTTGGCCCTGCGCGCTTTCAGTGAACAGCACGACCGGGTCCTTGGGCGCGTCGCGCAGCTGATTCGGAATCGACAGCAGCATGGCCAGCTGCTTCTTCCCGTCCTCGGTCTGCACCTTGATCACGCGGCGGCTTTCCTGCGTATCGGCGAGCTGGAAGCGATACCGTCCGGCCGGCAGATCCACGCCGGGCAGCTGCACGGGTTTGCTGAAGGTGAGATAAGTGAGCTTGTCCGACTCGTCGGCTCGCGCCGGCGTCGCGACGCACGCCGCCAGCGCGGCGCCCGCGATCAACGTCTTCAATACACGCATGGGTCCTCCTGCTTGATTTCAGTCTTCGGGATCTTGTCTGGCCGCAGCGAGCGGATCCTGCTCGAGGCGTCCGCTGGCCGCATTTTCCGGACGAGGTGGCGGCATTTCGGGCGGCTCCGGATGTGTTGCCGGTCCTCCGGTTTGCGGTCCGCCGCCGCCGATGGTTCCGGTGGTGGTGCCGTCGAGTGGTCCGCTTTCTGGTTCGGGTGTCATCCCCATCGAAGGTGCAAACATGCCGCCACTCTGCAAATCGTGCCTTACGGTCGAGGCGCGGCCTGAAGGCCGGTATCGCTGAACCTGGCGCGAAGCGCGGCGAGTGTACGCGTCATCGACTCGCGCGCCGCGCGCTCGACGATCGGCATCACGAAGAACTTCACGACAGAGGGCACGTCGCGGCTGAGCGTCACCGACTCGCACTCCGCGATGACGCCGTCGCCGGCCTGCTCGTATCGCCAGTACGCATTCAGCCGCCACAGGAATCCGCGATCGTCGCCGGCCGGCAGCTCGTGCTCCTGCGGAGTATTCACGTCCGCCACTTCCACAATCTTCGTCGCCGTGCTCGCGCTTCTGGCGCGCGACGCGCCGTCGCGGACAAACGTCACGACGTGCTCGGTGTTGTAGACGACGGTGACGATCTTCGTGCGTTGCAGCTTGAGCGACAAGCGCATCCAATCGGGTTTGCGTTCGAGCACCTTCGAGTCGAGCACGTCCTCCTGTCGCGTCGGCGGCGCGCCGTTCTGCAGCTGTGCGATCAGGGCCGCGACGCTCATGTGAGGGATGAGGATGGCCCCGCGCCAGTGGTGCACCAGCGCCGACGGCACGTCGATCGGCTCCCCGCCGCTTCCAGCCGTCGTCATCGGCTCGACGACGATGCCGCCGGCGCGAAGGGACTGCCGGGCGGCCGGAGCGCCGGGTGCGAAGTCGAGGGCAAGAAAGCCGCCGTGCGAGTTGAGTTCGCGGGCAATTCGCGTTTCGGTCGCCCTTATATAGATGTTCCAGGCGGTGACGGCGTCCGGGTAGAGGCGTGCGGCGGCCGCTCCCGCGCCTGCGCTCAGGGTCAGGACGGCCGTCGCGGCGGCTACGTAACGTGTCATCAGGCAGTGCCTCCTCGCCAGGGAATGCGAAATGAGCCGAAAAGCCGGCTCAGCGCGCATAGATGGGAGGGAGGCAACCGCTGATGAATGAGTTCCGGGAAGCGAAACGGTCGCTCGATGGGGTGACGGCGGCGCTGGAGAAGCGGGCGCTCGTCTGGCTGGCCGGGCGGCTGCCTGCGTGGATCAACTCGGACCACCTCACCGTGCTCGCGCTCGCCGCGATGCTCGGCTGCGGCGCGTCGTACTGGCTGGCGAGGTCGACGCCCTCAGGCCTGCTGCTCGCCGTCGTGTTTCTCGCGATGAACTGGTTCGGCGACAGCCTTGACGGCACGCTCGCTCGAGTACGGCGGCAGCAGCGCCCGCGCTACGGCTTCTACGTGGATCATGTGGTCGACGCGGTTGGCGCGCTCTTCCTGCTCGGCGGTCTCGGGCTTTCCGGCTACATGAGCCCGCTCGTCGCGCTCGGGTTGCTCGTCACCTACCTGTTACTGCTCGTCGAGACGTTCCTCGCCGCCTACACGCTCGGCACGTTCACGATGAGCTACTTCGGGGTCGGACCGACCGAGCTCCGCATCCTGCTCGCAATCGGCAACGTCGTGCTGTTGATACACCCGATGGCGGACGTCCTCGGACGCGAGTACCGCCTCTTTGACGCCGGCGGCGTCGTCGCCATCGGCGGGATGATCGTGACGCTCCTCGTCGCCACCATCAGGCACACGCACGCTCTGTATCGGGCTGAACCGGCGAGGGTCGGATGAGCCGGTGGGGCCGCTTCGCCGTCTTCAACCTCGTCGGACTTGCCGGCGTCGCCGTGCAGCTGGGATGTTTCGCATGGCTGACCGCGGCTGTCCATCTGCACTATATCGCCGCGGCGGCTGTCGCGGTCGCCGTCTCGGTGGTCCACAACTTCGTGTGGCACTGGCGGTGGACGTGGCGCGATCGCCGCGGCGAGCTGATGTCGACGTTCATCCGGTTTGCGATCGCCAACGGCGTGGTCTCGCTCGCCGGCAACCTCGGCATCATGGCGACGCTGGTGTCGGGCGCCGGGCTGCGTCCCGCCGCGGCCAACACCATCGCGATTGCCGTGTGCGGCCTGCTGAACTTCTGGCTCGGCGAGGCCGTGGTGTTTCGCGCTACGTGAAGTTGAGCGTTCCGGAGTGGCCGCCCTTGCCGGCTTTGCCGGTGACGAGGGCCGTCGCAAACGACGCCATCAGCTCCAGCGCGCCGTGGCCTTCCCAATATGCTCCGGCCTTCGCGTCGAATCGGATGAGCGTCAGATGCGGATCGTCGAGCCCTTCGGGAAACCACGTCTTCGCGATTGGCGTGAAGAGCTCGCGCATCTTCGACTTTTCCTTCGTCAGCGACGCGGTGCCGTCAAGCTGCAGATACGCCGAGTCGCCGTCGTTCTGAAAAAAGAGCGACACCGCGGTGCCGACGGCAAGCTCATAGACTTTCGGGCTGCGATCGTCGGCAAAGAAAAAGAGCGTGCCGCCGAAGACGGCCGGGTCGCCCTGCAGCGCCAGCGGCCGCGAATGCAGTTCCTTGCCGCTCGTCACACCGGTGACGAACATCGCCGCGCGGAAGCTCGGCAGTAGCTTGCGCACTTTGGAGATCGCTTCGTCTCCGCTCAGATGCTCATCCTTTTCGATTCGCTGGTCGATGACATTCCCCATGTATGTCGATGTACGCAAATGGGCCGCCAGCAGGCAGCGCTCTTGCACAGGTCAGGGATGAGCGGAGGAGCTGATGAACAAGACGATTGGTGTGATTCTGATCGCGCTCGGCCTTGTGGCGCTCTTGTATGGCGGCTTCAGCTATACGAAGCGCGACAAGATCATCGATCTCGGGCCGATTGAGGCGACCAAGACGGAAACGAAGACGATTCCGCTGCCGCCCATCATCGGCGCGGTGGCCCTGATCGGCGGAGTGGTTCTGCTGTCGCGCCGCGAGGCGTGACCGCCCGTTCGTACCGCCACTCGTCGATGTAGTGCCATGCGCCGTCGGCGCCGAGTTCTTCGTTGACGAAGACGAAAGCACTGGCGCCGCGGCGCGTCCACGTCATCCGCCACTCGCACGTGACGCCCAGCATGGTCATCGTGCCGACGAACGCGATGGAGTCGCCGCTCCACCCCGGGGCGCGCAGCACGCCGTACGACCCCTGCGTCAGGACATAGATCCACTGGCGGCTCCAGGGGTCGAACGTAATCATCGGCACCTGCCGTCCGTCCGGGGCGAGCGTGCAGATCCACCCGCCGTCGGCGCTCGGCGCAAATGCCGCGTTGCCCGTGTCGCAGTACGCGGGACTCAGGCGCGTCGCCGGCACCGGGTTTTCGTACGTCCAGTCGCCGGCCAGCCACATGAAGCTGCGCAGTTCCTCGGCGCGGGCGGCCGCGAGCGCCCGCGCGGCGTCGAGATCGACGGTCGCGACGACGCGCGACGGATCGTGGCGCGACGGCCCCATGCGGACCGCGCCGGTTTCAAACATCCGCTCGATGATTCCCACGAGCGGTATAATACACAACCATGGTTGTGGAATCAAAGCTCGACCTCGCCTACGCCGTCAGAAGGCGCTCGGCGGGATCGGACGGGTCCGGACGCGGAAAATTCGCGCGCCGCGATAGCGCTACAGCCGCGACTCGACGAACACCGGCGCGGCCAGGCCCGCGGACGACCGTCCGTGCGGGTCCTGCGCCGCGCGAATCTCGTTCACCATCTCGAGCGCGGTCCGCCCGGCTTGTGGAAACGCCGCCGTCGACGCGCCGAGCGGCGTCACGCGCTGGCCCCAGCGCACGAGCAGCGCGCCGAACGTCAGCCCGCCGCCGAACCCCGGCATCAGCAGCAGCGATCCCGGCTTCACGCGTCCGTTGTTCAACGCCTCCACCAGACTCACCGGCACGGTTGCGGCGCTCATGTTGCCGTACTTGTGGACGGTGACGATGACGCGATCCATCGGGATGCCGGCCTGCCTGGCGACGGATTCGATGATGCGCAGGTTGGCCTGATGGGGAATCACGAGATCGATGTCCTCGCCGGTGACGCCCCCCTGGCGCATGACGCGCTCGCACGCGTCGCTCATGCCTTTGACCGCGCGCTTGAAGATGGCCTGGCCGTCGAAGTCCCACACCGTGTCGCCGAACGTCACGCCTTGGCCGGCGTAGGCACAGCCGATCCCGCGCACGCGCAGCACCTGCCGCGCGCCCGCGTCGCAGCCGAGGACGGAGCCGATGACGCCTTCGGTACTCTCCGTCGCCTGAACGACGACCGCCGCGGCGCCGTCGCCGAAGAGGACGGCGACATTGCGGTTACTCCAGTCCATGTAGCGCGAGATCAGCTCGACGCCGATCACCACGGCGCTGCGGATGGTGCCGTTCTGGATCATCGCCGTCGCCGTCGACAGGCCGTAGATAAAGGACGTGCACGCCGTGTTGAGATCCATGGCCGCGGCATTCGCGGCGCCCAGCACCGCCTGCACGCCCGATGCGCTGTTGGGCACGGCCTCGTCGTTGCTGCATCCGCCGTAGATGATCAGATCGACGTCGGCGGCATCGAGCCCCGCGCACGCGAGCGCCCGCGACGACGCGATGGCCGCCATCTCGATGGCGGAGACGTGCGAGATGCGCCGCTCCTTCATCCCTGTGCGCGTCGTAATCCAGTCGTCCGATGTTTCAAGGAATGTCGAGAGGTCGTCGTTGCTCAACACGGCCGGCGGCAGTCCTTCGCCCCAGCCGGTGATCGCGGCATGTGTCATGGCGTTCGAAATCCTATAGGATTCCGGCCATGCGGTCACGAATCACGCGGGCGTTTCTCGCTGCCAGTGTTGCGATCGCCGGCGGATGCGCGCGCGTGCCGCTGCGCGGCCTTGAACTCGTGCCGCCAACAGACGCGTCGTACGCCGCCGCGGATCCAGCAGGTGCGACCGGCGTCCAGGGCGAAGGCAAGGTCACGACGCCCTACGTCGTGCGGCTGACGAGCGATCGCGCCGTCTATCGGCTGTGGGCAGGTCCGGCAGTGAAGGATGCGCAGGGACGCACATCGCGAATCGGGCAGTGGTGGACGTTCGACGCGCCGAAAGGCACGCTCGCGTCGTTCCGCCGGCGCTACGAAGTGTGCGAGAAGTGGGACTCGCTGCGCTTTGTCGCGG
>FTEF01002347.1_pt1 | contig 13623 bp, 12 predicted proteins | sample 1640081 | NCBI WGS metagenome assembly FTEF01 (sample SAMEA3914816, study PRJEB12502) | metagenome | biome: forest; material: soil | place: USA | collected 2011-09-16 | depth 0.3 m
AGCACGAGCTGCCAGTCGACCTTGACCGACTTGATCATCTGCCAGACGCGTTTGTGGATCTGCGTGAAGACGAACGGCGAAAACTGCCAGAGCACGTCTTTCGGGCACAGCTCACGAAGGCCGCCGCCGGTAAACCCGCACCCGATGGCGAACCACGGCGCGCCCCATTCGCCGACAAAGAGCGGCGGGATGCCGACCATGGCGCCGACGATGACGCCGGCGTACGGGCCGTCGATGAGCCCGGCGATAAAGGCGCCCTCGAGCGTGAGGTCGCCGGCGTTGTAGCCGAGCAGCAGCCGCGCGACGACGCCCGCCGAGAGCAGGCCGCCGAGGGTCAGCGCGAAGGTCAGCCGATCGGGGGAGGGACGCTGCTCGAAGATCAGGAACTGCCGGAATCGGCGGAAACGGACGAGAATCGTCGCCGAAGCGGCCATCACGGCCAGCTTGACCAGCAGGGTTGTGAGGAGTACGGAGTCGGTCGAAAGACCGGGCGGGCCGGGCATCTGATTTACATCGATCTTAATGGCCGGGTAAACTGAGGGCAATGGCTGTCATCCGACCTCTCCTTGTGGGCTTTGCGACCACGCTCAAGCACCTGTTCAAGAAGCCGATCACGGTGAACTATCCGGACGAGAAGTTCCCGATGTTTCCGAAGTACCGCGGCAAGCAGGTGCTGATGCGCGACGAGAACGACCTCGAGAAGTGCGTCGCCTGCGGCCTGTGTTCGGTCGCGTGCCCGGCCGACGCGATCTATCTCGAAGCGGCGGAGAACACCGGCAACGTGCAGGCCGGACCGCGCTACGCGTCGGTCTACCAGATCCACAAGACGCGCTGCATCTTCTGCGGCTACTGCGAGGAGGCGTGCCCGGTCGGCGCGATCTTCATGGGCAAGGACTACGAGCTCGCCGTGTACAGCAAGGACGACTTCGTCTGGGACAAGGCCGACCTGCTCGTGCCCGCGACCAATTCGCCCGCGCCTGCCGGCGGGTCTCGTGTTTAGGTGGTCGTCGGCGCACTAGGCGACATCCACGGCGAATTCGACACGGTGCGCGAGATCATGGCGCGCCACGCCGATGTGCTGCTGTGGCTGCAGGTCGGCGACGTCGCCACCAACGACGGCGAATATTTTTCTCCTCCCGCGCCGCTCTACTTCATCAAGGGCAACAACGAAGACTTCGACGTGATCGCGGCCGCGATCGCGGGGCGTCCGCCGGCGGCGAACTTGCACTATCTGCGCAACGGACGGCTGCATCAGGTCGGCCCGTGGCGCGTCGCGGCGCTCGGCGGCACGTTCGCGCCGAGCTGGTACCACACGCCGGCGGCGTCGCTGCCCGCGTCGAAGGGACGCAAGCTGTCGGCCGCATCGCTCAAGCTCGGGAAGAGCCGCGATGACAAGCGGCGGCATTTCGTAAAGGAAGAAGTGCTCGCGTGCAAAGCGCTGAAAGATATCGACGTGTTCATGACGCATGAAGCGCCGCGGCCGTTTTATCCGGCGGGAAAGCGCATCGACGCGGGTAAAACCGCCGTCAACGATGTGCTCACGGCGATGCATCCGAGGCTGCACCTGTTCGGACATCACCACGAGTTCACCGATTCGCAACGGCACGGCATCCGGTCGATCGGGCTCGACATGGTGACGAAGTCGTACCTGCTGATCCACGCCGATACGCTGCGGTGTGAGCGGCTGGACACGTGATATAGTCCCGGAGGCTAAGATGGCCATTTTCGATTTCCGCCCCGATCTCGCCGACACGTCCGATATCTCCACCAGAGCGCTTTCCGTGACGGTCGTCGAGACCGATTTCGTGGCGCGGGTGTACGAGAACATCGCGTGGTTCTACGACGCGTTTTTCGGACCGACGCTGCATCCGGGCCGCGTCCAGGCCATTCGCCGTCTGGGAATCGCGCCGGGCGATCGCGTCCTCGAGGTCGGCGTCGGCACCGGCATCAACGCGTGCCTCTATCCGAGCGACTGCCACGTGACCGGCATCGATTTCTCCGCGCCGATGCTCGAGAAAGCGCGCGACCGGTTCGCGCGCAAGGGCGTCGAGAACGTCCGGCTGCAGGAGATGGACGCCGCGAGCCTCAAGTTCGCCAGCGACACGTTCGACATCGTCTACGCGCCGTACGTCATCAGCGTCGTGGCCGATCCGGTCGCCGTCGTGCGCGAAATGCAGCGCGTCTGCAAACCCGGCGGCCGCATCGTCGTCCTCAATCACTTCCGGAGCAAGAATCGCGCGGGAGCCTGGATGGAGCGCATCATCGCGCCGTTCACGCTGCATCTCGGCTTCAAGTCGGATCTGGATCTGCCCGCGTTCCTCGCGCAGTCCAACCTCAAGCCCGTCTCGATCGAGAAAGTGAACTACCCGCCGATCTGGTCGCTCGTCACCTTCGTGAAAGACGCGTAGGATTTCCACTATCGCAGGTGTAGGCCCGACCTTCAGGTCGGGCGTTTGCGTTTCTCATCCAGAATCAACTCCGCCGCAACCTGCGCGCCGTCGATGCGTGCGTTTTCCGGCGGAGCGGCCTGCGCGAGCAGCGCCTCGACGTGCGCGCGCCAGCGCCCGGCTCGCAGATCCTCCTGCGTCATGAACCGGCAGCGGAGCACGCGCGGCATCTCCGCGACGAAGACGTCGTACTCGACGAAGTGCCCGCGTGACGTGTAGAGGAGCGGCGTCCCGTTGGCGATGCATTCCGACACGATGCCGTAGCCCGGTTTCGAGATGACGACGTCCGCGGCGGCGACGAGATCCTGATAGACGAGCGGCGGCGGAAGCACGGCGCCGGGCGACAGGATCGTCAACTGTTCGCGCTCGGCGATCGCCTCGAGCGGCACGTCCACACCGTATCCGCCGAAGGACGCCAGCGCGAACGGGCGATCGTCCGTGATGCCCATCAACTGCCGCGTCTCGTCCCTGCCGCGCGTCGATCGACGTGCGACGAGGGGAACGTCCACGACCTCGCCGAATGTCGCGAACCCGCCGTGCATCGGCAGCCGGAGCGCGCGGGTGGCGCGGCTGTAGGCGTCCCCGATGATCTGAATCACACCCGGTGCGTCGCGCTCGAACGAGTCGTAGCCTTCGTAAATCCAGTCCCAGGTGAAGTTGCCGACCGCGAGCGATGGAAGGTCGGCACGGGCGGCCGCGGCATGCGCGAGCGGAGGGATGTCGCCGAGCACGAGCCGGACGCCGGCGGCGCGAAGCCACGCGGCTTCTCGGTCCGCCTTGCGATCGAAGTCGCGATAGAAATGCGCCGCGCGACGAGCGGTATCCGCTACGTCGAGCGTGAGGCTGTCGGCCTGCGTCATGCCGACGTCGGTCTCAAACGCCTCGTACGACATGCCGCGCAGCCTCGCGGCATCGAACAGCCACTTCGGCGCCGACGTCCTGACGATGACTTGAAGATCGGGCTGTCGTTCGAGAAGCGCGCGAACTAACTCGATGCTGCGCGACGCATGGCCGAACCCATGGCCCGAAACGTAGAACGCGATTACCACCAGCGACGCTGAAAAACGGCCTGGACCGCAACCTGTTTGTCCCAATCCTGGCGTCCGTACGGTTGGCGCAGGTAGATGCCGCCTTTGAGCAGGACGTCGCGGTTGAGGCGGAAGACCGCGGTCAGTTCGTTCGCGAGCATGACCGGCTGCGCGGTGAACGCCGGCGTCGCGCCGAGTCCGACGACAGGCGAGGACGTGCCTTCGTGCCGGCCGGCCACGGCCCACCGCGGCGTGATCGTCTGCGTCGCCTGGACGAACCACTCGGCGGCGCCGACGTTGCCGGTCGGCGTCGCGAACGTGTCGTGGACGATCTCGCCCGACATCTTCGTGTACCGGACCGAGTATTCGCCCTCAAATCCCGCCAGCGTCATCGCCCGGCCGCCCTGCGGGAGGTTGGGTGCGATCTCGCTCGCGGTGAGATAGTCGCCGTGCGCGAACACCGCGCCGAGCCGCAGGCCGATGATCGGGGTCACGCCCGCACCCGCTTCGAAGATCGGCGTCGCACGCGGGTTCGCGGTGACGCCAGGCACCGAGATACGAACCGGCGAGGAGTTGACGACCGCAGCGCGCGAGTCCCAGTGGCTCGCCGACAGCGTCAGCATCCCGGCAAGCGGATACGTAGCGGTGATGGCGGGAAAGCGTCCCGCGCCGGTGTCGAACGGCAGCATGGGGATGAAGTAGCTCGAGTGGCCGGCAATCGTTGGATTCTGCCGCGGGTTGACGTCGAAGATCCCGAGGCCGATCGGCGACGGCATGTAGCCGAGGTCGACGCGCGTCGAAACCGGTCCGCTGTGCTCGTAGCGCAGGCTCGCCTGATAAATCTGCGCGTCCCACGGCGGTACCGGGGCTTCGACGCCGTTGGCCACCGCGGGCCGCGGCAGGCGGAACCACGGGCGGAAGTACGCCTGCCACCCGTTGCCGATCCGCGCCGTGCCGACGACGTCGACGATGATCTGCGGCCGGCTGCTGACGTTGTCCCCGCCGAAGAAATCGATGGACGCGGTGGTGTCGAGCGAGAACCGCTCGTAGAGCGTCTGCGCGCCGAGTGGCGCCGCCATCAGCAGCAGCAGGACGAGCGTGACGCCGGCTCTACGCATGCACCTGCGCAGCGACGACGTCGCCGGCGTCGGTGGTGACGCCTGGAAGCGCCATGGCCAGCGCGCCCACGACTTCGGCGTGAAACTCGGTGCCCGCGAACCGCCAGATCTCGCGCAGCGCCTCGCCGGAAGGCCGGGCGCCGCGGTACGCGCGCTTGCTCGTGATGGCATCGTAGGCGTCGGCGACGTGGACAATGCGCGCGGGCATCGGAATTTCGTCGCCGCGCAGGCCGTGAGGATAGCCGCGGCCGTCCGGACGTTCGTGATGGAGCTCGACAATTGGAATGTGCGCCACGAGGAATGGCACCGAGCGCAGGATACGCGCGCCCGCGCCCGGGTGCTGCTTGATGACGTCGAACTCGGCGTCGGTCAGCGCGCCGGCCTTCATCAGCACCGCGTCGGGCACGCCGATCTTGCCGATGTCGTGCAGCAGGGCGCCGAGCCGGATGACTTCGATCTCGTCCGCCGGCAGCGCGAGCGCGCGCGCGATCGCCACAGACAGCACGCTGACGCGCTCGGAATGGCCCGCCGTATACGGGTCGCGGGCGTCGAGTGCCGTCGCAAGCGCCCGAATCGACCCGGTATACGCCGCCTGCGTCTGCTCCTCGGCCGTCGCCACCGACGCCATCAGCTCGTTGAACGTCGTCGTCAGCGCGTCGAGCTCGCGGCTCGATCCGGTCAACGGCAGCTGCAGTTTCATGTCGTGAGACTTGTTGGCCGCCAGCAGCGACGCCGACAGCCGGCCGACGGGCCCGGTGAGCATGCTCGCGAGCCAGAAGCTGGCGATGAGCGCGATGACCGCGGCGCCCGCCGCGATGACGAGAAGGTTGCGAATGGCCGTCGCGGTGGCGGCGCTCGACGACTCGTCGATTGATCCGAGAGCATAGAAGCTCGTGGGTCCGACCTGCACGAGCCGGCGAAACGCGTACGACTGGCGGTCGAGGACGACGGTGCCGGCCTGCAGCCGGCTTTCCGGAGCAGCCTCGAACTCGTGAGCGGTCGCTGCCGGAAGCGTGCTGGCGACGAGCAGCCCATCGCTGACGATCGCCGTTCGCGCGCCGGCCAGGGCCGCCAGTTCATCGGCGTATCGCTGGTCGAGATTCGTCGCGAGATAGAGCGTCCCGATTGGCACGTCGGCGAGCAGCAGCGGCACGGACACGACGCGGAACAGCAGGCCGCCGGCGCGGCCCACGCCGATGTCGCCGGCCTTGCCGCCGGAAAACGCGATGGGCCGCCCGCGCGGCCAGCGATCCGCGAGCCGTCCCGCCGCGGCCAGCGTAATCTGATGCGCATCGGCCAGCACCAGCGCGTCCGAGTCCACCCGCGCGGCGACTTTGTCGAGCTCGTTGCCGATGGTGTTGAGCCACAGGCTCCGCTGCGCCTCGCTGCTCGTCTGCGATTCGGCCGCGAACGTGTCGATGGTGGCTTTGAGCGTCGGGTTTTCCGCCAGCGTCGCGGCCTGCATCTGCAGCTCGCGCTGGCGGCGGCTCTCGATGGCCGCGAAGATGCGCTGCCCCGATTCAAGCGAGGCCGCCACCGACTGGCGCACCTGGTCGCGCACGCTGACCGTGACGAAGACGAAGACGGCGACGAGGAGGAGGGTGACGGTGACGAAGATGACGGCCAGTGTCTTGACGAGCAGGAGCGGCGGACGCGCCTTGGCCGTCACGGAAGGTCCTCGACGGGCACGGTCAGGTCGACCGTGACCGGCCGGCCGCTTTCAACGCGCACGCTGGCGCTGCGTTCGCCGACGCGTTCGTGCCAGCCGATGATCGTGTACTGGCCCGACGGAACGTTCCTGATCTCGTAGTTGCCGTCGGTGCCGGGAATGGTGAAGTACGGATGATCGAGCACGAGGATCGACGCGCTCATGTGCGAGTGGATGTCGCAGAACACTTTCACGAGGCCGGCCTTGTTGAACTTCGCGGGCCGGCTCTGTCCGCGCGGGTAGCGTCCCAGATTGAAGGACGCCGCCGACGACAGCGAGAACACGTTGTGGAAAAACGGATCGTCGTTGGGGAAATCGACCGTCGATCCCTTCGTGATCGCGAGCACGTGCGGTACGAATGTTTCGTTCTGCTGCACCAGCTCGGCATGCGAGACCGGCAGCGCGCCTCGAAACGCCGGATCTTTCAGATACACGACGACGTTCCGGATTTCCGGAATCGCCGGCGCCTCGTGTTTGCCGATGGAGCGCGACGGATAGGCGTTGGCGGCGAGCGGCGCGCGCACGCGCGTTGTCAGCTTGATGTGGCCGGCAATCGTGCCGCTGCCGGCCGCGTCGCCCGAAGGGGCCTGCGCAACAGCCCGTGGCGCGAGCATGGCAGCAGCGACGAGGCCGACGGCCAGCGTCATCTGTCGAAGCACGCGCCATTCTAACGTGCAATCCCCCGTCAATTAACCACTTACCAGATTAACCATTTACCAAATGTTATGATCCCGCTCATGTCCCTCGACGAGCGCGACTTCTTCAACAGCCGGAATGAAACGCGCAACGACACGATGATGTGCCCGCGCTGCAAGCGCCAGAACGAGTACCAGATGCGGTGGGTGGTCCGCATCAAGAAAGATCGGCTGCCGCCCGGCGCCGACGAACGCGACCGCGCGCTTTACGCAAAACTTCGCGACTACATGATCCGCATCGACGACAACGTCGTCTGCAAGACGTGCCGGACCAAGTTCGACATCCCGTCGCAGCACTCGATGGTGTTTCTGCAGGACGGCAAACCACCCGCGGCAGCTGCCGCCGGCGGCGATGAGGACGACGACTCGCGCTTCAATCGGTGACGCTCCACCACGGAAGAAATGAGGGAAAGAGGTTTTACCTCCGTTCCTCTTTTCCTCTGTGGTGGCGAGTTTCCGTAAGCTGTTTTCAGTACACGTAAGGAATGAGGCGGAACCGCACGCGACGTGTGTAGTCGTCGTACGCGTCTCCGAAACTCATCCGAAGCGACCGTTCCTCGAACGGCATCGCGATCACGAGATACAACGTCGAAATTGCCGCGAAGAACAGGCGATCGCCCGTCATGTGCGGCGCGCCGAAGGTCAGCAGCAGCCAGCCTGAGTACAACGGATGGCGGACCCAGTGATATGGGCCGACGATTTGCAAAGACTCGGCGGTCGCATGCTGACGGATGCCGGCGAGCTCGAGCGGATCAATCGTGCGGACCGCCGCGGCGATGATCATCACTCCGCATGCCTGCGCGAGCCACAGGATGGCTTGGGGAAGTCCCGAGGCGCGGTAGGCCTCGCCGCCGACGGGTTGCCACGCGGCGCAGACGGCGATGAGCAGTGCGCTGGCGAGCCAGACGTACACCGATCGCAACAACGTCTCGGGCAACAGTGCCGACAGCCGGCGTTTGATCCGTTCGCGCGCGAACACGCTGTGATGCAGCGCGAACATGGTGAAGAGCAGCGCGTCCACGGCGGCGGCCGCCGGATGGAACGGCGCGACGCGCGCCCACGTGACGCCATACGAGTACCCGCAGAACGCGAGCGCGCTCACGAACAGACCGCCGCCCAGCCACACAAACGCCGTCACTTCACATATTGTAGGACCTGACATGCGCCACTCCGGCACGCCCCGCGTCGTCATCACCGGCATCGGCGTCGTCTCGCCTTTTGGCGTCGGGCGCGAGCGCTTCTGGCAGGCGGTGTCGGCCGGCTGCAGCGGCACGCGCGCCATCACGGAGTTCGACGCGTCGGGGTTCGGCTGCCGCGTCGCCGCGCCGGTCACGGGCGTGACAGTCGATGATGTGCCGGGGATCGACGGCGACGATATCTGGGATCCGGAGTACCGCGCGGATCCGAAGCGCTATTCGCGCGCCGCGCTCATCGGCGTGATTGCCGCGCGCGAAGCCTGGCGCGACGCGGGGCTCCGCGTCGGCGAGCCCGACGCCGGCGTCATCGTGGGGAGCGGCGGCGGCGGCATCGATGTCGGCGAACGGCAGTATTACGACTTCTTCGTGGAGAAGGGCAGGAAGGTCACGCCGTACGCGATTCCGATTTCGATCGTCGGGATGGTGTCGAGCGAAATTTCCATCTCGCTGCGGGTGCACGGCATCAGCCACGTGCTGTCGTGCGGGTGCACGAGCTCGACGGACGCCCTCGGGTACGGGGCGGCGCTGATTCGATCGGGCGAAGCCGAGGTGCTGCTCTCCGGCGGGACCGACGCGTGCGTGACGCCGGGGATGATGTTCGGCTTCTCGCGCATGAAGGTCGTCTCGATGGCGCACAACGACACGCCTGCCGAAGCGTCGAGGCCGTTCGATCGCGGGCGCGACGGCTTCGTGCTCGGCGAGGGCGCCTGGATGCTCGTCCTCGAGCGCGAAGACCGCGCGCGGGCGCGCGGCGCGGCGATCTACGCGTCCATCGACGGCTACGGGTCGACCTGCGACGCGTACCACCGCGTGCAGATGGCGCCTGACGGCGGCGAGATTGTCCGGGCGATTTCGACCGCGATCGAGCGATCGGGACACGCGCTCGAGTCCATCGGCTACGTCAATTACCACGGCACGTCCACGGTACTCAACGACGCCGTCGAGTCGCGCTGCGTGCGCCAGGTGTTCGGCGCGTCCGCGGATCGGCTGGCCGGGTCTTCCATCAAGTCGATGATTGGCCATCCGCAGGGCGCCAGCGGCGCCTCCGGCGTCGTCACGGCGGCACTGGCGATCTCGCGCGGCTTTCTGCCGCCGACGATCAACCTGCGCGATCCGGATCCCGCCTGCGATCTCGATTTCGTGCCGAACACGGGCCGCAAGGCCGACGTCGAGGCCGCGCTCTGCAACTGCCTCGGCTTCGGCTCGAAGAACAGCGCGATGGTCATAGGACGGGCTTGATTGGGACATTCGTTGAACGAGTGATGTCGTGATGTCTCAGAGATCGCCGAATCACCAATTCGCCAAGTGTCCCGATGTTTGATGCGCTCGTCGTGGGCGCCGGGCCAGCGGGCGCGGTCACGGCGGCGCTGCTCGCGCGCCGCGGTATTCGCGTCCGCATCGTCGACCGCGCCATGTTCCCTCGCGACAAGCTCTGCGGCGACACCGTCAACCCGGGCACACTCGCGATTCTGAAGCGGCTCGGGCTGGCGCTTGCGATTGACGAGACCGGACTGCAGATCGACGGCATGCACGTCAGCGGCGAGAACGGCGTCGTCGTCGAGGGCCGTTATCCGGACGGCAAGTCGGGACGGGCGCTGCTGCGCCGCGACTTCGACTGGATGCTGCTCTCGGATGCGATTGCCGCCGGCGCGCAGTTCGAACCAGGCGTCGCCGTGCGCGCCGCCGTGGTCGCCGGCGGCCGCGTCGCCGGCGTTCGCCTCGACAACGGCTCCGAGCTGCGGGCGCCGATCACCATAGCTGCGGATGGCCGCGCGTCGACGCTGGCATTCGGGCTCGGGCTCGCGTGCCATCCCGGTCGTCCGCGGCGCTGGGCGATCGGCGCGTATATGGATGTCCCGGGCAGTCCGCCATCGCGCCGGTTCGGCGAGATGCATGTCCGCTCCGGCCACTATCTCGGCATCGCGCCCGTGCCCGGCGGCCTGACCAACGTCTGCGTCGTGACGCCCTGGCGTGCCGGCGACGCGCCGCTCGCCGATCCGCGCGCGGTGATCGTCAACGCGCTTGCAGGCGACGTGCTGTTGCGCGATCGATTTGCGGCGGCGCGGATGGCGACAGCACCCATGGTGCTGGGGCCGCTCGCGGTGGATGCGTGCGCCACGTCGATGGACGGCCTGCTGCTGGCCGGGGACGCCGCCGGCTTCATCGATCCGATGACCGGCGACGGCTTGCGCTTCGCGATTCGCGGCGCGGAGCTGACCGCGAGCGCGGCCGTCGATGCGCTGACGCGCGGATGGGACGGCGTGCATGCGCGCCTTGCCCGCGCGCGCCGCGCCGAGTTTGCGGGGAAGTGGCGCTTCAACCGCGCGGTCAGAGCGCTTGCGGCGTCGCCGTCGGCGGTGGCCCTTGCGGCGGCGGGCGTACGGCTGGCTCCCTCGGTCCTGCGGCGGGCGATGGTCTACGCCGGCGATTGCGGGCAGGCGTGAAGGCCCGCACGACCTGATGGTGACTCGCCTTCTGCTGGCTGTCGTCTTCATTCCGATGATCGTCGAGGCGCGTGTGGCCGCGATCAACGAGCGCGCGCAGCGTGCGCGCGGCGGCATCGAGGCGACGGGCGATGTCTACCGCATCATGCAGGTCGCCTATCCCGCCGTGTTTCTCGCGATGATTGTCGAAGGCGCGTGGCGGCCGGGCCATGAGTTCTTCCTGGCGGGCACGACACTGTTTCTGGCGGCAAAGGCGCTCAAGTCGTGGGCGATCGTCTCGCTCGGCCCTGCCTGGACCTTTCGCGTCATCGTGCGTCCCGGCCTGCCGCTGGTCGCATCGGGGCCGTATCGCTGGCTGCGGCATCCCAACTATGTGGCGGTGGTGGGTGAGCTGCTGGCCGTGGCCCTGCTGAGCGGCGCGCGCATTACCGGGCCGCTCGGGTCGCTCCTCTTCATCCTCCTGATGTACAAGCGGATTTCGGTGGAGGAACACGCCCTCGAAGCGTCCGGCCGGTAGCTATAATACGAATCGGAATGCGGAAATTTCCTCCGTCGCGCGCCGTTCTCATCGCCACGCTGGTCGCGGCGATTGCCGTGCCGCTCTGCGCCGTCCTCGTCGTCGCGCAGACCCAGCGCCGCGCGGCGGCGCCGCCTGCGCCGGCGCCGGCAACGCCGTTTGATGCCGCGATGCGGGCCTTCATCGAAGGCCGCTATGACGAAGCTGAAGGCCTGGCGGACAAGCTCAACGCGAACGATCCCAATGTCGCCGCGCTGAAAGCGCGCGCGATGATCGCGCGCGGCAGGTACGCCGACGCGGAAGCGCTGCTGCAGCCGGTCGCCGTCCGTGCGCAGACCAGCGAGGCTGCGCTGCAGCTCGGCCTGCTGCAGAAGATGGTCGGCCGGCCGGGCGCGTCGCAGACGCTCACGCGCGTGACCGATCTCATCTCGACGACAAGAAGCGCGGCCGAGATCGCGCGGGCCGGCCGCGCCCTCCAGGCGCTCGACCGGTTCAAGGAAGCCAACGACGCTTTCCGCATCGCCGCGACGTCCGCGCCGGGCAACGCCGACATCCAGACCGCGTGGGGCGATCTGTTCCTCGAGAAATACAACAACAGCGAGGCCCTCAAGTCGTACCAGGCGGCGCTTGAAGCCGACCCGCGGTGGGCGCCCGCGCTGCTCGGCGCCGCCCGCGCGCTCGAGAACGACAACCCGCCGCAGGCGGCGTCGATGATCAGGCGTCTGCAGGAAATCAATGGGGCGTCGGTCGAGGCGCAGATTTTCCTGGCCGGCCAGGCCGCCGACGTCGATCACCGGCGCGACGCCCGCGATGCGCTGAAGAAGGCGCTCGAGGTCAATCCGTCGAGCGTCGAGGCGCACACCGCGCTCGCCGCGCTCGCGTTTGTCGAAGACAACAACTCGGAGTTCGAGGCGGAAGTCGCGAAGGTCCACGCCATCGCTCCGGCGAACGCACAGGTCTACCGCGACACGGGCGAGCTGCTCGCGCACAACTACCGCTTCGACGAAGCCGTCGCGATGACGCGCCGCGCGCTGGCCATCTCGCCCCGCGATCCGCAGGCGCTCGCGGATCTGGGCGCGCAGCTGCTGCGCACCGGGGACGAGCCCGCCGCGCGGACCTCGCTCGAGACCTCATTCGAGATCGATCCGTACAACGTCTCGACCTACAACATGCTCCAGATGCTCGACTCGCTGGACAAGTTCGAGACCATCCGCGACGGCGATCTCATCATCAAGCTGCACAAGGACGAAGCGCCGATCCTGAAGGAGTACGTCATCCCGCTCGCGCACAAGGCGCTCGAGACGATGGCCGCGAAGTACGAGATGACGGTGAAGGGGCCGATCCTGATCGAGATGTTCCCCAAGCACGACGACTTCGCCGTGCGCACCGTCGGCCTGCCCGGGATGATTGGCGCGCTCGGCGCCTGCTTCGGCCGCGTCGTCACGCTCGACTCGCCGCGCGCGCGCCAGGAGCCGGGCGATTTCCTCTGGGAAGCGACCCTGTGGCACGAGCTCGGCCACGTCATCACGCTGCAGATGTCCAACCAGCGCGTGCCCCGATGGCTGACCGAGGGCATCTCCGAATGGGAAGAAACGCAGGCGCGCAAAGACTGGACGCGCCCAGGCGACGCGATGTTTGCGCGGCTGCTCAACCGCGGCGAAGGCATCAAGCTCAAGGAATTGAACGAAGCGTTTCAGGATCCGAGGCGCATCTCGCTCGCGTACTACCAGGGCCGTCTCGTCGTCGATTACATGGTGCGTGAGTTCGGCCAGGCGTCGCTCAACCGGCTGCTGCGTGCGTACGGCCGGGGCCTCGAAACCGACGCCGCGCTCAAGCAGATCCTGAACACCGATCTCGCGTCGATGCAGAAAGGCTTCGATCAGTACCTCGAGCGCGAGTTCGGCGATCTCAAACGCGCGCTGGTCGTGCCCGAGGGCACGGACCTCGCGAAGACGCCGCTCGACGGCCTCGAGAAGCTGGCGAAAGACAACCCGAAGAGCTATCCGATTCAGCAGGCGCTCGCGGTGGCGCTCAGGAAAGCCGGGCAGACCGACGAGGCGGTCAAGGCCTTCGAGAAAGCGTCCGCGCTCGCGCCGACGGCGGCCGGCAACGACAGCCCGCACGCGCAACTCGCCGAAATCGCGATCGAGAAGAAGGACACGGCGCGCGCCATCAACGAGCTCACGACGCTTATGAGCGTCGACCTCGAAAACCTCCCGGCCGCGCAGCACCTCGCCGCGCTCATGCGCGACGCGAAAATTACCGACGCCGCCCGTACCCGTCCGGTCTACGAACGCATCGTCGCGCTCGATCCGTTCGACAAGGACGCGAGGGCCGCGCTCGGCCGCATCGCGCTTGCGCGCAACGACGCCGCCGGCGCCGAGTTTGCCGCGCGCGAATTCCGCACGGTCATCGCGCTCAAGCCGATCGATCCGGCCGTCGCCCACGCCGACCTCGCCGAGAGCTACCT
>FTEF01001975.1_pt1 | contig 13124 bp, 8 predicted proteins | sample 1640081 | NCBI WGS metagenome assembly FTEF01 (sample SAMEA3914816, study PRJEB12502) | metagenome | biome: forest; material: soil | place: USA | collected 2011-09-16 | depth 0.3 m
GCGTAGGCCAGTCGCCGGCCATCCGCGCTGAAAATCGGATCGTCGCTCTCGTAGATCGATGTTCCCCGCGCGTCGCGCACGAGACCGGCGGGCACCGTGATGTGGCCGCACGCGCCGCACCGGAAGACATCGCGATCGAGCTTGCGGGACCAGAACGCGGGACGGCTTCCGCAGATGACGCACGGCGCCGCCATCACATCAGGCGCGTGGACGAGGGCTGGGCATCGACGACGATCCGTTCGGGAGCCGACGCCGGCGGCGTCCACGACAACCCTCCCTCCAGATGCTGGCGATGCCACGCGACGAAGACCATCAGGCCCCAGACCTCGAAGCCGAACGATCGCCGGCCGTCGCGATGCGCGCGCCACACCGCGTCGACGGCGGACGCGTCGAGCGCGTCGATTCGCGCGAGCGAGGCCGGCGACAGCAGATCGTCGGCGAGCGCCCTGGCGGGACCGCGCAGCCACGAATGAATCGGCACGCTGAAGCCCTGCTTTTTCGCGCGCGACAGATTCACGCCATAGGCGCCGCGTGCCAGCTCGCGCAGGATCCGTTTGCCCGGTCCCGCGAGGCCGGCTTTGAGCGGGGCCGGCAGCGCGAGCGCGAAATCAGCGAGCGCTCCGTTGAGAAACGGCGCCCGGACTTCGAGGCCGTGCGCCATCGACATCCGATCGGACTTCACGAGAATGTCGTTCGGCAGATAGTCGCCGATGTCGGCGCGCTGCAGCGCTGCCAGATCCGCGCGGCCGTCGAGGTGGTGGCGCGCTGCCATCCAGCCGAGCGTGCCGGCGGCCGACGAGCGCGCGGCGCCGGAGGTCAGCAGCGACGCGGCCTGCTCAGGCATCCACGCGCCGTTCCAGCTGAAATGGGCGCGCGACACCGGTTCGTCGGCGGCCCGCAGATAGCGCATCAGCTTGTAGGTCGGCGACACCTTCGACTCCGACGTCGGCAGCATCGCCGCCGACGCGCGAACCGCGCGGCGAAGGGCCAGCGGAAGATGCGCGGTGACCGCCCCATGCCAGAGCGACGCCCGGTGCGTCAGGTATCCCCCGAACAATTCGTCGCCGCCGTCTCCGCTGAGCACCACCTTCACGTGCGCCGACGCTTCCCGCGCCAGCGTCCACACCGCCATGGCCGACGAATCGCCGAGCGGCTCGTCGCCGTGAGCGACGATCTCGAGGAAGTCGTCGAAGACTCGCGACGTGAGCGTGACCGTCGTCAGCGGCACGCCCAGCTGCGACGCCGTCGCCGATGCGCCCGCGACTTCGCTGTAGCCCTGCTCGTCGAAGCCGAGGCAGAACGCGCGGACCAGGTGCCCCGATCTCGCGGCGCTTCTCGAGACGAGCGACGAGTCGATGCCCGCCGAAAGAAAGACGCCGACCGGGACGTCGCTTCGCAGCGTAAGCCTGACCGCGGCGTCGAGCAGACGTTCGAGCTCCACGAGCGCATCCCGGGCGTCAATCGGGCGCGGTTCAACCGGCGCCGCGTAGTACGGTGCGGCGTCCACGCGGCCGCCATGTTTGTATTTGCGCCACGAACCAGGCGGAAGGCGCCGCACCTGCCGGAGCAGCGTCGCTTCGCCGGGCACGTAGTTCAGGCACAGATAGTGGCCGAGCGCGTCGAGATCGATCGCGCGCGCGGCGCCGAGCACGACGCTGAGCGGCCGGAGTTCCGAGGCAAACGTCACGCCGGCGGCCGTTTCGGCGTAGAGCAGCGGCTTCTCTCCGAACCGATCGCGCGCGAGGAACAGCTCGTGCGCCTTGCGGTCCGCGATGCCGAACGCGAACATCCCGACAAGCTTGGCCGGCAGACCCGTGCCCCACTCGCGATAGCCATGCAGCAGCACTTCGGTGTCCGACTGCGTCCTGAAGCGGCAGCCGCGCGACGTGAGCTCCGCTCGCAGTTCGACGTAGTTGTAGATTTCGCCGTTGAACGTCACGACGAGATCGCCCTCGTCGGTGCTCATCGGCTGGGGGCCTCCCGCCAGATCGATGATCGAGAGCCGGCGATGGCCGAACGCGAAGCGCGCGTCCTCCCAGTACGTGCGGTCGTCTGGTCCGCGATGCGCCAGCGTGTCGACGAGGCGATCGAAATCAGGCGGCAGCGGCGCGTCCGATTCGTATCGAAAGTGTCCGAGGATTCCGCACATCGTCAGGGCTCGAGCCGGAGCTTCTGGTAGAGCCGCTGCCGTTCCCACTCGGGCGCCAGCGTCGCGCCAAGCAGCAGCGGACGATGATCGACGTCGACCCAGTACGCGCCGGCGAGACAGTTCGCCGCGGCGCCCTCGACGCGGATGCCCTGAAACGCCGGGGGATAGATCGGCGAAAACACCCGCGTCACATCGTGGGAGGACGACGGCGGGATATCAAATGTCCGCGAGTAGTCGTCGGTCGGCACCGTGCCGCCGTAACGCAACCCGACGCTGCCGTGCTCGCCGCACGCCGGGGCGTTGACATCGACCTCGAGAAACCGCACGTCGCTGTTTTCCGAGCCGCCCGTCATTCGATACACGCCGCCGCCGGCATCCGCGGCCACGAGGTCAATCGGCGTCTTCGCCGCGGAGGCATAGTCGCGCAGTAATGTGCGGACCTGCCGCTCCTGGTACAGCCGGGCCGATCCGAGCGACAGCACCGTGGCGACGGCGGCGACCGCCACGAAGGTCGCCACGCGCATCACACGCGCGCCCGCCGGACGCCGGACGAGAAGCTGCAACAGACCGGCAATCGCCGTCCAGACGACGAACTCGAAATGAAAGTAGTGCCGGTAGTCGAATTGAATCGCCGGGTAGCCGCAGAAATACAGGAGCAGACACAGCGCGCCGAATCCGAGGCGCAGGTCGTACGCGGCGACCGCGAGCATCGCCACGCCGACGATGCCGGGACCCCAGCCGTCGAGCTTCGCGACGATCGCCGATCTGATCCGGTAGGCTCGCGACGCGAATCCCGGCAACGGCGCGTCCGGGAATTCGAACGGAAGCTCGGCAACGCGAATGGTCGACGCCAGGGCGCGCGTGATCATGTCGCCGGGAAAACGCGAGACAATCTCCTTGAAATACGCGGACGTGGCGACGTCGTACTCATGGCTGTTGAACGTGATGTCGCGCCACTCGGGATGCGTCCGGCTGGAGTACGCAAGCGTCGTCCTGAACATGAGCCCGTCTTCGTACCGGGATCCCCAGTCGTACGGCCCCGGCGTCACGCGCAGGGATCGATCGAACGGCGTCGTGAACCCCAGCAGCGCCACGTGCCACGGGCCGCCTCCGCCGCTGTACATCGAGGTGTAGATGGGGAACGCCGTAATCGCGAAGCCGAGCGCGAATGCGCCGGCTCCCGCCAGTTTCGAGCTCCAGTTCCGGCGGACGCCGCCGTCGAGAAACAAGGCGAGGACGATGAACAGCGGAGGAATATCCGCCAGAAAGTCGGTCCGGAATCCGTAGCCGATGCCAAGGACGGCGCCATACGCCGCCGCCAGCGCGACCACCGTCGCGCGCCGGATCTTCGCGGTCAGCAGCCAGCCGAGCAGCAGCACCAGCGCGAGCACGAACGGCGCCTTCGAGTAGTCGCGAAAGTGCGGCAGGTTGATCAGGTGCTGCGTCGACAAGGCGAAGCCGAACGCGGCAGCGAGCGCAAGCCATCGGCCGGCGACCAGCCGCGCAATCCCATACGCCGCCGCAATCGTGAGTCCGAAGAACACGCCGCAGAGCGGGCCGAGGCCGCGCCAGGAAATACCGGACCAGCGCCACGCGTAGCCGACCGCCGACAGCAGGTAGCGCCAGTTCGCCTGGAACATACGCTCGGTGCCGAGATGCGTGGCCGCCGGAATCTGATCGCACGAGAACGTGTCGGTACGCTCCTCGAGAAAATCGGCGAGCGGCTTGGGCTGTTTGTCTGAAATCACAAAGCCTTTGCCGCACGCGATCATCACCGACGGCTCGAAATGATCCTGCCGGAAGACGGGCGGGCGGCCCGCCGCGAACGAAGCGGTCCAGTAGCTGGCGCCCCACCACGCGCTGATGAGGAACACCGCGAGGACGATCGCGCCCTCGATCGCCCACGCCCGCCGCCACGCGGGCAATTTCTGCTGCGACGCCGTCGTCACTGCCGGTTGAACTGCACGGATGATCGCAGCTCGTCGCCGGCCGCGCGATCGTGCGCCGCTTTCTCGAGCTCGGCGAGACGCGCCACGGGCACCCGCATGGACGCCACGGGCTCGATGCCCCTGAAATCGCGATTGCCGTAGTCGTCGCGATTCCTGATGTAGACGAAGTTCACGCGGTATTCCGCGCAGCTCGACGTGCGTGCCGCGACATTCCGGGCGACATCGGCGACGCCGAGCGGCAGCAGATCCGCGAACTGCGAAGGAGGCGCCGTCTTCCTGGCGGCATCCCAGATGTCGTGCAGGACGAAACAGGTGTCGCCTCTGGCCGTGACGACGACGTTGGGCTGCGTGGCCGTGGACGCTGAGGCATCGCCGCGCGGCATGCGCGCCGGCATCGGTGCCAGCGACAACACATCGAACCGGCGGGCGACGGCGGCGATCGACTCGGCCAGCGCCCGGTGGAAGAGGCCCGAGCGGTGATGCGTCGGCGCGTTGAACGGAAAGTACCTGGGGTTTCTCGCCAGCATGTCGTATGTCAGGTCGTAGGCGGGGATGCCTTCCGCCCACAGCCGCTCGAGAATCGGCCGGTGCGCCGTCTCGAAATCGAGCGGCCGTTCCGTGCCGCCCATCGCATAAGCGTCCACCCATTCGTTCGCCGCGATGAAGTTCGACGTCGGCGCCAGCATCACCGTCAGCTTCACGCCGGCTTCGTCGCAGGCCTTACGCAGGCCTGCGAGCGCTTTCACGTAGAGATCGATCAACAGGCTCCGGAACCGCGCGTCCCCGGTCCACGCACGCAGAAACTGGTACGGCGCCAGCGCGCCCGACGCCGTCAGCAGCGGAATCGGCGCCGACGGCGCCCGCATCCGCGTCTTCATGTACTCGACGAGCGGGCGAATCGGTTCCACGTAATTCCGATCGAGCATCGGCTGCTTCGCCAGCTCGGCGTCGATGCCGACGGGCATTCCCGCGGAATCGAACGCCGCCGGCACCGTAAACCCATAGAACTGCAGCGCCCAGTACAGCGCCTGGAGGTCGATGACGACGACGGCGTGGTCGAAGCCGTACGTCCGCAGCGCCGCCTGTCCGCGTGGAAAGACGCTGGTGTAGAAATCCATTCCGGTCAGCGCCGGATTCACGATTTCCCACCGCCCAGCCTGCGGCGCCGTGGTGTTGAGCAGCGCTTCCAGCTGGCGTGGCGCGCCCAGCGCGAGATTGCCGTCCTCGAGTCCCGCCGGATCCCAGAACACCGAGTGGCTGAGCCATAGAATCCGTGTCGACGCCGCCGGCTTGAACGCCGGGTAGTCGGCAGACATCGACGGCCGCGGCGTCGGATCTTTTTCTCCGTACTTCCAGTTCACGAACGAGCTCAGCATCATCGTCACGCGATGCGCGGAAGGATTCAGCGCGTAGAGCGTGTTGCGGCGCGCGTCGAACGCCGCGCGGGTGACGCCGGTGAGCCAGCTCGTGCGATAGCCGGGAGGCGCATCGGCGACTCCGACCCGGCGTCCTTCGATGCTCCAGAGCGGCAGCGGCACAAGCGCGTCGAAGGCGGCGCCGACCGCGCTGACGCCTTCCGGAGCGAGCGCGAGATACCGGCCGTGCGCCGTATCGGCGATCACCTGCTGCACGCCCCGCGGCGCAGTGAAATGCCCGTGCGGCGCCCCCGTGTTGAGATCGAACCGGCTCCATTCGCCGCCGGCCGACGACACGACGACGAGGGCGTTGTCGTCGACGGTGAGACGGTCGTAGACATGCGGGGCAAATGCCGCAACCTGCCGCCAACGCGCGTTGACCGGATCGCGCTCGAACGTTCTGCCCGACGGCCCGTCGAGGACGAACAGCCGGTCGTTGTCGTAGACGACATCGGTGACATCAGCGGGGCCGCCGTCCACCGGCGCGAGCAGGCGCGAGGTTCCCTGCTTCGCTTCGAACAACGCATGCGGCGCGACGCTCAGCAGGAACATGCTGTCGGCGGCCGCGATGGCGCGCTCGAGCACGAACATGCGCGCGTCGGCGCCGTGCCAGTCCGTCAACGTCACGACCGCGCGCGTCTCCGTGTCGATCTGCCGCAGATCATGTCCACCGTCGTCGACGACGAGCAGCCGCCGGCCGTCGGGCGACAGCGAGATGTCGATGGGGTCGTTGAACTGCGCGTAGAGGCCGATGCCATCCCGCCGCCCCTGCGCTCCCGATCCGGCCAGCGTCGTCACGTCGTACTGCGGAGAGACGGCCGCCGCGTTGGCGCGGAACTGCTCCGTCACGCGCCGCTCCGCGAGCGTATCCGCCGACATCGGCGCCGCGAGCCGCGCGCGCGTGCCGGCCGCGCCCGAGTGCAGCCCCGCGGACAGCAGCGCCAGACCGGCGACCGTGCCGGCCATCGCTGACGTCGTCTTGTCGAACACCTTCACTCAGAACTCGAAATAGATGAACTTGGTCACGCCCGAGAAGCCGGCGAGGATCAGGCAGGCGACCATGATCGAGGCGTACGCGACGTCCCAGCGCCGGTTGGCGTGCGCGATGATCCGGCCCCAGTTCACTCGCAGCGAGTCCACGGCGACATGGCCAGCGAACGCCGCCGCGACGAGCAGCGCCACCCAGACGCCCGCGGCGTCGACGAACCAGCCGTGGCCGACGAGACGGCGGAAGATGTCGATCGCGATCGAGAGGTTCGGCGCCCGGAAGAAGACCCATCCGGCGCAGACGAGATTGAATGTGAGGATCACGGACAGCGGCCGCCACGCAGCGCCCAGCGACCGCGCAGGTCCGCCGGAGAATGCGCGCTTCGCCATGCGCGTGATGGCGAGAAGCGAGCCATGGTAGGCGCCCCAGATCACGAACGTCCAGTTGGCGCCGTGCCAGATGCCGCCGATGATCATCGTGACGAGCAGGTTACCGTAGGTCCGGAGCTCGCCTTTCCGCGATCCGCCGAGCGGAATGTACAGGTAGTCGCGCAGCCAGGTGGAAAGCGTGATGTGCCACCGGCGCCAGAAGTCGGAGATGTCGGTCGCCAGATACGGCAGATCGAAGTTCTTGGTGAAGTGCACGCCGAGCATCCGCGCCGAGCCCATCGCGATGTGGGAGTACGCCGAGAAGTCGAAGTAGATCTGAAAGGCAAAGGCGTAGACGCCCAGCAGCAGGCCGACGCTGGAGTAGCTGCCGGGCGCCGCGAACACCGCGTCCGCATATGCGCCAATCGTGTCCGCCAGCACGACTTTTTTCACGAGACCCCACAGGATCAGGTTGACGCCGATCCGGATGTCGAGCCAGTCGAACTCGGGCGTCTTCACGAGCTGCGGCACGAGATGCCACGAGCGCTGAAGCGGGCCGGCCACCAGCTGCGGGAAAAACGAAACGAACGACGCCATCGTCAGCAGGTCCGGAACCGGCTTGACCTTGCCGCGGTAGACGTCGACGGTGTAGCTGATTTCGTCGAAGGTGTAGAACGAGATGCCGAGCGGCAGCAGGATCTTCAGTTCAATCGCCGGAACGTGGAACCCGAGCCACGTCAGCGCCGCCTGCGCGGACGTCAGCGCGAACACGGTGTACTTGAAATACGCGAGCACGCCGAGGTTGCCGGCAATGCTTGCGAGGAGAAACAGGCGCCGGCGGCGCGGATCGTCCGACGCGGCAATCATCTTCGCCGCGTAGTAGTCGAGCACCGTCGAAAACACCATCAGCAGCGAGTATTTGACGCTCCAGACGCCGTAGAAGATGTACGACGCGGCGACGACCATCATCAGCCGGTGGCGGGCGGACAAGTGGTACCAGAGATACACCACGACCGCGAGAAACAACGCGTACTCGAACGTGTGGAACAGCATTACCTGGATGCGTCGTGAAGCAGGATGTCGAGGTTGTCGACGAGGCGCTCGGCAATCATGCGGTTGCCGTCCGGCCGCAGATGCACATGATCGAGGAACAACCGCGGCGGGATGTCGCCGTCGATGTGCACAAAGCGCACGCCGGACGCCCCGCCGTATCGCTCATCGACGGCCGACTCCACGGCGGCGATGTTGGCGCGATACATCGGGACGTCAATCTGATCGCCGAGGAATTCGGCATTGGTCGGCGTGACCGCGAGGAGCACCGGAATGCGCCGCTCGACCAGCGTGTCGACGAGGCGCAGCAGATCGATCAGCATGCGGCTCCGCGCGACGGCGCGATCGCTGCGGTAGAACCGTCCGACCGTCAGCCGAAGGACGTCCGCGTTCCGATCGGCGTCCACCGTGCCGCGAGGGCCGCCCTCGAGGCGATTCACCACCGACTGCGTTCCGTCGGTCAGCCATCGACCGCCGGCCTGGCGGCTGCCCCGCATCAGCAGAAAGGCGTTGCTCGACAGCAGCAGGCGCCGCACCGCGTTGTCGATCGGCCGCTCGATCGGTTCCGGCGAGGCGCCAAGCCAGCGCCGCGACAGATTCTGCTCGTCGTCGTGGACCGGCGACAGCACGCGGTAGTCGAGCTGAACGACCACGGCTGACGGCGTCAGCCCGCGATCGGTGACGAGCTGCAGCAGGCCGGCGAAGTCGTTGACGAGCGCGCCTTCCATCGAAAGATCGACAACCGAGGCTGCCGGGAGATCCTTCGCGGCACGCGCTCTGATGAATTGCGGAATCGTGCTGTCGATTGCGTCGCGTCCGATGACCCGCTTGAGCGCGCCGTCACGCATGACCGAATCGCCGAGCAGCAGGATGTACGGACCACGCCGCGCGCCGGCCTTCGCGAGCAGGATTGCGTCTTCAGGTCCGCTGATTTCGAGTGTCCGGGCCGGCCACTGTGGAATCGCCAGAGTCGCGGCCACTTCCGCGACGAGGCCGACGACGAGCGTCATGAGCAGCACTTGAACGAGATACCGTACGCCCTCGGCCCGGGACAGCCTTGCCGCCGGCGCATCCGGCGGAACAGGCGGAAGGCCGATGATGACCTGGTCGGAATCGCCCTGGAACCCGTCGCCTTCGATCGCGTAGCGGCGGCCGACGTCGGCGGGCGCAACGGACCCGCTCGATTGCTCGCGGCCGAACGACTCACGTACCGACGTCATGCGTGTCAGACGCGCTCGCCGGCCGACGAGCTGTCGAACTCGCGGCGGATGACGTAGTTGTCGACGCCGCTGCTGCGGTAATAGATGCGCACGAGCACTTCGCCGAGGATTCCCGCCAGCATCACCTGAATCGACGTGACGCCCAGAATCGCCGACAGAATGAACCAGCCGCTATGGAGGCGCACCGTGGGCTGCCCGGTGACCAGCGCGAGAATCAGCAGCCAGGCCGCGATGACGGATCCGATGGCGGCCAGCAGCACGGCGATCTTGCCGAAGGCGCGCAGCGGCCGGGTGAAGTAGTAGCGCGAGAAGTACAGGTAGATCAGATCGAGCGCGACGCCGAATGTGCGGCCGATGCCGTAATTGGACGTCCCCGCCGGCCGGTCGACATTCTGAATGCGGACTTCGGCCACGCGGGCGCCGACCATCTGCGCGAGCACCGGCACGAACCGGTGCTCCTCGCCGAGGAGCTTGATGTGGCTCACGAGATCGGCGCGATAGAGACGGAAGGTCGTGCCGAAGTCGTGGATGTCCAGGCCGGAGACGAGGTGGATGATCCAGTTCGCGACGCGCGACGGCCACCGGCGGATGATGTTTTCTTTCCGCTCGTGCCTCCAGCCGCAGACGAGATCGAACCCGCGCTCGGCTTCGGCGACAAAGAGCGGGATGTCCTCCGGGAAATGCTGAAGGTCGGAATCCATCGAGATGACGTAGTCGCCGCGCGCCGATGCGAGGCCGGCCTGCAGCGCCGCCGACTGCCCGAAGTTGCGGCGCAGCTCGATGACCCGCAGCCGCGGCTCCGTAGCAATCAGCGCGCAGGCCTTCTGCAGCGTGTCATCCCGGCTTCCGTCGTCCACGAACACGAACTCGAAGCGGTAGCGATTGGTCAGCGGCGCGCATGACGAGGACAACCTCGACACGAATTCCACAAGCGTGGCGCTTTCGTTGTAGACGGGGGCCACGATGCTGATGAGCGGTACGGTATTCGGCATATCAGTGTTTGGTGGCGAGCGCAGTCCAGCTGTAGCCGTGGCGATGGAAAAGTTGGATGTCGGCAAATCCCGCGCGTTCGAGCAGCGCGCGGACTTCGGCCTGACGGTAGTACTTCGCGTAGGCCGGGTTGAGCTGGTCGTACAGCGTCAGGCGGCGCTTGTCGGCCGTCAGCTTCGCGAACACCTCGACGAAGTAGCCGCGAAGCGGGAGCGGGAGGACCCGGCAGGCCCACATATATATAAGGATGGGCAGGTAGGCCAGCCCGACCACGGCCGCCAGCAGGCGATGCGGCAGGCGCCGTGTGACCAGCGCAACCGCGTGCAGCAGCGCGACGTAGGCGGCGTTTCCCTCGTAGCCATAAAGCCAGATGCCGATCCGCCCGCCCGGCCTGAGCGCGCGGTGCATTGCGGCGACCGCCTGCTCGGGATCCGGGATGTGGTGCAGCACGCCGTACGAAAACGCAAAGTCGATCGGCGCCGGCGGAATGAAACGTTCGACCGGCACGCGGACGCATTCGACCCGCGACCGCACGCTCTCGGTGTTGCGCACCAGGACGTCGAACGCCGCCGACGGCTCGACGGCGATGACCTTCTCCGCGCCGGCCGCCGCGAAGATCAGCGAGAAGCGTCCCGTGCCCGCTCCGACATCGGCGATGGCAATGCCCTTCAGCGAGTCGAGCGGGAGCATCGGCCCGAATACGTCCTGCAGCAGCGCCGGCGATCCGTAGTAGCCGCTGTTGTCGGTGTAGACGGTCCACTGATCGCCGAAATCGGCGATCGTCTTATCGCCGAGCGACTGCGGCACCAATCCCCCAGACAGCGATCGACACGAGAAACTGAGCGGCGAACAGCACGACGACACCGGTCGCCATCAGGAACGTCGCGTGATACTGAATCGCGTACATCGGGTTGATGATCGCCGATTCGGTCATCATCGCGAGCGCCGTGAGCGCCGCCATACCGGCCAGCACGAAGATCGGCGCGCGCGTCCGCACATACCCCCAGACACTCGCGGCCGTGCCTCCGAGAAAGAGCGCGAAAAACCAGAAGCCGCTCGGAAATGTCTGGAGCAGGGACACCAGCGCCGTCATCCACCAGTTCGGGGTCGCAAACTGCGCTCTGGCGGCGACGTTGCTGCCGGCCAGCCGGAATTTGGCGACGTACACGCCGATCATCTCGCGAGGATAGTGTTTCCACAGCCCGAAGTAGTACTTGAAGAGCGCGTCTTCGTAGCCCGGCCCGAGATACCGCACGGACGGATCGATGCGCCTGGCCAGCGGAAGCCCGCGCGAGTCGTCCCACGCGATGCCTTCGCGCGTGGCGAGCGGATTGGGCTCGACGCCGAGCGACAGCACGAGCGGATGCGCGACGACGTGATAGGCCATGCCGGTCGCCTGCGGCGGACGCGATCGCACGATGAACCAGTAGTGAAACAGCGAGTAGCCGGCCCCAAACGCCAGCGTGAGAACCATCGCCGCTCGGAGCCGGCGGCCCGCCTGCTCATCGGCCACTCGAACAGCCGCCGCTCCCGCGAAGAGCGCGAGCAGCAGCAGCAGATAGCTCGTCCGCATGTTGGCCGTGTACGCGGACGCGACGCCGGCGATGAACAGCAGCGCGCCAGACGCGCCCAATGCGCGGCGTCCAGGCGCCACGCCGTATATGCCGATCGCCATCGCCATCAGGCAGAACAGAAACGGATACACCGACATGTCCGACAGGCGCTGCAACTCGAACAGCAGCGTGCCGCCAATCTGCAGCACGCCCAGGCACATGACGACGCCGGCTCCGGATCGCAGCAGCGCGAACGCGAGCAGCGCGATCATCGCGGCCTTGAGCGCCAGCATCACGCGGCTCATGGCGCGCAGCGAGATGTTCGGCGCCGCCGTCAGGATCGCGGCTTCGGTCAGCATCAGCGAGTTTTCGTTGTTCACGAGCGCGGTCGTCACCGTCTGGCAGTAGGCCGCGACCGATCCCCAGCGATGGACGACGACCGACGACAGCGGCTCGAGCTGCAGCGGCGGATCGGCGAGAAGCAGCCGGCCCACGTGCGCGTCGGTCGAAATCGCGGAGGGCGTGCCGCACAAGACGCGGTTGGTGGCGATGCTCAGCGACGCGACCGCGTGCGAGTCATTCACCATGGGCGTCGGCGTCACGAGCGCCGCGCGGAACGTATACGCCGTGATGCCGAGGACGATCGCCAGGTACGTCAGCCCGCGGAGGACGCTCATCCGCCGTTCGAGGCGAAGGACGAAGAGTTCGTCGAGGATCACTTCTTGATCGCGGTCCGGATGAACCGATCGGCATAGAACTCGCCGGGCGTCACGACATAGCTGCCCGGCGCGACGTCGAACCGGCTGGTCTCGCTGCCGACCTGGCAGTTCGCGAACGTCACGCGGAACCCCCCGGTCGCGTCGACGCGAAAATCAATCGCCTCTCGCCATTCCGCGGCGGGCACCATCCAGAGCGCGCCGGTCGCGTTGAGAATGCCCGCGCACACATGGCCCTCCGCCACCGTGCTCGGAATGTAGACCTCCACGTCGTCCCCTTCACTCGCGCGGATGATCGGGCTCACGAATTGATAGCCGGCAGAGCTCTTGTCTCCGTCGACGTGCGCGCGATTGCCCGCCGGCGTCATGCGGACGCCGGGTTCGACCGTCCACGCCGCGAACTCCGGCAGCGGCCGCGTCTGGACCGCCAGCGCAGAACCGCGCGAGTCGGACACGGGGTAAATCGCGATGGAATCGATCCGCGCGCCTGCTCCGCTGTCGACCTGGCTCACATACAACGATCCGCCGCCATGACTGATGACTACGAACGCATCCCGGTCGCCCGGCAGGTACGTCGCGAAATCGCCTTTCGGCCCGAGCTCGTTGATCGTCTGTCGGCGCATGTCGGATGACGTCACCGCGATCAGATGACTTGCGCCCGTGCCGGCGCCAGGCGTCAGCGCGATTTTCAGCAGGTACTCTCCCGGCGTCGACGATGTCCGCGGA
>FTEF01001633.1_pt1 | contig 12746 bp, 9 predicted proteins | sample 1640081 | NCBI WGS metagenome assembly FTEF01 (sample SAMEA3914816, study PRJEB12502) | metagenome | biome: forest; material: soil | place: USA | collected 2011-09-16 | depth 0.3 m
AGCGCCTGTGCGGCTTCAGCGCGGCGGTTCGTGCTCCCGATCGCATCAACCCGTTTGCTCAGCGAGTCGTCGCCCAGGTTTTTCGAGTCGGCGGGGGTCCTGGCGTCCGGCTATTGTGCAAGCCGGGAGCCAAGCCCGATCCCGTTGTCTCCGAAGATATTTGCGGACTTCGCCGCCGGCGCGGCCGCGCCGATGATCCGCGACAGACTAAGTTCGGCGCTCCGGCGGCTATCTGGAAGAACGCAAGACCGATCCTCGCGCTCCGATGCGCGAGACATTAGTCAGCGTCTTGGCGCCCATTGGTCGGGCAGTTCGCGCAAATTCGCCATTGCATGGCGCACAAACTCGCTCCGCCGTCGACCAATCACACTATCGTGTCGCCATGGCATCACACCTGCGGCAGATGATCTGGGGGCTGGTCGTCGTCGGCGCCGCGCTCGTCCACACCCTCGTGCCCGTGTCCGCGCAGGCGCCGCCCGACAATGTCGGCGAGGTGGCTCGCGCCGAAGAGTCGCTGCGGCTCGAGATCGAGCCGCAGAAAGACGCCGGTCATCACGAGGGGCTGTTCCGCGCCGTCAACACCAGCTTCCTCGCAGCGGCGAGTACGGACCTGTCGCTGTCGATGTATCAAATCGGTCGAGGCGTTGCGCGTGAAAGCGGATTCGGCGCGCAGTGGCAGGATTCGCCCGTCGCGTTCAGTGTGACCAAGACCGGGATGGCGGTGGCATTCGCATACGCGCTGCAGCGGATGCATAAGACGCGGCCCAAGACGGCCCTCGTCCTCGGCGTGGCGGCGACGGCCGTCGAAGGCTGGCTCACGGTGCGCAGCGCGCGCTTGCCCGCACGTTAGCGCGATAACCGCGACGCGGCAGACCTTCGGCCTGCCCGCCCCGACAGGGGCGGCGACCTTTTTCCGACTGAGCTAAATCAGACGGCGCGAGCGGACCGGTTGACGAACGTCCTGAGGATGGCGGACAGGCGGGACGATGATTCGTGCCGGTGCAGATCCATTGTCGTCAGCGCGTCGAGCGCTTGGTGGAATCCCTTGACGACTTCGATACGAGCGCGGTTGAGCGCGAGCGTGGGAATATCCTGCTCGCGACGCCACGTGAGGATGGCGCGCGCCTCGGAATCCGCAATCACGTCGAGGCAGTTGCCGGGGCGATCGTCCAGCACGACATCCAGCTCGAGCGCGGCCGCGATCAGGCCGCGTGAGCGGCGGACCACGAACACGTTCGGCGACGAACAGCCGTGAGCGGCCAGCCAGCGATGCGTTTGTCTCTGCGCAGTGTCACCGGCGCTGTCCGGCCGGGTGGTCAGAAAGATCACTTCCCATCGTCGTTCGGCGGCGAGCGCCGCCATGCGCGACACGCCGCCGGGCTCGATTTCGTCGAGCGTCTCCCAGAAGTTCTCCACCGCCTGCACGCGGGTCCACAGGTGTTTGCGCCGCCGCGCGGCCAGATGATCGGCGTCTCGTCCCTCGTCGCCGAAAAGGGCCAGCGATTCACGCGACATCGCCGCGCCGAGGTCGGCAACGACACCGTCCATGTCGCACCCGATGCGGAGCGGCCGCCGCCTCGCTGCCCTCACGACGCCTCCGCGCCGTCCCATTTGGGACGGTGAAGCGCGATCGCGGCCAGTACGCAGAAGAGCGCGGCGTTACCAGGCATCTGCAGGCTGAACTCACCCGCTTCCTGGACCGCGATCGCCAGCAGTGCGATCGCGGCGCCGGCACGGATCCAGCGCGTTTGCGATCCTGCAGGCGTCTCTCGAAGCCGGCGCCGCGCTTCACCTGAGGTGATGACGATCAGCGCCATCGCCGGCAGACCCAGCAGCAGCCCGCCTTCCGCCGCCACCTGCAGATAGTCGTTGTGCGCCTCCGCATAATGCTCCTGCAGATGTGTCGACTGGTAGAAGAGCATCGCGACGCCGAATGTGTTCAGCCCCGTGCCGGCGAGCGGAAAGTCGCCGGCGAGGCGCCGCGCATCCCGCCAGACTGCGAGTCTGCCGTGCAGACTGTCGTCACGCCATGTCGAGAAGCGCGTGATCAACGTCTCGGGCCCCGCCCACGCGACGAGCGCGATGCCGGACGCGACGAGCATGGACACGAATACCGTCCTGGCACGCGCGGCGAGCGTCGTTCTCGCCTGCGTGAAGACGATCGCGGCCATCCCAAGCGTGAGGCAGACAATGCCCGATCGCGACATCGACAGCAGCACCGAGATCGTCATCGCGGCGACCGCGGCGCCGGCGAGAATCAGCCGGCTGCCCTGCGGCGAGGACAGCCAGATCAGGCGTTCCCGCCAGGATCGCGCGCGCGACAGCGCGTTCGAGAGCAGACCGCCGAAGTACCCGAACGCCAGCAGCGTGCTCATCAGCATCCAGCCGGCGTAGTGATTGCGGTTGACGAACGGCCCGAACGGCGTCGCGGAAGACCGGGGCTGCCAGATCCCGTAGACATTGCCGCTGCGATCGCTGCTGAACGCAATCGCGATCAGCGCGACGCCGAGCCCGATGGCCACGATCGCCTTTGTCAGGCGCGCCGTCAGCGGCTCATCGAGGAGTCCGATCAGGCCGAGCCAGAAAACGGCGAGACACGTCAACAGGAGGATGCCTGCCCACGTGCGTGACGGATCGATCGACAGCGCGTGGCCCGCAGCCGGCTCGAAGCCGAACGCGAGATCGTAGCGGGTCAGGATCGCGCCGGCGGCGGGGCTGATCTGTTGGAGCAGATGCCTCGGCAACGGGACCTGCTGCAGCAGGGCGGCGCCGATGAGGGCGGCCACAGCGATCACAAGCGTGCGCGGCAACGACGCGCGAACCCGCGGCACGGTGAGCGCCACAACCCCGCTCACGGCGCACGCCACGCACAGCGGTCCGTAGCTCCACGGGTACACCGCGCCGAATGCCAGCGCGCCCCAGGCCACAATCAGGGGCACGATCGCCGCCTCGATCCGCGCGACTGCAGCCGGCGTCAATTGGCTTGCGCGCGTGAGGCCGCGTCCGACGGGACGGAGAACGGCCCGTAAATCGCCGGATCGATGATGAAGTTCCAGCCCCGCCAGCCGCAGTCTTCACAGCGGAACAGCCGCTTCTCGGTCAGGCGTTTGCGGACCCGCTCGCTGAGCTTCTTCACGTGTGACCGGTGTAGATGCATCGAGCCGCATGTCGGGCATCGTTCGGTCGCGACGACCGGCAGCTCGGCCCGCCGCACGCGAGGGTCCTCGAAGACGATGGACGACGCGATCACGGCCCTGTTCGGCTGCGGAACAGGTGACGGCGCAGCCGCCGCGACAGGCATGGCGCCAGCGGACGATCCGATCGCATCGAGGCTGATGCGCATCTTCAGCAGCGAGATGCCCGATCGCGCGCAGAGCGCGTCGAGTTCGGCGAGCCGGAGATCCGGCAGCGCGTCGGACGCGATGATGACCACGCGGGCGGCGAAGCTGCGAATAGCGCGTTCGACGGTACTGCTCGATCCGACAATCGGCAATCCGTTGACGACGCGGCCGTCTTTGGCCGCGTCGTCGTCGAAGAAGGCCACGGGCCGCAGCGTCGCCGACGGGTCGCTGACCAGCTCGCGCAGGGCGTTCGCGCCCTTGCGGCCCGCACCGTAGATGAGCGTCGGAATGCCGGTCTTCGCGCCGCGCCAGCGCGACGCCGCGAGGATCTGATAGGACGCCCGCGCGCCGGTGACGAGAATGATCGCGGTCAACGCGTAGATCGAGAAGAGCGAGACCGACGGCGCAGACAACGTCAGGAGCATCCGCAGGGTCATGCCGAGCAGCGACGCGATCAGCACGGCACAGGAGGCCCGCACGAACTCGTCGATGCCGGCCAGTCGCCAGGTGCCCCGATAGAGCCGCATCCCCCAGAAGACGGCCATCGTCAGGGGCGCCAGCACGGCGATCATGCTGAAGGCCTCCGCACGATTGGCCATCAGCGCGCCACCGGTCCGAAGCACGACGGCCGTGCTCGCCGCGGCAGCCACGATAATCAAATCGACGACCACGGCGAACATGGATTTGTTGAGCACCGGGGCGTCGTATGCCCGCAGCACCATGCCGTTGCGGATAATCGCGAATTCGTCGTAGCCGAGACGCTGAACGCCCAGGAATCCCGCCAGCAGCAGGGCGACGACCAGCAGCGCCGATTCTCCCGCCGAGAGGATGGTCGAGAGCAGGGCCACGGCGCCGAGCGACGCGCCGGCCCCGTACAGAATCAGCACCGCGCGCGGGTGATCGATGCCGAGCGCCAGCAGCCGGTGATGGATGTGGTTGCGATCGGGCTGGAAGATGCCTCCGCCCTCGCGCTGCTCCAGGCGTCGCACGGCGCGCCGTGTCATGGAGATGAGCGTTTCGGCGATCGGCATACCCAGCACGACGACAGGCAGCGCCGCCGCGAAGCCGGCCGACAGCGTCGCGCCACCACGCAGCGCGAACGCGCCCAGACAGAATCCGATGGCCGTCGCGCCCGTGTCGCCGAAGAACATGCGCGCCGGGAAGATGTTGTACGGCAGGAAGCCGGCGATTGCGCCGGCCAGCACCAGCGCCGCGCCCGCCATCGAGTTCTCGTTGACGAGCAGAAACACGCCGCACAATCCACAGGCCGAGATGAACCCGAGCCCCGCCGAAAGTCCGTCGAGACCGTCCACGATGTTGAAGGCGTTGGTGGTGCCGATCAGCCAGACGAGCGAGAGCGGCACGGCGATCCATCCGATGGCGAGCGTGTGCCCGAACAGATGCACGTCGGCATGGAGGGTGACGCCGAACGCGACGGCGATCAGCGCGCCGGCGAGGTGCGCGATGAACTTCGGGCCCGGCCGCAGCGGTTTGATGTCATCGCAGATCGAGACGACGACAATCGGCAGGAGGCCGAGCGCCACGCCGAGCAGCAGCCGCGGCGCGACCGGGAGCTGCAGGCCAGGAATCAGCCACATCGCCAGTCCGACCAGGACCGTGCTCGCAATCACCGCGACGCCGCCGAGACGCGGGATCGGGCGCAGGTGAATCTTGCGAGGCCCGGGCTGATCGAGCGCGCCCAGCCGCAGCGCGAGGCGGCCGGCGAGCGGTGTCAGAAGGTAGCTGACGACGGCGGCCGCAGCGGCCGGGACAACGAGCAATGCCATGGACATGGGGGACCTAATAAAGAGGTGAAGCGTCAGGCTGCGCGTCCGCCGCGGCATCTGCCAGGCACGCGCGCTCGAGCACGGTGAGATAACGCGCCGCCCAGGCGGCGCGCCCGAATTCACGTTCGACGAAGGCGCGCCCGGCGTCGCCCATTCGCCGCCGGCGCTCGGGATCGGCGGCCAGTTCTCGCACGGCCGCGGCCAGTGCGCGCGGGTCGCCCGGCGGCACGGCCACCCCGCCCTCCGACCGCTCGAGCGTGTGTCGCGCTTCCCCATCGACAGCGAGCACAATCGGTCGTTCGGCCGCCATCGTCTCGAACATCTTCGAGGGCAGGACCGTCTTGAAGACCTCCGCCCGCTTGAGCGTGATCAGCGAGATGTCGGTCGCCGCCAGATAGTCGGGAATCCGCTCGCGAGGCACCAGGCCGGTGAACGTGATGTCGAGCCGTTCGGCTTCCGCCTGATCTCGCAGCCGCGACAGCTCCGCGCCGTCACCCACGATCACGAAGCGGAGGCGGCATCCCTCCTGCTTCAGCAGGCCAGCGGCGTGCAGGATGGTGCCGACATCGTGTGCCATGCCGACGGTGCCGATGTAGCTGACGACGAGCGCGTGATCATCGAAGCCGAGCGACGCGCGGCCGCGGCTGCGCGAGCCGGCGGTCCAGACAACCGAGTCTACGCCGTTCGGCACGAACACGATCTTGCCGCGGTCGATGCCGCGGCCGACGAGATTCTCGATGAACGAACGGCTGACGGACACGACGGCCCGCGCGTGGCGGTACATGAACAGCTCGATCCGCTCGAGCGCGCGCATCGGCATGTAGCGTCTTGTGGCGCCCACCGCCGCAATCGAGTCGGGCCATAGATCCCGCAGCTCGAAGATCCACGGCGTTCGTTTCATCATGCCGGCCACGCAGGCGGCGACGGCGCAGAAGAACTGCGGCGACGTACCGACGACGATGTCGCACGGCCCCAGCCGGAGGGCCCGCCAGACCGCCGTCGGCACGAACGACAGAAAATTGAGCGTGCGCTTCAGCACGCCGCGATTCGCCGCCAGACATGTCCACACGCGGTGGACCGTGATCCCGTCCTGTGTCTCGCGCCGATACCAGCCGGATCGATATCCCGCAAACGGCACGCCGAGCGGATGACTGGGCACGCACGTGATGACGTGCACCTCGTGGCCGCTTCTGACCCACTCGCGGCAGTGTTCGTACGTCCGGTTCGCCGGAGCGTTTACCTCCGGCGGAAAATAGTGCGATAGAAATACAATCTTCATGAGCGGTTCCGCCGTTAGTTGAGGATCAGCCACCACTTCGCGACGGCGCGCTCGCGAAATGCGAGATCCGCGGACACACACGTCCGCGCGATCTCCCGGCCGAATTCCGGGTGGTAGGGAGACGACGACTCGATCCAGTCGAAGCCGTCGGCCGCGAGCGCGGCGACGGGACGCCGCCGCGCATCGACGATGTGGCAGAGGCGGCCGTGCCGATGGACGTGCAGTCCAGGCGCGAGGTGGAGCCGCAGCGTGGCGCGATGCGCGCCGCTGGCCGTCACTCGGTCCGTAAACGCAAACATCCCGCCGTTGATGAACACCTCTCGCGCGTGCGACACCGACCTGGGGCCGCGCCTGCCGGGGCCGCGGTAGGCGCCGTGCACCAGGCATCCGTCGCGGCCCTTGTCGATCCCCGCGTCCACGATCGACGATCGGCGGCCGCACCGGAAGGCACCCCAGACCTCCGACTGATCGCGCCCGTCGATTTCAATCGTGTTGTGCGCGGCGGTGCTGCGATCGTGCTGGCGCGCCAAACCCGCTGCATATGTGAGGACGCCGGTGTCCGTCACGACGCGCCGACCGTGCGAGCTCAGCTCAAATGACAACGCGCCTGCATGACCGTGACCGGGCTGGTGGTCCGGGCCGATCGCGCCGGTGTCCATGACAAGGTACCGGTCGTCACCCCGCCATCCGGAAAATCCTGCGGACGGCAGATCCCACGCCCCGCCGCCGCGGGTCGCGGCGGCGACGTCGAACCGCGCAAGCAGAGCGTCCAGCGTCGGCGCAACGCCAAACGCCGTGTCGTTCATGAGCGCGTATTGCCCATCCGGATGCACCAGCGGATCGAGCGCCGCCAGCATCCGCATGCCGGCGGAGCGGGCGATCGACGCAATCCGCGCGCCGACGCCGGGCGTCGTCGACCGTGCCGCCACTTCGGCCAGGCGCAGCAGCGACTCGGCGAGCTGGGCCTGGTACATGGGACTGCGCTCCTCGTGGGAGCCATCGGCCAGCACCTGACTGTGGACTTCCCGGTCGAACAGCGTCTGTCCCGAGCGGAGCCACGCGCCGGCGCGCGGCCCGCTGAAGCTCAGTCCCGCCCAGCAGAGCGTGATCGCGTTCTCGAGCAGGTGGTTGCCCAGCAGGTTGAACTCGAGGCGCGCGGAGAGCGACTGCATTTGCGCCGCGATGCTCGTCGTCATCGACCGGCGCAGCGCCGGCGGCGCGGCGGGATTGGCCTGGAGCCACTCGACCCACTCCCGAACGCGCAGCGAGATCGGGTACGGATGCCACGCCGCGCTCCGCTGGTCGCGATTGGCGTCGATCCAGTCCGCGATCACGCGCTGGGCGTCGTCGACAGCAGCGGCGCAGAGAAACTTGAAGTAGTGCAGATTGAACACCCAGAGGTCGTCGGCGCCGCTCGGATGCCACCGGTCGTTCCCCTCAAAGATCCGCCGGCGGTTCAAGAAGGAGAAGGTGCGGCCGTCGAATGCGTCGCAGGCGTGCGGAGCCGGCGGCACACTGGTTCGCTGCAGGAGTTCGCCGCCGGCATGCGCGGCGGGAATGACCTGGGAGATCGGGGCCACCCTGCGGAGCATCTGATAGGCCATCTGCCTCGGCTGCAGATGGCGAACCGTGTGAAACGTTCGCATCGGGTGCGCGAGCAACTCCGACCACGCCGGCCGTTGCGCGAGCTCAGGCGGCGCCATCTACCCTGCCATCTCGAGGATCTGCGCTTCCCGTTCGATCAGGATCGACACGAGCACCTCGGCAATCCGATCGGCGGCGCGGCCGTCCCAGAGCGGCGGCACGCCGCCTTTGCGGCACTGCCCCTTGAGCACCGCGCGCGCGGCCGTGAGCATGCGGCCCATGTCGTCGCCCACGAGCGTGTTGCTGCCGACCTCGACCGTGACCGGACGCTCGGTGTTCGGACGCACCGTGATGCATGGGACGCGCAGGAACGTCGTTTCCTCCTGAATGCCGCCCGAGTCGGTGATGACGACGGCGGCGCGCATCTGCAGCGCGAGGAATTCGATGTAGCCGACCGGATCCACGAGGGAGACGTTCGGCTCCGCCCGCCAGCCGAGCGCGTCGATGCGGGCGCGCGTCCGCGGGTGAACCGGGAACACCACGCGAACATCGCGGCTCAGCTCGTTGATCGCGCAGAGAATCTTCGAGAGCGACTCCGGCTGATCCACATTGCCCGGGCGGTGCAGCGTCACCAGCGCATACGGACGATCGAACGCGCCATCGTCGCGCCGCACGGCCTCTGCGGCCGGCTTCAACCGAACGAGCGTGTCGATCATCACGTTGCCGACGCGGAAGATCTTCTCGCCGTCCACGCCTTCGCGCAGCAGGTTGACGTCGCCGTCTTCCGACGGCGTGAACAGAAAGTCGGCCAACCGGTCGGTGACGACGCGGTTGATTTCCTCCGGCATGGTCCTGTCACCCGAGCGCAGCCCCGCCTCGACGTGGCCGATGCTGATCCCCAGCTTCGCGCAGACGAGCGTGGCGGCGACGGTCGAGTTGACGTCGCCGTAAACGAGCACCACGTCGGGCTTTTGCTCGAGCACGACGGGTTCGAACCGCGCCATGATGTCCGCGGTCTGCACGGCATGCGATGCCGAGCCGACGCCGAGATTGAAGTCCGGCGTCGCAATCCCGAGTTGCGTGAAGAAGACGTCGGACATCCCGGCGTCGTAGTGCTGGCCCGTATGCACCAGCGTCTGGCGCACCGGGTACTCACGGAACGCCGCAATCACCGGAGCCACTTTCATGAAGTTGGGACGAGTGCCCACTACGTGCAGGACGTGCATTTCGTTTGCTCCTTGAATCGGTTGATCGAAGGGAAGGGACAGCTGCGACGACGCCGGATCTAGCTCGGATGCGCGTCGAGCACGGCCATGATCTTGTTCTTCGCGAGCCAGCGCGCGTTCGAGTAGAAGATGCGGCCCGCAAGCCTGACCGCCACGTTCTTGACCGCCATGCTTGCGAGATAGAAATCGGCGGGCATCGTGAATTCGGAGGTCTCGCGGTATCGCGCGATGCGCAGCCCTGATGCCGCCACGGCGTGCTCGAACGATCGACGCGTCCAGATCTGCAGGTGAGACTTCGTGACCGTGCCCTCGCACAGCTTGGCGTAGAGCGGGCGCCACACGGCCCGGAGCACGGGATAAAGCCAGAACGTTTTCGGAGTATCGATGAAGAGCCTGCCGCCCGGCTTCAGCTTCGTGGCAAGCAGCGACAGCGTTCCGATCGGATCGGCGACATGCTCGAATACATCGTTCAGGAAGATCACGTCGAAGCGCGTTGGATCCTCCGAAAATGTCGCGTACGGAATCTGGTGATTCGCAGCGCGGTATTGCGGCAGCAGCGCGCCATCGTCGATGTCGGTGATCGAGACCGACGCTCTGGGAAAGTGCGACAGCGCCGTCAACGCGAACTGACCACCGCCGCCGCCGTAGTCGAGCATCGCGAACTCCCCATCGTGCGCGCAGTCATGCAGGGCGAATCCGATCATGTTCGCGAAGTTGCGGGCGTTTCTCGACCCTGACTCGCAGTACCACTTCAGCCAGAGCTTCTGGCGAAACGCAGAGTCCCCATTCGGGATCAACGCCTCCGATGCGGGATATGGGAAGAACAGCAGCGCGCCGCAACCCGAACATCGGGCCGTGTGCTTGAACACCTTCAGCCCGGTCTCGCCGCATACCTTGCAGGCACCCGCCCGGAGGGGGGGCGGCGCCGCCGTTGGCGTGAGAGCGCGAAGGGTCGATGCGGACTGAGCGGTCATAGGAGCCTCTTCAGGTATCGAGTTGTCGGTGGGGACAGGTCTTCGAGCGAGTCGAGGAGTCAGGCCCGGGCGATCACACTGCGGCGCACGAGAGACGCGGCCGGTCTCCACGACAGCACGGCGAGGATCGCGAGCGCACCAAACGACCAGAAGACGCCGTAGCTGTGCCAGATCAACCCTCTGAATGACGTTTGCGTCGAGTAGTAGATCGCGACGAGGCCCTGGATGTACAGGCCATGCCAGATGGGGCTCTCGCCTGACTTTCTCGCGAGCCTCGTCACGCCCGCAAGCAGGATGCCCAGCGCGCCGATCGCCAGCATCGCGTTCATGAGGCCGCCTTCCGCGTAGGCCTGCACGTGGGCCGGCGCCGCCATCGCCGACCCGGCGAGCGCGTTGGGATACATGTACCGCGCGATGACGAACGGACTGCCGGGATCCGCGCCCCCTCCGGTGACGACTCCGAGCCAGTCGGTGCCGAGGAAGGACACCGTCTTTGGAAAGCAGTTCAAGTAGTAGGGATAGGCGCTCGGCATGCGAAACACGAGGTGCTGCAGATTCTCCAGGAACGTCCAGTCGCCGAACTTCCAGCCGTTCAGCGCCTGCAGCAGGAAGACGAAGGACGTGCCAAGAACCACCGCCTTCACGGCGGTCATTCGCAGCATTCCCAGGCTCGTCGCGCTCAGCACCAGCGCCGTGACGAACACGGCGGCCGGCGCAATCTGAAACGTCGCGAGCAGGAGCGCGAGCGTGACGATCGACGTGACGATCGCGATCCCACGCCAGCCGGGCTTCCATCGGGCGTGAAAGAGAGCGACCTGGCACAGCGCCGGCAGCGCGCTGTAGATCACACCGAATGCCGCACCCGTTCCCGGATCGAACAGCTGCAGGCGTCGTTCGATGATGCTAGCCGTGTCCCCATAGAGCGTGGTCAGATTGACCAGCGCCTCGACGAGACCGTAGCCGTTGCGGAAGATCCGGAAGACGGCGTACCCAGCCAGTGCCAGAAATAACGCGGCGAACTGTGCGCGCCCGGAAAAGCCTGACGGCTCCCGACCGCGGCGCGACTGCGACCCGCTCGAGATGGCCACGATGAGCATCGGCACGATCAGGGGAGCGAGGAGGATGATCCAGTAGTCAACTCCGAGCTCGAGAACGCTCGGAATATACAAACGATCCCGGAAGTAACTGGCCAGGATCTCGCCGTCAGTCAGGCCAATCCAGATGCCGCCGATGCAGTACGTCAGCAGATAGCTCAGGGCGTACACGGCGACGCACTGCTTTCCACCTGCCGACAGACGAGGCCAGACAAAGATGACGGCGCCGCCCATGACGATCAGGCCGCCGGCCGCGGCGAGCATCACGCCGATCATCGGACGCGCTCCACGGCGTTCAGGATGGCGTCCACATGATGAGCCCAGGTGAACTTCCCGATCGCTTCGGCTCTCGCGTTGCGCGCCAGGGTGCGCCGCCAGGCCGGACGATTGACGGCGAACTTGATCGACGCAATCAAGGCGTCCACGTCGCCAGGGGCGGTCAGAATCGCAAGCCGCGATTCATCCGACGCCGGGGGATCTTCAGGCAGGCGATCGAACCGCAGGCTGTTGTTCAAGACGACGCCGATCTGATCCAGGTCGGAGGCCACGATGGCCTTCTCCATCGCCATGTACTCGAAGAGCTTCGTCGGCGACCCGAAAAAACGCGTCCCGTCCCGATTGCCGACGTGCGGCGACAACAGCACGTCAGAGGCGGCCAGGTACGACGGCGATTCCGCCTGCGGCACCAGACCAGCGAGCGTCACGATGCGGCGGCAGCTCTCGGTGTCGAGAGTCCGGCGCACTTCGGTCATGCCGAGACCATCGCCCACGAGCAGGAAGTGCGGCTTCGCCCGCGCGACCCAGTCGCCGTGCCGCTCTGTCATGCGTCGAATGGCCGCCGCCAGCACCTCGGCGCCGTGCCATTGTCCGAAGGTCCCGACAAACGAGCACACCGTCGCCCCTGCCGGAATTCCCAGCCGTCGGCGCAGCGCGGACCGGTCGCCGTCGGAATACTGCTGCGGATCGAACACCGTCGGATCGATGCAATTGGGATAGCAGACGATGCGCTCGGCCGCGACGCCACGCGCGATCAGTTCGTCGCGAAGCACGTCGGACACGGTGACGACGACGTGCGCATGACGCAGACAGACCGCCTCGACGCGCTCGGCAAGAGTCGGGTACCGGAGCGACTGTCCCCAATGGCGCGCCACCCACGCTTCGGAGCCGTTGTATTCGAGTACCAGTGGAGTCTTCCAGGCCCGCGACAGTTTGACGCCCGAGTAGTTGGCGATCGACATGCGCTGATAAATAAACCGCGGCCGCTCGAACTGCTGAAGGCTGCGGACCACGTCGCGGTCAAAGCGGTAGTAGTTCAATTCGTACGGCACGCCGAAGGCCCGGGGGGCCTTGAGATCGACCTGCGGGACGTCTGCGCGAATCATCGTGCGTCCTCCGGTCGACACATGGACCACTGGACAGTCACGCTCGTCGAGGCCGTTGACCACGCCGGCCACGTGGCCG
>FTEF01002079.1_pt1 | contig 12131 bp, 6 predicted proteins | sample 1640081 | NCBI WGS metagenome assembly FTEF01 (sample SAMEA3914816, study PRJEB12502) | metagenome | biome: forest; material: soil | place: USA | collected 2011-09-16 | depth 0.3 m
GACGTTGAGCGTCCACGCCGGCGCCTTCTCGCGTGCGTCGCGATTGGCCGACGCGTACTCCGGACGGACTTTCGTCCAGTCGCATTGCAGCTCCTCGCAGACCATCATGGCGTTCGACGTCCACACGCCCTGGCCGAGCTCGGTCTGCGCAATGCGGATCGTCACGACATCGTCTGGCGCGACGACGATCCATGCGTTGATTTCGGGCGGCGTCTCCGTCTGGGCTGCCACCTTCTGTGGTATCCAGAAGCCGAGCACGAACGCGCCCTGGGCGGCGGCGACGGCGGCAAGAAACTCGCGGCGGCTGGGGCTGTTATCGTCCACGGCTATGCCTTCGCTTTCATCAGCGTCGCCGCCAGATGGATCGCCTGCCTCACGCGGTGATACGTGCTGCATCGGCAGGCGTTGGTCACCTGCGCGTCGATGTCGGCATCAGTCGGCGTGGGACGCTGACGAAGCAGCGCGAGCGCGCTCATGATCATGCCGGACTGGCAGTATCCGCATTGCGGCGTGTCGAATTCTTTCCAGGCCATCTGGATCGGATGGGTGCCGTCCGGCGAGACGCCTTCGATCGTGGCGACCGGTTTGCCGATCGCCATGGACGCGGGGACGCTGCAGGAGCGGATGGCCCGGCCATCGACATGCACCGTGCACGCGCCGCACTGACCGATGCCGCAGCTGAACTTGGTGCCGGTCAGCCCGACGTGATCGCGGATGACCCACAGCAGGGGCGTCTGCGGGTCCGCATCGACGGCATGGGACGTTCCGTTGACTGTCAGCTCAAACGCCATGCGTCCTCCGGATGGACGAATTGTAGTCCGCCCCGACTCGATTGACCCGGGTCACAAAAACTACATTGGAATGGACGGGTTGCGCCATCGCTCGTGTAAGTTTTGCCGGCCAATGGCCGTCGACGCTTCCCGCCGGTCGATTTCCTGCGAATTAGCCGCGATTATCCACAGTTGCCCATTGCGCCTGAGGTGGCGCTTGATTTGAAATACGCGTTGGCAACGGCGACAACCAGCACCACATCCCGCCGAGCAACAGGAGTACAGCGTGACGACGTTCCTTCGCAGTCTGTGGGAAGGGGTGTGCTACGGGGCTCGCGGTGTCGGCCGTGCGGTGGCGGTGGTGGCCACGATGGTCTTCGGGCGCCTGCAATGGCACTCCCCGCGATGGCTCGCGTGGCTTGCCGCGCGCGTCGTTGACGGCTGGCGATATCTCACCGCCCGGCCCGTTCGCATCATCTCGTTCGTGGTTGTCCTGGCGGCGGGGGCAGGCGCGGCTGGTTGGTATCTCACGCGTCCCACGCCTCACTACGTTACTTACTCGGTCGCTGCGCCCGGCCTGACCGAATACAACGCCAACGGCATCGCTTCCATCAAGACATTAAAGATCATGTTCAGCGAAGCGGCGGCCCCCTTGAGCCAGGTCGAGCGCCGCGTCTCGACAGGCATCGAGGCGTCCCCGGCGATCGGCGGCTCCTGGTTCTGGGTCAACGACCGGCAGCTGGAGTTCACGCCGATGGGCGACTGGCCGGTGGACGCGGAGTTTGCCGTCCGTTTCGCGAAGCAGGGGTTCTTCGCCCGAGCGGTGCGCCTGGAAAAGTACTCGCTCGATTTCAGGACGCAGCCGTTTTCGGCGGAGATCGCGGAAAGCCAGTTCTACCAGGATCCCCGCGACCCGAATATGAAGAAGCTGGTCGCGACCGTGAAGTTCAGCCATCCGGTCGACCCCGGCACGCTCGAGTCGCATGTGTCACTGGCGGTGGCGCGCGATGCCGAGTACCTGGGTCTGTCGTCGGACAGCCGCCATTTCACGGTGGCGTACGACAAGTTCCGGCTCGCCGCTTACATCCACTCGTCGCCGCTCGCCATGCCGCGCGACGACACGCCGATGACGTTGCGGATCGACCGGGGCGTTCGCGCCTCGCGCGGAGGAAACGACACACGCGATCGTCTGCAGGCGATCGTGACGATTCCCGGACGCACCAGCCTCAAGTTCGCCGACGCGCGCATGACGGTTGTCGACAACGCGCGCTACGAGCCGGAACAGATTCTCCTGCTCGGCAGTTCGTCGCCTGTCGTGGAGCGCGCGTTCGCGGGAAATGTCGACGTGCGCCTGCTCCCCCTGCGCCATCCAAACCAGCCCAAGGAAGATCGTCGTCCGTACCAGTGGCGGGATGAAGCGCAGATTGGCGGCGACATCCTCGCGCTGTCGGAGAGCGTGCCAATGACGTACGTGCAGTCGGAAGAAGGTGGCGACACGTCGCACGGGTTCAAGTTTCGTGCGCCCGTCGGACGCTACCTGTTCGTGCAGGTCAAGGACGGGGTACAGGGAACGGGCGGCTACATTTCTGGGAAGCCGTATCTCTCGATCGTACCCATCGAGCCGTATCCACGGGCGCTCACGTTTCTGGGACAGGGCTCGCTGCTGTCGCAGTCCGGTGACCACAAGGTCGGGTTCCTCAGCCGCGACGTCGCCAGGGTAGATGTCGAGATCGGCCGCGTGCTGCCGAACCAGCTTCAGCATCTCGCGCCGCAGATGTGGGAATATTCGCGGCCGGCGCTGTACGGCAACCTCGAGGACAAGCTCGTCGAACGCTTCACGGCCACACGCGACTATTCGGGCGCGCAGCCAGGCAAGCCCACCTACGACGCTCTCGACCTGTCAGAGTACCTTCAGGACGGCACGCAGGGACGCCGCGGATTGTTCCTCCTGCATCTGCGCGCCTCGGGACGGATCCGCGGATCGATCGACGACGACGCCGCGCAGGTGTACGCGTCGTACAACGACGCGCCCATCGAGGACGCGCGGCTGATTCTCATCACCGACCTCGGACTCATCGTGAAGCAGGCGAAGGACGGTTCGCGGTCGGTGTTCGTCCAGTCGATCCGCACGGGACAGCCGGTCGAGGGCGCGCGCGTGGCGCTGGTCGGCAGCAACGGCCAGGCGGTGCTGACGGCGACGACCGACGCCTCGGGCGCCGCGGAATTGCCGCGCCCCGATCGCCTCTATCGGGAGCGGACGCCGGAACTCGTCATGGTCGAGAAAGATCGCGACATGTCGTTCATGCCGCTCAACACCGGAGGCCGCCAGCTGAACCTGTCGCGCTTCGACACGGGTGGCGTCGAGAATGCCGCCCGCGCCGAGCAGTTGTCGACGTATCTGTTTTCCGATCGCGGCATCTACCGTCCCGGCGACACCACGCACCTGGGGATCATCACCCGCACCGCCGACTGGAAGCCGTCGCTCGCGGGACTGCCGATTCAGATCGAGATCAGCGATCCCCGCGGCACCATCGTGAGCCACACCGACCTCAAGCTGTCAGCGACGCCGTTCGACGAGGTGACGTACGCGACCCCGGCCGGCGCGCCGACCGGCGTCTACCAGGCCGTCGCGTACCTGACGAAGACCGAGCGCCGCCGCGAGACGCTCGGCAGCACGTCGTTCACGGTGCAGGAGTTTGAGCCCGATCGCATGAAGGTGCAGCTGGATCTCGCGGCGAAGACCGTCACGGGCTGGCTTCACCCCGAGGACGTCAAGGCGCACGCGACCGTCGCGCACCTCTTCGGCGAACCTGCCAGTAAGCGGCGCGTGGACGGCGAGATGAGCCTCACGCCGGCGCTGCCGCAGTTTTCGAAGTACGCGGACTATCGCTTCCAGATCGGCGAGGTGCTGAAGGAGCCGTATCGCGAGCCGCTGGCCGCTGCGACGACCGACGATGGCGGCAACGCGGAGTTCGCGCTCGATCTCAAGCGCTTCACCGGCCGCGCCTACCGGCTCAACGTGCTCGCGCGCGCCTACGAGGCCGAGGGCGGCCGCAACGTCGCGGCCCAGAACAGCGTGATCGTCTCCGAGGCGCCGTACCTGGTCGGCGTCAAGCCCGATGGCGATCTCACGTTCGTGTCGCGCGGCAGCATGCGTCAGGCGCGATGGCTGGCGGTCAGCCAGGATCTGTCTCCCGTTGCGGCCGAGAAGCTGACGCTCGAGTGGGTGCAGCGGAAATACGTGTCGGTGCTGACCCAGCAGGACAACCGGACATTCAAGTACGTGTCACGTCTGAAAGAGATGGTGCGGGACACGCGTCCCGCGCGGATCGCGGCGGGCGGCACGGCGCTGACGCTGCCGACCGGCGACCCCGGTGACTTCGTGCTCGTGCTGAAGAACGAATCTGGCGCCGTGCTCAACACGGTGAACTACAGCGTCGCCGGCCAGGCGAACATCGCGCGCTCGCTCGAACGCAACGCCGAGCTGCAGGTGCAGCTCGACAGGCCCGCGTACCTCGGCGGCCAGACGATCGACGTGAGCATCCGCGCGCCCTACGTCGGCGCGGGCCTCATCACGATCGAGCGCGATCGCGTGTACCAGCACCAATGGTTCAGGACGACGACCACGAGCTCGGTGCAGCACGTCACGCTGCCAGACACTTTCGAGGGCAACGGCTACGTCAGCGTGCAGTTCCTCCGCGATCCCTCGTCGGACGAGCTCTTTCTCAGCCCGCTCTCCTACGGCGTCGCGCCGTTTGCTGCGGACCTGTCGGCGCGCACGCAGGAGGTGACGCTCGCGGCCCCGCGGCAGGTCAAGCCCGGCGCGCCGCTGACGATTCACGTCGCCACCATCGAACCGTCGCGCGTGGCGATCGTCGCCGTGGACGAGGGCATTCTGCAGGTCGCCCGATACCGGAACCCGGATCCGATGGCCTTTTTCTTCCAGAAGCGGATGCTCGAAGTCGAAACGAGGCAGATCCTCGACCTGATCCTGCCGGACTTCAAACGCTTCATGGCGCTGGCGGCGGCCGGCGGCGACGCGGACGGCGGATTCTCGCGGCATCTCAATCCGTTCAATCGGAAACGCAAGGCGCCCGCCGCATTCTGGTCCGGCGTCCTCGACGTCGGCGCGGGCGGCCGCGACGTGCGGTACGAGGTCCCCGACTACTTCAACGGGCGTTTGCGGATCTTTGCGATCACGGCGGGCCCGCGGCGCATGGGCATCGCCGAGACGGCCACGGAAGTAAAGGGCGACTTTATCCTGACGCCCAACGTGCCGGCGATGATCGCGCCGGGCGACGAGTTCATCGTGAGCGTCGGCGTGTTCAACAACAGCAGCGGTCCCGGCGCGATCCACCTCGAGGCGCAGGCGGGCGCCGGGTTGACGTTCGTCGGCGCCTCGGGAGCCGATTTGCAGATCGCCGAAAAGAAGGAAGGTGTCGGCGAGTTCAGGTTGAAGGCGGCCACCCCGCTCGGCCCGGCGTCGATCACGTTCGTCGCACGGCGCGGCGCCGCCGCGACGCGCGTCGAAGAGAGCGTCAGCATCCGGCCGGCGACGCCGTATCGGACGCATCTGACGCTCGGGCGATTCGAAGGCGCCGCGCAGAAGACGCCGATCACGCGGGCCATGTTCAGCCAGCAGCGCACCGTGACGGCGACGGTGTCGACGCTGCCGCTCGTCTGGGGGCAGGGCCTCGTCGCATATCTCGGCGACTACGCCTACTCGTGCACCGAGCAGCTCGTGAGCAAGGGATTCGCGGCGCTCGTCGTCGCCGCGCGTCCGGAGTTCGGTGCGATCAAGTCGCGTGACCAGCAGCCGCTCGACGCGACGTTCAGCGCGCTGCGGAGCCGCCAGAACGAGCGCAAGGGACTGGGCCTGTGGTCGTCGACGCCGGAGACGGCCGAGTTCCCGACCGTCTATGCCGCGCATCTGCTTATCGAAGCGCGCGACCGGGGCCAGCCGTTTCCCGCCGACTTTCTCGCGCAGCTCGATGGCTGGCTCGTCGCCTTCGCGTCGACACCGGCCAGCACGCTCGGCGACGCGCGGACGCGCGCGTATGCCGTGTACCTGCTCGCGCGGCAGGGGCTCCGCCCTGTCGGCGCGATTTCAAACGTCGAACAGGAGCTGACGCGCCGCTACCCGCAGGTTTGGACGACGGATCTTGCGGCGGCCTATATGGCGTCCACCTACCGGTTGATGCAGCGCAACGACGATGCCGACCGGATCATCAGGAACGTGCCGTGGGCGTCGGCCGAACGCGACGCAGACGCCGACCTCTACTACGACTCGCTGGTACACGACGCGCAGCTGCTGTATCTCATCTCGAAGCATTTCCCGGCGCGGCTCGGCTCGACGCCGCCGTCGGCGCTCGAGAACATCAGTCGCACCATCAGTGCCAGCCGCGGGACGTCGCTGTCGACGTCGTACACGCTGCTCGGCCTCGACGCCATGGCGGCCACGCTCGCCGCCTCGACGACGCTCGGAATCTCGGAACTCGGCGCGGACGGGCGCGAGCGGGCGCTCGCGCCGTCGGCCGGCTCGATGCCGCGAGCGGCGATCTCGGAGGCCGCCGCGTCGATTCAGTTCGCGAAGCGCGGTTCCGCTGCGGCGTATTTCGTCGTCAACGAATCTGGATTCGATCGCAACCCGCCCGCGGTGGAGCTGAGCGAAGGCGTCGAGATCGTCAGGGACTTCCTCGACGCGAAGGGCAACCCGCTGACCCGCGCGGCGCTCGGCGACGAGTTCCTCGTGCGGCTGCGGGTGCGGTCCACACGCGCCGGCCGGCAGCCGCAGATTGCGATCGTCGATCTGCTGCCGGGCGGCGTCGAGCCGGTGATCGAGCGTCAGGCGCCGGCCGACTCGAGCGCGCCGGGCGACGACCCGGCCCGCGCGCGCCAGGCGACCGGTGCTCGTCCGCTGCCCGTCGGTGTCGCGGACAAGTCCGACTGGGTGCCGTTTCACATCGACGTTCGCGACGACCGCCTGGTCCTCTACGGCGTTGCGCCGGCGAACGCACAGGCATTCGTCTATCGCGTGCGCGCGACCAACGCCGGCGTGTTTCAGAGTCCGCCGGCCTTTGCCGAAGGCATGTATAACCGTACCGTCGTCGCGCAGGGCCGGGCCGGACGGATCGAGATCGTGAAGCCATGAACGGCCGCTTCATGCGCCGCGCACCGGTCGCGGCGGCAGTCGTCGTTCTACTGCTCGCGGCGCTGCGAGTGTGGCCGCATCGCCGGCTGCGCGAGCGCGTTCCGCTGTCCACGGCGGTCTGGTCGGCGGACGGCGAGTTGCTCCGGGTCACGCGCGCCTCCGACGACCAGTACCGCTTGTGGGTGCCGCTTGATCAAATGGCCCCCGACGTCGTCGAGGCGTTTCTCCTGAAGGAGGATCGCGCCTTCTACTGGCACGCCGGCGCCAATCCGGCGGCGCTCGCACGCGCCGCGGTACGGACGTACCGCGGCGGCGATCGGCAGGGCGGCTCGACCGTGACGATGCAGCTGACGCGTCTGCTGTATCGCGCGAACACGCGATCGGTGCGAGGGAAGCTGCGCCAGATTGCCGGGGCGGCGTGGATTGAGGCCCGCTTCTCCAAACGCGACATCCTCGAGGCGTACCTCAACCTCGTGCCCTTCGGCGGCAACATTCAGGGCATCGGCGCGGCGAGTCGCGTCTACTTCGGCAAGTCCGCCGATCGACTGACGCTGGGGGAGGCGTTGACGCTTGCGGTGATCCCGCAGCAGCCGGAGCGCCGGGCGGGACGGAGCGCATCGAGCGAGAGCATGCTGGCGGCCCGCGCGCGCCTCGGCGCGCTCTGGCTCGCGCATCACGGCGACAACGCGGACGATCGCCGCCAGGTGGCGCTGCCGATTCTGGCGCGGCCGCAGTTTGCACTGCCGTGGCAGGCGCCGCACCTCGTCGACGCGCTGCTGGCCGGCGCGTCGCGCGGTGAACGCATCGACACGACCGTCGACGCGGAGCTCCAGCGGATGCTCGAGCTGCAGATCCGGCGGCACCTCGCGGAGACGGCCGAGGTCGGCATCCGCAACGCGTCGGCGATTCTCGTCGACACGCGCGACATGTCGGTGAAGGCGCTGGCCGGATCCGCCGACTACTGGGACCAGGCGATCGGTGGTCAGGTGAACGGCGTGTCGGCGAAACGTTCGCCGGGTTCGGCGCTGAAGCCGTTCGTCTACGCGCTCGCCATCGACCAGGGCGTCCTGCACCCCCGCACGATCCTGCGCGACGCGCCGACCGCATTCGGTCCCTTCGCGCCGGAAAACTTCGACGGCCGGTTTTTCGGGCCCATCAGCGCCGAGGACGCGCTGATTCGCAGCCGCAACGTGCCGGCCGTCTGGGTGTCCACGCAACTCCGGCAGCCCGACTTCTATCAGTTCCTTCGCGGCGCCGGCATCCGCGGTCTGAAGCCCCGGGAGTACTACGGCCTCGCGCTCGCGCTCGGCGGCGGCGAGGTGACGATGGAGGAGGTCGCAGGGTTGTACGCCATGCTGGCCAACGGCGGCGTGCTCAATCCGCTCCGGTTCGAGCGGCGCGACGCGCAAGGCGCCGGCGTGCGCCTGCTGAGCGAGGAGGCGAGCTTCATCACCGCGGACATGCTGCGTCACAATCCGCGTCCGGGCGGCGACGCGGCCAGTCAAGCTCGCGCGCAGTGGCCGGTCGCGTGGAAGACGGGAACCTCCTGGGGCTTCCGCGACGCGTGGTCGGCGGGCATCGCGGGGCGCTACGTCCTCGTGGTGTGGATCGGAAACTTCGACGGACAGGGGAATCCCGCGTTCGTCGGTGTGGACGCGGCGGCGCCGCTGTTCTTCAAAATCGTCGACGCGCTGACCCTGATGCGGCCGGCCGAGTCGCCGCGCGCGATTGTTCCGCCGTCCGCCGTCCGGCGAGTCGCGGTCTGTGCGGCGAGCGGTGATCTGCCGAATGCCGATTGTCCACAGTCCGTTGACACCTGGTACATCCCGGGCCGATCGCCAATCCGCGTGAGCCAGCTCCATCGGCGTGTCGCGTTCGACAACGAGACGGGCCGGCCGGTCTGCGCGCCGTATCCGGCCAACGTGCGGTTCGAGCTCTTCGAGTTCTGGCCGTCGGACATGCTGAAGCTGTTTCGCGAAGCCGGGATGCCGCGGCGGATGCCGCCGGTCCTGCCGGCATGCGTCGCCGACGATCCGTCGGAGGCGCCGAGGATTGCGTCGCCGCTTCGTCATGTCAGCTACACGCTGCGTCAGTCGAAGGTGGAGTCCATCGCGCTCGAGGCCGCGGCGGCCGGCGACGTCCGCCGGCTGTTCTGGTTTGACGGCACCGCGCTCGTCGCGACCGGATTCGCTCGCGACGGCGCGTTGGCGTGGCGTCCGTCCAGCGGCGGACCGCACGTGATCCGCGTCGTCGACGATCATGGCCGTGCAGCGGAGCGCGACGTCGACGTCGTGTTCACGAGATAGGACGTTCTGCCAAATCTTTCTGTCAACGCAGGGCGGAGGAGACTAGAATTCCCGAGGGAGCGCACAATGAAACGTCTTGTTCTCGGAGCTCTGGCAAGCGCCGCAATTCTCACGACGGTCGGTGTGTCCGGCCAGGGCCGCGTCGACTCGCCGGGAGTCATGACGCCCGAGGGCGGGGTCCCGCCGCTCGGCCGTTATAAGGTGCCGAAGATGCCGTGGGGCGAGCCCAACATCCAGGGCACGTACAACGCCAACGACCTGCAAGGCATTCCGATGCAGCGCGCGCAGACCGTGGGCACGCGGTACCGGCTGAACGACGAAGAGTTCAAGCAGCGCGTCACGCAGCGCGATACGAACGTCGCCAATGACAACGCCATGGACTTCACGCTGGAACGCGGCGAGGAATTCGAGGCGCGGTTCGGCACGGTCGGCGGGGCGGTGTCGCCGCCGCCGCACTGGCTCGAGCGCTCGAGAAACGTCAGCCGCGTCTCGTCGTACGTCATCGATCCCCCGGACGGACGCATTCCCGCGCTGACGCCCGCGGCCCAGGCCGCCGCGACTGCACGTCAGGCCGCCCAGGCGGGCCGCCGCGCCCAACTGAACGGCGTCGAGGCCGACTGGACGACCGACCGCAGCAACTACGATCGCTGCATCAGCACGGGCGTCCTGAATTCGATCACGCCGAAGATCTACAACTCCGGCAGCCGCATCGTGCAGGGGCCGGGCTGGGTCGCGTTCACCAACGAGATGATCCACGAGACGCGCGTCATCCCGACCGACGGCCGCAAGAACGTGGGCAGCAAGATCAAGACATGGATGGGAAACTCCGTCGGACACTGGGAAGGCGACGTCCTCGTCGTCGAAACGCGCAACATCAGGCCTGAGTCCGTCATCAACGGCCAGCCGCTGTCGGACGACGGCGTGCTCGTCGAACATTTCACGCTGGCCGACGCGAACACGCTCGACTACCGGATGACGATCAACGACCCGAAGGTGTACACCGCGCCGTTCACGCTGCGCCTGCCGATTCCGCGCGAAGAGAGCTACGGTCTCTTCGAATACGCGTGCTTCGAGGGGAACTACGCGATGCGGAATCTGCTGAGCGGGTCGCGCGCCGAGGACAAGCGTCGCGCCGACGCGGCCGGCAGCCGCACGAGCAACTGACCGCGCGACGCCCATGCGTACGACGGCGCTGACTCTCTCGCTCGTGCTGGCGGTGCCGGCGCTGTCGCTCGTCGCCCAAACGACGGCGACGACATCGACTCCGGCGGCCGCCAAGAATGCGGCGCAGGAAATTCACGCCGACTTGAACCAGTTGATGCGCGGCGTCCTCTATCCCGCGGCCAACGTGGTGTTCTACGCGCAAGCCGACGATCCTGGGAAAGTGAAGTTCGCTCCCGGCGTCGACCCGTCGATGGCGACCGACCCGCTCACGAGCGTGTTTGGAGGCTGGCAGGCGGTTGAGAACGCGTCGCTGGCGCTCGCCGAGTCCGCGAATCTGTTGCTCATCCCCGGGCGGGTGTGCTCCAACGGCACGCCCGTACCGATCACGGACCCCGCCTGGACCACATTCGTGCAGCAAGTGCGCGACACCGCGATGACGGCATACAAGGCCGCGCAAGCCAAAGATCAGGAGAAGATGATCGCCGTCTCCGAGCCGCTGAGCAACTCGTGCGCCGGCTGCCATCGCAAGTGGCGCGACCGGAAGACGTCCGCGAACCGCTGTAAGTAGCCCGCCCGTCGATCCCGCTGGGGATCTCCCTGACGCCCTCGCTTGCTATTTACCTGTGGCACCACGGTTGCAGCTGAGCTGCCGTCCGGGAGGTTCGTGATGGGCGCGATTCCTCGTGTGAGCGATGCGGTACAGCAGCTGAAGAAAGTCTTTACCGAATCACCAGGGGCAAGACTCACCGTCAGTGATGTCGAGCGACTCTCGGGGCTGGATGCCGCGGCGTGTGAGCGGGTCCTGCTCGCGCTCGAAGATGCCCACTTCCTGAAGCGCGGCCCCGGCGGCTACTATCGGCGGCCGATCGATCCATCGTGAAGAAGATCGCGAACCTGGCCCTTGGGATCATCACGAGCATCGGGGGCTTCGTCGAAGTGGGCTCCATCTCGACGGCCGCGCAAGCGGGGTCTGAATTCGGATTCTCCCTCCTGTGGGCGATTGCCGCGGCGACGCTCTTTCTGGCGGCGCTCGCGGAGATGGCGGGACGCGTTGCCGCGGTCGGCAAGCGCTCGATGGCGGCGGCCGTCCGCGAGCGGTTCGGCATCCACTTCTATATCCTCCCGCTCGCCGCCGAATTGATCATCGACTCGCTCCTGCTCACGGCGGAGCTCGGCGGCGCCGCGATTGCCGTCAAGATGCTCACGGGGATCGGCTTCGTCTGGTGGATCGCGCCGATCGGCGTCGCCGTGTGGCTGGTGCTGTGGTTCGGAAATTTCTCCGTCATCGAGGACGGCGTCGGATTCCTCGGCCTCGTCACCCTGTCGTTCGTCGTTTCCGCCTGGCGCCTGCATCCTGCCATCGCGTCGGTCGCACGTGGATTCATCCCGACGGCGCCGCATCACGATCTGACGCGCTACGCCTTTCTCGCGGTCAGCATCGTCGGCGCGACGGTCAGCCCGTATCTGCTGAATTTCTATGCGTCGGGAGGCATCGAGGAGAAATGGACCGAAGAGGACCTGTGGATTAATCGCCTGACGGCGTTTCTCGGCATGGGCTTCGGCAGCACGGTCGCGATGGGCTGCCTCGTGACGGCGGCGATCGTGCTTGGCCCTCAACACGTCAAGGTGGATTCCTACGAGCAGGCCGCGCGGATGTTCGTGCCGATCTACGGCCGGCTGGCGGTGACGCTGTTCGCGTTGTCGCTCGGCATCGGCTGCTTCGGCGCAGCCGTCGAGATC
>FTEF01001170.1_pt1 | contig 11919 bp, 2 predicted proteins | sample 1640081 | NCBI WGS metagenome assembly FTEF01 (sample SAMEA3914816, study PRJEB12502) | metagenome | biome: forest; material: soil | place: USA | collected 2011-09-16 | depth 0.3 m
CCGCGTGTACTTCAACACCGCGGCGGGAGTACAGGCGATCGACAGCGCGACCGATCAGGTGGTGGCCACGTACGCCATGCCATCGGCGCCGACTTCGCAGATCTCGTACGCTGCCGGCTTCCTGCAATTGCTGGCGGTCAGCCGGACGACAGGACGGGTCTACCTGACCAGCGGCTTCCAGCGCCTGCTCGTCGCCTATGACGGCACAGCGACGGGTACCAACATCGCGCCGCTCGCGACGTTCCCGATCGGTGAAGGCGCGACGGCCGTGGCAGTCAACGACGTGACGGGCCGCATCTACGCCGGCAGCCAGATCAACAAGACGGTCACGATCATCAACCAGGCCACGCTCACCATCGAGAAAGTCATCTCGCTGCCGTTCGGCCCGACGATGCTCGAAGTCGACCCGGCGAGCTCGCGCGTGTTCGCGGTCGGCAGCTCGCCGTTCGACGCGGGCGTCGCGATTGTCGACGACCCGGCGGGTTCGCATGCCCTCGCGATCACGCAGGTGACGCAGGGCGCGCACGGCACGGCGACGATCAACGCGAACGGCACCGTTACCTACACCGCGAATGCCGGATACAGCGGCAGCGATTCGTTCACGTACACGGTAGCGGACGGCGGAACGACGGCCACGACCGCGGTGACCGTCACGGTGAACGCCGCGCTCACGATCACTTCGCCGGCGCAGCTGCCCAGCGGCACCAACGGCCACTCGTATAAGACAATCATGGCGGCGACAGGTGGCAGCGGCGCGCTGAACTGGTCGCTGGCAAGCGGCGCGCTGCCGAACGGACTCACGTTGACGTCGGCGGGCGTGCTTTCGGGCACCGCGGCCGCCTCGGGGACGTTCACGTTCACGCTGAACGTCAGAGACTCGGCGTCCCTCGGCGACGCGCAGCAGGCCTCGCAGACCTTCACGGTCAACATCGGACCGCCGATCGTCACCCCGGCGTCGCTGCCGAACGGCTTCGTCGGCACGTTCTATTCGACGCAGTTCTCAGCCGGCGGCATGACGGGCGCCGTCACGTTCGCCCTGAACACCAGCGGCGACCCGCGGCTCGCGTGGCTGGGGATGTCTTCAAGCGGCGTGCTCAGCGGGACGGCGACGACGTACGGCTCGACACCGAACTTCACGATTATCGCCACCGACTCGCTCAACCAGACGGCGTCGCGGACGTATTCGATCTTCGTCAACGCGCCGCTCGATGTGTCGCCGACGACGGTGCGCGAAGGCGTCGTGCTCGAGACCTCGCCGTCGCTGCCGCTTATCGGCGGAAACGGCACACGGTTCGTGACGCTGACCGCCGGCGCGCTGCCGCCCGGCGTCACGCTGCTGTCATCGGGCACCCTCACGGGCACGGCACTGCATCACGGCACGTTCAACTTCAGCGTGCACGTCGATGACTGCACACCGGCCTCGAGTTGCTCGCCGTCCACCGTACCGCAGCACATCGATAGGAATCTCACGTGGCGGGTGTCGGCCAGGGAGCAGCAGGGCGGTTCGCAGGCGCAGCCGGCCATCTCCTTCGGCGGCCCGGGCGGCCGTAAGCTCGCGCAAACGCTGACCGTCGGCGCGACCGGTACCCTGACCGGCGTCGGGCTGACCAGTATCACGTGCCCGTTTGTGGGACCCCTGACGATCGAGATTCAGCGGCTGACGACCGGCGGCCTCCCTGACGGGACAACGATTGCGTTCGGCACGGCCTCAAACTCATCCGACTTCAACGCGATCGCGGTATCGCCCGCCGTCAGTGTGGCCATCGACGAGCACGTCGCGTTCATCGTGAGCTCGCCGACAGCCTGCACCATCCCGAATGCGCCCATCACGGACTCGTATCAGGCCGGCGATGGGTATGCCAGCACCGGAGGCGGCTGGGCCACGCTGCTCAGCACCGACGGACGCTATGACATTCCATTCCGTACGCTGATTCAGCCGGCGGCCGACGTCGCGTATCTGAACGCCAGCCGCGGCGGGCTCACCGCGACGGTACTGAACAGCGGCAAGGTCCTGCTGACCGGCAACGACATCACTGCGGAGCTGTACGATCCGGCGTCGAATACATCGGTGTTCACGGCGGCGAATATGAGCCAGTCGCGGCAGGCCCACACCGCGACGCTGCTGACCGACGGCACCGTCCTCATCACGGGCGGCCGTGACTTCAACGGAATCCGGACGGCGACGGCGGAGATCTTCAATCCGGCAGCCGGCGGATCCTTCACGCCGGTCGGTTCGATGTCGACTGCGCGTGACAACCACATGGCCGTGCGGTTGCCGAATGGCCGGGTACTCATCACCGGCGGGAACAACCCAATCGGCAGCGCGCTCCAGTCTGCCGAGCTCTACGATCCAGTTCTGAAGACCTTTAGTCCGGCCGGCAACATGATCACGCCGCGCCAGACGCATACCGCCACGCTGCTGCTCTCCGGCAAAGTCCTGATCGCCGGCGGCTTCGGCAATTCGTCCAACCGGTCGGCCGAGATCTACGATCCGGTGCTCGGCACGTTCACGGCGACGGCCGGCCAGATGGCGGTGCAGTTCCGCGGGCAGGCCACGGCGACGCTGCTGCAGTGTCCGCCAAGCACGACGTGCACGTGGCTCGGGAAGGTACTGATCGCCGGCGGCAACGCGACGAACGCTCGCGCCGAGGCTGAACTCTACGACCCGTTGACCGACCAGTTTGCGGCAACCGGCAGCCTGCTGGGTCCGCGCCTCGCGCACGTTGCGGCGTCGCTCCCGGATGGGTCGGTGCTCGTCGCCGGCGGCGACGACGCGGTGACGATATCGAATTACCAGCTGTCGATCGCGACCATGGAGCGCTACCTGCCCGCGTCGGGCACCTGGGTCGCCGCCGGATCGATGGAAGCCCGTCGACACTTCGAGGCAGCCGTGGTGCTGTCAAACGGAAACGTGTTCGTTGCCGGCGGTTTCGGCCAGAGCTGGATGACCACGAATACCGGCGAGATGTACGTCTACGACTCGGCCAACTCGGCTCCGGCGCTCGCGCTGAGCCCGACGACATTGCCCGACGGACAACTCACCCAGCCGTACCTCACGCTGGCGTTGACGCCCGTGACGCTCAGCGCCAGCGGCGGCGTCGCGCCCTATCAGATCACGCAGGTGTCGGGTACGCTGCCGCCTGGCATCACGTACAACGCGACGAACCACACCTTTGCCGGCACGCCGACCGCGGTCGGCACGTTCACGTTCGGGATCCGCGTCACCGACTCGGCGCTCCCGACACCGCATATCAGCACGCAGTCGCTGACGATTCGCGTGGGCGCACTCGTCATCACGACCCCGTATCGGCTCGTCGACGGCGCGCAAAACCGCCCGTACACCGCCGCGCTCGCCTCGAACGGCGTGGCGCCGGTCTCCTGGAGCGTGGCAAACGGTGCGAACTTCCTGCCGCCGGGCTTGTCGTTGACCAGCGCCGGCATCATCACCGGTACGGCGACGACTCAAGGCTTCTATAACTTCGTGGTCCGGGCGACGGATGCGACGACGCAGACGGCGTACAAGACGCTCGCGATCAGCATCGGGAGTCCGCTCGCCATTACGACGACGTCGCTGGCCGAGGCTGTCGCGTTTGAGTTCCCAGGCTGCGTCAACGCGAACAACGGCGTCGGGGCCCGGACCTGGAGCATCGCGAGCGGCACACTGCCGGCCGGGATGGGGATATTGAACAACGGATGCTTCGTCGGCGTGCCGATGGCGCTCGGTGTATTCAACTTCACCGCGCAAGTCACGGACCAGGCCTCTCCGCCACAGGTGGACACGAAGGCGCTCAGCCTCAACGTGTCGTCGGTGCTCGATCAGACCTCCGGCGGAGACTCAACGCAGCCGGCGCTGGCGTTCGGCAACGGCGTGAAGATCGGCGAATCCGTCACGGCGGGCATCTCGGGCACGCTGAAGTTCGCCCGGATCAACAACCTCACATGCCCGATCAACACGACGATCACGGCGGAGATCCAGGGGCTCACGGGCGGTGGATTGCCCGATGGCAACATCCTCGCGTCGGGCACGGCGCTGGTGACCTTCACGTCGCCGTTTGGCGTGACGCTGACCGTCCCCCTGTCCGCGAATCCGTACTTCGCGGCCGACGCGTCGTATGCCGTGTCCTTCGGCGCAAACGGCGCCTGCTCGATCACGCCGAGTGTGGGAGAGTCGTACCCCGGCGACGGACTGATCTTCAACGGCTCGTGGCAGCGCCTCTACGACGTGAACGGAGGCTACGACATCGCGTTTGCGACGCTGGTGAGCCCGGTGCCGGGCCTCGCGCTCCTGAACCAGTCACGCGGCGCCCATACGGCGACGCAGTTGCCCAACGGCAAGGTGCTGCTTGCGGGCAGCGGCACGGCGGAGCTCTACAACCCTGCGGACGGCACGTTGACGGCGACAGGCCCCATGGTCTCGACTCGCTCGTACCACACGGCCACCCTCCTCGACGACGGCACGGTGCTGATCACCGGAGGCACCTCGTTCGGCCAGCCGGCGACGATCTTCAACACCGCCGAGATCTTCTCGCCCGGCAGCGGACCGAACGGCACCTTCGCGCAACTGCCGGCCACGATGTCCGAGGCGAGGTACGTCCACACCGCGACCAAGCTGGCAGATGGCAGCGGTCGCGTCCTTGTCGCGGGCGGAGCCCATTACGACGGCTCGAACAACTTCCACACGAGTCAGACCGCGGAACTCTACGATCCGATCGCGCAGACGTTCACGTCCATCGGGAACATGACCGCGACGCGCTACCAGCATACGGCGACGCTGCTGACGAACGGGCGCGTGTTGCTGGCCGGTGGCTCCTTCAACTCGTTGGCCGCGGAGCTGTTCAACCCGGCCGATTCGACCTTCACCGCCACCACGGGTCTGATGCTGACGAATCATGCGGAGCAGACAGCGACGCTGCTGACGGACGGCCGCGTGCTTCTGGCCGGTGGATACATCAATGGCCTCGTGACCACCGCCGCCGAACTGTTCGACCCGGCAAACGGCGGCAGCTTCTCGTCAGCCGGCACCATGCGGCGTCCCCGCGCGTATGGCACCGCCAGCTCGTTGCCGGACGGCAGCGTGCTGCTGGCGGGCGGAGTCGTTGACAACAGTTGCTGCGCGCCGCATGCGCCAACCGCGAGCCTCGAGCGCTACGTGCCGGGCACGGGCTTCATCGACGCGGGCAGCATGATCGCGACCCGATACGTGCACACGGCGACGGTGTTGCAGTGTCCGACGAGTAATCCAGGCTGCGCGTATCAAGGGAAGGTCCTGCTCGCTGGCAGCTTCGGCTGGAGTACCGGGGCGTATCGATCCGCGGAGCTGTATGACCAGTCCGCGACCGTGTCCCTCGTTGCGGGGCTGCCGGACGGTCACAGCGGCGTGCCGTACACGAACGCGGATTTGAGTCCTGTCGTACTGGCGGGCGTGGGCGGCACCGGGCCATACACGATTACCCAGCTGTCGGGCGTGCTGCCGACGAACCTGTCGTACAACCCGGGCACGCGAACGATCTCCGGCACGCCGAATCAGGTCGGCATCTTCAGCGTGACCTTCCGGGTCACGGATTCGGCAAGCCACAGCAGCTCGCAGGCGCTGACGCTGCGCGTCGACGCGATGGCCGTCACGACGATGTCAGTGCCGGATGGTGAGGTTGGCGTGTCGTACACGCCGTTCGCCCTTGCAGCCAACGGTGTCGGCTCGACGTCATGGAAAGTCACCTCGGGCGCATTGCCGCCAGGCCTTTCGCTGGGCAGCGCGGGGACCATCAGCGGGACGCCCACGACTCAGGGGTACTTCAACTTCACCGTTCGCGCCCTCGACAGCATCGGGCAGGTGGCGGTCCGGCCACTTTCGCTGCACGTCGACACGCCGCTCATGATCAACGCGACGTCGCTGCCGGCGGGCATCGTTCACTGGGGCTACAACGGGTGCTTCAACGCCACCGGCGGCACCGAGTTCGCCTATTCGTGGAGCGTCGACGGAGCCCCCGGCACGCTGCCGGCCGGTCTCACGATGAGTCCATACGGCTGTCTGCAGACTGGCCCCGGCGGGTTCAAGGACGCGGGGCAGACGACGACGTTCACGGTTCGCGTGACGGATGCCGGATCGCCGCCGCAGACGGCGACCCGGGCCGTGTCCGTGCGAGTGGGTACGATCGACCAGAACACCGCGGGATTCGATTCGTTCCAGCCGGCGCGTACGATCAGCGGAACGCAGCAGCTCGCGCAGACGTTCCGGACGCAGCTCGCGGGGCACCTCATCGCCGTGCAGGCGCCGATGTCGTGCGTCGCGCAGACCGGCGCGACGCTCACGCTCGCCATTCGCGCCGTCGACGGTCTGGGACACATCGTCGGCGGCGCGCCGTTGCTGTCGCAGTCGTTCGATGTCAACGCGCTGCCGCCGTTCCAGTCCGGGCCGTACTGGCAGATGCTGACGCTGGCCAGTCCGCTGGCCGTGCCGCTCGACGTGCGGCTGGCCGCCGTGTTCAGCAGCACGGGCACGTGCAACTGGATCGAGGAACAGCCGACCAGCGGATACGAGTACGCGTTCGGCGATGCCTTCGAGAGCAGCGACAGCGGCACGACGTGGACGGCGCTCCGCGTGAGCGATGCCACGCGTCCCGATCTGTCGCTCGGCACCATCGTCGATCCGGACGGCGCGCTCGACTTCATGGACAGCGGCCGCGGAGGCCACACCGCGACGCTGCTGGCGAGCGGTAAAGTGCTGCTCGCCGGCGGGGGATCGCTGGCACAGCTCTACACCAACACCAGCACGCCGAACGTGGTGCACCGGTTCGACGCGACAACGGGTCAGATGAGTGGATCGCGGCAATACCACACCGCGACCATGCTGAGTGATGGGCACAGCGTGCTGATCGTCGGTGGACGCGACGTCACGACCGGCTACGCCTCGAACTCGATCGAGATCTACGATTCGGCCGGCGGCACGTTCAACCCGGCCGGCGTCACGCTGGCGGAGGCGCGCTTCTACCACACGGCGACGCTGCTCGGTGACGGTCGTGTACTGATCGCCGGCGGCGAAACCGACTGGGGCTCGCAACTGGCGACGACGGAGATCTTCGATCCGTCAAACGGAACCATCGTGAGCGGACCCACCATGCGGGAGACGCGTGCGGAGTTCACCGCCACGCTTCTCGGAAGCGGCGACGTGCTGATGGTTGGCGGGTGGGGAAGTTCGTGGCAGAGCGGCATCGCGGCCGAGCGGTATGTCTATAGCAGCGGCGCATCGGGATCGTTCACGCCGGTCTACGGCCAGCCGCTTCGATACCGTGCGACGCACACCGCGACGCGCCTGACGTCGGGCAAGGTCCTGATCGCGGGCGGATTTGCCGACGGCGGCCGCACGGCGACGGCTGAGATCTACGCCCCGGCGCTCGACACGTTCTCGGCCACGGGCAGCCTCCACACCGCCGGCGGCCACTCCGCAGCGGCGCTCCTGGCCGACGGCCGCGTGCTGATTGCCGGTGGCGACTCCGACAGCGGCGACAGCCTCGCGCGTCTCGAGCTGTTCGACCCCTCCGCCGCGAGCGGCGTCGGCAGGTTCAGCTACGCCGGCAATATGGCCGTGGCGCGGTCCACGCTCACCGCCACGATGACAGACGGCAGGGTTCTGCTGGCGGGCGGATACAGCGGAAGTCAGGCGTCGTGGACGAGCGGCGAGCGCTTCGATCCGGCTGCGGTCATCGTCGCCATCACGAATCCGGACTTGCCCGATGGCGCGACGACCGGACCTTATGCGGGTGCGTCGCTCCAGGCGTCGACGAGTGCGAGTCCCGCGGCGTCGTTCACCTATACGATCGTCTCCGGGATGTTGCCGCCGGGTCTGCTGATGAACAGCAACGGCGTCATCTCCACAGGAACGCCGACCGCTTCAGGCGTGTTCTACTTCAGCGTCAACGTGAGCGACGGACTTGGCAACAGCGCGACAGAGACGCTCCATATCCGGATCGATCCGCTCAGCATCACGACGGCGTCGCTGCCCAGTGGCCAGGTCGGTCACAACTACACCGGCATCGGCACGCAGCTGCAGGCGCTAGGAGGCAACGGGGCGTTGATCTGGGGTCTCTCCGTCAACGGAGGGTCGCTGCCGCCGGGGCTGACGTTGAACACCGACGGCTCGATTACTGGCACGCCCACCGTGTCCGGTCCGGTGGCGTTCACGGTCGAAGTGCACGACTCGGTCGGGCAGGTGGCGACGCGCTGGCTCTCGATGAACGTGAACCCCTGAGGGGCTTTGCGTTGGACCGCCGGGATTAGCGGACGGCGGCGCGGCGGCGGGCGTCCGGCAGCAGAGGATCCTCCGCGGACTTCCCGCGGATCGCGATGTACGAGCGGTAGGCGTCGGCGAATCCCGCGTTCTTCAGCCCCTCGCGGACCCGGCCCTGGTAGTAATAGACGGGCGGGAAGTAGCCGAACGTCGGCTCTTCATCCGCGAACAGCGACAGCGCCTCGCCCTTCCGCTTCAAGGTGCGCTCGAACTGGCCGTCGGCCAGCGCGAACAATCCCGCGTCGAGATACGCGCGGCCGAGATCGAAATCACCAATCCAGGTGTCGAGCAGATCGTTCGCGGCGGTCAGCGCCTTGATGGCGTCGCGCGGCTTGCCGTTCTCGAGCGCGATGTCGCCTTCCACGATTTTCGCGTAGGCCTGTGGCTCGGTCGACAGCTCCGACGCCAGACTGTCTACCAGCGTCGTCGCCTTGTCGGGGGAGCCGGCGGCGACGAATACGCGGGCGGCCAGGAAGCGAATCGGGACGGCCTTGCTGTTCTGCAGCGCTTTGTCCGCGGCTGTGATCGCAGGGCCGATCAGTCCTCTGAGGATCTGCGTATACGCCAGCGACGCCAGCTTCATCGCCGCTTTGCCGGGCTTTTTCGCAGCCAGGTCGGCGTTGGCTCCCTCTTCGAACATGCGGGCCGCGTCGGAGAAGCGGCCCTCGTACAACGCCAGATCGGCCAGGCCGGAGGCGGCGAACGACACGCCCTGGTCGTCCATCGTCGCGAGCCTCCGATAGGTTTCGGCGGCTTCAGGCAGCTGGCCTTTGCCGGTCTGCGCTTGCGCGATTGGGAGCGTGACGTAGGCGCCCGGCCTCTGGACTGCCCGACCCTCCTTCTCGCCCGTCTCGAAATCGCTCGCGTAGTTCGCATAGAACGCGAGGTTGGCGCGAAAGATCGCCTGTTTCGGCAGCAGGGCGACGACCTGCTGCATTTCCTTCACCGCCTCACCCATCTTCTTGAGTTTCGTCAGGCAGAGGGCTTTTCCGTTGTGGCCCACTGGATCAGCCCCGTATCGGGAGAGCAGTTCGCCGTATTCTTTTACGCACTGCGGCCAGTCGCCGGACATCCGGTAGTAGTACCCGCGGGTGGTGTAGCGTTCGCGCTCTGTCATGCCGTCCAGATACTGGAGGGCTTGGTTGACGTACTTCTCGGCGTCCTGCTGATTTCCAAGATTGCGGGATGCCGTGGAGAGGATGACGTAGCCCAACCCGAATTTCGGATCCCGCTGCACCGCATTCAGCGCATTCTGCCGTGCTTCGTCGAATCTGCCGTTGGCCGCCGCCTCCTGAGCCGCCGAATAAAACTTCACGACATCCAGCGACGTGGCCGACAGGTTCGTCATCGCGAACATCTGCGCGGATTCGGACACTTCGTCGCCGAGCGCCTTGCGCACGCCGGCGGCGAGCTTGGTCGCGACGCCCAGCACGTCGTTTCGGGTCGAGGCGCGCGCGTTGCTGTTGACGAGCACGGCCCCCGTCACCGTCTGCGCCGCTTTCATCGAGACGGCGTACCCGCCGCCTTGGCGATCGATCGTGCCCGACAGAACGATGCCCACGCCCTGCTTGACGGCCAACGCGCGCGCCGACGTCTCATCGAGCGTGTCTGGCGGCTGCACGCCGAGCGTTCCGGCGATTGCGCCGCGGTCGTACGCGCTGATGAAGCTCGCGCCCTGGAGCGCGCGCCTGAGCATCGGCTCGAGCGTGCGATCGAACGACGGATCGCCGGTGGAATTCTTGAAGTCGGCGATGACGACCGACACCGGATCGTGCGGCGGCGGCGGAACCAGCGACCGCGCGTACCACCAGCCGCCGCCGACGAGCGCGACTGCGAGGACGATGACGGCGGTCAGGATCGGCATCCCGAACACACGCCTGACGGGTATCCGCACGCCGTTCGCGTCGAGCGTGGCCAGCTCCGCTTCGAGGTCGCTCGTCGTCTGGAAGCGCTTCTCCGGCAGCGGATCCAGACAGCGCATGATCAGGCGATCGAAGGCTTCGGGCAGCTCCGGCACGAGCGACCGCGGCGACGGCGGCGCCTTCTGCATGCGCGAACGCAACTCGCCGACGGCGCCGTCGGGAGACGAACGCCGGCCGAGGCCGGTAATCGCGTCGTACAGGATCAGGCCGAACGCGTAGATGTCGGCCCGTTGATCCACGGGCAGCCCGCTGGCCTGCTCGGGCGCCATGTACTGCACGGTGCCGACGATGCCTTCGGCTGTCGTCGACGTCGCCGCGCTTGTTTCGCTTGCGATCGTCGCGGCGCCGTGCGTCGCCGCGGCGGCGCGCGTCGCGACCATCGTCGTGCCGGCGAAGGCCCCAAGAGTGGCGGCGGTCTGCAGATGCTGGGGCAGCGACGAGGCGACCGCAATTGCGGCGGCTTCGGCCGCGCCGCCGCTCGAGCGCGCGATGCCGAAGTCCATGATCAACGTGTCGCCGTTGATGCCGATCATGATGTTCGCCGGCTTGAGATCGCGGTGCACGACGCCGGCCGAATGCGCGGCGACGAGGCCCGATGCGATGGCGCGCGCGAGTGCGACCACGGCCGGCACCGGCATCCGGTTGTCTCTGATCTTTGTCGCGAGGTCGACGCCATTGACGTACGACATCGTGATGTACTTGATCTGCTGGATCTCGCCGAGGTCGTGAATGCGGACGACGTTCTTGTGCGTCACCTGCCGCGCGAGCACCAGCTCGCGCTTGAAGCGGCGCTCGACGTCGGCGCCGACGGTCGGATTGGCCATGATCTCCGGCCGGATCACTTTGATCGCCACCGACACGCTGAGCTCGGTGTCCCACGCGTGATACACCGCGCCCATGCCGCCGATGCCGAGCAGGCGGATGATGTGGTAACGCGGCCCGAACGTCTGGCCGGGCGCCAGTGGTCCCGTATCGGTCGCCTGTTGCGCAGGGGCGGAGACGATGTCGCGAAGGCCCGTGTCGAGTGAGGTGGGCGTCGCCGGCAGCGGTCGTGTTACGTCGGGCAGATTGCCGTCGGCCATGCAGTTTAGTTGATTAGAGTGAAGCGAATCATATCACCCGCTACATGTTTATTGACGCTGGACATGGGCCGTGAAAAAATCCGGGCACCAAGGAGTTTCACTTATGCACCATGTGGGCAACGAAGGCCTGCAGGGCATCTTGAAAGCGGCCCGTGTCGCGGAACGCGAAGCCACCGCGGGAGATGTGAAATGAAGAAGATCGCGTTCGTGCTCGTCGTCGCCTCTCTGTCGATCGTCGCCGCTCACGCGCAGCAAAGCGCGAAGGCGGGGGGCTACACGCCGCCGAAGACGGCGTGGGGCGATCCCGATCTCACCGGCATCTGGCCGAGCACCGACATGGTCGGCGTGCCGTTCGAACGGCCCGCCGACATGGGCCAGCGGACCGAAGTCACCGCCGAAGAATTTGCGGCACGCCAGAAGCAGGAGCAGACGCGCTCGGCCGCGGACCTCGAGCAAGGCGTCTCGACCGCGGCCCGGCAGGGCGACGGCACGGGACCGCCGTCGCACTGGCTCGAGTGGGGCAAGGCCTCCCGCCAGGCGTCACTCATCGTCGAACCCGCGGACGGCCGCCTGCCGGAGACGACGCCTGAAGCGCAGCGCCGTGCGGCGACGCTCAAAAACACGTACGTGA
>FTEF01001699.1_pt1 | contig 11670 bp, 12 predicted proteins | sample 1640081 | NCBI WGS metagenome assembly FTEF01 (sample SAMEA3914816, study PRJEB12502) | metagenome | biome: forest; material: soil | place: USA | collected 2011-09-16 | depth 0.3 m
ATCATGATCAACGGCCGCATCTCGACGCGGTCGTATCCGCGCTACAAGCTGGTGCGCCCGCTCTTCAGGCGCGTCCTCGCCGACATCGATCGTTTCTGCATGCAGAGCGAGGAGTCGGCGCATCGCCTGATCGATCTCGGGGCCGATTCGTCCCGCGTCACCGTCACCGGCAGCCTGAAATTCGATTCGCTCGAGATGCCGGCGCCGACCGCGCACGGCAAGCCGCGCGAGCGCGTGCTCCGCTTCTTTCGCATCTCCTCGCATCGCACCGTCCTCGTCGCCGGCAGCACCATGCGCGGCGAAGAGTCGGCGGTGCTGCGCGCTTTCGGCAAGATCAAAGCGACGCAGACGCACGCGATGTGCATCCTGGCGCCGCGTGCGCCCGAGCGCTTCGCCGAAGTCGAGCGCATCGCGCGTGACGCCGGGTTCGTGACCGCGCGCCGCTCGGAGCTGCCGATCGACGCCGAGCCGAGGGCCGACGTCATCGTCCTCGACTCGATTGGCGAGCTCGCGCAGCTCTATCAGCTGGCCACCGCGGTCTTCGTCGGCGGGAGCCTGGCCGATCACGGCGGCCACAACATCCTCGAGCCCGCGATCTTCGGCAAGCCGATCGTCTTCGGCCCCCACATGCAGAACTTCCGCGAGATCGCCGAGACGTTCGTGGCCAGCGGCGCGGCGATTCAGGTGGCGTCGGACCGCGATCTGGATGACGCGATTCTCGGACTGGTGCGCGACCCGGTGCACCGGGCCAGTCTCGGCGCGGCGGCGCGGGCGCTGGTCGAAGCGAATCGCGGCGCCAAGGACAAAACCCTTGCGGTGATCACGGACCTGCTTCCGCCGTCCGCGACGTCTGCCACAGGTGCCGCGGGGAGCAACATCCGTCCGTTCAGGCTGGTGCAGTAGCGTTGGCTCACGCGCTGAGCACGCTATACGGCGCCGTCGCCGCGTGGCGCCGCCAGTGGTACGCCGCGCATCCCGACCGCCGGCGCCGCCTCGAACGTCCCGTCGTCAGCGTCGGCAACCTTCGGGTCGGCGGCAGCGGCAAGACCCCGCTCGTCGAACACATCGCGCGCGTGCTCGCGGACGCCGGCTACAAGCCCGCGATTCTCTCGCGCGGCTACGGCCGCCGGACATCGAGCTCCACGCCGACCGTTGTCTCAGACGGACGCCAGATCCTCGCCGCCGTCGACACCGCGGGCGACGAACCGCTGATGCTGGCGCGCGCGCTCCTCGACAAGGGCGTCACCGTCGTCGTCGGCGCCGATCGACATGCCTGCGGCCGGCTCGCGGAAGGCCGCCTGGGCGCGACGGTGCACATTCTCGACGACGGCTTTCAGCACCTGCGGCTGGCGCGCGATGTCGACCTCGTGGTGACGGGCGAGCACGACCTGAGCGACGAACCGCTGCCGTACGGCCGCCTTCGCGAGCCGCTCGCGAGCGCCTCGAGCGCGGACGCCGTGCTCGTCGACGCGGGCTATCAGGACGCCGCCGAGCGGATTGGCCGCGCGCTGCGCGCCCGCAATGCGTACCACATCACCCGATCGCTTCTTCCGCCCCGCATTGTCGCCAGTGGCGACACCGTGGTGGTGCCGAACGAGTCGCGCGTGTTCGCGTTTGCCGGCATCGCCAGGCCGGAGCGATTCTTCTCCGACCTCGAGTCGGCCGGCTGGGACGTCGTCGGCACGAAGTCCTTTCACGATCACCACCGGTTCAGCGACGGCGACGTCCTGCGCATCGGCGCGGCGGCGAAAAAAGCCGGCGCCGCGATTCTGCTGACGACGGAGAAGGACGCGGTCAGGCTGCCGGACGGTTCGCCGTTGAAAATACCGCTCGCCGCGGTGCCGCTCGCGTCGACCATCGAGCCCGCCGCCGAATTCCGCGCGTGGCTGCTGGGACAGATCCGGTGAGACAGCGCCTCGAGTACATCGGCGTCGTGCTCGTACGCGCCGTCACGGCCGTCATGCCGTATCCGGCGCGCTGGCTGTGCGGCACCTCGCTGGGCTTTCTCTTCTATCTGTTCGACGTCCCGCACAGGCGGGTCGCGACGGAGAATCTCAAAGCGGCGTTCCCGCGGCGGTCGGCGGCTGAACGGCAGGTGATCGTCCGCGCCGTCTTCGCGCACTTCGGCCGGCTGTTGTTCGAATTCCTGAAGTTCAGCACGTTGTCGCCCGAGCAGATCCTGGCGCGCGTCGAATTCGACGGCGAAGAGCGCGTCCGCCTGGCCTACGGGCAAGGCAAAGGCGTCCTCTTCATCACCGGGCACTTCGGGTTCTGGGAGCTGCACGCCGTCGCCCATCCACTGCGGTTCGAGCCGATCGGCGTGCTCGCGCGGACGCTGGACAACGCGCCGCTCAACACGCTGCTCGAAGACATCAGGCAGCGGACGGGCAACAGCGTCATCTACCGGCAGGGATCGATTCGGAAGGTGATGCGGACGCTCTCGGAGAAGCACGGCGTCGCTATTCTGATCGACCAGCACATCTCGGGCGCCGACGCCGTCCAGGTCGAGTTTTTCGAGCGCTCGGCGGCGACGACGTCAGCCGTGGCCGCGATGGCGCTGCGCACCGGCGCGCCGGTCGTGCCGGTGTTCGCGCTGCCGCTGGGGCGCGGGCGCTATCGGCTGATCTACGAGCATCCGGTCGAGCCGCCGTCGCCCGAGAGCGAGGACGCCGTCCGCGAATTCACGCAGCGATGCACGGACGTCCTCGAGATGTACGTGCGGCGCCATCCGGATTTGTGGCTATGGATGCATCGCCGCTGGCGCGACTATTTCTTGCCGTAGTTCTGTTTCGCCGCGGCTTCCATCAGCGCCGCGCTCTCCACGCCCGTGCAGTCGAGCGCCATGACCTGATCGAACGCCGCCATCCGCAGCGTCTGCTTCGGCACCGTCCAGGGCTGCGTGAGGACCTTCGGATCCTCAATCGTCGCCTCGACCTCCATCGTGTCTTTGTTGATGCGGCGGTAGCGTTCGACGATGTGCAGCGCGTCGGAGTGGAACGATACCTCGCCTTCCGCGTGCATCCAGTTCTTGTCGGAGTAGTTCGTCGTGTCGACGACGAGGGTATCGCCTTCCCAGCGGCCGATCGAATCGCCGCGCGAAGACGGCGGCTGATCGTCGCGGTGGCCGCGGCCGTCCATCGGGATGACCCTGAACGTCGGGTTGGTTTCCGACAGGAACACGATGAACTTCGGCGTCTGCACGATCTGGCCGACGAAGCCGGTGTTGTACAGGCTGACGTTCAACGTGCCGAAGGCCGTCGACTGGCAACGCAGCGCCGGATCGTCCTTGTCGCCGAGCGTTTTCGCCTTCGCCTTTGCGTCGTCGTTGTAGAAGGTTTCGAATCGCTCGCGGCGGACCGGCGCGGGCGGCGGCGCGGCGGTCGCCGGACGTGGCGGCGCATTGTCCGCACGCAGTGGCGCCGGAGTGGCATCCCGTCCGGCCCACCACACGCCTGAGAGATCCGGATGTCCATCAGCGGTACGCGGAACCGCATCCTGCGCCAACACGATCGCGCCGGACAGCACGACGAGGGCGGTGAGCGTCAGTGTTCGCATGGCTACCTCTGTGGTCCGACGGTTGGACCGACCGCGAATGCGCGTCCGTCGGCCATCTGCAGCTCACGTGCGGCGCCGGCGTTGCTCGCCGCGTCGCGCGCGTGATAACCCTTGATGGTCACTTCGTCGCCGGCCTTTACCGTGCCCGGCTTGAAGCCGCCGCGGATGAGCCCGCTCGGCGTGCTGGCCTCGAACGCCCACTTCTCGACTTTGCCGTCGGTGCCGGCGACGTCGAGAAAGAACCACGAGTGCGGATTCTCGAGCCGCACCGACGTGATGACGCCCTTCACGGTGATGGGCTTGTCGGAGTCGAACTCGGCGGCGAAGGAATGATGGGCGAGGGCTGGGGCGGACAGCGCGAGGAGCATCGGCGCTGCGCACACAAGACTGAGAGCTTTGCGTTTCATGCGCACCTCTTTACTGCGGGAAGCATACAACCCTTAGAGTTCCACGCGCGCGGCAATCGGCATGCGCCAGCCGGTGCCGAAGGCGCGATCCGTCACCTTGAGCCCAGGGGCCGCCTGCTTGCGCTTGAACTCCGCGCGGCGGACCAGGCCGAGGACGCGGCGGACCGTCGCCCCGTCAAACCCCCCGGCGATGATGGCGTCGGCCGGCTCATGGTGCTCGACGTGACGCTCGAGGATGGCATCGAGAACGTCGTACGGCGGCAAGGAATCCTGATCGGTCTGGTTGGGACGGAGCTCGGCGGAGGGCGCCTTCGTCAGCGTGCTCTCCGGAATAATCGCGCGTCCGTTGGTCGTGTTCAACCACTGCGACACGCGATACACCATCGTCTTCGGCACGTCGGCGATGACGGCGAGGCCGCCGGACATGTCGCCGTACAGCGTGCAGTACCCGACGGCGAGCTCCGACTTGTTGCCGGTCGTCAGCAGAAGGGCGCCGCGCTTGTTGGACAGCGCCATCAGCAGGTTGCCGCGGATGCGCGCCTGGATGTTTTCTTCGGTCACGTCGCGGACGGCGCCGTGGAACGCCGGCTCGAGCGTCGATTCCATCGCCTTCATCGCGGCGTCAATCGGCAGCGTCTGCGTTTCGATCCGCAGCTGCCTCGCCAGCTCGAGTGCATCGTCGACGCTGCCCTGGCTCGAAAAGGGCGACGGCATCAGCACGCCGAGCACCTTGTCGGGGCCGACTGCGTCCGCGGCAATCGCCGCCGTCAGCGCCGAGTCCACGCCGCCGGACAACCCGAGGACGACGGATGTGAATCCGCACTTGCGGACGTAATCGCGCGTGCCGAGCACGAGCGCGTTCCAGATCTCGGCTTCCGCGGGAACATCCCTGGGCTCAATCGGCTGCTGCCGATCGAGGTCGACGACGACGACGTCGCTGGCAAACGACCGGCCGCGCGCGATCAGCTGGCCGGAGGGCGAAAACGCGGAGCTGTTGCCGTCAAACACCAGGTCGTCATTGCCGCCGGCCTGATTGACGTAGAGCACCGGCAGTTTGTGTTTCGCCGCCATCGCGCCCAGCATGCGGTCGCGCAACCGGTATTTGCCCGCGGCAAACGGCGAGGCGGAAAGATTGAGAATCGCCTGGGCACCCGACCGGGCGAGCTCCTCGATCGGATCGAAGTGATACCGGCGGCGCGTCCAGAAGTCGCGGTCGTTCCAGACGTCCTCGCAGATGCTGACGCCAAAGCGCCGGCCGCAGAAGTCCAGGATCCCATCGCCGCGATGCGGCTCGAAATACCGGTCTTCGTCGAAGACATCGTAGGTCGGCAGCAGCGACTTGCGAAACCGCTGGCCAAGCTCGCCGCGATGCATCAGCACCGCGGTGTTGAACAGGGGCCGTCCTTCATCCGACGGATTCACTTCAGGCAGGCCCACGAGCACCGCGGGTCCGTCGGCGAGCGTCTTCGCGAGGGTTGCCGCAGTCGTCCAGCAGCGCTTCACAAAGCCGGCGCTGAGGAGAAGATCGCGCGGAAGATATCCGGCAAGCGCAAGCTCCGGCGTGACGGCGAGATCGGCGCCCGCCTGTCTCGCCTGCGCCGCGGCATCCGCGATCAACTGCGCGTTGCCCGCGAGATCGCCGACGGTGGGATTGATCTGAAGGAGCGCGATCTTCATTGATACTATTAAACCATTGTGGAACGCGTACTGATAGTCGCGCCGAATTGGCTGGGTGACGCCGTGATGGCGCTGCCGGCCGTTGCAGATGTGCGTAGCGGGAGGCCCGGCGCGTCGATCGCCATCGCGGCGCGCGCGTCCGTGGCGCCGCTCTTTGCGCTGGTGCCCGGCGTCGAACTCGCGTCCTCGCTCTCCGGTTTCGACACGGCGATTCTGCTTCCCAATTCGTTCCACTCGGCGATGCGCGTGGCGCGCGCTGGCGTCCCGGAACGCTGGGGCTATCGCACCGATTGGCGCGGGATGCTGCTGACGCGCGCGATCGATCGCGCGCCGGCGGGCGTTCACCAGATCGATTCCTACCGGCACCTCGTCGCGTCGCTCGGCTTCGCCAACGGAGCGCCGGCGCCGCGTCTCGACGTGTCGTCCGATGTGCGCGCCGCGGGCGCGGCGCAGTTGACGCGCGCGGGATGGGATGGGCGCGCGCCGCTTGTCGCGATTGCGCCTGGCGCCGCCTACGGGTCGGCGAAGCGCTGGCCGCCGGCGGCGTTCGCGGATCTGGCCGCCAGTCTGGCCGGCGACGGCGTGGGGATGGCGATGGTCGGCGCGGCGTCCGACCGCGCGACCGCTGCCGAGGTCACCCATGAGCTTCGCGGCCGCGCGACATTAATAGATGTTGTGGGGAAGACCGACATTCCGGCCCTCGCCGGCGTCCTTTCCAACTGCCGCGCTCTGGTGGCCAACGATTCGGGCGCGCTGCACCTCGCAGCCGCCCTCGGCGTGAGTGTGACGGCGGTCTTTGGCCCCACAGACGAGCGCCTCTCGGCGCCACGTAGTCGTCAGTTAGCAGTCGCCAGTCATCAGTCGGCCGTCCTGACCAATCACACGTGGTGCCGGCCGTGCGGGCTGCGCGAATGTCCGCTCGACCACGCCTGCATGCTCGGCATTTCCGCGGCGGATGCCGCCGCGGCCACGCGGAACATGCTGTGAGCCCGACGTTCGACCGCGCCGTGTTTCTCGACCGCGACGGCACGATCATCGAAGAAGTCGGGTATCTCGATCGCCCCGAACGCGTCGAGTTTTTTCCGTTCACGATCGACGCGGTGCGCGTGCTCAATCGCGCCGGGCTCGCCGTCGTGATGGTCAGCAACCAATCGGGCATCGCCCGCGGATTTTTCAGCGAGGCCGTCGCCGACGCCGTGCACGAGCGGATGGCGGCGATGCTCGCGGCGGGCGGCGCCCGCCTCGACGCGTATTACTATTGTCCGCACCATCCGGACGGCACGGTCGAGGGGTTCGCGAAAGTCTGCGACTGCCGCAAGCCGGCGCGCGGGCTGGTCGATCGCGCGGCCGCCGAGTTCGGCGTCGATCCGCGGCGGTCGTTCGTCGTAGGCGATCGCTGGCTCGACGTCGAGCTGGCGCGCACGGTGGGCGCCAAAGGCATCCTCGTCCGGACCGGATACGGCGACATGCAGGAGCGCCGGCCGCCGCAAGGCGTCAATGCTGACGCCGTCGTCGATAACCTCATCGCAGCTTCAAGCTGGATACTCGGCAGACTCTGAATCAATGCTGATAGCGAGATCCGTTCATCCCCTGCCTGGCGAGGCCGAGCGCAAGGAGCGCCTGCTCAACCTCGTGTACGGCTTCTCCAGCCGCCGGCTGCTCAGGAGTTTTCAGCGCGGCGTCGATCGCAGCGCGGTCGTCCGGTCGAAGGGATACCGGACGCCGGTGAAGACCCGGATCCTCGCCGGCGGCGTGCACGCGGCGCGGCAGCAGGTGGTCCGGATCGATCGCGAAGCCGACTGGCCGGTGACGGATGGCGTCAGCCGGGCGTTTGCGCAGAAGGTGATCTCACTGGTGGACGCGTGTGACGGCGTGCTGCTGTCGGACTACGGATCCGGTCTCGTCACTCCCGCCCTGGCTGACGCCGTTCGCCGCGCGGTGGCGAAGCGCACACGCCGCCGTCCGATCCCCGTGCTCGTCGACTCGCGCTACCGGCTGCTCGACTATCGCGGGCTGACGACGTGCACGCCCAACGAATCGGAAGTGGAGCAGGCCACCGGCATTCGCATCAGCGACGATGACCCCGACAACGCCGCGCTCGAGCGCGCCGGACGGCTGCTGTTGAAGACGACGCGGATGAACGGCGTCCTGGTCACGCGCGGCAGCCGCGGCATGGCGCTCTTCGAACCGAAGCAGCCGACGGTGCACATTCCGATCTTCGGATCCGGTGAGGTGGCCGACGTGACTGGCGCGGGCGACACCGTCATCGCGACATTCGCCCTTGCGCTTGCCGCGGGCGCCTCGCTCTACGAGGCCGCGCGGATTTCCAATTACGCCGGCGGTCTCGTCGTGAAGAAGCGCGGCACCGCCACCGTCTCGCAGCAGGAGCTGGTCGACGCAGTCACGAGCGATCACGACACCGCGCTCGAGAACTGGTCGCAGGAAGGTCCCGCGCAGGGACGGCGCCAGTCGTAGTGGTCGTTTCAGAAGCCGAGCTCATCGCCTCGATCACGCGCGATCGCGCGGCCGGCAAGCGTATCGGCTTCGTCCCGCTGTCATTCGATCTCGTGCGGGTCGAGGTGGTGCGCGACCTTCAGGCCGCAGCAGCCAGATCCGATCGGCTCGTCGTGGCCGTCATCGACAGCGGCGGCGCCGCGGTCACCAGCGCCAGGGATCGAGCCGAGCTCGTCGATGGCCTGCGCGGCGTGGACTACGTGGTGGTCTGCCAGGCCGAGCAGGTGCCGCGGCTGACCGCGCTGCTCGCGCCCAGCGTCTCGTGAATCGCATTCTCATCGTCAAGCTCGGCGCGCTCGGCGACGTCGTGCACGCCATTCCCGTGGCCGCGGCGCTCCGGCGCGCGTTTCCATCCGCGCGGATCGACTGGCTCGTCAGCCCGAAGCACCGCGAGATTCTCGATCTCGTGCCGGTCATCGATCGCCGGCTCGTGATGAATGACGCGCGGATGCTCGCCGCCATCCGTGAACTGCGCGGCAATCAGTATGACGTCGCGATCGATCTGCAGGGGCTGATGAAGTCCGCCGCCCTCGCGCGCGCGTCTGGCGCGGCACGCGTCGTCGGGTTCACCTCGCGCTACGCGCGCGAAAAGCTCGCGAGCTGGCTCTATACCGAGACGCACGATCCCGGCGGCGGCGGGATGTATCACGTTGACGAGCGCCACGTGATCTACACGAACCTCGGCGTGCTGGAGGCGCTCGGCATCCGCGCGGGCGTGCCGGAGTTTCCGATCGATCCCGTGGAGTCCGCCGTCGCGGCCGACGTGGCCAGGCGCACGGGCGGCCGTTACGCGATTCTGAATCCCGGCGCCGCATGGCCGAACAAGCGATGGACGCCTGCGCGGTTCGCGGCGCTCGCGGAGGAACTGCGCCGCCGTCATGCGCTGACGTCGGTCGTCGCGTGGGGACCCGGCGAAGAAGCGCTCGCGCGCGATGTGGCCGACGCCTCCTCCGGCGCGGCGTTCGTCTCGCCGCGAACCGCCATCGCCGATCTCGTCGCGCTGGCGCGGGGCGCGGCGCTCTACGTGTCCGGCGACACCGGGCCGGCGCACATCGCGGCCGCGGCCGGCGCGCCGATCGTCGGCATCTACGGACCGACCCGCGCGTCGCGCAACGGCCCGTGGGCGAAGGACGATGTCACCGTGTCGCGCTCGGAGGTGTGCCAGTGCCATCATCTGCGGCAGTGCCGGCTGCCGACGATGTGCCTCGAGGACATTCAGATCGACGAGGTCGTCGCGGCCGTCGAGCGGCGGCTGGGAGCGGCGTCACGGTGAAAGATCTCGTTCGCGTCATCGCACGATTTCGTGTCGGGCTGGGCTTCCTGAGCGGCATCGCCGTGCTGGTGCTGGCCAGACCGACCCGATCGTCGATCCTGTTCGGCCTGCCGGTCGCCGTCGCCGGCGAACTGATTCGGATCTGGGCCGCGGGACATCTGAACAAGTCGCGAGAGGTGACGCGGTCGGGCCCGTATCGCTTCGTCGCGCATCCGCTCTATCTCGGGTCGTCGCTGATTGGCGCCGGCCTCGCCATCGGCGCCGGCCGAACGGTCGTGGCGATTATCGTCGCCGTCTACCTCCTCGTCACGCTGACTGCCGCGATCACGAACGAGGAAGCCTTCCTGCGCGAGGCGTTCGGCGGCGCCTATGACGCGTACAAGCTGCGAGACGACGTCGATCGCGAGCGCCGATTCAGCTGGGAGCGCGCGATGGCGAATCGCGAGTACCGCGCCATGGCGGGCGTGGCGGCGGCGTTGCTGTTGCTGATCGTCCTGGCAACGTACGGTTCGAAATGACCGCGGTCGCGCGGTCGACATGCGCCGCCGGGCTGGTCGCCGTCTGCCTGCTGTGCGTCACGCTGCAACGCACGCCGCTCGTCTGGTTCGATGAGGTCTATTTCGTGTCCGCCGCCCGATCGGTCGCGGCCGGCGGCGAGGGGATTCCCGACATCGAGCCGGCGTCGAACGTCAATTTTCCCTTGCCGCTGCTCTACGGGCCGGTGTTCTTCTGGCTCGAGGGCCAGATCGTCACGCGCTTCGGTCCGTCGCCGCTGACCGGCCGGATCCTTCCGCTGGCCGGCGCCGTGCTGACGGGCATCGCCGCGGCATTGCTTGCGCAGGTCCTGACGCGCTCCGCCGCGTGGGCGATGATCGCGTTCGGCGTCGTTATCCTGTCGCCGGAAATCGGCATCGCGGCGAGCAACGTGCGGATGGACTCGCTGACGCTGGCGCTCGAGTTGTCCGGGATGAGCGCGTTCATGTGGGGCGTCACACGTCCCGGTCGCACGGTGCCCGGAGGAATCATCGCGGGCGCGTTCTGGGGGGCGGCAATCCTCACGACCCAGCGGGCATTTCCATTCGGCATTGCGGTTGCGGCCGTGACGGCGGCAGCGCTTCTGATCGGCAAACCGTTCGATCGCAAACGTCTCCTGTTCGCGGCGGCCATCGTCGGCGCGGTGGTGCTGGCGGCAGTGTCACTCTGGGCGCGCCACTGGAGTGTGACGCCGTTCGAGTGGCTGCGCCGCGTTACGGGCGCCAACGGCGCGAACCCCATGGTGGCGATCGGGTTGTCGAAGGAGTGGGACGTCGGCCTGACGAACGTCCTGACTTCGGCCCTGCTTGCGCCTCTCGCCGCGATCGCGTCGTTCGGGGCCATGCGGCGCGACTCGCAGGCGGCTGGGTCCTCACGTTTCGCGCTCGCCATCGGCGTACTCGCGGCCGCCTTGATGATCGTGACGACGAATCGCGTGTTCCTTCGCAGCATTTATCTCGTGCTGCTGCCTGTCGTCGCCACACTGAGTCTGGGCAGTGGGCTCGAGGACGGTCGTGCGCGACGCGCGTTTCTGAGGCTGGGCGCCGTGTGCCTGTTGCTGTTCATCGGCGTGCGCGCGGTCAAGACGTTCGACACGTTCGACACATGGAACGCGCGCTCCCCGGCGGCGTTCGACCGTCTCGTCGCAGATCATGTCCCCCGCGGGTCCACCGTCGTCGGCTACGACGAGTTCTATCTGTATGCAGTGTTGAGCCAGGGTTCGTCGTTCAGAAGCTATCAGCGCGACCTGTGGGGAGACGAGTTTGCGCCGATGCTCGCGGCGTGGTCCGACCGCCTGCGCCCGTCCCCTCATGCGGATGCAACGGCCGACTTCCTGTTGTGGCCGGACGGTGCGCCGTGGACGATGCCGGAATACCTCGCGTGTGCATCCAGGTGGCCGGTCGCCAGATACGATGCGCCGCCGGCTCGATCGCTGCTCGATCGCGTGCCCGGCTATCGGCGTCTCGCGTCGCCGCTGAGGCTGTATCCGAGCACGGTGCTCTATCGCGTGCCCGCGGGCTGCTCGATTTGAGATCCGAAGAATTTGTTGGAACTGAAGCGGCTAGGCTAGAATAGGCTGTTCTAGAGGACAGCCGCGGCGCTGTAGTCAGGCGGGCGGTTAGCTCAGTGGTAGAGCACCGGCTTTACACGCCGGCTGTCGCAGGTTCGAAACCTGCACCGCCCACTCGTTAGTTCGATTAGGGGTCGTAG
>FTEF01001539.1_pt1 | contig 11324 bp, 3 predicted proteins | sample 1640081 | NCBI WGS metagenome assembly FTEF01 (sample SAMEA3914816, study PRJEB12502) | metagenome | biome: forest; material: soil | place: USA | collected 2011-09-16 | depth 0.3 m
GAGGTATCTCTAATGTCAGACAGCATGCAATTCGAACACGTCCATCTCAGCGACTACCTGAAAGTGCTGTCTCACCGCCGCTGGGCCGCGCTTACGGCGTTCCTCGTGGTGTTCATCGCCGTCGTCGTCTACACGTTCACCGCGACGCCGATCTATCGCGCCCGTGTGCAGCTCCTCATCGAAAACGAGAACCCCAATGTCGTCTCCTTCAAGGAAGTCATCGAACAGGAGAAGGCGACGAATGACTACTACCAGACGCAGTACCGGATGCTGCAGAGCCGGTCACTCGCCAGGCGAACGCTCGATCAACTGAAGTTGTGGGACAGCTTCACGCCCAGGGGAAGCGCGCGCGGTGTCCGCGGGACGGTCGCCGCGCTCGCCTCGTCGGTATCGGGGTGGTTCCAGTCGTCCACCTCTGCCGCGCTTCCGGCCGCCGGCGAGACGGCGGAGCAGTCGAAGGCGCTGGATCTGTTTCTCACCAGCCTGACGGTCTCGCCCGTTCGCAACAGCCGGCTGGTCGAAGTGGAATACGCCTCGTCGCAGGCGGATCTCTCGGCCACGGTCGCCAACGGTCTCGCCCGCGCGTATATCGAGCAGAACCTCGAGTTCAAATACACGTCGACGAGGGAGGCCTCGGACTGGCTCTCTCAGCGGCTCGGCGAGCAGCGTACGCAGGTCGAGACCAGTGAAGGCGCGCTGCAACGCTACCGCGAGCGGAACGACGCCGTGTCGCTCGAAGAGCGGCAGAACATCGTCGTCCAGAAGCTGGCCGACTTGAGCGCGGCGGTTACCAAGGCGAAGACCGAGCGGATTCAGAAGGAGTCGGCGTACAACCAGATCGGCAGCCTGCAGGGGAACCGGGCGGCGGCGCTCGATTCGATTCCCGCGATTCTATCCAACCAATTCGTGCAGCAGCAGAAGACCGAGCTTGCCGAGCTGCAGCGGCAGCAGGCGCAGCTCTCCGAGAAGCTCGGTGCCCGGCATCCCGACATGGTCAAGCTGCGGCTCGCCATCGAAACGGGCGAGGCGAAGATTCAGGGCGAGATCGCCAAGGTCGTCCTGTCGCTGAAGAACGACTACGAAACCTCGCTGGTCCAGGAACAGAGCCTGATGCGCGCGCTCGAACAGCAGAAGCAGGACGCGCTGGCATTCAATCGCAAGGGCATCGAATACGGCGCCCTGCAGCGCGAAGCGGCCAGCAACCGGCAGATTTTCGACTCATTGATGCAGCGCACCAAGGAGACGGGCATCTCCGGAGAGCTCAAGACCAGCAACATCCGGATCGTCGACGCCGCCGAAGTGCCCGCCGCGCCCTCGAGCCCGAACAAGCTCATGAACCTGCTGTTTGGCGCCCTCGGCGGAAGCGTGGTGGCCTGCGTGTTCGTGTTCTTCATCGAATATGTGGACGACCGCATCAAGTCGCCGGCCGAGATCCGGTCGCATCTCGGGCTGCCGTTCCTCGGGATGGTGCCCATCTTGACGACCGGCGCCAGCGCCGGGGAGGGCTCGCCGCTGCTGCATCGCGGCGTCCAGCCCGGATTCGGTGAAGCGCTTCGCACGCTGCGCACCAACGTGCTGTTCTCGACGACCACGGATGGAAGCCGATCGGTGGTGGTGACCAGCAGCGGTCCCGGCGAGGGAAAGACCGTCGTCGCGAGCAACATCGCGCTCGCGCTCGCGCAGACGGGGCAACGGGTGCTCCTCATCGACGCCGATATGCGGCGCCCCCGGGTGCACGAGATTTTCACGGAGCGCCAGGAGCCTGGGCTCTCGAACGTTCTGACCGTCGACGCGCGGTTCGAGGATGCCGTCCTCTCCATCGAGAACACGGGGCTGTCGGTGCTGACGGCAGGCCACATGCCGCCGAATCCGGCGGAGCTGCTCGGATCGAAGCGGTTCACCGATCTGCTGTCCACACTGAAAGCACGGTTCGATTGGATCGTGATCGACACGCCGCCGGTCATGGCCGTGACGGATGCGCCGGTAGTCGCGCACGTCGCCGACAGCGTCATCTTCGTGGTCGGCGCGCAGATGACCAGCCGCAGCGTCGCGAAGACGGCCGTGGATCAGCTCTCAAACGCGAAGGCGCACATCATGGGGGCCGTGCTCAACCGCGTGGACCTCGATAACAACAGCTACTACTACTCGCAGTATTACCGCCGCGAATACGGCACGTATTACGTCAAGTCCGCGTGATCTCGGCTCGTCCTCTTCCTTCATTCATTCTCCCGAGGCCTTCATGAAGCAGGTTCTGATTCAGCGTGGGGACGTCGTCGCGCACGACGTGCCCGCGCCTGCGTGCGAGGCGGGGACGGCGCTCGTCGCCGTCATCCGTTCGTGCATCTCCGTCGGTACTGAATTGAGCGGTCTCAAGCGCAGCGGCATGCCCCTGTGGCAGCTCGCGGCGCGATATCCGGAACAGGCCAGGAAGGCCCTTCAATCCGTGGCCACGCTCGGCCTGACGCGGACCTGGGAACTGGCCAACGGCGAGCTCTCGACTGGCAAGCCCGTCGGCTATTCCGCGGCCGGTATCGTGCTCCAAGTGGGAGCGGGCGTCGAAGGAATCCGGCCGGGCGATCGCGTTGCCTGCGCCGGCGCGCAGTGCGCCAATCACGCCGAGATCATCCGCGTGCCGCAAAATCTGATGACGCCGATTCCCGACGCTGTGGACTTCGACGAGGCCAGCACGGTGACGCTCGGCGCGATCGCGATGCAGGGCGTCCGGCGCGCGCAGCCGACTCTCGGCGAGACGTTCGTGGTCATCGGTCTCGGCCCGCTCGGACAGCTGACCGCTCAACTGCTGAATGCGAATGGCTGTCGCGTCATCGGCGCCGATCTCGATCGCCGCCGCATCGAACTCGCCTTCAGTCTCGGCATGGCCGCCAGCGTCGATCCGGCCGATCGCCTCCAGGCCGAGCAGGTCATGAGGCTGACCGGCGGGGCCGGCGCGGACGGCGTGATCATCACGGCGGCCACAGCGTCTGACGAAGTCGTCTCGGCGGCCTTCCAGATGTGCCGGAAGAAGGGCCGGGTGGTGCTCGTGGGCGACGTCGGCTTGAACCTGAAACGCGCCGACATGTACCAGAAGGAGCTCGACTTCTTCATCTCCTGCTCCTACGGGCCTGGCCGGTACGACGGGCAGTACGAGGAAGGCGGCGTCGACTATCCGATCGGCTACGTCCGCTGGACGGAAAACCGGAACATGGCTGAGTATCTGCGGCTGATCGCTCAGCGTCGCGTCGTCGCCGCGCCGCTGATCTCGGCGACGTTTCCCGTTGAAGAGGCGCCAAGCGCCTATGAAGCGCTGCAGGCGCCCGACCGGCCGATGCTGGTGCTCCTCAGCTACGCCAATTCCGCGGCGCCCGCCGCCGCCGTCCGGACGATTCCGAATCCGGCCCCGCGCGCGGCGCGCCCGGGCGCGGTGCGGATCGCGCTGGTCGGTGCCGGCGGTTTCGCCAAGGGCATGCACCTTCCGAATCTGCACTCGCTAAAAGACCTGTGCCATCTGCGAGGAGTGGTCAGCCGTTCCGGTCACAACGCGGCGGCGACGGCGAGGCGATGGGGTGCGACGTACTGCACGACGGACTTTCAAGAAGTGCTGCACGATCCCCAAGTCGACGCGGTCATCATCACCACGCGGCATCATCTTCACACCACCATGGCGCTCGATGCGCTGCGCGCCGGCAAGCACGTGCTGCTCGAGAAGCCGCTCGCCCTGTCGAGCGCCGATCTCGACCAGATCACGGCGTTCTTCACCGAGGCATCGGCGGCGTCCACGACCGCGCCGATCCTGCTGACGGGGTTCAATCGCCGATTCTCTCCCCATGCCCGGCGAATACGCGAGTGGCTGGCGGGACGCTCGAATCCGATGATCATCGACTACCGGATGAATGCCGGGTTTCTGCCGGCCGATCACTGGACGCTCGGTCCGGACGGCGGCGGCCGCAACCTCGGCGAGGCCTGCCATATCTACGACCTGTTCACGTTCCTCACCGGCGGCCGCGTCACCGACATCAAGGTGTCCGCGATTACGCCGGCGACCGCCCACTACCGCCGCAACGACAACTTCACCGCGTCGATTGCCTTCGACGACGGGTCGATTGCCAACCTGACGTATACGGCGCTCGGTTCCAAGGACCACCCGAAGGAGCGCCTCGAGATCTTTTTCGACGGCAAGGTGATTGCCCTCGACGACTACAAGACGCTGACGCTCGCCGGCGGCCGCGGACGTACGTTGCGGACGCGTCTGCCTGAAAAAGGACAGAAGGAAGAGCTCGAGTGCTTTGCGCGCGCGATCCAGGCTGGCGGACCATGGCCGTCTGCGTTGTGGGAGCAGAAACAGGCCACGGAAATTGCGCTCGCAGTCGAGAGCGCGCTGAATCGAGACATCTGATGTGCGGAATCGTCGGCTCCATGGTGCTCGGCGGCGGAACGTTCGCCGTCACGGAACCCTATCTCGTCGCGATGCGCGACACCATGATCCATCGCGGCCCTGACGGCGCGGGACTGTGGATCTCGGCCGATCGCCGGATTGGCCTCGGCCATCGCCGGCTCGCGATCATCGATCTGACGACGGTCGCCAACCAGCCGATGTCGAATGAAGACGGCTCGCTGCAGGTCGTCTTCAACGGCGAGATCTACAATCACGCCGAGATCCGGGCCGAGCTCGAGAACATCGGCGGACATCGCTGGAAGACCAGCCACTCGGACACCGAAGTCATCCTGCACGCGTTCGAGCAGTGGGGCATCAATTGCATCCAGCGCTTCCGCGGCATGTTCGCGTTCGCGCTGTGGGACAACCGGCACCGGCAGCTGTGGCTTGTCCGCGATCGGATCGGCGTGAAGCCGCTCTATTACAGCGTCCATCACGGCCGCATCACCTTCGCGTCGGAGATCAAGGCGCTCCTCGCCGATCCGGAGCAGCGGCGAGAGGTCAGCGAGTCCTCCATCTGCCACTACCTCTCCTTTCTCACGACGCCGGCACCCCAGACGATGTTCGAGGGCATTCACAAGCTCGCCGGTGGCACCTGGCTGCGCGTGGACCAGACCGGCGAGATCCGGGAACAGCGTTACTGGGATGCATGGGATCACGTCACACCGCTCGACAACGTGCCCGAAGCAGAGATCGCGGAGCGGCTGCTTGCCGAGCTGCGCACGGCCGTCAACCTCCGAAAAGTCAGCGACGTGCCCGTCGGTGTGTTCCTGTCGGGCGGGATCGATTCGAGCACCAACGCCCGCCTCTTCTCTGACAGCAGCAGCTCACCGGTGAAGACATTCAGCATCGGATACGACGGCGAGTACAAGAGTTATCAGAACGAGTTGCACCACGCGCGCGCCGTCGCCGACTTCGTCGGCGCCGAGCACCACGAGCGCAAGCTGACGCAGGCCGATCTGCTCGACTTCCTGCCCCGCATGGTGGAGTTGCAGGACGAGCCCATCGGCGATCCCGTCTGCGTACCCGTGTATTACGTCTCCGAGCTCGCCCGGCGCAACGGCGTCGTCGTCGCCCAAGTGGGGGAGGGCGCGGACGAATTGTTTTGCGGCTATCCGACCTGGAAGATGAAGCTGCGGCTTCAGGAGGCCGACGACATGCCGGTGCCGAAGGCACTCAAACGCCTGGCGCTCGCCGGTCTCCGGTTCGCGGGACAGGACGAGGGACATCCGTACGAGGCGCTGCGCCGCTCGGTGCAGGGGCAGCCGGTGTTTTGGGGCGGCGTCGATGCGTTCACGGACACGCAGAAGCGGCGGATGCTTTCGCCGGCCCTGCGGCGGCGCTTTGCGAACGTGACGTCGTGGGACGCGCTCGCGCCGATCTGGGACCGGTTTCAGCAGAAGGCGTGGGAGCCGTCACATCTCCACTGGATGTCGTATCTCGACTTGAACCTACGACTGCCGGAGCTGCTGCTCATGCGCGTCGACAAGATGAGCATGGGCGTGTCGCTCGAAGGCCGCGTGCCGTTCCTGGATCACAAGTTCGTGGAGCTGGCCCTCGGTATTCCCACCGCAATCAAGACGAAGAACCGCGAGCTCAAATACATTCTGAAGAAAGCCGTGCGCGGGCTGATTCCCGACGAAGTCATCGACCGCAAGAAGCAGGGCTTCGGCGTCCCCGTCCACGAATGGTGCCTGGGCGCGCTCGGCGAGCGGGTCACGCGCGAGCTGAATCATTTCTGCCGCGAAACAGATTTCATCGACCGGCAGGCCGTCAGGCGGCTGGTGGAGCAGAAGCGGGGACCGCAGCTCTGGTACCTGCTCAACCTGGCACTCTGGTGGAAACGCTTTATCGCCGGCGATGAGATCGATGGCTTCTCCGCCGAGATAAATGGTCGCCGTGAGGCAGAACAATTACAGCCTGCTGCCGCCGTTTCCGCGTCTTTGGCGCTCTGATGGCCACTTTTTCAGCCGAATCGTGCGGAACGAATCTTGAGGACCGCTCTGGCAGCGCCCGACGCTGCTTATGCTGCTGCTCTCTCATGCCGCCCGAAATAGGTTTGGAAACGCACTGTTCGCCGCCCTCTGGCTCATTGGCGCCGCGGGCCGGACTGACGCGCAGACGCTCGTCGCGACCGTTACCTATCCCGCCAGCGGCACGGTTAACGCAGACATGTCGCAGGCGATCCAGTGGACGACCATCGCGAACGCTCAGGCCTATTACCTCTACATCGGCACCACGCTCGGCGCAAAAGACCTCGTGAACACCGGCGAAATCCACCAGACGTCATACGCCGCGGCGAATCTGCCCGCAGGTCCGACGCTGTACGTGCGTCTTCACACCAAGGTCGCGAACGCCTGGAGGTTCTCCGACAGCACGTTCACGGCCGCTGCCGCGGCCGTCGTGTTGGCCGCCACGATCACGTACCCCGCGAATGCGGCTGTTCATGCCGACTTGTCGCATCCGGTCCAGTGGACGTCCATCGCCGGCGCCCAGGCGTATTACCTCTACGTCGGCACGTCGCGCGGCGGCACAGACCTCGTGAACTCGGGCGAGACGCAGCAGACATCGTACGTGCTGAAGACCTTTCCGGCGAATCAGACGCTGTATGCCAGGATTCACACGAAACAGGGCGGCGTCTGGCGGTACACGGAAAGCACGTTCAGCGGCGACGTCCTGACGCCGCAACTCACGTCTCCCGTCAACGGCACGGCGACGGCCGACTGGATGCAGCCGATTCAATGGACGACAGTGCCAAACGCCGACGGCTATTACCTCTATGTCGGGAGGACGCCGGGCGCCCACGATCTGATCGACACCGGTGAAATCCATCAGACGTCGTATTCGGCTGCGGGGCTGCCGGCGAATCAGGTTCTCTACGCGCGCATCTTCGCGCTGGTCGGAGGCGTCTGGCGCTATACCGACAGCAGCTTCAGCGGCGACATTCTGACGACGCGCATCACGTCGCCGGTCAATGGCGCGACGGCCGCTGATTTCTCGCAGCCGATTCAGTGGACGACGGTGCCACATGCGCAGGCGTACTACCTGTACGTCGGCACGTCGGTCGGTGCGAAGAACGTGATTGATACCGGCGAGATCCACCAGACGTTGTACTCCGCCGCCACGCTTCCTCCGAACCAGCTGCTCTACGCGCGGATGTACGCCGAAGTCGGCGGCGTCTGGCGGTACACGGACAGCACGTTCACCGGCGACATCCTGACCGCGCGTCTCACGACACCCGTGAACGGCACGACGACGGCCGATTTCGCGCAGCCGATTCAGTGGACGACGGTACCGAGCGCCCAGGCCTACTACCTCTACGTGGGCACATCCGTCGGCACGAACAACCTTATCAACACCGGCGAGATCCATCAGACCTCCTATCCAGCCGGCAGCCTGCCCTCCGGGCAAACCGTCTTCGCCCGGATCTACGCAAAGGTCGGCGGGGTCTGGCGGGGGACCGACAGCAGCTTCAGCGGAACAACGATCACGTCGACGATCACGTACCCTGCGAACGGCGCCGTGAATGCTGATCTGTCGCAGCCGATTCAGTGGACGCCGGTGCCGAACGCGGACGCGTACTACCTGTACGTCGGGACGACGCTGGGCGGCAAAGATGTGGTCAACACCGGCGAAATTCACACGCTGTCCTATATCCCCGGCAACATCCCTGCGGGCCAGACGTTGTACGCCAGAATCTATACAAAGCTGGGCGGTGCATGGCGCTTCTCCGACAGCACCTTCAGCGCGGCCACGCTCACATCCACGCTGATCTATCCTGCGAACGGCGCGACCAATGCGGACATGTCGCAGCCGTTCCAGTGGACGGCGACGGCTGGGGCTCAGGCCTACTACTTGTACGTGGGGACGACCCCCGGCGCGGGCAACATTATTAATAGCGGCGAACGGCAGGGGCTCTCCTTCGATGCGCCCTTGCTGCCGGTCGGGCCGGCGCTCTACGTGCGGCTCTATACGAAGATGTCCGGGCAGTGGCGATACGTGGACAGCACCTTCACCGCCGCGCCGCTCGTCGCGACGCTGACGGCGCCCGTCCCCAGTCAGACCGGCGTGACCGCGCGATCGCTCTTCACCTGGAACGGCATTCCGAACGCCGAAGCGTACTTCCTCGACGTGGGCACGGCGCCCGGCGACGACGACGTGATCAACTCGGGCGAGACGGTGTTGACGTCATTTGCCGCGGCGCACCTGCCGCACAATGTGACGTTGTTCGCTCGTCTCTACACGCGTTACCACGGCGTGTGGCGGCCGGCGCCGGATGTCATGTTCACCTCCGGGTCCTTGGCCAGCGCTTTCGTGTATCCCGTGCGCGGCTCAGTGGGCGTCCAGGTCGCACAGCCGTTTGAATGGACGCCCGTCTCGGGCGCAGACAGTTATCGCCTGATTGTGTCCACGACGCCCGGCGGAGCGGATCTTCTCGATACCGGCCCGATCCATGACACCACCCATCTGGTGACGTCGCTGCCCTCGACCGGCACGCTTTACGCGCGTGTCTACACGACGGTGGGCGGCGCGCAGACCTTTGCCGACACCGTCTTCACCTTGCTGCCCTCGGCCGGCCCGGCCGACCTTGTGTATCCCGTCGACGGGGCGAACGCCGCCGATACGGGACAGCCATTCGAATGGTCGCCCGCCGGACTCGCCGATGCCTACCGGCTCGAGCTCGGGACGTCGCCTGGCGCCAACGATCTGCACGACAGCGGTCCGATCCGCATGACGAAGCGCCTGGTGCCGGACCTCCCGCTGGGCGCCACGATCTATGGCCGCCTGAGCACGGCCATCGGCGGGCAGTGGTACACCCGCGACTTCACGTTCAGCAGCGTGTCCACATCGGTCACGACGACGATGCGCATCAAAACCGCGTTGTGGGCGACGGACTTCGTCAGATCGATGGCTGGCACCTCGAACCTGCCGTCGATTGTGACGCCCCTGGCCGACACGCTGTCCGCGCTCGACTTGCCGTTTGCCACGTGTGTCGACTTCTCGAAGACGCTGCTGGCGGCGCTAGCGGACGTCAACATCGGAGCGTCGGTGCGGCTGCTGGACGTCGCCTTCAACCCGAACGGCTTCGACGGCCACACGCTGGTGGAGATGTTGAACGACGACTCGCACGAGTGGCTGCTGCTCGATCCGACGTTCGATCTGACGGTGATGCGGGCTGACGACGGCAGCTGGGCGACCGCCGAGGATGTTTCGGTGGCGACCGCGGCCGAGCGCTGGGATGACGTGTCTTACTTGTTCCTCGGCGACGCGGGTGACACATACGCGCGGGGCTACTACCTGGACTACCCCCTGCTGTTTCTGGACGTGTACCACGAAAACCAGTCTCCCGTCAGTTCGTCGATCGGCGGCTCGGTGCTTCCGTATCTCCAGGCGGTGCCGCTGCCGAGCGGATTGATGGCGTCGTATGCGGCCCGCTGCGGCGGCGCGACGACCGCCGAACTGACGCTCGACGGGAACACCGTGACGATCGGCTGCAACGGAGTCGACGGCCTTGCGCCCGTCTTCACGGCGGGCACGATCGGCACGACACCTCAGACGCCATCGTCGCTCACGATCTATCGTCCCCGTCGCTACAAGTTCTAGCTCTCGGTTCCATTTCGTAATCGCTCGCCGCGCGTCACCGGACGCCTCCTCGTCCCCGTTCCCCCAGGGTTCCCAATGTTCCAGCTGACTCGAGTCCTGCGCAAGCCGCCGCAGATCGTTTTTCAACGAATCGTCACCGAATTCAACGCGCAGACCGATCGTTTTCGCGCCCCGCGGCGCGCCGGCGCGTTGGGCGGCGTGGCGCTGGCCGGCGCCGCCGGCGCCGACAGCGTGTCCGGCCTCTGGCAGTGGCTGGCCGCACGGAGGTATCCGGTTCCGGCGCGGGCGCTTGCGATCGCCGACTACGACCGCATCTGCCCAGGCGATGCCGACCGGATTTTCAAGGCGGCAGACGCGGCGCTCTATCACCGCGTGGACCTGCTCGGGTCGGGCCCGATTGACCTCGGCGCGCAGATCGACTGGCACCGGGACTTCAAGGCTGACAAGACGTGGCCGCTCGTCTTCATGCGCGACATCAATGTGGCAAATCTGGGCTGCCCGAGCGACGTGAAGGTGCCCTGGGAGATCTCCCGGCTGCAGTGGATGATTCCCGCCGGCCAGGCGTACTTGCTGACGCGCGATGAACGGTACGCCGCCGGCGCGCGCGACGTCCTCGACCAGTGGATTGCCGCCAATCCGCTCGCCAGCGGCGTGAACTGGACCTGCACGATGGAAGCGGCGATGCGGATTCTGTCGTGGACGTGGCTGTTTCACGCGTTCAACGGCAGCCAGGCGTGGGCCGACGAGGCGTTCCAATCGCGGTTTCTCAGCGCACTCTACCTGCACGGGGAATTCACCGCGCGCCATCTGGAGCGCTCCGACATCAACGGCAACCACTTCACGGCCGGCGCTGCGGCGATGGTGTTTGCGGGGCTGTTCTTCGGCCGCGGCGATGCGCCCGAACGGTGGGCCGAAGAAGGCTGGCGTCTGCTGTCTCAGGAACTGCCGCGCCAGGTCTATCCGGACGGCGTGAACTTCGAAGGGTCCGTCGCCTACCACCGACTCGTCTTCGAGTTGTTCTTTCTTGCGGCGCGATACCGCGAGGCGATGGGGCGCACGGTGCCGGATGAGTACCGCAACCGCCTCATCATGATGGCGCGATTCGCCGCGGCCTACACGAGGCCGGATGGCACCACGCCGCTCCTCGGCGACGCCGACGACGCGCGCGCGTTGCCGTTTGGAGGCCAGTCGATCACGGACCATGGGTATCTGACGGCGCTCGTCGGCGTCGCCGAGGAGCGGCGTGGTGCCATCCGGCCTCGTGTAGGCCGCGGCGAATCGCGCCATC
>FTEF01002089.1_pt1 | contig 11322 bp, 9 predicted proteins | sample 1640081 | NCBI WGS metagenome assembly FTEF01 (sample SAMEA3914816, study PRJEB12502) | metagenome | biome: forest; material: soil | place: USA | collected 2011-09-16 | depth 0.3 m
GACCGGCTCCGCGGCCGCCGGCGCGTCGCCGTAGTCGACGGAGCGCACCTGCGCCATCGGAATCGTGCGCGTGACGTTGTCGTCGGTCGTGATCTTGATTTCTTCGGACGAGCTCGACAACACCATGCCGCTCACGCTCGAGCCGTCGCGCATTTCGACGGTCGCATGCGGTCCGGTTGTCGGGGTGCTGCTGCAGGATGCGGCGAACAGCGTCAAAATCAGGACTGAAACGATCTTCATCGGATCCTCCTCATCGGGGACCTTAATCTACACCGGTTCGATATCTTTCAACGCGGTGTCGTAGCAGGTCGGGCAGATGCCGTGGCTGAATTTTGCGTCCGAGTGCGCCGAGACGTACTGTTCCACTTGCTCCCAGTAGTTGCCGTCGGCGCGGACGCGCTTGCAGTAGCTGCAGATCGGCAGCAGTCCTCGCAGCTGCTTGACGTTCGCCAGCGCTTCCTCGAGTTCGGCGACGCGCTCGGCGAGCCGTTCCTGCAGGGTCACCATGCGGATGCCCACATGGACCCGCGCGCGCAACTCTTCGGGATCGAACGGCTTGGTCAGATAGTCGTCCGCGCCGGCGTCGATGCCCGCGATGACATCGGCGCGCGCGGTCCGCGCCGTCAGCAGGATCAAATGCATATGAGCGCGCGCCGGATCGCTGCGGATGCGCCCGCAGAGCGCCGGGCCGTCGAGCCCCGGCATCATCCAGTCGAGCACGGCGAGCCCGATGCCGGGATCGTCCTGCAGGCGCGCCCACGCGTCATGACCGTCGCGGGCCACGGTGACCTCCAGTCCCCAGCGTTCGAGCGCGCGCGACAACATCGTGGCGGTGACGACGTCGTCGTCTGCTACGAGGGCTCGCATACGGGTACCTCCGAAGGCTTGAGGGTGTTCAGCGTTGTCATGGCATCGATGGCCGCGGCCGACAGCCGGCGCCATGCGGCGCGCGAGGCGTCGATGCGCCCGGTGGCACCGAGGCGTTCGACAACGTGCGCCGAGTCAAACAGCGCTTTCGCGGACATGTTGCCCGCGGCGCCTTTCAACGCGTGCGCGGTCGTTCGGATGCGGTCGGCGTCGCCGTCGTCGATCGCGGTTTTGATCAGCGAGAGCTGGCGCGGGCAGTCTTCGAGAAACAGCTGGATGACTTCGCCGAGCAGCCGCGTGTCGCCGCCGACGCGTGCCAGCAGCGTTTCGCGATCCAACACGGGTTGGATCGGGGGCTGATCGGCCGGAGCGGGCTCGGCCGACGGCTCCTGTTCGACGACGGCAAAGAGTACGTCCGGATCGACGGGCTTCGAGACATATCCGTCCATGCCTGCCGCCAGGAACGTCTCGCGGTCGCCCGTCATGGCGTGCGCCGTCATCGCCACGATCCGGAGGCGCGGGGCGCCGTCGCGTTCGCGGCGCCGCAGCTCGGCGGTCGCGTCGACGCCACCCATCACCGGCATCTGGATGTCCATGAGCACGAGATCGAACGGCCGTGCCATGGCCGCGTCGACAGCGGCGCGTCCGTTGTCGACGACTGTCACGCGATGACCGCGCCGCGTCAACAGTCCGACGGCAACGCGCTGGTTGACGATGTTGTCTTCGGCCAGGAGGATGTCGAGCGGCTTGGCGGCCATTGCGGCCGGACGCGCCGGCTGCCGCGACACGGGCACGTCCGTCCGGCTCACGACACGGCAAATCGTATCGTGCAGATCGGACGCGTCCACGGGCTTGACGAGATGCGCGGCGATGCCGAGTTCGCGGGCGCGGACGATGTCGCCGTATTGACCCGACGAAGTGAGCATCATGATCGTCGCGCCCGAGAGCTGTTTGTTCGAGACGATGCGCTCGGCGACGGCAAAGCCGTCTACGTCGGGCATATTCGCGTCGAGGAGGACCAGGGTGAAGGGGCGGCCTGCATCCGCCGCGACAATCATCGCGTGGAGGGCCGCCGCGCCGCTGTCTACCGCGACGGGACGCATCTGCCACCGCGTCAGTTGACCGAGCAGAATCCGCCGATTGACGGCGTTGTCGTCCACGACGAGAACCGGGAGGCCGGCGAGCAGCGCCTCATTGTCCGGCGTCGCGCGATCCGAATGCGCGGTGTCGAACGCCGCCGTGAAGTGGAACGTGCTCCCTCTGCCGGGTTCGCTTTCCACCCAGATTCGGCCACCCATCATGCCGACGAGCGTCGCCGAAATCGTCAGGCCAAGGCCCGTCCCGCCGAACCGTCTCGTCGTCGAACCGTCCGCCTGGCTGAAGGCCTCGAAGATCGTCGCGTGCTTGTCGGCCGCGACGCCGATGCCGGTGTCGGCGACCTGGAAGTGCAGACGGGCGCAGTTGTCCTCGCGGCGGTCCGCGCCGACTTCGACCAGCACGTGACCGCGCTCGGTGAACTTGAGCGCGTTGCCGACGAGGTTCGAGAGGACCTGCTGCAGACGCACCGGATCGCCGACGACGCCGTCGGGTACGTCCGGATGGACGTCCAGGAGCAGCTCGAGGCCTTTCTGTTCGGCCTTGAGCGCGTGCGGCCGCAGCGCGCGGGACAGGATGTCGCGCAACGAGAACGGAATCGACTCGAGCTCGAGTTTCCGCGACTCGATCTTCGAGAAGTCCAGGATGTCGTTCAGAATCGCCAGCAGCGAGTCGGCCGAGCCTTTGACCGTCTGCAGGCAGTCACGCAGCTGGGCTGACGGGGCCGCGTCGAGCGCGAGCTCGGTCATGCCGATGATCCCGTTCATCGGCGTCCGGATTTCATGGCTCATGTTGGCGAGGAACTCGCTCTTGGCGCGGCTCGCTTCGAGTGCGTTGTCGCGCGCGACGATCAGCTCCGAATTGGCGCCGCGCAGCTCGGACGTCCGCGCATCGATCGTCTCGGCCAGCTCCTGGCTATGGAGCTCGAGCTGCCGATCGCGGTACTGGATCTCGTCGAGCATCTCGTTGAAGCCGCGGACGAGGAGCCCGACCTCGTCGCTCGCGCTCTGCTCGACGCGAATGCCGTAGGCGTGGTCGCGCGAAATGGCGCGCATGCCGACGGTCAACTCCAGGATCGGCTTGGTGATGACGTGCGCACAGCGGTTGAGCAGCAGCAGGGCGCCCACGAGCGTGAGCGCGCCGCTGACGATCACCATCACGGCGAGCCTCGCCACCGCGTTTCGAGCGGCGTCATGTCCATGCGTACGAACACGGCGCCCAGTCGCTCGCCGCCGAGCACGATGGGCTTCGCGATCCGCATCGAGTCGCGCCCGAAGGCGTGCCACGTTCCGGCGGCCGGAACCTGCCCGAGGTCGATCGGCGCCTTGAGCGCGGGCTCGCGATCGAATCGGGCGTAGACGGCGCCGTCGGGAAGCAGAACGGCGGCGGTGACGATGTCGCGGTTCACTTCGAACGACGACAGGACGTCGCGCGCGGCGTTCCGGTCCCTGAAAGTCAGGGCCGCGGTGCTCTGGGTCGCGATCAGATCGGCGCTCGCGCTCGCTTCACGGAGGACGCCGTTCATTTCGGTCCGGAGGTCGGCGACAAGCCAGACGGCGGACGAAATCGCGAGGGCGATCGCAGTCGTGAGCATGCCGATCGCGCGGAACTTGCCTCCGAGCGCCATGTTGTCGAATCGTTGCTTCCAGCGCATGTCAGTCGCCTTCCACGAGTTTCGCCAGACTGAGCAGCTTGGCGCTCAGCTTGAGCCGCGCCCGTTGCGCGGCGGCGAGGTTTACGGCGAACCGTATCTGGTTGCCTTCGGCGTAGAGCTCGGCGATGCCGCCCTGCCGCGCGAACACCGGCGCGTCGGAGACGGTCAGGACCGCCGTGCGCTTGAGATCCGCCAGCAGGTCCGCGCGTGCCTTGGGCTTCAGACCGCCGACGTCGACCACGTGGCAGGCGCGCGCGGAATCGCCCGGGCCGAGCGACGAGACGCGGAGCTCGTGCCCGCCGATCGTGTGGCCGCTGACCGTGCGCTCGAGGGCGACCGCCAGCAGGCGATCGTCGAACACGCACATCGTCAACGGTGCGCCCGCCGCCAGCATGTCCTCCGGCCATTCGGTGAATTTTACGAAGTTGAACTCGAAGGCGGCCTTCAGCAGGTTGTAATCGAACGCCCCTCGCAGATCCGCGGCACCGCTCGACTGAGCCGGCGCGGACGCAGGGGCCGCCAGCCACACCGCGGCGACCAGCGGCAGGAGTGTAGCGAGGAAGCGCCTCACGATCTATCTGACCTTGATCTCAAAGCCCGCCGTGATGCGCCTCGGGTTCTGCGGCGCGCCGACGAGCTCTTCCGGGTTGATGAACGCGCGCCCATTGATGTCCCGATAGCGCGCGTCCAACAGGTTTTCGATTGCCAGGAACGCGTCGAGCCCCTTGAAGACACGGCGGCGGCGCAGGTGTACGTCCATTGTCGAGTAGCCGTCGATGGTCCGCCGAACCGGCGAACCGTCGGCGCCGATAGCGGTTGCGAACACGCGCTGCGTGCCGACGATGGCGAGGCGCGGGGCCAAGCTCCACTTGCCCAAGTCGACGTCGACGCCAAGGCGCATCTGCAGAGGCACCATGCCGCCGATATGCAGGCGTCCGTCCGTCGAGTCCTCGTCGTTCCAGACGTGGCCATCGGCGACGCTGATGGCTGCGCGGCCTTCGATGCGCCCCTCACGCCCGAACGTCTTCACGACGTCGACCCCCAGCGTTCCGCCGTACGTGGTCTGCCGTCCCTCGTTGGCCGGGAAGTCGACATACGCGACGGGCCAGCCCTTGTAGGTTCCGGTCTGCGCCATGTCGGTGTCCGCTTCGACGATCAAATCGGAGAAGCGCGAGTAAAAGGCCGATACCGAAATCACGAACGGCTGCAGCGTCTGCAGCAGGTTTGCCTCGAGCGTTTCCTTGCGCTGCGGCTTCAACGTCGGGTTCGGCACGTGCCAGTAGTCCGATCGATAGGTGGCGCCGCCGTCGGTGCTGGAGAAGGAGCCGTAGTGCGAGTACTCCTGATACGGCGACGGCGCGAGATATGCGGTCCCGTAGAGCAGCTTCAGCGTCGTGCCGGCGCGCGGCTGCACGACGATGCCCGCGCGTGGATTGACGGTCGCGCCGAAGCGGGTGTTGTAATCGGCCCGACCGCCGAGCGTAGCGGTGACGGTCGGCGTCAGGCCGTACTGGATCTGACCGTAGGCGCCGGTGTTCATGTAGCGGATCTTGTAGAAGTCGTCGACGATATTGGTTCCGAGCATCGTGCCCGGCTGATCCTGCGACACGATCGGCGCGTTGAGATCGGCGCCTTGGGGAATGGAGAAGAACCGTTCCACGGTCGCGCCCGCGGTGATCGAGGTGCGCGCGCCCGCGCGCCAGGAGAGTTTCTCGTCGGCCTGCAGCATCGAGCCGTACGCGTACTTGAAGCTCTTCTCGAGATTGCTGTAGACGTTCCAATAGCCCGACTGCGGGTCGAGCTCGTGCCGGCTCGCTGTCATGGTGGTCGTGCTCGTGACGCCGCCGACCTGGCGGGGGTATGCGACCGCGCCGACCAGGAGTGTGTTGCGGTTGAACGCGGCGTCGTTATACACCGTGTTGTCGGGCGTATTGGCCACCGCCGTGGACTCCCGCGAATGGCTCTGGAACAGCGTGAACTGAAAGCCGCCCGCGCGAAGCGTGGCCTGCAGCGAATGCGCCGAGACGGGGATGTCGTAGTCCGGCGAAACGGGCCGGGCGGAAACCATCGGCCCGAAGATCGTGTTGAAGACGCCGGTGCGCTGCGCCTGCAGGCCTCCGAAGTCGGCCGGATAGTACCGCGAGAGATCGGGCTGCCGATCGTAGAAGATTTGCCCGGCGACCAGGAGGCTGCCGTTGCGGCCGACACGCGTGCCGTACGACATCGTCTGGTTGAAGAGACCGAACTGGCCGCCTGACGTGCTCACCGAGAATCCGGGCGCGTCGGCGCCATCCCTTGTGATGATGTTGATCACGGCGGAGAACGCGTCCGCGCCGTAGAGCGCCGACGCGGGGCCGAACAGGATCTCGATCTGGCGGGCCGAATGCACCGGGTAGTTGGCCAGAATCGGCAGCGGCTCGTTGGTCGGCGATGAAATGCGGATGCCGTCGAGCAGCACGATCACGCGGCTTGCGCCGCGCGTGCCCTGCACCGTCAGCTCCGTCGGGTAGTCCTGGTCGCCGGCGATATCGACCTTGAATTCAGGGACATCCTTGAGGATATCCGCCAGCGATCGATAGCCGCGCCGCTCGATCTGCTGTTCAGTGACGACGCGGACGAGGGCCGGCGCCTGGGCGAGGCCTTCGGCGGACCGCGTCGCGGTGGTGATCGTCACGCTCATGAGATCTTCCAGCGTGGCGCGCGTGAGGTCGGGTCCGGCGTTCTGCGCGGCTGCCGCGGCGGCGGCAGTCGTGACGCACGTGACGGCCACGAGCAGAGTAGTGAGTTTCATGCGGGTACTGCCATTTCCGAGGCCGCGCGCGCGTCAAGGGTCTGACGCACCGTCACGGCGAGTTTCAAAGGCGCGAACGGTTTCTGAAGAAACGGCACGTCCGCGGTCAGCGGTTCGCTTCGCAGCAGCGTTCCACCTGTGTAGCCGGACATGTAGATGATCCTGGGACACGCCTCGAGCGCGACGAGCGCCGAGATCATCGCCGGCCCGTTCATTTCGGGGAGGACGACGTCGCTCAGGATCAGGTCGACGGCCGTTATATTCGCGGTGACGAACGAGATGGCTTTCACGGGCGAGTCGAAGCCATGCACGCGGTAGCCCTGCCGCGTCAGGATTTTCGCGACGAGGTCGCGGACAGTCGCCTCGTCTTCGACGACGACAATCGTTTCGGTGCCGCGCGGAGCATCAGCGGCACGGCTGGCCGGCCTGGACGCCTCCCGCTCGGCGGTCTGCGGCAAGTACACGGTGAAGGTGGTGCCGGCGCCCGGCGCGCTCTCCACCGCGATGTGGCCGCCGCTCTGCTTGACGATGCTGTAGACCGTGGCGAGACCGAGCCCGGTGCCAACCCCAGCGGGCTTCGTGGTGAAAAACGGCTCGAAAATCTGGGCAAGCGTCACGGCGTCCATGCCGTGGCCGCTGTCGGTCACCGTGATTCGCACATGTGGGCCGGTGCGGAGCCCCGAGTGGCTCCGAACGAAGGCCGCGTCGAGCTCAACATCACTGGTGTCGATCGTCAGGCGTCCGCCGCTGGCCATTGCGTCCCTCGCGTTGACGGCAAGGTTCATCAGCACCTGCTCGAGGTGGCCGCCGTCGGCCTTGACGCAGCCGCGATCGGCCATCGTCGTCTGGAGGTCGATGCTCTCGCCGAGCAGACGCCGCAGCATCGGCGCCACGCCGGCGACAACCTCGCCCACGTGCAGCACTCCGGGGGCGGTCACCCGCTTGCGGCTGAATGCGAGCAGTTGCTGGGTCAGGGTCTTCGCGCGCTCGCCGGCCTTGACGATCTCCTCGACGTCGGCGCGCCGCCGGTCACCGTGCGGGATGTCGTCGAGCAGGAACTCCGCGCTGGCGAGAATCGCCATCAGCATGTTGTTGAAGTCGTGCGCGATGCCGCCGGAGAGCTGGCCGACGGCTTCCATCTTCTGCGACTGCCGGAGCTGCGCTTCGAGCGAGCGCTGTTCGGTGACGTCGACGGTGACGCCGGCACCGCGCGTCAGCCGGCCGTCGGCGTCGTACGAGTAGTGCGCCGTCGTCGTGAGCCGATGCTCCGAGCCGTCCGGCCAGATCGACGTGTATTCGACGGTCACCATCGGCACGCGGCCGCCGACCGACTCGCCAATCACGCGCAGGATACCGTCGCGTTCATCCGGCTTGACGCAGGACAGGAAGCCCGCGACGTCGCCGCCGAACTCCGAGAACTGGATGCCGTGCAGCGCCGCAAGCGTTTCGGACCAGAAAACGCGACCGCTTTTGCCGTCGTGCTCCCAGACGCCGACCTTCGAGACCTCGAGCGCGAACCGCGTCCGCTCTTCGGCTTCGCGCTCGCGCTCCTTGATCGGCTGCAGCACGAGCGCGTTGCCCCCCACCGTCGCGACGCCGATCGCCGCCGTCGTGAGCAGCGCGAGGAGCCAGAGCTGGCCGGTCAATAAACGATTCGCGCCGGGAAAGATCGCCGACGATTCGATGTCGAGCGTGACGAACAGATCGCGCGCGACGCCGCGATCGACCGGCAGCATGGTGTACAGCCGGCGCACGCCGTCGGAGCCGACCGACTCGCGCATCTCGCGGGCGTCGCCGCTACTGACCGATCCGGAAGTCGGGAATTGCGCGTGGCGCGTGCCGAGCAGGCCCGCGGCCGCGGGCGTCCGCGCGAGTATGACGCCGTGCACGTCGGTCAGTGTCAGGGTCGCGCCGCGCGGAAGCTTCACGGCCTCGAACGTCGCGCTCAGGTTATCGAGCGCGACAACCGCCGCGATGACGCGCCTGACCTGGCCGTCGGCGCCGAGAATCGGATGCGCCATGACGACCGCTGGGCGGCCCGTTGTCAGGCTGAGCTGATAGTCGCCGATGACGGTCGTGCGGCTTGCCAGCACGCGCGATATCCAGGCCGGCGTCCCGGTGGAGGAGGCGCCCCGCATGAGGGGCCGGTGCGAGCCGAGGCAGACGACGGCGCCGTCGCTCTCGACGAGAAAGAGGTTGATGTAGCTCGGGTGGTCTGCCAGTACGGTCGGCAGCACCGCGCTGCACATCGCCGCGTCGCCGTCCCTTAGCCCGGGGAAGAGAGCGAGCGTCGTCAGTAGTCGCTGGACGCCGCCGAAGATTCTGGACTGCTCGCTGGCCGCGAGATGAGCGAGACGGCTGGTGTCGTCGACGGCTTGTTCGCGCGCGTGGCGGCGGTCCGCAGCCTGGTCGTAGGCGATCACGGCCAGGGCCGGGATCACCACGATCATGACCAGGACCAGGGCGCGTGCGGCGATCTGCCGTGAAAAGCGCTGCATCTCAGCGCGTCCTGACGGCGAACGGCCCGTCGAACTGCCGTTGCGGTCGGCGCACCTCGTGCGCAAAGCCCCAGGCGCGCGGGTCGCAGATCATCGCCGGCGACTCACGGTCCAAGCATGTCGCGTGCATCGCCGTTGCAACGCTCACGAGCCGAGGCAAGCCCCAGGTCACCATCACGCACCTCCTGCCGCGGCAGTCCGCGACGCGAATCGGTCTTCCTCGTTGAGCCGGCCGAAGAGGACGAGCGACGCGGCTTCGAGCAGGCCCCGCCGGCTGAAGGGCTTCTCGAGGAACGCCTCGCCGTCCCACAGCGCCTGGCGCTCGTCGAACAGGTGATCGGCATAGCCGGTGATGAAGAGCACGCGCACATTCGGCTTCGCGATGCGGATGCGCCGCGCGACCTCTCCGCCGGTGAGCTCGGGCATCTGAAAATCGGAGACCAGCAGATCGAGCTGCGGAATCTTTTCCGCCATCGCGCAGGCTTCCTGTGGATTTCGTGCTTCCTCTACGAGGTATCCAGCCGGTTCGAGCATCCGTCGCACGAGGTTTCTCACCGGGGCCTCGTCGTCGACGACGATGACGTGGGGGGCGGCAATGTGTTTCTTGGCCATGATTTTTTCTCCAGGAGTTTCTGACCCGCTTACCGGGTCTGTTGCAGCACGCTCGCGTTGTGCGCCGCGACGATGGCCATCACGCTGTTCGCGGCCAGCATCGTCACAATCGCGGCGACCCTGTTGCGGTGCCAGAGGTGTTCGGCCATGACGATCGTCGTCAGGGAGCTGACCGTTTTCGCGACGATCATTCCCGTCGTGTCGCCGGCGACCGGCGCCATCAGCGGATTCACTTCGCGGGCGCCGTGCAGCAGGCCCTGACGAGTGGAATACACGTCGTACGCCTGGAGCCCGGCGAGGCTGACGTACAGAACCGGCAGAATCGCCGGCCGTTTTTCTGGCGTTTCGATGACCGGCAGCGTGATGACGACCTTCGGAGCGCCGACCGTGACACCGGTGTCGCCGTCAGCGGCGTGCGCGGGAACCGCGCTGAGTGCGAGAACGACGAGCGACGCGGTGGTAAAGCGGAACATGTGGCTGACTCCTCGAAAGTGCCCGGTGCGTTGTGCGCCGGATGCCATCTCGAAGAGCCAGACCGGTACCGCTTCGGAAATTCGGCTAAATAACTGATAGGACTCGAACGTGCACCGTTGATACGTACGTGCACTGTGCGTACGCACAGGCGACGGCTATGTGCGCACAGTGACGGCGGTCCGGCGCTACCGGAGGCTTAGCGAATGCCGAGGGATTCGAGGCGGCGATAGAACGCGCGGCGGGAGAGTCCGAGCGCGCGCGCGGCTTCTGACTTGTTGCCGCCGGCCTGCTGGAGCGCCTCGTGCACCACTTCGCGCGTGAACTCCGTCGGCGGCTGGCGTGGAGCGGGAGGCGGAGCTGCGGTGGGACGCGTCACCGACGATCGTGCGCGCGTCCCGGGGCTCATCGCCGACAGCAGCTCGGCTTCGGTGAGCAGATGCGTGTCGCTCAGCATGCAGGCGCGCTCGAGCGTGTTGCGCAGCTCGCGGACGTTTCCCGGCCACGGAGAGTTCTGCAGCACGCGCTCGGCGCCTGGACTGATGCCGATGAGCGACTTCTTGAACCGCGCCGCGAATTCCTTGACGAAGGCGGCGCTGAGATACGGGATGTCCTCGGGGTGATCGCGAAGCGACGGCAGCGCAATCTCGACGATGTTCAGGCGGTAGTACAGGTCCTGGCGGAAGCGTCCGGCGGCGACTTCGTCGAGAAGGTTTCTGTTGGTGGCGGCAATCACCCGGACGTCCACGCGCTTGGGCGCCGTGGATCCGACACGCTGCACTTCGCCGTACTCGACAACGCGGAGGAGCTTCGCCTGCATCGTGAGCGGCATCTCGCCGATTTCGTCAAGAAAGAGGGTGCCGCCGTCGGCCAGCTCGAAGAGGCCCGGCTTGGCGTCGGTCGCGCCCGTGAAGGCGCCGCGCATGTGCCCGAACAGCTCGCTCTCGAACAGCGTTTCGACAATCGCCGAGCAGTTGCATGCGATGTACTTGCGGTCCTTTCGTCCGCCGAGCATGTGAAGCGCGCGCGAGACGAGCTCCTTGCCCGTGCCGGTTTCGCCTGTGACGAGCGCGGTGCGCAGATGCGGCGCCAGGCGGCGGATCGAATCAAACAGCTGCTGCATCAGGCCGCTGCGGCCGATCATTCCCTGAAACTCGAACCGGCTGGCCATTTCGCTGTCCACGGCCAGCAGGAGCCGGCGGCGCTCGATGCCGTGATGCACGGTCGAGAGCAGCTCGCCCAGCCGGTCGAAGTCGAGCGGTTTCTGCAGATAGTCGAGCGCGCCGAGCTTGACGGCCTCGATCGCCGAATCGACCGACGCGTGCGCCGTCATC
>FTEF01002372.1_pt1 | contig 11129 bp, 12 predicted proteins | sample 1640081 | NCBI WGS metagenome assembly FTEF01 (sample SAMEA3914816, study PRJEB12502) | metagenome | biome: forest; material: soil | place: USA | collected 2011-09-16 | depth 0.3 m
CGCGCGCCGCTTCAGCTCGGCGACGGCCTGAAAGTAATAGATCATCTGCGGCAGCAGGCGGCCGACGTTGATCGAGTTGGCCGACGTCAGCGGCACGCGCCGGCGCAGATCTTTGTCCGCGAACGCTTCTTTGACGAGCCGCTGGCAGTCGTCGAAGCTGCCGGCAATCGCGTAGCCGCGCACGTTGCTCCCGGGCTCGCTGTTGAACATCGTGAGCTGGGCTTCCTGCGTCGGGCTCACGCGCCCTTCGGGATACAGGATGACGACGCGCGCGCTCGCGATGCCGTGAAACGCGTGCGCCACGGCGCTGCCGGTGTCGCCCGACGTCGCCGTCAGGACCGTGACGTCGCCGCCGATCGTCGCCATCAGCCGCGCCATCACGCGCGCGCCGACGTCCTTGAACGCGAGCGTGGGCCCGTGAAACAGCTCGAGCGAATAGATGCCGGGCTCGACTTCGACGAGCGGGATCGGAAAATCGAGCGCGTCGCTCACGACGGCGCTGAGCGTCCTGGCATCGAGCGACCGGGCAAACGGCCGCAGCGTCCGCACGCCGATCTCGACGAGCGACATGCGCGGCAGCGCCGCGATTTCCTCGGGAGCCCAGGCCTCGATCGGATCAGGGATGTACAGGCCGCCGTCGGGCGCAAGGCCGTCAAAGAGCGCCGTGCCGAGTGACGCCGCCGGCGCGTTGCCGCGCGTGGACACGAACCGCACCGCCGGAAGATGGCTGCCAATCACGGAAGGCCGTCAGCCAATCACGTGCGCGCCGCGCGACGAGATCGGCGACACATAGACCTGAGACTCGCCGCCGATTTCTTTCGCCACGGCAGCGGTCATCGCCGACGCGACGCGGTCCGCCGTCGCGCGATCGCGGCAAAGCGCGAAAATCGACGGCCCCGACCCCGACAGGCTCGAGCCGAGAGCGCCGGCGTCCATCGCGGCCTTCTTGATGTTCAAGAGGCCGGGCACGAGCGGCGCCCGCCGAGGCTCGGCAATGGAGTCTTCAAGCGATCGCGACAGCAGATCGAAGTCGCTCGTGTGCAGCGCGTGCACGAGCGCGCCAAGGTTCGCCCACTGCTTGACGGCGTCGCCGAGCGGCACCGTCGTGCCGAGCAGCGCCCGCGCTTTCGCCGTTTCGACTTCGAGGTCCGGATGAATGACGACGCACGTCAGGCCTTTCGGCACCGGCAGCCGGATGATGTCGGGCGGATGCGGATGGCGCACGAGGACGAAGCCGCCGCAAATGGCCGGCGCGATGTTGTCCGGATGCGCCCCGCCCTTGCCCAGTCCTTCGCCAAGCAGCGCCGCGGCCACGAGCTGATCCGTGGTCGCGTTGCCGCCGACCAGGGCGTTCACGGCGACGACGGCCGCGGCGGCGCTGGCCGCGCTCCCGCCCAGCCCGCTCGAGAGCGGCAGACCTTTCTTGATCGTCAGCGCGACCCCGCGCGTGTCGCCGAGCGCGTCGAGCATCGCTCTCGCCGCGACGCTCGCCGTGTTCTTCGCTGGATCACGTGGAATGCGCCCGCCGTCGTTGACGATGTCGTCGATCTCAACTCCAGATGAAATCAGCCGGGCGATGACCGTGTCGCCGGGCTCGGTCATCGGAAACCCGAGGACGTCGAATCCGCAGGCGACATTCGACACGGTGGCCGGAGAAAACGCGGTGACGACGCGATCGGACATCGGGATGAGTATTGTATCCGCCTTCGCGCTTCGCGCTTCGGCGGGACAGGCTAGCGCGTGGAGTATCGCCGCCGGATCGTCGGGATGAGGTACTCGCTGAAGGCGCGATCGAAATCGTGCTCGGGATTGAATCCCCAATCGGCGCGCGCCGCGCTGTCGTCGACATCGGCCGGCCAGGAGTCGACGATCGCCTGCCGCTTGTCGTCCACGGCGTACGTGATCGAGGCTTTCGGAAACGCCTTCATCACGACGTCGCGGATGTCCGCGGCCGATCGGCTGAACGCACTGACGTTATACGCCGTCCTCGACAACCTCGCCACCGGCGCCGCCGCCAGCGTCAGCAGCGCTTCAATGGCATCGGGCATCGCCATGAACGGAATCGTCGTGTCGGGGCGGACAAAACACGCGTACGGCTCGCCGCGCGCCGCTGCATGAATCATCTCCGGCGCGTAGTCCGACGTCCCGCCCGACGGCACGGTCAGCGCCGAGATCAGGCCGGGAAACCGCACCGACCGGAAATCCACGCGCCGCGACGCCGCGTCCGCCGCGAGCTGCTTGTAGTGCCGCGCGTAGTAGCCGCCGAGCTGCTCGCAGTACAACTTGTTGCACCCGTACATCGTCGTCGGGTTGAGAAAATGATCCTCGCGCACCCGGCCGGCCGAGGCCTTCGCTTCGAGGCTGGACATGCCGTACGCCGCGACCGACGAGGGATAAATGAAGACCACGTGGCGGCCGTGCGACTCGCCCTGCCGCTGCGCGAACTCGAGCAGGTTGAGCGTCCCTTCGACGTTCACGTGATGGGCCGTCATCGGGGTGAACTCCGACCGGGTCGACAGGAGCGCCGCCAGATGGAAGATCAGGTCGACCTCGAACTCGGCGAGCAGACGGTCGAGCAGGTCGACGTCGGTGATCGATCCTGTAAATTCGCGCGTGACAAGAGGCGCCAGCGCCCGATCGAGCGGCGCCACGTCGAGCGTGATGATGGACCGTCCGCCGCCTGCCCCGGGCGACGTCGAGGGGGCGAGGCGGGACATGAGGCCGTGGCCGATTTCGCCACCCGCCCCGGTAATGAGCACAACGGGTTTCCGCATCCGCCAGGAATGTTACACAATCAGGGGCATCACGAACCCCCATAGAACCCCGGCGACCGGCGACCTCTTTCAGGCGCTGGTCGAGAACAGCTCCGACGCCATCGTCCTCGTGGACGCCCGCGGCAAGGTGCTGTTTCTCAGCCAGACGTCCGAGCGGCTCCTCGGCCACCCAATCGCCGAGCGGCTCGGCAAGAGCGCGTTCGAGCATGTCCATCCCGACGATGTCGCCCGGCTCGAAGCCGTTTTCACTGAGCTGCTGCAGCAGCCGCGCGTGCCGAAGACCGTCGTCGTGCGCGCGCTGCATCGGGATGGGGGGTGGCGCTACATCGAGGCGGTCGCCGTGAACCGTCTCGACGAACCGGCGGTCGGCGCCATCGTCGTCAACTTCCGGGACGTGACCGAGCGGCGCCGCGCCGAGGACGCGCTGCGCGCCAGCGAGCTGCGCCTCAGGCACATCGTCGAAAACGCGCAGGACCTGATTTACTACTGCAATCCGGCCGGGCACTTCACGTACGTGAACCCCGCGGCGGAGCGCGTGATGAAGTTCTCGCAGCAGGAGCTGCTCGGCCGCCACTTTCTCTCGCTCGTTCGCGACGACTACCGCGAGGCGGCCAAGAAGGTGTACACGGCGCAGATGACCGACCTCACGCCGCACACCTATTACGAATTTCCCGCCGTCACCAAAGACACCGACACCGTCTGGATCGGCCAGCATGTCCAGCTCGTGTACGACGGCGGGCGCGTCGCCGCCGTCCATGCGATTGCGCGCGACATCACGCGGCAGAAGCACGCCGAAGAAGGGCTGCGCGCTTCGGAGATGAAGTACCGGTCGCTCATCGAGCGGGCCGCCTTCGGCATCTACCGATCGACCGAGGACGGCCGGATCCTCGAGGCCAATCCGTCGCTCGTCCGCATGCTCGGCTACGACAGCCTCGACGACGTGCTGAAGCTGAATATGTCGGAGATCTACCAGTCAACCGCGGACCGGATGACGCTGATCGAAGGACATCGCGGCCAACCCGGCGGAACGGTGGAGGTCCGCTGGAAGAAGAACAACGGGGATGCCATCCTCGTGCGGCTGACGGCGCGCACGATCGTCGGCCGCGACGGCCGCGAGTCGTACGAGACGATTGCGGAAGACGTCACCGAGAAGCGCGCGCTCGAGGAGCAGCTCCGGCAGGCGCAGAAGATGGAAGCCGTGGGCCGGCTGGCGCGGGGCGTGGCGCACGACTTCAACAACGTGCTGGCGGCCATCGTCGGATCGGCGGAGCTGCTGGGGACGCAGTACGAGGACGGCCATCCGTCGTACGTCGAGGCGATGGAAATCCGCAAGGCCGCGGAAAAAGGCGCGTCGTTCACCAAGCAGCTCATGGCCTTCAGCCGGCGCCAGGCGCAGGAGCCGCAGCCCGTGGACCTGCACGCCGCGGCGCGCGGCTTCGAAAGCACGCTGCAGCGCATCATCGGCGCCGACGTCGCGACCACCGTGCGGACCGAAGGCGTGCCGCCGATCGTCCGCGCCGAGCCCGGCCAGCCCGAACAGATCCTGATGAACCTGGCCGTGAACGCGCGCGACGCGATGCCGTCGGGCGGCACGCTCGACATCCTCGTCGACACGATCGAGGTGGACGAGCGCAACGCGGCGAACTATCCCGGCATGCCGCCGTATCGCTACGCGCGGATTTCAGTGAAGGACTCGGGCGTCGGCATGGACCCGGAGATGCAGCGGCAGGTGTTCGAGCCGTTTTTCACGACGAAGGAATCGAACAAGGGCACCGGCCTCGGGCTGTCGATCGTTTACAGCATCGCGAAGGAGGCCGGCGGAACGGTGACGGTCTCGAGCCAGCCTGGCAAGGGAACGACGTTCGAAGTACTCCTTCCGCTGATCCCGAGCCCCTAGTCCCTAGCCCCATCCTTTCGCGTCGACAATGGGCCGAAGGCCTCCCCACGTCGCGGGATCCTGGCAGAGCAGCACGTTCAGATACAGCGACACGTCGTCAGCGGGATAGGCCTTCTCGATCGCGTCCACCGCCGGCGCGAGCTTCGTTTCGTCGGGTTTCACGTCGTCTTCCTGAATCACGCCGTTTTCGTGCGCGATGCCGAGCGCGTCGAGGAAGGCGCCCATCATCGGACGCTGCGCGTCGAGGTGATACACGATGAGCGCGCGCCCGGCCACCTGCTCGGGCAGGTTGGGCATCGACGCGAGATGCTTCGCCTTCCGGTCGTCATCGAGCCCGAGCACGAACTTGGGCCGGAACTTCTTCGCCTGCGCGATGAGGAGGGCCGCCTGCACCTGATCGTCCACGGCCTCATCGGCCTGCCAGAACGCGAGCGCCGCCTTCTGCCGGTGCGGGAGCGTCATTTTTTTCCAGAGGCGCGCGGGAGTGGTGGTGACGAGGGTCTCAGCCATTAGGAGCTATTCTAATGCGCATGTTTGACCGGCCACATCGCTCCGTCTTGTGCGGCGCTATCCTGCTCGTCATCACGGCGGCCGTCGCCGCGCAAACCGGCGTCCACCCGGTCAGCGGCCGGCGCTACGCGCAGACCATGGGCGTCGAAGGCGCCGACTGGCTCGACCGTTCCGAACGCGATCAGGAAGAAGATCCGGACCGCGCGATCGACGTGCTCAAGCTGCAGAAGGGCGCGGCCGTCGCCGACATCGGCGCCGGGTCGGGCTACATGACCGAGAAGCTGTCGAAGAAGGTCGGACCGATGGGCAAGGTCTACGCGACCGACATCCAGCAGGGCATGATCGATTTGCTCAACAAGCGCATCGCCAGGCGCAAACTGGCCAACGTCACTCCCATCCTCAGCACGCAGGACGATCCGCGCCTCCCGCTCGAAGCCGTCGATCTCGTCATCATGGTGGATGTCTATCACGAGCTGTCGCAGCCGCAGCTGATGCTGCGCCACATCAAAGCGTCGCTCAAACCGGGCGGCCGGCTCGTGCTCGTGGAATACCGGAAAGAAGATCCGAACATCCCCATCCGGCCCGAGCACAAGATGTCAGTGGCGGAAGCGAAGCTGGAAGTCGAAGCCGAAGGCTTCAAGCTGACGGCGACGAACGAGGATCTACCGCGTCAGCACGTTTTGATCTTCACGCGGCCCTGAAAGGGCCGCTCTACTCGTCTACTTCAAAATCGACCGCGATAATCGATTCGCTCAGGTCGCGGCCCAACTGGGCGACTGGCAGGTGACGCGGGTTGGTCGCATAGCTGTCGAGAGCGGCGCGATCCTTGAAGATCACAACGAGCCCGGTGTCGTACGACCGCGGCGAGCGGACCACGTCCTCCCCCACCTTGAAGTCGACGACGCCGTCGATGTCGGCGAGGCTCTTGAGCTTCGCGACGTGATCGGCTTGGGCCGCGGCGCTCGTGCCTGCTTTGTACTTGAAGCTCACCAGGTGCGCGATCGTCACAGCTCTTCGCCCTCGATGTCGTCGTCGCCGGCGTCGACGACGACGCTGTGGATTTCGACGCGCAGCCACTCGCGGAACATCTTCAGATCGCGCTCGGCGGGCCAGACCGACTCGTCGTCGGTCCACGACTCGAGCTGCAGCTCGAACAGCCAGGTGAAGTTTTCCTCGATCCATTCCTGGATGTCTTCTTCGAGCTCGAACTCCGGCAGCAGGATGACGGTGCCGTACGGCTGGGCGCGCGCGACGGTCAGCTGGCCCTTGACGGCGTCGGCATCGGTGCCGAGCGTCCACTCCACGAACGGATCTGCGCCGAGCAGGCTGATGGCAGTACGGTTGACGACGCGCATGGGGGGTTGATTCTACCCGCTAGTTGACGTGGATGAATTCCTTGAGCACTTTGATGCCGGCGGCGGCCCCGAAGGCGACGACGCTGCTCGTGAGGACGTGGTGCGCGTTGTAGCTCGGCGGCGACCATGTGCTCGCGAGCGCCGATGAACCGACGATCGCGATCCAGAGCGGGAACTTCGGCACGAGGCGGCCGTCGCCGCTGTCGACGCCGACGAATACGCGGCTCAGCGCGTGGCCAAGGCGCGGCCCGCCGCCGCGGCACGTGCAGCGGTCATAGGCGACACGCTGATTGAAGACGCCGCCCATCGTGCTCTCGATGGCTTCAGACGACAGCAGCTTGCCGAAGTCGGACGCGAAGCGCCTGGCCGTGCCGCTGCCGCCGCTCCACTCCGGCGGTTCGTCTGTCGCCTGATCGATGGCGCCAGCGCCGCCCACTTCGACCCACCAGAACGTGGACCGGAACGTGTCGTCGAGGAATTCCTGGAAGCGGTTGTACGACGGCGCCGCCTCGGATGCAGGCGCCAGGGTCTGGGCGAAGACGCGGCCGGGCACGCACACGGACAGGGCCGATGCGAGCAGTGGAGGGATCACTGTCACGGCCCGGAATCTTACAACGAGCGGCCGTGTTCTCGAAGCCATCGCCGCGCGTCCTGATAGACGGGACAGGCAGCGGCAACCAGCTTCCAGAAAGTTTTCGAGTGATCGAGCCGGCGCAGGTGCATCAATTCGTGAATGAGTACGTAGTCGCGTACCCAGTCGGGCATTGTGACCAACCGCCAATTGAGACAGATATGACCGCGTGGTGAACATGATCCCCACCTCCAGCGTTGATTTCGGACGCTGATTTTGGAGACCTGCAAGTCGAGGTCCCGGGCGAGCTCGAGGAGCCGCGGCGGCAGCTCGCGCCGGGCGCGCTCCATGGCGCCCCGCCTATCGGTATCGGGGACGCGCGGGGCGACGCGGCGGTCCGCTTCGAGCCGCAGCCTCTGGCGGTCGATCCACGTGTCGAGACGGCCGGCAAACTCGCGGGCCTCGCGCATGGAGCCCCAGCGGGGCAAGGTGACGCGGACGCCGCCGTCCTCGCGGACGGAGACGACGTAGCGGCGGGCTCGGGGGTGACGGACGAAGACGGGGGCGGGGTACTCAGGTTCGAATGGCAGGGCCGGCTGCATCTAGACCCGTTCGACCTCGGGCTCGGCCTCGTCGCTGTGAAACGGCAAGCCGTCCGTGAGCTCCGGCGCCTGCAGCATGCGCGGCACGCGATCGACGGGCGGCAGCGCCACGATCTCGGGAACGTTGCTCGTCGCCTGCAGCTCCTTGAACTTGCGCGCCTTGATGAGGACGTTGCCTTCGAGCGAGCCCACCGCGCTGTTGTAGGCGTCGAGACTGCCCTTCAACTTCGATCCGAGGTTTTCGAAATGCTCGCCCAGCTTGCCCACGGCGTCATACAGCTGACGGCCGAGATCGCTGATCTTGCGCGCGTTCTCCTCCATCGCTTCCTGCTGCCATCCGTACGCCACCGCCCGCAGCAGCGCGATGAGCGTCGTCGGACTCGCGAGGACGACGTGCTGGGCGTTTCGTCCGATGCCAAACTCGATGAGCTCGGGATCGTGCTCGAGGGCGGCGCTGAAAAACATCTCGCCCGGAAGAAACATGACGACGAAGTCGGGGCTCGGGTGCACGTGCGCGGCATAGCCTTTCGCCGACAGCTGCGTGATGTGGCTGCGCACCTGTTTGGCGTGCTCGCACAGGAGCGCCTGGCGCGACGGTTCGTCCGGCGCGTCGAGGGCGCGCAGATAGGCGTCGAGCGGCGCCTTGGCGTCGATGACGACGTGCTTGCCGCCCGGCAGAGACACGATGACGTCGGGGCGCATGCGGCGATCGCCGTCGCCGCTCGTGACGGTGCGCTGCTCGTCGAAGTCGCAGTGCTCCACCATGCCGGCCAGCTCGACGACGCGCTTCAGCTGCAGCTCGCCCCAGCGGCCGCGGACGCCGGGACGCTTGAGCGCGTCGACCAGCTTTCCCGTCTGGCTGCGCAGATCCTGGCCGGCGGTGTCGAGCGAGGCAATGCGCTGCAGCAGCTGCGCGCTCGACTCGACGCGGCGGCGCTCCGCTTCCTTGATTTCGCGATCGACATCAGTGAGTGTCTTCTGCATCGGCGCCAGCAGGTGTTCGATGGCGGTCTTGCGCTGTTCGATGTCGGCGGTCGCGTGGGCGCGCACCTCGCGGAGCTTGGTCTCCGCGAGCGACAGAAAGGCTTCGTTGTTGCTCTTGAGCGCTTCGTGGCTGAGGGCGCGGAAGGTGTCGCGCAGCGACGCGTCGGACGCCGGAACCGGCCGCGCGATGAGCCGGCCAATGAAGAGACCCACGCTGAAGACGACAGCGCCACCGATAAGCGTGGCAATGAGCAATGTGGGTTCGATGTTCATCAGTATCGCATGCGCGTCAATTACCGCGAGGCGACAAACGGCAGCCACGCTTCCGGCAGCTGCAGCTCCGCGGCGTGGAGCGCTTGCGCCCGCAGACCTTCGCTGAGCCGCACCAGCGCGTGACGCGCGGCGATCTGCGCCTGGCGGCGCTTGTCGACGTACTGCCCGATGCCGGCGCTGGCCTGCCGCCGCGCCTCGCCACGCTCGAACTTCAACCGCTCGAGCCGCGCGATGTTGACCGGCTCAAACGGCAGGCCGTCCTGAAAGCGCGCCTCGCTCGCCGAGACGAACTCGCCGGCCGTCTTGAGCGCACCAGTGATGGCGTCCTGCCGTTTCCGGTCGGCGCGGAAGCACGCGAAGCAGATGGCCCGGGCTGGGGCTCCCGCCGCTTTGCGCACGCGGCATGGCCCGCACAGCGTCTTTGGGCGTCTGCCTTCGAGCTCGCCTCCAGGCAACGTAACCCATTCGTTTTCAGTGGTTTGATTCACAACACCCGCCATATGTCCTCCCCAGCTCCTACCTTTATTAAGGAGTCTAGCGGCGGGGTGTGACAGACGAGGTCACGGCTCGATGATCAGCACCGCCGCGCCGTTGACGCGACCGTCTCGCAGGTCGCTGAGGGCCTTGTTCGCGTCGCCGAGCCAGTAGCTCTGCACACGCGTCTTGACGGGCACGGTCGGGGCGAGCGCGAGGAAGTCGATGGCGTCGCGGCGAGTGAGGTTCGCCACCGATCGCACCGTCCGCTCGCCCCACAGCACCTGGTAGGGGAAGGAAGGAATGTCGGTCATGTGGATGCCCGCGCAGACGACCGTGCCGCCGGGCGCGACTCGCGACAGCGCTTCGGGCACGAGCGCTCCGACGGGCGCGAAGATGATCGCCGCGTCGAGCGGTTCCGGCGGCGCCTCAATCGACGTGCCCGCCCACGTCGCGCCGACGGCCAGGGCCAGCAGCTGGGCGTTGGAATCGCCGGGCGACGTGAACGCGTACACCCTGCGCCCCTGATGGACGGCGACCTGCGCGATGATGTGCGCGGCCGCGCCAAACCCATAGAGGCCGAGGCGCTTCGCCTCTCCGGTCATGCGATATGCGCGATAGCCGATGAGTCCCGCGCACAGAAGCGGCGCCGCGTCGGCGTCCGAGTACCCGTCGGGAATCTTGAACGTGTACCGCGCATCGGCCACGACGTAGTCCGCGTAGCCGCCATCGGCCTGATAGCCCGTGAATCGCGCTCCCGGACAGAGGTTTTCGCGTCCGCTGACGCAGTACTCACAGGCGCCGCACGTGTACCCGAGCCACGGAATCCCGACGCGATCGCCGGGCAGCAACTCCGTCACGCCGTCGCCGATGTCCTCGACGACGCCGACGATTTCGTGGCCCGGCACCAGGGGGAAGTCGTCCACCGGCAGCTCGCCGTCGACGATGTGCAGGTCGGTGCGGCACACGCCGCACGCGCGCACGTTCACGAGGACGTCGCCCGGCAACACGATCGGCGTCTCACGCTCCAACATCTGGAGCTCTCGCGCGCTCGCCGACGGCAACACCATGGCTCGCATTGGGAAACACTGAATTATAAGGTGCTTGGCGCGATTAAATAGAGTGCTCGGAGGGATTACATAGAGTGCTCGATGCGATCAGATGGGGTGCTCTTACGGGATCAGATCAGGGCTGGCACGGCGCGTGCTGCGACCGAAGGCCGTGGTTCATGACTTCCGCGATCTTGTCTGTTGGCAGTTGTCCTACGAGCTGAAATGCGAGGTGATCGCATTTGCTGCGACGGGGCCGGCCGCGAAGGATTTTAAATATCGCGATCAGATTCGCGACTCCTCATCGGATCTGATTGAGCACCTTATCTAATCGCGCCAAGCACCCTATCTTTTCCAGAAGAAATAGGCCGTCATCACCCACCCGACCACAATCACAAACGTCCTGATGTATTTCGCATCGACTTTTCGCGCGAAGGCCGCCGCCGTGTAGCCGCCCAGCGTTGCGCCGATGACCATCAGCAATCCGTACTTCCAGGTGATCGCGCCGCTGAAGATGAAAATGGCGAGCGCGACGCCATTGATTGACACGCCGAGGAACGACTTCAGCCCGTTCATCTCGTGAATATTCGTCATCCCCGGCAGTGCCATCGTCGCCCGCATCATGATGCCCATGCCGCCG
>FTEF01001233.1_pt1 | contig 11114 bp, 1 predicted proteins | sample 1640081 | NCBI WGS metagenome assembly FTEF01 (sample SAMEA3914816, study PRJEB12502) | metagenome | biome: forest; material: soil | place: USA | collected 2011-09-16 | depth 0.3 m
CAAGAGATTCAGCCCGCCGGCCGACGCCGTACAGCAATTGACGGTGAAAATCGTTCCTGTCAGCGCGTTCTCGGGTCGGCCGCCGTCGGCCGGCGGGCTGAATCTCTTGTCCCGCCAGGTGCCGGTCCACGTCGGCGGATCGGCGGGGTCGATCTTCGCGTTTGCGTGTGTCTCTTTGTACGAGACGAGTGTGCGGTATGGCGTTCCGGTGCCGTCGATGCTCGATTCCCAGCGCGTCTTCCAGAACACTTCGTTGCCGCTGAAAAACGCGAGGTTGACGCCGCCGCCGCGCGCAGCTTCGACATTGGCGCGCTGCGGTCCCGACCAGTATTCGTCGTGTCCCACGGACAGAAACACACGATGCTGAAACAGCTCCGACGCGCCGAAGCGATCGGTGTCCACGCCCGTGAAGTAGCTGACGTTGTAGCCGTTGGCCTCGAGCCAGCGGATCATGGGGTATTCGGCGTTGAACAGCCAATCTTCCGGCCCGCTGCCGCGCGTAGTAAACGGCCGGTTGTAGCTCACCTTGTACGCCCGTCCCGGACTGGTGCCTGGCGCTCCGACGTAGAGGCTGTTTCCGCCGTACGTGTTGTACGCCTCCCACGTGGTGTCCGATGTCTGAAAGAGCACGTCGGCTCGCAGCGCATCGTCGCGCACGATGAAGACGACGTGGCTGGCGCCGCCGGTGTCAACCCGCGACAACCGCGCAATGTAGACACCCGACACGGCAGAGGCGGGCACCGTCCACGACGCGGACTCGGTCCAGTTGCCGCAGTCGATCAGGCCCGTTGAGCCGCTCGTGAGGCACGCGTTCTGGTGGGTCCCCGGAAACGGGCCGAGCGTCGTGGTCGTGACCTTGCGCGCCCCCATCCCACCGTAGTAGCCGAGCCGGTAGACGTCGATGAGAAACGCGGACGCCACCGTGTCAACTTTGAAGTGGACGGTCTCGCCTTTATTGACGCTGATGTCGGTGGCGAACCCCTGCAGGGTCGCATCGCCGGCACCGCTGATATCCCATTCGTTCGGGGGATTGCCCGGCAACTGGTTTTCGCAGACAACAGGGTTACTGCATCCCTGCTGGCCCTTGATTCCGGTCGTGGAAACGGCGAGTAAAACGAAGGCAAGGAGGGACACGCATCGACGCATCCTCGTAGGCTAGAGCAAGAGGCGCCTTTGAAAAGGGATTTTCTCGACCGGCCTGACACCTTTTGTCGGAGGCAGACGACAAATGGCGCGACTTCAGCGAACTAAAGTCGCGCCATTCGCGCATGCGGCATCGTCCCGAGCTTACGGCGCGAACGTTGCGCGGTAGGTTCCCGCTCCCGTGCTCACAAAGGCGTACTGGATGCCCTTGATGGTCTGCACTGAGTAGACGACCGGCAGGCCGTTCAGCGTCAGCGACACGAGATGCTGTGCGCCGGCGACGGCCGGCACCATGACCTGCATGCCGTTGGTATTGGGACCGGCGATGACCGTGAAAGTGAGGGCGCTCCCTGACCAGGCGATGCTGCCGAACGCCGAGCTGTTGCGGCCATCGAGCCAGTTCAGCATCTGCTTGGCCGACACGACGGGGACGCCGCGTGTCTGGGCGGCGCTGATAATGGCATCTGCCTGCGCCGAGACGGCATTGACGAGGTCGTCCTCGTGCATGTTCACGGTGAAGACGCCGTAGTACCCGGACGCTCCGACGGCGTTGTCGAGGAGCGACACCGCGAAGCCCGGGTAGACCTGGCCGGACTCGTCGGTCATCTGAGTCGCGGCCTGATAGACGTTGATCATCTGGCCCGTCGAGGAGGCGAAGCGCATCGGAAACCCCGACGCATTCATGAAGCCCGGCCGATTGGCCGGTCCGGGCGCTCCGAGCGGATCGCCGACGACGCTCGGATTCACCGCCCAGTTGCCGGGCCAGTAGTAGTACGACGTGTCGAGACGGATGTTATTCGCCAGTTCGGTCGAGGCCTGCGTTGACCAGTCGCTCCATGTCAGGCAGTGCATGCGATTGGTCACGGAGCCGCCCGCGCTCGGCCACTTGGCGTTGAACAACGCCAACTGCGTCGTGTAGACGCTCGCGAGGGTCGCGGGCGTGAAGTTCAGGCCGCAGCCGAACTGCGTCAACGGATCCATCGTGACGTGCAGGGCAAGCTCGAATCCCTCAGCGACCAAGCTCGCCACCTTCGAATCCGTGATGGGCGTGCCTGGATAAACGTTGGAGGTGCTTCGGACACATTCCCAGTTCTCGACGACGCATCCCGCGGGGCTGAGCGCCATGTAGTGATCGAAACGCCCGGGCGTGCCGCCGCTGTTGTGATCGTCGCCGGTCATGACCACCGCCGCCTTCTTTCCGAACGGCAGGTACCAGAGCCTCGGCAGCGGCCTGCGCGAGTTGTTCATCAGCTCGATGAGGTTGGCGAGCAGCCGCTGCTGTTCGTCGGCCTGCGGAATCGCAACCTTATTCAGATCCACCCAGTCAGGCTGGAGGTCGCCGGACTTCTCCCCGAAGAACAGATCGTCGGTACGGATTGGCGTGAGGCCGTCGCGCTCCATTCCGGCCCACGCCGGATTGCCCTGGCGGCTGTAGACCACCGAACGCGCCAGGTCATAGGTAAAGGCCGCTGCGTGTCCGCCGTTCGCACCGACGCTGGTGATCGTCACCGCCGGGTACGCCGTTGCCGTGTTCGCGTCCGAGTAGAGCGTCGCGACCGTGGCGGCCTCGGCCAGCAGGTACGCGTCGGCCGGGCTGTGGAACTGGATGCTCTGATTCACGAGCCCCGTCCCTGGCGCCTTCGTCGTGTCGATCAGCAGGTACTGACTCGACGTCGTGGCGCCTGCCGACGTGATGCCGAGCAGTGGCGCCAGCTTCGAATCCGGACGTATCGCAATCAGGTTGCCGCCGCCCTGCACCCAGGTCGTCAGCGTCGTGACCTGCGCCGCGGTCAGCGTCTGCGCGCTGAGAATTGCGACGTCATAGCTCGCGAGCGCCGACGCCGTGACTTGCGAGATGTCGAGCGTGCCGAACTCATTGAGCCCCTCGGCGCGAAGAATCTCGAAGTAGTACTGGCTGAACGGATCGCTCGAGCTGGTCACGACGAGAATCGGGCCGCCCGTTCCCTGGGTCGGCGATGCCTGCGCCGCCGCCGTGTCGAAGCTCCAGCTACCGCCCGACAGCGCGTTGCCGCTCAGGTCTTTGATGCCACTCGTCAGCGTCGCCGTGTACGACGCCGCCGTGCTGAGCGCCGACGTCGGCGTCAGCGTCGCGGTCAGCGTGGTCGGGTTGTAACTGACCGTCGCCGGCACCACCGTGTTGGTGGACGTTCGCAAGGTGACGGTGGACGTCGTCACCGTAGCCGGATTCATCGCCTCGTTGAAGGTCGCCGTGATGACGCTCGTCACCCCGACGCCAACCGTTCCGCTCGCCGGACTCACGGCCGTGACCATGGGCGCCAGCGCGTCGGCGGCGCTCGTCGTGAAGACCGCGTCCACCCAGTAGTTCGCGGAGCCAAACGTCTGATTCGGATACGCGCTCGCCGTCGTGTAGCGATACAAGCCGTTGCCGCCACCCTGCTGATTCGACAGCGCGTGCAGCGGAGGATTGTCAACGGGGTTCGTCAGGCCGCCGAGCGTGGTGGCGTAGTAGCCAACCGGCGTAAAGTACGAAATCACGTACGTCGTCCCGGCTGTGACCGGTACCGCCGAAGGGAACGCGGCCTGCTGCCAGCCGGACGCGCTCTCGTTGGTGAACCCCACCGTAGCCAGCAGCGTCCCGCTCGTCGTCCAGAGGTTGCCGACATGCGCTCCCGAGTTTTCCGGGTACTTGAAGAAGCGCACGCCCGTGATGAAGCCGCTCACGTCGGATTTGAACTGCAGGCCGAGTTCGACCGAGCTCGGATCCACGTTCATCGGCCCGGCAACCGTCCAGGGCTCCCAGACACTGCACGGGCACCCGATGACGCCGGTCGTGAAGGTCCATGTGACGTCCCCCGTCATCGCCAGGCCGGTGAGGTCCTTGACGCCGGCGCCGCCGCCGGAGACAGTGGCCGTGTACACCGTGTTGTTCGCGAGGCGCACGCCCGGTAGCAGCGTCGCCATCATGCTGGCCGGTGCGTAGGTGACCGTGGCTGAGATGACGTTGTTGCTCGGATCGCGCAACGTGATGGTCGCCGCGCTCACGGTCGTGGGATCCATGCTCTCGCGAAACATCACGGTGAGCGCGGAATTCGTCGCGACGTTCGTTCCACCCGGCGACGGCGAGGTGCCGATCACCGTCGGCGGATTGTTGACCGTGACGGAGACTGTCGCAGACGTCGTCGAATTGCCGGCGGCGTCGCGTGCGACGGCCGACAGGACGTGCGTGCCGTCGACCGCCGCCGTCGCATCCCACACGAGGTTGTAGGGCGCCGACACGATCTCGGTGCCGATGTTGGCTCCGTCGAGCTTGAACTGTACGCCGGCCACGCCAATGTTGTCAGTCGCGGTAGCAGTGATCGTCACCGTGCTCGCGACCGTACTGCCGGCGGCCGGCGAGGCGATCGCGACGACAGGGGCCGTGTTGTCCACCGTGATCGTGAGAGCGACCGTTGTGAGGTTGCCCGACGTGTCGCGCGCGACGGCGGAGAGCGTATGCACGCCGCTGGTTGCCGTCGTGGTGTTCCAGATCGTGGTGTACGGCGACGCGGTGTCTTCCGCGCCGATGTTCAGTCCATCCAGCTTGAACTGAACGCCGACGACGGCGACGTTGTCGGAGGCCGTCGCGGACAAGGTGACGGCCGTTCCGGACACGATCGCATTGTTGGCAGGCGACGTCACCGCCAGCGTCGGCGCTGCGATATCGGTCGTCGGCAGCACCTCGAGGACGCTGAAGTTGTACCGACCGTTGCCGGGTGCGGTGTCGTTGATCGTGACGTTCGTTCCGAGCACCGGCGTCAGGTTCGTCGACCGCTGCACCCAGAAGGTATCGCCGACCGAACTCAGGAACTGATGCACCATCGTCTGATTCGCGCCCATTGTGCGCGCGAGCGCCTGATCCCAGTCGTTGCCCGAGCCGAAGACCCACGAGTTGTTGCGCGTCGTCATCACCGTCGCGCTGGACGCGCCGCTGACCGCCGACGCCGATGTGGTGGCGCCGATAGCGCCGCTGCCGTTCGTGCCGGACGGATCCGCGCCTTTGAACGTGACGACCGTCAGCGACCCCGCCGCCTGGTGCGCCAGCGTGGCCGTCACCGTGGCGTTGGTCAGGACGTTGGTCGAAAACGCTCGCCACACTTCCGACGTGCCGGGCTGCGTATTGGTGCGAAGCACGAGCTGCCAGGTCAACGATCCGCCGGTGACGGAGGTCGCCGAGTTGGACGTGCTGGTGTCGGCAGCGGTCACGAACGCCAGCAGCAGCTCGCTGCCCGCCGTCGTCGTGAACGCGCTGGTCGTCATGGACGACGCCGAAAAGGGAACGTCCTTGAACGCCACCGCGTCTATCGACAACATTCCGCCGCCGTTGCTGACGGTGACGGTGACGCCCGGCGACGTCGTCGTGTTTCCCGCGGCATCGCGCGCGACCGCCGTCAAGATGTGGCTGCCGTTCGTGGCCGTCGTCGAGTCCCAGGTCACGGCGTAGGACGGCGTCGTGTCTTCCGCGCCGAGACTTACGCCGTCCAGCTTGAACTGCACGCCGGCGACGCCGACGTTGTCGGAGGCCGTCGCGGTGACCGCGACCGTCGTGCCGGACACCGTCGCACCACCGGCCGGCGCCGTGATGGCCACGGTCGGCGGCGTCGTGTCGTTGCTGACGGTCACGATCACGCCCGTCGAGGTCGTCGTATTGCCCGCGGCATCCCGCGCGACGGCCGTCAGCGTGTGGCTCGCGTTGGTGGCCGTCGTCGAATTCCACGTCACGCTGTACGGCGACGTCGTGTCCTCGGCGCCAAGAGTCACGCCGTCCAGTGTGAACTGCACGCCGGCCACGCCGACGTTGTCGGAGGCCGTCGCGGTGACCGCGACCGTCGTGCCGGACACCGTCGCACCGCCCGCCGGCGCCGTCATCGCCACTGTGGGCGCCGTCGTGTCGGCGACCGCCGTTGTCAGCACGACGTCAACCCAGTAGTTGCTGCCGTTCCATGTCTGATTCGGGAATGCCGTATTCGCCGTGTAGGCGTAGAGGCCGTTGCCCGGCGCCACGGCGTCGGCGAGCGCGTGCAGCGGCGCGGTGTTGACCGCACTCGAGAAACCGGACTGCGTGTCGGCGTAAAAGCCTGTATTCGTGTGATACGAGATGACGTACGTCGTGTTCGCGTTGATCGCGACCGGCGGCGAGAACGCGGCCTGCTGCCAGCCCGACGCCGTTTCGTTGTTGAACGTCACCGTCGCGAGCTGCGTGCCGCCGGCCGTCCACAGGCTGCCGACGTGCGTGCCGCTATTTTGGGCGTACTTATAGAAGCGAACACCGCTCACGGTGCCGGATACATCCGACTGGAACTTCATGCCGAGCTCGAGCGCAGCCGCTTCGGCCACGAGAGGACCAGGAGCCGTCGACGTCGTCCACACGCTGCACGGACACGAGACGGCGGCCGCGGTCGTGAACGAGAACAAATAGTCGCTCGCCAGCGCGTTGCCCGCGATGTCCTTGACGCCGCCCGCGCCGCTCTTGATCGTCGCCGTATACGCCGAGGAGTTCGCCAGGGGCGCTGATGGAGTCAGCGTCGCCGTCTGTGTCGCCGCGTTATACGCGACCGTCGACGCCACGAGATTGCTGCCTGCGTCACGCAGCTGCACCGTCGTGCCGTTGATCGTCGTCGCGTCGATGGTCTCACTGAACATCGCGGACACACTGGCGGTCGTCGAGACGCCTGAGGCTCCTGAGACCGGCGTGCTGCTGGTGACCGTCGGCGGCGTCACGTCCGGTCCGAGGCTGGCCGCGAAGACCACGTCGACCGAGTAATTGGTGGCGTTGAAGGCCTGCGATGGAAACGCCGTGTTTGCGGAGTACACGTACACGCCGTTGCCGCCCGACGCCCCGTTCGACAAGGCATGCAGCGGCGCGTTGTCGATTTGGCTGGCGAAGCCGGATGCGGCCGCGGCGTAGAAGCCGGTGTTCGTGTGATACGAGATCACGTAAGTCGTATTCGTCGAAATGGCGACGGGGGTCGGGAACGACGCCTGCTGCCACCCAGACGCGGTCTCGCTCCCGAAGACCACGGTGCCGAGGTTCACGCCCGCCGCCGTCCAGAGGCTGCCGATGTGAGTCCCGGTGTTCTGCGAATATTTGTAGAAGCGCACTCCGGTCACAAAGCCAGCCGTATCCGACTGAAACTTCATGCCGAGTTCGACGGCGCTCGCATCGATCGCAACGGGGCCGGGGGTCGTGACGGGCGTCCACACGCTGCAGGGACAGGACTGCTGTCCGTGCAGGTTCCGACCTGATGCAGCTACCACCAGCACAGCGATGGTGAGTGCCAGATAGATACGCGATCGTATAAATCCGGTCGTTGAATCACGCCGGGGGCTCGAAAGTGCATCGGCTGAATCGAATCTGCTCGTCATACGCTCGCTCGTCGTTGAAACACTGGTCGGGTTGGACATCGAACTGGACAGTTGGCAAGTCGCGTTCCGCCCTTCGTGTCCCGAAGATCCATATGGAACGCGCGTACTGCCCCGCGATGCACACCGGCGTCATTCATGAGGGCGACTTTGAGTGAGTAAACCGCGTACTTTAGCCGCCAGCAGGCGCCATTACGGCGCGTAGCTGGCGGTGTAATGACCGGCGCTCACGGGCAGCAGTGCGTACTGCAGGCCCTTGATTGTCCGGGCCACGAAGCTCACCGGCGCTCCATCCAGGGACACGGTGGCGAGATGCAGCCCGGCGACTTGCGTGGGCAACATCAGCTGCAGCCCGGTGGCCCCGCTGCCGGGGATCACCGAGAATCCGAGAGTGGTGCCGTCCCAGGCCAGCGCGCTGAACGCCGAGTTATTCCGGCCGTCGAGCCACTTCAGCATCTGTGCGGCACTGATGACGGGGACGCCGCGCGCCTTGGCCGAGGCGACGATCGCGTCGGCGCCTGGAGACGACGACGAGTCGTTGTGCATGTTCGCCGTGAAGGCGCCGAAGTACCCGAGCGATCCGATGGCGTTGTCAAGCAGCGTGTCGATGGTGAACGGATATGTCTGGCCCGACTCGTCGGTCATCTGCGTCGTGGCCTGAAACACATCGATCATCGATCCCGTCGGCGACGCATAGCGCATCGGCATTCCGGTTCCCGTGAAGAGGCCGGGCGTGTCGTTGATCCATGTCGGCGGCCAGTAGTAGTAGCTGGTGTCCAACCGCATCCCTTTCGCCAGCTCCGTTGTCGGCTGCGACAGCCAGTCCGACCACATGAGACAGTGCATGCGATGCGTCATCGGCTTGGATGCGCTCGGCCACTTGGAAACAAACTGCGCGAACTGCGCGGTATATGCGCTGGCAAGCGTCGTCGCCGTGTAGTCGGCGCCGCACCCGAACGTCGTCGCCGGATCCATGGTCACGTGGAGCGCGATCTCGAACCCCTGCGACTGAAAGCTCGCAACCTGCGCGTCGCTCAGCGGCGTGGATGGATAGATGTACGCCGTCCCGCGGATGCATTCCCAGTTGTCGAACACACACCCTGACGGGCTGGCCGCCATGAACTGGCCGAAGCGGCCCACTTCTCCGCCGTTGCCATGATCGTCGCCCGTCATCACCACGACAGCCTTCTTGCCGTTCGGGAAGTACCAAAAGCGCGGCAACGGCGAACTGGCCGACGTCATCTGAAGAATGACGTTCGCCAGCAGCCGCTGCAGCTCGTCGGCTTGAGGGATCGCGACCTTCGTGAAGTCCACCCAGTCAGGCAGGACATTCCCGGCTTTCCCGCCGAAGAACAGATCGTCGGACCGGATGGGCGCGACGCCGTCACGTTCCTGTCCGACCCAGGCAGGGTTCCCCTGCCTAGTGAAGACGACGGACTTCGCAAGGTCGAACGTGAACGCCGCCGTCGTCCCCGCCCCGACGGTGTTCATCGTGACCGCCGGATACGTCGTCGACGACACCGAGTTGGTGTAGAGCCGCGCGACGATCGTGGCAGTGGGGGACGCGTACTTGTCGGCGGCGCCGTGAAACTGCATCGTCTGGCCCACGAGTCCGGCGCCGGGCGCAGACGTCGTGTCGATCAGGAAATATGCGTCGGAGAGCGTCGTTCCCTTCGCGCCGAGGCCCAGCAGCGTGCCGAGCTGGGTGTCCGGCCGCATCGCAATCAGGTTTCCACCACCCTGCACCCACGCGGTCAGCGTGGCGACCTGTCCCGACGTCAACGCCTGCTCGCCGACAATCGCGACCTTATATCCAGCCAGCAGCGTGCTGGACAGCTGCGACACGTCGGCGGTCGCGAACGCGTTGAGGCCTTCGGCGTGGAGGATCTCCGCGTAGTACTGGGTGAACGGATTGGCGCTGCTCGTCACCACCAGAACCGGCCCCCCGCTGCCCTGCGTCGGGTTGATTGGCGTCGATGCCGTAGCGAACGACCAGGAGCCGCCCGCGAGGGCGTTGCCGCTGAGGTCGGTGACGCTGCTCGTCATGGTCACCGTATACACGGAGGCCGCGGCGAGCGCCGACGTCGGCGTCAGCGTGGCCGTGGCGGACGCCGCGTCGTACGAGATGGACGCCGGCACCGGCGTGTTGCTGCTGTCGCGCAATAAGAATGTCGCCGCCGTGATGGTCGAGGCGAGCATCGGTTCGCTGAATGTCGCCGTCACCGTGGTCGACACGGCTGCGCCCGCGGTACCGGCCGCCGGTGACGTCACCGCAATCGTGGGGGGCGTCGTGTCGGCGCCGGCCGAGCCCGGCAACACTTCGACAACGGCGAAGTTGAATCGATCCGCGGTCGGCGCGACGTCGGCGATCGTGACACTCGTGCCGGCGACCGGCGTTGGGGCCGACATGCGCTGCACCCAGTAGGTGTCCCCCGCCGGCGGCATGTACTGATGTATCAGGAGCTGGTTCGAGGGAACCGTGCGCCCGACCGCGGCATCCCAGTCGTTACCGGCCGCGAACACCCACGACCCGTTTCTCGTGGTGTTGAAGGTCGCACCCGGCGCACCAGATGCGGCGCTGACCGATCCGGTGACGCCGATGGCGCCGGAACCGCTCCCCGATGAGTCCGCGCCCGTCAAGCTCACCACGGTAATCGACGAATCCACCGCCTGCGTCAGCGTGGCCGTCACCTTCACGTTCGTGAGCGGCGCGAACGCAAAGGCGCGCCAGATCTCCGTGTCACCACGCTGAGCGTTGGCGCGCGTGACCAGCTGCCACGTCAACCCTCCGCCCGAGACGCTGTTCACCGACAGCAGCGGAGACACATCATCGGATCCGATGAACGCGAGGAGCAGCTCATTCCCTGCGCTCGTCGAGAAGGTGCCGGTCGCGACCGTTGACTGCCCTGACGGTTGATCGCCGGACGCGATGGCGTCAATCTGCAACGGCACGACGGTGTTGGTGGCCGTGACGCTGACGTCCGCCGAGGTGGTCACATTGCCCGCCGCATCCCACGCCCGCGCCGACAGGGTGTGCGATCCATTGGCGACGGTCGTCGAGTTCCACGCCAGCGTGTAAGGAACTGCCCCCAACTGCGGCCCCAACGCGGCGCCGTCGAGCAGGAACTGCACCGCGACGACGCCGACGTTGTCCACCGCCGACGCGGAGACCGTCACCGACGAGCCGGACACCGCGGCGCCAGCCGAGGGCGCCGTCATCGACACGACCGGCGGCGTCAGGTCGTTGCTGACCGTCACCACCACACCGGCCGACGTCGCCGAATTCCCGGAACCATCGCGCGCGGTGGCCGCCAGCGTGTGCGTGCCGCTTGCTGTCGCGGTGGAGTTCCACACAATCGAGAACGGACTTGCCGTCACTTCGGCACCGAGCGACGCGCCATCCAGCAGGAATTGCACGCCCGCGACTGCGACGTTGTCCGCGGCGGTGGCCGATACCGTGACGGCGGTGCCGCTCACGGTCGAGCCGCCTGCGGGCGCCGACATTGCCACCGTCGGCGCCGTGATGTCGGGAACCGGCGCCGCGAGAATCTCCGACAACGTCAGGTCAAAGCCATCCGTTGTCGGCGCCG
>FTEF01001881.1_pt1 | contig 10576 bp, 11 predicted proteins | sample 1640081 | NCBI WGS metagenome assembly FTEF01 (sample SAMEA3914816, study PRJEB12502) | metagenome | biome: forest; material: soil | place: USA | collected 2011-09-16 | depth 0.3 m
GGCGATGCTGAAGACGAAGAAGTACGTAGGCACCGCGAAGATGCGTCCAGACTCGCGGATGCCGCGCAGGTTCCCGATCATCAGGAGGGCGAGCGCGGCCAGGCACATCTCGACGCGATAGCCGTCGAGCGCCGGAAACGCGGACGTGATCGCGAGGATGCCGGCCGAGATGCTGACCGACACCGTGAGCGTGTAGTCGACGAGAAGCGAGGCCGCGGCGATCAATCCTGCGTTGTCGCCGATGTTCTCCTTCGCGACGATGTAGGCGCCGCCGCCTGTCGGATATGCGTGAATCGTCTGCCGGTACGAGAACGCGACGACCGCGAGCAGCGCGGCGATGACGAGGCTGATGGGAATGGCGTGCGTGAACGCGCCGACGCCGGCGACGATCAGCGTCGTGAGGATGAAGTCGGTCGCGTAGGCGACCGACGACAACGCGTCCGAGGACAGAACGGCGAGTCCTGTCACGCGCGAGAGGCGCTCGTGATGCGCCATGCTCGACGGAATAGGCTTGCCGAGCAGCAGACGTTTTACCGAAAAATCGGTCTCTTCAGGCATGTTCCGTGACCGCCGACGGGGTTAGCTGACGGGCTCGGACTCGGACTGTCCGTGGTGAGCGGCCGTTCTTTCGGAACGGCCGTCGTACCATTCGCCCCAAACTGCTCTCGGGTCCCCCGTATCCCGCGCGTTCCGCGGGAATTTAGGCCGAAACGGATGGTATCATACCGGGCTTCATCCGCACCCATGCGCACGGTCAGGCGCTTCACCATCAGCGGACGCGTGCAAGGCGTCGGCTTCCGCTACTTCGTGCAGTCGGTGGCGGCGCGCGAGTCGATCGCGGGCTGGGTCAGGAATCTCGACGACGGCCGCGTCGAGACGGCGGCATCCGGCGATGCCGAGGCGATGGATCGGTTCGAGCGCGCGATTCGGCAGGGACCGCCGGGCGCGCGCGTGGACGGCGTGGCCGTGGACGAAACGTTTCCGATCGGCAGTCCGACGGGCTTTCACATCCGATAGTTATGGACCAACTCAAAAAGAAGATTCGCCACGTTCCCGATTTCCCGAAACCCGGCATCCTCTTCTACGACATCACGACGCTGCTTCGCGATGCGGCCGGCTTCCGGACCGCCGTCGACAGCCTCACCGTGCCGTACAAGAACAGCAGCGTCGACCTCGTCGTCGGCATGGAGAGCCGCGGCTTTATCTTCGGCTCCGTCGTGGCCGACCGACTCGGCTGCGGCTTCGTGCCCGTGCGGAAGGTCGGGAAGCTGCCGTACAAGACGCGTCGCGCAACGTACGCGCTCGAGTACGGCACCGACTCGCTCGAGATTCACGACGACGCGGTCGTGGAGGGCCAGCGCGTCCTCATCGTCGACGACTTGCTGGCGACCGGCGGGACGGCGAAGGCGACGCTCGACCTCGTGAAGGGTTCGGGCGGAGTCATCGTCGGGCTGGCGTTCCTTATCGAGTTGATCGGGCTGGACGGCCGGAGCCGGCTGACCGGCGAAAACATCCACGCGGTGTTGAAGTACTAGAGGCCAGGGGCTAGGGATTAGGGATTAGGGGCTCGACGTGTGGAAACAATGGCGCGAACAGCAGCAGCGCAATCGCGAATTGTCGCTGGCCGGCCTCTTTGCCCCCGCGATGGAAAGAGCGCATCAGGATCCGCGCGTGCTGCTCACGTGGCAGCCGCTCGCGAAAACGCTGCGCGCGCGATTTCCTGACGAATTCGCCGCGCTCGATGCTGCATCCGGCTCGACGTTCCCCTTCAGTAAGGACATGCTGGCGGCCGCGCACGCGCGCTGGACGACGGAGTGGCTGTCGTGGGAGAAAGCGCACGACGGCACGTACAAGATGAAGGCGCTGGTCGCGCAGCAGGAGCTGAAAGGCGACGTGCCGCCCGAGTTGGCGCGCGCACGGCTCGACGCCGTCGAGCGCGAGAAACTCGAGCTGTATCAACGCCGATATGAGGAGTACGTCCGCGTCGGGAAGGCCCTGCAGGCGCTCATCGCCTGAAAGGCATCGACGCGGTAAACTAAGGGCCTTCGGGAGACCCGGGCGCCCGTAGCTCAGATGGATAGAGCACTGGTTTCCTAAACCGGGGGTCGTCGGTTCGAATCCGGCCGGGCGCACTTCGAGACACGCATGAAAAGAACAGAGCGGCACCACCTCAAGAAGAACGAGTTCGAAACGCTCACGCTGCAGGCCGTCGACCTGCTGGGCGCCAAGCGGCGCGAGGCCACCATCGCGGTGCTCGTTCTGGCCGTCATCGGGCTGGGCGCGGCGTCGTACTGGGCCTGGCATCAGCACACGGAAGACAAAGCGCACGGGCTGCTCGCCGCAGCCATGATCACCCAGGAAAGCCGCGTGGGTCCGCCGGCCGAAGCGACAGGCGGCGCGCCGGGCGGCGTCTCGTTCCCGACGGAACGCGATCGCGCGCAGGCGGCCACCGCGAAGTACAAGACCGCCGCGGATGCGTATCCGTCCACCGATGCGGGCTTGTTTGCCAGGTACCAGGAGGCGTCGCTTCAGGTCACGCTCGGCAACACCGCCGACGCGATCAAGGCGTATCAGTTGGTCGTCGACAAAGCCGGCGACACGTTGTACGGACAAATGGCGAAGCTTGGACTCGCCGAAGCCTACGCCCGCAGCGCTCAGTACGAGCAGGCGATCGCCGCCTATAAAGAGCTGGCGCAGCGGAAAGACGGACAGCTGCCGATCGACGGCATTCTGATTCAACTCGGACGGACGGAGCGCGACGCCGGCAAGGCCGCGGATGCGAAGCAGACGTTCGGCCGTATCGTCGAGGAGTTTCCGGAATCGCCGTTCAACGCGGACGCCAAGCGCGAAATCGATGCGCTCAAGAAGACCGCGGGCGCAAAGGCGTAGCGGACCCCGCCCGCCATCTGATAGCGGTCGCGATAAAGGACAACGAGTAGCGAATCCGGAATTCATGGGCGAGGACGCAATCGGCGCGTTCTTTCGCCAGAGCCCTGCAGTACGAGACGGCAGCTTCGAGCAACGCTCGGTACTCGAAGAGCGGCGCGCCGAGAAACAGTCGGGTCTTCGCGGCGTCCTCGACGACGAGTCCGTCGGCCGCCTGGCGCGCGCGCAGCGGCATCAGCGCGAGGAAGTGGCCGTGCCGCTGATGCCAGCGGCGATGATAGCGGCGCGTGAGCCGCTCAGGCAGCACCAGCGTTGAGGTGACGACGTCCGGCGCATAGAGCCCCGCCAGTCCGCCCGCCCACAGCCGCAGCATCAGCTCATGATCCTGGCATCGGCGGAATGCCGGGTGGAACCAGCCAACGCGATCGAGGGACTCGCGCCGCACGAAGAGATTCGCTGTGACGAGGCAGACGGCGCCGGCCTCGGGCACGCGAAACGCGACGGTTCCGTAGTCGACGGCCGCCAGCGGCGACCAGTGGGCGCGCGTCAGCCAGCGCGGAGGCGCGGCCGTCCAACGCGGCAGTACAGGCCCGCCGACGTAGTGGATGTCCGGGTGCTCCATCAGACGGCGGACGCCCGCGGCCAGCCAGCCGCGGCTCGCACGCACGTCATCGTCGGTGAACGCGATGATCGCGCCACGGCTCGCCGCGATGCCGGCGTTTCGGCCGTTTGAGACGCCTTCGCGAGGTTCGTGCACGTAACGCAGGACACCCCCCGACCGGCGCTCGAACGCGCGAATCAGGGCCGCCGTGCCGTCGGACGAGTTGTTGTCGACGACGAGGATTTCGTACGGGAGTCCGCCGGCCTCCTGATCGAGCAACGCCTCGAGCGCGTCGCCGAGCACGCCGCACCGATTGCGCGTCGAGAGAACGACCGAAACGGCAGGGAGCGCGTTCATGCCGCGACGGCATCTTCCAGTTGCGAAAGATAGAGCGCATTCGTCGCCAGCCACCGGCTGGTTGCCGCATACGCTGTGCTGGCGAGCGTGTAGGCGAGCCGCGGCATGACGTAGGTCGAGCGCATGAGCCGGAACGGCCGGACGCGCGCGAGCAAATGCCTGGCGACCGGCACCGTCAGGGCACGGTTGTGCAGCGACGCATCCGTATGCGGCGCATCGTCGGCCTCGAACGGAATGTGCGCCGCGTGGGGATACGCGCGAGCGATGGCGTCCGAGTGAAATGAAATGTCGCTGCGCGACACGCGGCTCGACATGATTTCCGGCGGAAGCGACAGCAGAAAGTCGACGAGATCGCGATCGACGAGCGGCGTATGGACGTCGCCGCACTGGCGCATGCAATCGAACGGTACGAGCGCGAGCTCGCGGCGGAGACGGTTCCAGAAGTGAAACGACTTTCCGGGATCCGGCGCATCGGCGTGGCGGGCGATTTCGTCCGCCAGGCGGTCTAGCGCGACGTCGCGGCCCGCGGCGATGTGTCCCGGCACCAGATCGTCCAGAAACGCGTCGTCGACACCGGAGTAGCGGTCCAGCATCCGCGCCGCGACATCGCGGTGCCGCCGTTGCCGCCAGAGCCCGCGATCATCCCGGGCAGCAAGCCAGCCGACCGTCCAGAGCGAACCGCCGATCCCTTCGTAGACCGCAGTGGCGTTCGCGCGAACATAGTCGAGCATCGGATAGAACCAGGCGTGCTCGTCGGCACAGTAGTGCGTCTCGACATTCTTTCGCGCCTCGGCGGTTGCGGGTGACGAGGTCGGCCCGACGAGTACGTGCCGGACGCGGACGGCGTCGGCGACGAGCGGCGCGATACGTTCGTCTTCGGCCGCGCTGGGCGGAAAGCGCGGGACGGTGACGGTGAACTCAGGCCGATGTCCGCGCGCGAGCAGGGCGAGCAGGATATGGCGCGAGTCGCGGCCGCCGCTGAGGGGGAGGACGAAGGGGCCGGACGGCGCCCTCCGATCGACCGCGGCGGCCGTGAGCTCGATCGCTCTGTCGATGGCGGCTGTACGCGTCATGCCGGACGTCTCGACCAGGTATGGCCCGCCCGAGATCGTGCAGGCGCCGTCGTTCCAGACGAGCGTTGCGCCGGGCGGGAGCGCGCGAATCTCGCGGAAGGCCGTGTCGTCGGCAATGAAGAACCCGATCCGCAGGAACACCGCCAGCGCGGCGCCGTCGACGTGCACGGTGCCGCCTTCGTGCAGCAACTTCTGGATTGACGTCGAGATGGCGAGCGTGCCGCCGCGCCGGTAGATGAACAGGGGAATCATCCCGAAGGCGTCGTTTCGGACCACGAGGGTTCGCCCGTCCCACCGCCACGACACGAAGGAATCGCCGAGCGGACTGGCCGTCGCCGTATGGGCCGCGAGGCCGCGCACGCGCGGAGGCGTGCCGGGCGTCACCCAGAAGAACGGCGCTTCGACGGCGGCGTTGCGGGCGGCGGCGGCGGCTTCGCCGATGTCAGCGCGCAATCGTGATGTCACCGGTCAGATACCGCTGCTCATCGGCCTTGAGATCGTCGACGTGGACGAGATCGAACACGTCGGTCAGGGGTACGATGCGGTCGTCCACGGACGCGGCCGAGCCGGCAACTCGAAGGTGACGCAGCGTGTCGCGTACGGCCCGGATCGACGCCCGGATCCCCTGATTCGCGAAAATGATCATCTGAAATCCAGCGGTCCAGAGCTGATCGACGTCGACGGTCGAGTACGTCGTCGGGACGGCGACGAGGGGCACGTCCCGGCTCCACCCCGCGGCGAACTCGAGCACCTCGTCGCCCGTCGCCTGCGCCGAGTGGACGAGGATGGCGTCGGCGCCGGCATCGACGTATGCGTGCGCGCGATCGAGGGCTTCCTCGTGGCCGAGCTTCGCGATCAGCGCTTCGGTGCGCGCGATCACGAACGTCTCGCAATGCCGCCGTGATTCGCTGACGGCTCGGATCTTGAGCGCCTGCTCGCCGATCGGCGTGAGCTCGCGGTCGGATCGCGCATAGAGACTGCATCGCTTCGGGAACACGCTGTCTTCGATGCACACCGCCGCGATGCCCGCGTCCTCGTACCTGCGCATCATGTGAATGGCGTTGATCGCGTTTCCGAAGCCGCCGTCGCAGTCCGCGACAATCGGCGCTGCGACGGCCGCGTTCATCCAGCGCGCCGCGTCGAGCATGTCGGACATCGTCAGCACGCTGGCGTCAGGCACGCCCCGGCTGGCGCTGATCTCGAATCCGCTGGCCCAGACTGCGTCGAATCCGGCGTCCTCGACCAGGCGCGCCGAGAGACCGTCGTGCGCGCCGGCGAGGAGCGTGGGACGCGCTCTCGATAACATCTCCCTGAGGAGGGCCGCCTTGTCATTCACGATATCGGGCCTTTCATGGCACGTTGCTCCTGATGCGGTCAGGCGCGAGCGGTCAGCGCCGGTGCGTGCTCGCCGGCCAATTCCCCGGCGTCAATCGATTCGAGCGCCGCGAGCAGCCGTCCGTTGTCGTCGCGATTGCGGATGCCCATCCGCACGTACCACGATCGCGTCTGCAATTCGGCCTGCTGGATGCCTTCTTTGACGACAAAGGCGTACCGCTCGAAGAGGAGCTCGGCCAGCCGGCGGCCGTTGCCCCGGACGCGGCAGAAGACGGCGTTGGCGTGGCTCGGAAACGGATCCAGATACGGCACGCGGGCGAGCGCGTCGGAAAACCATTCCCGGTCGGCCTTGATGCGCTCGATCGATTCGCGATGGAGCGCCCGGTAGCGCGGAAATGACTCGAGTACGTACTCGGCGAGTGAATTTACGTTCCAGATTGGCAGGGCGTCGCGAAGCCGGCGCAGCACGTCGGCATTCGTCGTGAGGACGTACCCGAGTCGGAGGCCGGCGATGCCGAGCGACTTCGTGGCGCTCGTGACGATCACGAGGTTGTCGTACTGCTCGACGAGCGGTTCAGCCGAATATCCCGGATCGGTGAACGCCATGAACGCCTCGTCGATGACGAGCCGGACACCCGATTCGAGAATCCGACGAATGTCATCGACGCTGGCGAGGTTGCCTACCGGGTTGTTCGGGTTGACCAGCACGACGTCGCGGCTGCGCGATCGTTTGACTTCCTGGAGCAGCCGATCGACATCGAGTGTGAAGCCGCTGGTTTCCTCGAGCGGGTACCGGTGAATGTCGCCGGAGGGTCGGACCGTGAATTCGTTGAAGGTCGGGAGTGGCACGGTGGTACGTCCGAGTACGCGATCGTTCAACAGCTTGATCAGCTCCGATGATCCGTTCCCGACGACGAGATGCCGTTCGTCGAAGTAGGCGGCGTCTTTCCATCGGGAGAGCAGCTGGGCGAGCACGCGCTGGCCCGACGGATAGCTGTTCGCGAGACTGAGGACCGCCGTCTGGAGCTCGGCGTACAGCTCCGGCGGGGGAAAGTACTGGTTGAAGAGATAGTGGAAGTCGACATGCGAGTCGCGCCAGTACCCGCCGTGCCGGCCGCGGACGCTATCGAGATCCATGGACCGTTCCACTGAACATCGTCTCGGCCGCGACAAGATCCGACTCGTCGTCGATCTCGCACCAGCGGCCGGAAGCGGTGACGCCCTGGATGCGCGCGCCGGCGGACACGACGTCTTTCATCACCGTTTCGATGGGCTCGCCGCCAGATTCAACGGCGAGCGCCGGAAGAAGCCACGCGTCGACAAAGCCCGCCGACCACCTGTGCACGTTGACGGTCTTAAAGGTGCCGTCCAGCGGAGTGCCGGCCACACGGTGTTTTTCGTGCAGCCACGCGTCGACGCTGCCGTCAGCCGCAAGCCGCACCACCGATCCGGTCAAACCCGGATGCCAGGGTTCGACAAGGGTGGCGTCTTCGTACGGCGCGCAGAGAAACCGATCGAGGACGGGCTGCTCGAAATAGACGTCGCCTTCGAGCACGAGGACGTCCTCAGAGCAGCCTTCGAGGCCGATGGCCAATGAGCGGCTCGTATTTGTGGAGGCGAAATCCGCGTTGGCGCGGTAGACGATTCGCATCGGCCCGATGGCGCCGCCAATTTCGGCCCGCACGGCGTCGGCCAGATAGCCGACGACGACCACCGTCTGATCCACGCCCGCGCGGGCGAGGCAGTCGAGCATATTCGCCAAAAGAGGAATTCCGTTGACCCTGATGAGACATTTCGGGCGCCGCCGCGTCCGCTCGCCCAGGCGCTGGCCCCGGCCCGCAGCGAGGACGACGGCGTATCGTGGAGTGTGGGGCACGGCTGCGGTCTTCGGAGCAACGCGTGTGCCATGTAGCGGTACGCTCCTTGCTCCGGGACCTCATTGGACGCGAGGTGATGAATTCCGCTGCAGTACGGATGAGACCGCGGTCATGGGGCGCGGATCTCGATCGGCGCGACATCGAGTACGAACTCGAAGAGGCGGCCGCACGCGAGCTGCGTGAATTCATTCAGGCCCTGCCGCCGGAGATGCCCGTGACCGGCCTCAGCCGTGATGCCATCGCGTCGGCGCCGCTCGGCCGGCTTCGTCGCGGCATCGAGTGCTGTCGTCGCCGCGTCGAGCAGGATCACCGGATGGTCGTCGTGCGTCCCGTCGCGGGACTCGATTTTCGCGGGCGGCGGCTCTTCGCGTGGATCGTCGCGGCGCTGCTGGGTGACACCATCCCGCAGAATGCGGAGGGCGATCGCCTGATGCCCGTCTACGCGCGGCCTGGCGCTAAACGCATCGGCGAGGGCGCCCGATATCATCAGACCCGCGAGGGCGGAGCGTCGCATACGGACAACGTCAGTCTGCCGGCGCTCTTCGATTACCTCGTGTTTTCGTGCATCCGTCCGGCGGCAATCGGCGGGGAATCAATTCTCATCAGCGGGTTCGCCCTCCATGAACGACTCGAGACGATTCCCGCGGCGCTCGACATCCTGCGGCAGCCGTTCTGGTGGGAATATCGCGGCATTTCGGCGAATCTCTTTGAGGCGCCAATCATTACGTATACCAGCGCGGGTGAACCGCGGTTCCGCTATCTGCGCCGCTATCTCGAATCGGCGCACGCGCGCGCATGCGCTCCGCTGACTCCGGAGCAGATATGGGCGCTCGACGCGATGGATGCCGTCCTGGACGAGGAAGCCCTCCGGTTCAGGCTGTCGATGGCGGAAGGAGACATCCTCATCGCGTACGACAGCCAGGTGCTGCACGCACGAACGACATTCTGCGACGAACGGCCGGGTGCCCCAGCCGATGCCGCGGAGGCTGCGGCCGGTCCGTGGCGATATTTCGATCGCGTCTGGGTGACTCGACACGCCGGCGAGGGGCAAGGGAGTGTTCAATGAAGGCGCCGATTGGTAAAGTCACGACGTATCTCGACTTCGGCATGACACAGGGCGGCCGGCGTACGTCATACGACTATCGCGAGGGCCAGAACGCCTACGACTTGTTCATGGGCGCGCGGTACCTGAATGACCTGATCGCCTATCGCGCGGGCGATCTCAACAGCGTGTTCCATCCCGAAGACCTGCGCGATCAGTTCCGGAAGTACACGGCGCTCTCGGCGTGTGCCCGCCCCGCGCATCGGCTGACGTACTACGAGATCGGATCGTCGGTGATGGGCGTTATCGACGCGATCAACTGTCTAAACCGCAAGTACGGCGAGCTCGACACGCGGCACATCACCTGGTGCGGCGTCGACAATTCGAATTTCATGAACGCAATGGCGGAGTCTACGCACCAGGACTACGACGTACGGCTGACAACGACCGCCGGTCCGATCGCATGCGACCTGTTCTTCGCCAAGGGTGTGTCGTTACTGTACGCCGTGGCCGACGAAGACCTGTTCTGCGAGGTGCTTGCCAGCAGCCGCATCGCAATCTTCGACTACACTTTCTCGCTCGGCAGCCGTATCTCGGATGTTGTCGGCACCGGCCTGCCGGTCACGTTTCTCAACCTCGAGGAGTGCCGCAGCCGGCTGACTGCGGTCGAGGGAAAGACGCTGATTCTCGAGCCGTACACGATTAAGACCTACCACCAGGGCGGCGCCAAGGTGACGTACGACTGCATCTTCGGTGATCGGGACGTCGTCGAGGCCTACGTCAGGACCCTGGATGAGCGCAGCCGCACGTTCGAACGCGACTGGGATCGGCCGCTGATGCGCACGGCCCGGGAAGCGCCCGCGCTCAGCGTATGACGCTGTGCACGATCGGTGAGCGCGACCTCGCCGATCTGATTCGCTCACAAATCGATCGCGCACGAGCCCACGGTGTCGATCACGTGCGCGACGCCGTCGGCTTCCAGTCCCACCTCTTTCGCGTGGCTCGCCGCGCGGCTCGCGTCGCTTCGGCCATCCACGCGATGACTCCGCCGCACGAGGCGCCAGACCCGGCCGTCGCATTCGTAGCGGCCGCGTGGCACGACGGGGGCAAAGTCTGGCACGGCGATGACTATCACGAGATCACAGGCGCGGTCGCCGTGCTCGAGCACGGTGTCGAATGGGGCCTCGTACGCGGGCGACGCGCCGCAGTGATCGACGTACTTCGGCGTGCGGCGCTGGCAATCCTTCCGCACTTTGCGCTCTTCGAGCAGTGGCAGCCCGACTACGTGCCGACGTTCGGTCCGCGCGAACGGTTCATCCCGATATTTGCCAGGCTCCTGGCCCTGCTCGGCGACGATACACTGCTTTGTGTCGAAAGGCTGTTCGTTCCCGCGAGCCTCGATGCA
>FTEF01002138.1_pt1 | contig 10425 bp, 7 predicted proteins | sample 1640081 | NCBI WGS metagenome assembly FTEF01 (sample SAMEA3914816, study PRJEB12502) | metagenome | biome: forest; material: soil | place: USA | collected 2011-09-16 | depth 0.3 m
CGCTAGACGTCCTCGCCGAGGTAGGCGCCGAGATAACCGCGCGTCATCGCGTCGAGGCTGAAATGGCTCTTGACGCGGAACCTGGCCGCCTCGCCCATCCGGCGGCGCGTCTCGGGCAGTCGCGCCAGCCGGCCGATGGCCGCGGCAAGGCTCGCCGGATTGCATGCCGGAACCAGCAGCCCCGTTTCGTTCTCGACGACGACTTCCGGCGTGCCGCCGACACTCGTCGCGACGACTGGCAGCGCGGCAGCCATGGCCTCGAGAATCGTGAGCGACACGCCTTCATGCGTGGAGCTGTTGGCGAAGATGTCGAAGGCCGGCAGCAACGCCCGGACGTCCGATCGATATCCCGTGAACAGCACCGCCCCTGGGGCCGTGGCCTCGGCATACCGCTCGAGCGCCGAGCGTTCGGCGCCGTCGCCGATGATCACGAGGCGGATCGCGTCCAGCCGGAGGCGGAGGCGCGCCACGGCGTCGACGAGCGTGACGAAGTCCTTGACCGGGTCGAGCCGTCCCGCGGCGCCGATCAGCAGGGCGTCATCGCCCACGCCAAGCGCGCGTCGCGCGCACTTCCGAGCGATTGCGGTCGGCGGCGCCCCTGGCTCGATGCCGTTGTGCAGCACGCGGACGCGAGCGGACGGAAAGCCTTCGCGGATCATCTCGCGGCGCAGCTCCCCGGACACGGCGTAAATTGCGGCAGGCAAACGGCCCAGAATCGGGTTCACCAGCCGGCGTTTGATCGAACGCGTCTGCCCGGCCAGCTGACCGTGCTCGGTGAACACGACCCTCCGGCGCCGTCCGAGCAGCGCCCCGATCTGGCCGTAGATGAACGGGGAATAGTGATGACAGTGAATGACGTCCACCGCGTACTGCCGTGCGACGCCCGCGATAGCCGAGCCGAGTCCGGGCTGAAACCCCGCTTCGCGCTGGAGGGCCACTACCGGCACTCCGGCCTCGGTCAACTCGCCCGCCCACGCGCCCGCGGTGTCCAGACAGACGACCAGCGGCTCGACGGCCGGCCTCAAAGCCTTGGCGATCCCGATCACCAGCCGTTCGGTGCCGCCAGGATCGAGGCTCAGCACGACGTGCATTACGCGAAGTCGGCTCCACGCTTCAAGCGATGACGGCGGCGACACCCCGGGCGCTGAGGGTCGAGCGTATGGGACTGTCGCCGGCACGGAGTGGACGTAGCCATTCCGGTGCCATCGCGAACCCCCCGTTCTGAACGACATTGACGACGATTGGCTGTCAGTCGACGGACTTTTGTCGGCCTGCGACACGACTCTCTTCAGCGCCGCGGACCCGTTTCTCGCGCGATGTCCTCGCAGAACGGCGAGAAGGGACCCTCCGGGGACGGCCGAGTACGGAACAGCGGTTGCTCTCATGCAGGAGACGTGCTCCGCACCGCATTCGTCCTGATCCTGGCCGCGATCGGCTTTGCGTCGATCTTCCAGGGCGCGTTCTATGCGCTCCTGATGTATCTCTGGGTCGCGTACTTCCGGCCCGAGGCCTGGGTCTGGGATGCGACGCTGCTGAAGACCCTCAATCTCTCGTACGTCGCGGGCCTCTTAGCGGTCCTGATGACACTCTTCACCAAAGAGCGAGTCCGGCCCGGCCTTCGCGTCGGTCTGCTCGCGTTGATGCTCGGACAGGCGTTCATCTCCACCATGTTCGCCGAGCACACGGCGTGGGCATGGTTCTACTGGCTCGACTTCCTCAAAGTGGTCACGATCACGGCGCTTATCGCGACGCTGATCACCGACGCCGCGAAGTTCCGGCTCGCGCTGCTGGTGCTCGCGGTGTCGCTCGCGTTCGAGCCCGCGAAACAAGGATGGGTCGGCCTGCTCACCAACCCTGGCAGCTCGAACATGAACACGCACGTGATGCTTGGCGACAACAACGGGGTCGCGGTGGGCATGATGATGCTGGTGCCGATTTTCGCGATGCTGGCGGCCACGTCATCGAACTGGCGGGAACGGCTCGTCCATCGAGTGCTGGGGCTCGGCGTGCTCTACCACGGCATCGTCACGTACTCGCGCGGAGCGTTCCTCGCGTGTCTCGCGCTCTGCATCGTCTACCTGGTGCGGTCGCCGAGGAAACTGCCCGTGCTTGCTGGCATCCTCGCGGCGTCGCTCCTCGTGGCGCCGGTCCTTCCCCAGGAGTTCTGGGATCGCATGGGCACAATCACGGTGGGCGCCGGGGAAAGCAGCCACAGCACCACCAGCGAGACGACCGAGGAGAGCGACGGTTCGGTACGCGGACGCATTCACTTTTGGAATGTGGCCATCGCGATGGCCAACGCGCGACCGTTCTTCGGTGTCGGCCACAATGCGTACAACACCGAGTACGACCGCTACGATGACAGCGACGGCGCGTTCGGCCGGCAACGGTCGGTTCACAGCATCTGGTTTGGCATCGTCTCGGAGCTGGGATATCCAGGACTGCTGCTCTTCGTGCTGCAGTTGATCCTGGCGTTTCACGCCTGCGCGCTGGCCCGGCGCGCGGCCAGGCGCAACGCCGAGCATCAGGTGCTCGCCCGCTACGCGGTCGCGCTCGAAGCGGCGTTTGTGGCGTACGCCGTCGGCGGAACGTTCCTCCCTTTCCAGTATCTCGAGATGTACTGGCACTTCATCGGGCTGAGCATCGCGCTGCATGCGCTCGCGCAGAAAGCGCTCGCGTCGGACGCGGCCCGGAGACCTGCGTCGGCACTCGACGTCCCCGCCATCTCGATGGGACTCGCGTCATGAGGGCGATCCCGACCCTCTCGTTCATCGTGCCGGTGCGCGACGATGCCGCCAGACTGCGCCGGTGCCTGCAGTCCATCGAACGAAACCGCGGCTGCGTCCCCATCGAAATCGTGGTCGCCGACAACGGCTCGACCGACGGGTCGCGCGAGGTCGCCAGACAGGCGGGCGCCCGCGTGCTGGAGCTGCCCGGACTGCGCGTCGCGGCGCTCAGAAACGCCGCCGCGGCGGCGGCGTCCGGCGACATTCTCGCGTTTGTGGACGCGGATCACGAGATCGACGCGACGTGGGTCGTCAGCGCGGTCGACGCGCTGCAGCAGCCGGAGGTCGGAGCCGCCGGCGCGTCGTACGATGCGCCCCCGGACGGCACGTGGGTGCAGCGCGCATACGACGCTCTGCGTCGCCACGCGCCTCGGGCGGCCGACGCCGATTGGCTCGCCAGCGGGAACCTCGCCGTCTGGCGCAGGGCGTTCGACGACCTGCGCGGGTTCGATACCACGCTGGAGACCTGCGAAGACGTCGACTTCTGCCGCCAGCTGCGGGCGCGAGGGTACCGGCTCGTCGAGGATCCCCGCCTCAGGAGCATCCATCATGGCGATCCGGCAACGCTCAAAGCCGTGTTTTTCAGCGAGCTGTGGCGGGGACGCGACAACATCAGGGCAAGCTTTCGCGGCCGCATGCGCCTTCGCGAGCTGCCAAGCGTCGCCATTCCGATTACCGATCTGCTGCTGCTGGCGGGGGCAGTCGTTGGCGTCGCCACGTTCTCGCTCGCCGGACTGGCGGCCGCGACGGCGGCCGTGATGCCGGTCGTCGCGCTCTCGCTGGCGCGGGCCGCGATGATGAACCGCCGGCGCGAATCCCGGACGCCGTCTGATTTTCTTCAGCTCGTTCCGATCGCCTTCGTGTACGACGTCTCGAGAGCGCTCGCCCTCGTCGCGCGAGGGGGACATCAGATCAGGCGGCGCGCGTGACGGCGGCAGGCGGCGCGCCGGTGCGCGTGCTCGAGCTCCGCAGCGTCCGCGGCACCGGCGGCGGCCCCGAGAAAACCATCCTGCTCAGCGCGCGGGACATGAACCCGCAGCGCGTCGCCACGACCGTCTGCTACATCCGCGATGAGCGGGATGACGTGTTTTCGATCGATCGTCGTGCCGCGGCCATGGGCGTGGATTACGTCGAAGTGCGCGAGCGGCAGTCCTTCGATTTCCGCGCATGGTCCACGGTCCGGCAACTCGTGCGCGATCGGCGGATCGACATCGTGCACTCGCACGAGTACAAGACCGATCTGCTCGCCTGGTGGCTGTCGCTCGTCGAACCCGTAACGCCAGTATCCACGGTCCACGGCTGGTCGGGCGAGTCATGGCGCGAGCGTTTCATCTACTACCCTGCCGATCGGATCATCCTGACGCGGTTTCCGAGCGTGATCGCGGTGTCCACCGAGATCCGCGACGGGCTCCTGCGGACCGGCGTGCGGCCCGGGCGGCTGCTGACCGTTCTCAATGCCATCGACCACCGCGCTTTTCGGCGCGACGCGGGACGGGGCGCGATCCGCCGCGCCGATGCCGGATTCTCGGCCGACGACGTCGTCGTCGGCACCATCGGCCGGCTCGAGCCTGGCAAGGGCCTCGAGATGCTCCTCGACGTCGTCGCCGGCCTGCGCGGAAGCGATCCACGCCTGCATCTGGTGATCGTCGGAGACGGCAGCCTGCGGCCCGCGCTCGAACGCCGCGCGCAGTCACTCTTCCCCGCGGGCGTCTGCCGATTTCTCGGACACCAGCCGGACGTGATTGCCGCGCACGAAACATTCGACCTGTTCGTCCATTCATCCGACCACGAAGGCACGCCGAACGCGGTGCTGGAGGCGATGGCCCTGCAAACGCCGGTGGTCGCCACCGACGCCGGGGGTACGGCGGAGCTGCTGCACGATGGCGTACATGGGCGCATCGTCCCATGTCGGGATCCCGCGGCTCTTGCCGCCGGGATTGTCGAGGCGCTCCGCGACACTGATATCACCGCGGCACGCACGAAGGCCGCGCGCCGCCGTGTCGAAGGGACGCTGTCGTTCGAAGCGCGCCTGGCGACGATGACGCATCTCTACGAGCAGCTCATGGTCGTGGCGCGGAGCGGCTGGCACGGCGCCCGTCGGCGGCAGGTGGCATGAGCGTCCGCGACGCCGCCAAGTCCGCCGCGTACTGGACCGCGACGGCAGCCATCCTCCCGGCCCTCGCGTCGTACCGCGTGCGCGCGCTGATCATCGGGCGCGATCGCGCACTCGAGGGCTCGTCGCAGGCGCTGGCGATCGTGCCTGGCATGATCGGCCAATATCTGCGCCGCGCGTTTCTCTCGCGCGTGCTCGCGTCGTGCGACCGGTCCGTGACGGTCGAATTCGGGACGATCTTCTCGCGCGCCGACACGCGTCTGGACGCGGCGGTCTACATCGGGCCGCGCTGCCACATTGGACTCGTCCACATCGAACAGGGCGTGCTGGTGGCGGCCGGCGTCCATATTCCGAGTGGCGCGATGACGCACGGCACCGACGATACGACCGTGCCGATCCGCGATCAGGCCGGCGTCACGCGCATGGTCCGGATCGGCGCAGGTTCGTGGATCGGCAGCGCCGCCGTCGTCATGGCCGACGTCGGCTGCGACACCATCGTCGGCGCCGGCTCGGTCGTGACGCGCCCGCTTCCGGAGTGCGTGATGGCCGCGGGAGTGCCGGCGAAAGTGATTCGGCAGAGAGCCGAGCGGCGATCGGCGTGAGGATTCTGTTCCTGACGCACCGGCTGCCATATGCGCCCAACCGCGGCGACCGGATTCGCGCGTACTACATCCTCCGCCATCTGTCGGCCGCGGCCGACGTTGACGTCGTGTCGCTCGTCCACGATGACGAGGAGGCGGCGCACGTGGAAGAGCTGCGCGAGTGGGCGGACTCGGTCACAACTGTCCGCGTCGGCCGTGCGCGCAGCCTGGTGCGCGCGGCGGCCGCGCTGCTCACGCCCCGTCCGTTGACGCACGCGCTGCTCGACGCAGGCGGGCTGCGGCCGTCTCTCGAACGCGCCGTCGCGCGCGCGCGGCCCGACGTCGTGCTCGCGTACTGCTCCGGCATGGCGCGGCTGGCGCTCGAGCCGCCGCTTCGCGGCATACCGTTCGTGCTCGACATGGTGGATGTCGACTCCGCGAAGTGGGCGGCGCTCGCCAGGGAAGGACGAGGACCGAAGGCGTGGGTCTACGCCCGCGAGGCGGCGCTCCTGCGCCGTTTCGAACACCGCGCCTCCGCAGCCGCCGCGGCCACGCTCGTCGTCAACGAACGCGAGCGCGATCTGCTGCAGGCGGGCGGCGTGACGGCGCCCATCACGGTCGTGCCGAACGGCGTCGAGCTCTGTGGGTTCATGCCGCAGACGCCGCCCGTCGCCGATGCTCGCGTCGTGTTCTGCGGCGTGATGAACTACGGTCCCAATGAGTCCGCTGCGTGGTGGCTGGCGCACAGCGTCTGGCCACTGGTACGGCACGCCAGGCCGGACGCGACGCTGGTCATACTGGGGGCCCACCCGACACGACGGCTTCGCGATCTGCCGCGCCGGCATCCGTCGATTGAGGTAACCGGGGCCGTGCCGTCCGTCCAGCCGTTTCTGTGGAATGCCGCGGTGTCTGTCGCGCCGCTGTTTGTGGCGCGCGGGCTGCAGAACAAAGTGCTCGAAGCCACCGCGGCGGGTCTGCCCAGCGTGGTGACGAGCGCGGTCGTCAAAGGACTGCCATCGAGCGTGCGGCCGGCGTGCGCCGTTGTCGACTCCGCTGAGGGCTTCGCGACGAACATCGTCCGGCTGCTCGCGTGTTCGCCCGAGGAGAGGCGTGCCATTGCCTCGTCGGCGAACATGGAGTCGCTGACGTGGCCAAAACGGCTGGCCGCGCTCGACTCGATTATGTGCGCCGCCGCGCGCAGCGCCCCGCCGTCGTAGTTACTTCAGAACGAAGGCATAAACGTGGATGACGGGATAGTCGCCGGAGTCGCCGTCGGCATACTGCTGGCTGATGAACAGGCGTCCGGTCCCCGGATCGTACGCCACGCCGCCGAGGCGGTGGATACGGGAGGGGACCGGTAGCGACAGCGGCCAGACCGCGTACGGCCGGACGTCCCACGGCTGTTTCGTTCCCGCATGCACCGCCGCAAGATCGTGGGCGTCGTACGCCCAGACGTAGTACGCATACGGATACGCGTGGTCGCCCTTGTTCTCGTCTTCTGGATCGCCGCACACGCTGCCTTCTCCGTAGCAGTACGGCCCGAGCCCGTGGCGCCCGAAGAAGAGCACGCTCGACGTGCCCACGGGGAACACAACGCCCTTGATCTGCGACGCGCCGTTGAACGAGATGTTTGGTCCCGGAGTGCCCCAATCGCCGAGCGTCTTATGCGAGCTTGGGTAGGCCAACAGCGTTGACGCCCTCAGCGTCGCGCTGCCCAGCTGCTCCGGATCGAGCGCCGACACGGACGGCCCGTAGCTCGTGCGGCTGATGATTGACAGACAACACTGCCCGTTCAGCACCGGGCCGCCGAGTGCGGACTGCCACTCCTGTGGGACGAGTCCCATGTACCCGCTGTAAAAATCCGCCCCGAGCGGCCCGACCGCGAACGGTCCCTGCAGTGCACCGCCCGGCGTCCTCCGCCAGTGTGATTTGACGGCCGTATCGCCGTAGTACACGTACGGCGTCACATAGAGCTGGCCGTTGTAGACCAGCTGGCCGCCGATCATCGACGTTTTGTCTCCCTGCCCCGCCGCCGCCTCGAGTAAGTGCCCCTCGAGAGCATCCACGAACGGCGTCCGTACGGTCGCGAGCGGCCACGCGTTCAACGCTCCCGTCCCGAGCGGCTGCGGAATGTTCAGCTCCGCGGTCTGCTGGTCGTACACGTGGCTCACCAGGAACAACGAGCCGTTCGCCGGATTGAACGCTGGCGCGCTGCCACCATAGTCGAATCCGCGATCGGTGCCCTCGACTCTCAACACGCCAGCAAACGGCACGCGGAACGAGCCCTGATAAACGAGGCTGTCCGGCCGCACGAGCGCGCCCGCCGGCAGCGCCGCCTTTCCCGTCGCGACGATGCTCGCAGAGAGCAGGACGCCGACGATCAGGCTGATTGCGGTTTTCAAGAGATTTTCAGCGAAGCGTGTAGACATGAATCACCGGATAGTCGCCAGAATCGCCGTCCACGTACTGCTGACTGATAAAGAGCCGGCCTGTTGCCGGATCGTAGGCGACGCCGCCCAGCCGGTGTACGCGCGACGCCGACGGAAGCGACAAGGACCATACGGCGTAAGGCTTCACGTCCCACGGATTCTTCTGGCCCTCGTGGACCGCCGCAAGCTCGTGCGCGTCGTACGCCCACACGTAGTACGCATACGGATAGGCATGATCGCCCTGGTTGCCGTCCTCGGGGTCGGTGCACGTCGTTTCGTTGCCGTAGCAATATGGTCCCAGACCATGGCGCCCGAAAAAGAGAACGCTCGATTTTCCTGCAGGAAAGACGATGCCCTTGATCTGCGTCGTGCCGTTGAAATAGGCGTTGATTCCAGGCCTGCCCCAGTCGCCGAGCGTCTTGTTCGTGTTCGGATATGCGACAAGCGTGGACGCTGTCAGCGGTGCGCTCCCGAGCTGCGTCGGATCAAGCGCCGATGCCGCGGGCCCGTAGCTCGTGCGGCCGACGATGGATAGGCAACACTGTCCGTTCAAGACCGGTCCACCGAGCGCCGCTTGCCATTGCGGCGGCACGAGCCCCATGTAGCCCGAGTAAAAATCCGATCCGAATGGCCCGACGGCAAACGGCCCCTGCAGCGTGCCAATCGCTGTCAGCGACGCGCTGCGGCGCCAGTGCGTATTCGCACCGGTCTCGCCGTAATACACGTACGGCGTCACATAGAGCTGGCTGCCGTACACGAGTTGGCCGCCGATGATCGTCGTCGTGTCGCCCTGGCCCGCCGCGACATCGCGGAGGTGCCCCTCAAGCGCATCCACGAACGGGGTTCGCACCGTCGCCACGGGCCACGTGCTCTTTGGGCCGGCTCCAAGAATCGGAGGAATATTCAGCTCGACTGTCTGCTGATCGTAGACGTGACTGACCATGAACAACGAGTTGTTGATCGGATTGAACGCGGGCGCCCCGCCGCCCGAGTCGAGCCCGCGATCGGTCCCGATGACTCTGAGCGCCGAGGCAAACGGCACGCGAAACGATCCTTCGTAGACCAGATCGTCCGCGTGAATGAGCGAGTCGGAGGGCAGCGCCGCGAACGTGCTGTCGACGTAGCTCCATGCGTCGGCGACCTTCGTGAACAGGCGCGCATGAATCGTGCGGGCCTCGGGAAGATCGTGAACTGCAGATGATGTCGCAACCGTCTCGCCCGTATCCAGCACATCCGCGGCGCCCGTGGTCATGCCGAGCATCAGGCGATACGCTTGTGCATTCGGAATCGCGGTCCACTGGATCGAGCGCGACGAATCAAACGCCGTCGATCCATCGCGCGGGTACGTCAGCACCGCGGCTACGGACTTGAAGGTCGCGTCGACGTACCCCCATACACCATTGAGCTTGGTGAACAGGCGCGCATACAACAGACGATTGGTCGAAAGATGCGTGGCCAGCGACGTCGTATGCAACTCGCCGGTGTCGACCAGATCCTTGGCGCCCGCCGTCGTGCCGACGTACAAGTAGTACGCCTGAGCCGCCGCAATCGGCGTCCATCGAAACGCCTGCGAGAGATCGGCGGTCGTCACCCCATTCAGCGGATAGATGAGCCGCGCCAGAAAATCGCCGAAGCTGCTGTCCGTCGATCGCCAGATGCCGCCGATCTTCGTCCACAGCCTTGCGAAAATCACCTGGCCGGCGGGTAATGCCCGCGGCAGGTACGAGAGCTGATGCAGCTCACCCGTGTTGACGAGGTTGTTGGTACCGGGCGACGTGCCGAGGTACAGGTAGTACGCCTCGGCGTTCGGGACCGCGCCCCATGTGAACGGCTGCGACACGTTGGCCGTCAACGTCCCGTTCGTGGGCGTGAGCAACGTCGCCGCCAGGTTGCCAAATGACCTGTTCGTGTATCCCCACACGCCGCCGACTTTGGTCCAAAGGCGCGCATACAGGACGCGTCCCTTCGGCAGATTCGTGGCCGTGTACGACGTCCCCGACAGCTCCCCGGTGTCGACGACGTCCTTCGTCCCGGGCGACGTACCTATATATAAGTAGTACGAGACCGTTCCGGGCACGCTGGTCCACGTGAGCGTACGGGAAAGGTCGGCGGTCATCAGGCCATCGTCGGGATAGGTGAGCGTCGCGACGAACGTGCCGAATACTGTGTCGCTCGAGCGCCAGACGCCGTCGACTTCCGTCCACAGTCGGGCATACAACGTGCGATTCGAGGGCAGGCTGCGCGGCTGAAACGTGGTCTGATGAGTCTCGCCGCTGTCGACGACGTCTTTCGCACCAGGCGTGGAGCCAACGTACAGATAGTACGCCTGCGCCGTCGCCACGCTGCTCCATTGCAACGGCTGCGTGGGATCGACCACGTTCGAGCCGTTCACCGGCGATGAGATCGCCGCCACCACGGCGCCGAAGCTGCTGTCCCGGTAAGCCCAGCGCCCCGCGTACTTCGTCCACAAGCGTGCGTAGAGCATGACGCCGCTCGGCAGCGACGCCGCCGTGTAC
>FTEF01001394.1_pt1 | contig 10274 bp, 4 predicted proteins | sample 1640081 | NCBI WGS metagenome assembly FTEF01 (sample SAMEA3914816, study PRJEB12502) | metagenome | biome: forest; material: soil | place: USA | collected 2011-09-16 | depth 0.3 m
AGCCGCGTGAGCACGAACGACAGCGGCTCGAGCCCCTCAATCGGCCACTCGAGCTCGAGCGCCGATTCGAACCGCTCATCTTCGACATCAGGCACGAGCCGCTGTCGTTCGTGCTCACGCGGCTGCTCGAGCCGCTGTCGCTGCGCCTCGAGCAGCGCGATCGCGGCGTCGCCGTGCTGTACGTGCGGCTGCGGCTGGTGACGGCCGAGAAAGAGAAACCCACGTACGCGCGCCGCCTCGAGCTGCCGGCGCCGATGCGCGACGTCAAGGCGCTGCGCACGCTGGCGCTGCTCGATCTCGAAGCGCATCCTCCGCCTGGAGAGCATGCCGCCATCGATCGCGTCGCCATCACCATCGATCCGACGCCCGGCCGTGTCCTGCAGCACACGCTGTTTACGCGGCCGCATCCGACGCCCGAGCAGCTCTCAACACTGTTGGCGCGCCTTGGCGCCGTGATGGGGCAGGACCGCATCGGCGCGCCGGTCAGCATCGATTCGTACCGGCCGGGGGCGTTCGAGATGAAGCCGTTCGCGACCGAGCACGGCAAAGGCAGGACGGGCGGGGTGGGCAGGACGGGCGGGACGGCATTGCGAAGATGCCGTCAACCAATCCCGGCTCGTGTCGTTCTGTCGGAGGGCCGTCCAGTAAAAATCACGAGCGACCGGCGTAGCTTTGTCGGCGGATCGGTGCTGCATGCTGCAGGGCCATGGAAGACGTCCGGCGAATGGTGGCTCGGGAAGGCAGGACAGGCGGGATGGGATCGCGACGAGTGGGACGTCTCGCTCAGCGACGGCGCCGCCTACCGCGTATTTCTCGATCGCGAGACCAGCCGCTGGTTCATCGACGCGATTCTCGACTGACTGATGGCCCGCCGTGTACGTCGAACTGCACTCGTCGTCGGCTTTCAGCTTTCTTCAGGGCGCCTCGCTTCCTGAGCTCCTCATCGACCGCGCCGCCGAGCTCGGATATTCCGCGCTCGCGCTCCTCGATCGCGACGGCGTCTACGGCGCCCCGCGTTTCCACAAAGCCGCACTGAGCGCCGGCATCACGCCGATCATCGGGTGTGAGCTCACACTGAACTTAGAAGTCAGAAGCGAGAAAGTTGTTACTTCTAACTTCTTACTTCCTGTCCTCTGTGAGTCGCAGGACGGGTACCAGAACCTGTGCCGCCTCGTCACCCGCATGAAGATGCGTGCGCCGAAAGGCGAGGGCGCGCTGACGCTCGGCGATCTCGATGGCCACACTGGCGGCCTCATCGCGCTCGCCGGCCGCGCGGCGCTCTCGGGCCATCAGTTCGGCGTCGGCGGCCTCGTCGACGCGCTGGTCGGCATCTTCGGCCGCGACCGCGTGTATGTCGAAGTGCAGCGGCATTTCCGCCGCGACGAGCAGGCCGATAACGACACGCTGGTCGACCTGGCCGCCGCCTTCCACGTGCCGGTCATCGCGACCAACGGCGTCCGTTTCGCGTCGCCCGCCAGCCGTCCGCTGTTCGACGTCCTCACGTGCATCCACCACCACACGGATCTCGCGCGCGCCGGCCGCCGGCTGGCGCCCAATGCCGAGCGTTACCTGAAGCCGCCGGCGGAGATGGCGGCGCTCTTCGCCGACATGCCCGGCGCGTCCGCGCGCACGCGCGAGCTTGCCGACCGCCTGCAGTACACGATGGCCGATCTCGGCTATCGCTTTCCGGACTACCCGGTGCCGCCGGGCGAAACGCAGGCGAGCTTCCTGCGGAAAATCACCGACGTGGGCGCGCGCGAGCGGTACCGGCCGTACCACGACCGCGCCCGCGCGCAGATCGCGCGCGAGCTCGATCTCATCGCGAAGCTCGATCTCGCCGGCTACTTCCTCATCGTCTGGGACATCGTCAATTTCTGCCGGCAGCACGACATCCTCGTGCAGGGCCGCGGCAGCGCGGCCAACAGCGCCGTCTGCTACAGCCTCGGCATCACGGCGGTGGATCCGGTGAAGATGGATCTGCTGTTCGAGCGGTTTTTGTCGGAGGAGCGCGGCGAGTGGCCCGACATCGATCTCGACCTGCCGAGCGGCGACCGGCGCGAACGCGTCATTCAGTACGTCTACGAGAAGTACGGACGGCTCGGCGCGGCCATGACGGCCAACGTCATCACGTATCGAGGCAGGAGCGCCGCGCGCGAAGTGGGAAAGGCGCTCGGCATCGACGAGGCGCAGATCGACCGGCTCGCGAAAGTCATGGGGCAGTTCGAGTTCAAGGATGCGAACGACGCCCTGCCGAAGCATCTGTCGACCGTCGGCCTCGACCTCGATTCGGATCGCGTCCGCACGTTCGCGCGGCTGTGGCACGAGATGCAGGACCTGCCGCGGCATCTCGGCCAGCATTCCGGCGGCATGGTCATCTGCCAGGGCCAGCTCGACGCGGTCGTGCCGCTCGAAAACGCCAGCATGCCCGGCCGCGTCGTCGTCCAGTGGGACAAGGACGACTGCTCCGACATGGGCATCGTGAAGGTGGACCTGCTCGGCCTCGGCATGATGGCCGCGCTGCAGGACGCATTGACGATCATCAATCAGCCCTCAGCCTTCAGCGCTCAGCCCTTGGTGGACCTCGCGCATCTGCCGCAGGACGACCCCGATGTGTACGAGATGCTGCAGACCGCCGACACCATCGGCCTTTTCCAGGTCGAGTCGCGCGCGCAGATGGCGACGCTGCCGCGGCTGAAGCCCGCCTGCTTTTACGACATCGTCGTACAGGTCGCCATCATCCGTCCCGGGCCGATCGTGGGGCAGATGGTGCATCCGTATCTGAACCGGCGGGCAGGCCGCGAGCCGGTGATCTATCCGCATCCGTCGCTCGAGCCCGTGCTCGCGCGCACGCTCGGCGTGCCGCTCTTTCAGGAGCAGCTGCTGCGCATCGCGATGATCGCCGCCGGGTTTACCGGCGGCCAGGCCGAGGATCTCCGCCGCGCAATGGGATTCAAGCGGTCCGAAAAGCGGATGAAGATCATCGAGACGCAGCTGCGCGACGGCATGGCCAGGAGGGGCATCGCCGGCGACGAGGCGGAGAAGATCATCGTCGCCATCACGTCGTTTGCGCTGTACGGATTTCCCGAATCGCACGCGGCCAGCTTCGCGCTCCTGGCGTATGCGAGCGCGTACCTCAAGGCGCACTACCCGGCCGCGTTCTATGCGGCGCTCCTCAACAACCAGCCGATGGGGTTTTATCACCCCTCCACGCTCGTCAAGGACGCGCAGCGGCGCGGCGTCCGCTTCCATCCCATCGACGTGCAGATCTCGGGTTGGAACTGCGTGGTGGAGGAGAACGGCGCGATTCGCCTCGGCCTGCGCTACGTCGGCGGCCTGCGCGATGAGACCGCGAAGATCATCGCGCTCCGCCGGACATTTTCCTCGCTCGACGATCTGGTCAATCGCACCGGCGTGCGCCGCGCGGAGCTCGTCACGCTCGCGGACATCGGCGCGCTCAATTCCTTCGGGTACGACCGGCGATCGGCGTTATGGCAGGCCGAGCAAGCAATCCGGCCCGCCGGCGAATTGTTCGAAGACACGACGATCAACGCAGAGCCGCAGAACTCGCAGAATTATGAAGTACCAGAAGGAGAACTCTGCGAACTCAGCGGCTCTGCGTTGAATGTCGTGGAGCAGGATCGCAGCCCCCTGAAACCGATGATCGAATCCGAACGCATCGTCGCCGACTATGCCGGGACGGGTCTGACCGTCGGCCGCCATCCGATGGCGCTGCGGCGCGGCGAGCTGGCGACGCGCGGCGTGTCGCGCGCAATCGATCTCCGCACGGCGCGGCAGGGCCGGCGCGTGCGCGTCGCGGGCATGGTCATCACGCGCCAGCGTCCGGGGACGGCGAAAGGCTTCGTGTTCCTCACGCTCGAAGACGAAACCGGCATCGCGAACATCATCGTCCGTCCCGATCTGTTTCTCCGCGATCGGCTCGTCATCACGGACGAACCGTTTCTGCTCGTGGACGGCGTGCTGCAGAACCAGGACGGCGTCACCTCGGTCCGCGCCGAGCGCATCGCCGGCCTGCATGCGGGCGCGGTACAAAATCTGGAATTCGACGCGCACGATTTTTACTGAGCGCCGCCAGTTTCGTCATCGCTCTGCGCGCTTGCGGCACATCGGGTGGCGTTTTTGCCGTACTTTGCGCATCCGCCGTCTGGCACCGCGCTTGCCCATCGAGGGATCGTGGCGAGGCCGCCACCAGACCATTTGGGGGGATCACATGCCGGAAACGGACGCACAAGACGAACTTGAGCCTGTGGCGGGCACGAAGGAAACGTCAGTGCAGGTGCTGTCGATGCGGATGCGCATTCACGACGTCAACATCGAGAAGCCGTCGGTCGTCGCGTATTTCAAGAACATTCCTGCGGAGAAGCAGGAGATCGCGCTCGTCCACGCCATTGAAGTCGGCATCGCGGAGCTCGCGATGCGCCGCGAACGCTTCAAGCACTAGATCCGCCGCGGATCCACCAGCGCTTCCCAATCAGTGATCGCGGCCGCGAATGCCGGCCGCGCGTCACTGCGTCCGGTTCCGAGCCGGACGATGCGCCCCGGCCGAGCGAGGCGCCCGCCGCCTGGCCCGGTACTTCGGCCGGCACATCCATCACGATTTCCACCGGTATTTCCAGGTCCATCGGCTCGCGGCCGTGGAACAGCACGCCTGACCCGCTGATGTTCTGGGTCCGGCCGTCGTCGTTCATGGATGCTGAGAGGGTGCGGCAGTATAATCCAGCCCCATGACAATCGCAGTACTGTCGCTTCTCGCCGCCCTCGCGGGCGGCACGATAACCGGTGTGGTCAAGGACACATCCGGCGCCGTCGTTGCCGGCGCCTCCGTCGTCGCTGAGTCCGCCGGCGGACCCGAGCAGCGCACCGTCACCGGAGCGGACGGCCGCTTCTCCCTCGAATCGCCCGGTGAGGACGTCACGATCATCGTGCGCGTGGGCGTCACGGTGACGGTTTCGGCCAGCCCCGCCGGTGACAGGACGACGTCGACGGACGACGCCCGGCCGACGTGCTCGCTTTTTTCCGCGAACCCGCCCGCGCGCACGATGACCGTGACGTCATCACCGGGCGATTCGAGGGAGAAGCGGCCGTCCGCTCCGGTGACGGTGCGCTGCTCGGGTCCGCCGGCGGACCCGAGCAGCGCACCGTCACCGGAGCGGACGGCCGCTTCTCCCTCGAATCGCCCGGTGATGACGTCACGGTCATCGTGCGCGCGGGCGGGTTCGCGGAAAAAAGCGAGCACGTCGGCCGGGCGTCGTCCGTCGACGTCGTCCTGTCACCGGCGGGGCTGGCCGAAACCGTCACCGTGACGCCCACGCGCACGATGATCGTGACGTCCTCACCGGGCGATTCGAGGGAGAAGCGGCCGTCCGCTCCGGTGACGGTGCGCTGCTCGGGTCCGCCGGCGGACTCAGCGACGACGGAGGCGCCGGCAACGACGGCGCCGGATGTGTCCTTGACCACACCGGTTATCGTGCCGCCCGCGAGGGCGGCGAGAAGCGACAGTACTGCGATTGTCATGGGGCTGGATTATACTGCCGCACCCTCTCAGCATCCATGAACGACGACGGCCGGACCCAGAACATCAGCGGGTCAGGCGTGCTGTTCCACGGCCGCGAGCCGATGGACCTGGAAATACCGGTGGAAATCGTGATGGATGTGCCGGCCGAAGTACCGGGCCAGGCGGCGGGCGCCTCGCTCGGCCGGGGCGCATCGTCCGGCTCGGAACCGGACGCAGTGACGCGCGGCCGGCATTCGCGGCCGCGATCACTGATTGGGAAGCGCTGGTGGATCCGCGGCGGATCTAGTGCTTGAAGCGTTCGCGGCGCATCGCGAGCTCCGCGATGCCGACTTCAATGGCGTGGACGAGCGCGATCTCCTGCTTCTCCGCAGGAATGTTCTTGAAATACGCGACGACCGACGGCTTCTCGATGTTGACGTCGTGAATGCGCATCCGCATCGACAGCACCTGCACTGACGTTTCCTTCGTGCCCGCCACAGGCTCAAGTTCGTCTTGTGCGTCCGTTTCCGGCATGTGATCCCCCCAAATGGTCTGGTGGCGGCCTCGCCACGATCCCTCGATGGGCAAGCGCGGTGCCAGACGGCGGATGCGCAAAGTACGGCAAAAACGCCACCCGATGTGCCGCAAGCGCGCAGAGCGATGACGAAACTGGCGGCGCTCAGTAAAAATCGTGCGCGTCGAATTCCAGATTTTGTACCGCGCCCGCATGCAGGCCGGCGATGCGCTCGGCGCGGACCGAGGTGACGCCGTCCTGGTTCTGCAGCACGCCGTCCACGAGCAGAAACGGTTCGTCCGTGATGACGAGCCGATCGCGGAGAAACAGATCGGGACGGACGATGATGTTCGCGATGCCGGTTTCGTCTTCGAGCGTGAGGAACACGAAGCCTTTCGCCGTCCCCGGACGCTGGCGCGTGATGACCATGCCCGCGACGCGCACGCGCCGGCCCTGCCGCGCCGTGCGGAGATCGATTGCGCGCGACACGCCGCGCGTCGCCAGCTCGCCGCGCCGCAGCGCCATCGGATGGCGGCCGACGGTCAGACCCGTCCCGGCATAGTCGGCGACGATGCGTTCGGATTCGATCATCGGTTTCAGGGGGCTGCGATCCTGCTCCACGACATTCAACGCAGAGCCGCTGAGTTCGCAGAGTTCTCCTTCTGGTACTTCATAATTCTGCGAGTTCTGCGGCTCTGCGTTGATCGTCGTGTCTTCGAACAATTCGCCGGCGGGCCGGATTGCTTGCTCGGCCTGCCATAACGCCGATCGCCGGTCGTACCCGAAGGAATTGAGCGCGCCGATGTCCGCGAGCGTGACGAGCTCCGCGCGGCGCACGCCGGTGCGATTGACCAGATCGTCGAGCGAGGAAAATGTCCGGCGGAGCGCGATGATCTTCGCGGTCTCATCGCGCAGGCCGCCGACGTAGCGCAGGCCGAGGCGAATCGCGCCGTTCTCCTCCACCACGCAGTTCCAACCCGAGATCTGCACGTCGATGGGATGGAAGCGGACGCCGCGCCGCTGCGCGTCCTTGACGAGCGTGGAGGGGTGATAAAACCCCATCGGCTGGTTGTTGAGGAGCGCCGCATAGAACGCGGCCGGGTAGTGCGCCTTGAGGTACGCGCTCGCATACGCCAGGAGCGCGAAGCTGGCCGCGTGCGATTCGGGAAATCCGTACAGCGCAAACGACGTGATGGCGACGATGATCTTCTCCGCCTCGTCGCCGGCGATGCCCCTCCTGGCCATGCCGTCGCGCAGCTGCGTCTCGATGATCTTCATCCGCTTTTCGGACCGCTTGAATCCCATTGCGCGGCGGAGATCCTCGGCCTGGCCGCCGGTAAACCCGGCGGCGATCATCGCGATGCGCAGCAGCTGCTCCTGAAAGAGCGGCACGCCGAGCGTGCGCGCGAGCACGGGCTCGAGCGACGGATGCGGATAGATCACCGGCTCGCGGCCTGCCCGCCGGTTCAGATACGGATGCACCATCTGCCCCACGATCGGCCCGGGACGGATGATGGCGACCTGTACGACGATGTCGTAAAAGCAGGCGGGCTTCAGCCGCGGCAGCGTCGCCATCTGCGCGCGCGACTCGACCTGGAAAAGGCCGATGGTGTCGGCGGTCTGCAGCATCTCGTACACATCGGGGTCGTCCTGCGGCAGATGCGCGAGGTCCACCAAGGGCTGAGCGCTGAAGGCTGAGGGCTGATTGATGATCGTCAATGCGTCCTGCAGCGCGGCCATCATGCCGAGGCCGAGCAGGTCCACCTTCACGATGCCCATGTCGGAGCAGTCGTCCTTGTCCCACTGGACGACGACGCGGCCGGGCATGCTGGCGTTTTCGAGCGGCACGACCGCGTCGAGCTGGCCCTGGCAGATGACCATGCCGCCGGAATGCTGGCCGAGATGCCGCGGCAGGTCCTGCATCTCGTGCCACAGCCGCGCGAACGTGCGGACGCGATCCGAATCGAGGTCGAGGCCGACGGTCGACAGATGCTTCGGCAGGGCGTCGTTCGCATCCTTGAACTCGAACTGCCCCATGACTTTCGCGAGCCGGTCGATCTGCGCCTCGTCGATGCCGAGCGCCTTTCCCACTTCGCGCGCGGCGCTCCTGCCTCGATACGTGATGACGTTGGCCGTCATGGCCGCGCCGAGCCGTCCGTACTTCTCGTAGACGTACTGAATGACGCGTTCGCGCCGGTCGCCGCTCGGCAGGTCGAGATCGATGTCGGGCCACTCGCCGCGCTCCTCCGACAAAAACCGCTCGAACAGCAGATCCATCTTCACCGGATCCACCGCCGTGATGCCGAGGCTGTAGCAGACGGCGCTGTTGGCCGCGCTGCCGCGGCCCTGCACGAGGATGTCGTGCTGCCGGCAGAAATTGACGATGTCCCAGACGATGAGGAAGTAGCCGGCGAGATCGAGCTTCGCGATGAGATCGAGCTCGCGCGCGATCTGCGCGCGGGCGCGGTCGTGGTACGGCCGGTACCGCTCGCGCGCGCCCACGTCGGTGATTTTCCGCAGGAAGCTCGCCTGCGTTTCGCCCGGCGGCACCGGGTAGTCCGGAAAGCGATAGCCGAGATCGGCCATCGTGTACTGCAGGCGGTCGGCAAGCTCGCGCGTGCGCGCGGACGCGCCGGGCATGTCGGCGAAGAGCGCCGCCATCTCCGCCGGCGGCTTCAGGTAACGCTCGGCATTGGGCGCCAGCCGGCGGCCGGCGCGCGCGAGATCCGTGTGGTGGTGGATGCACGTGAGGACGTCGAACAGCGGACGGCTGGCGGGCGACGCGAAACGGACGCCGTTGGTCGCGATGACCGGCACGTGGAAGGCGGCGGCCAGGTCGACCAGCGTGTCGTTATCGGCCTGCTCGTCGCGGCGGAAATGCCGCTGCACTTCGACATACACGCGGTCGCGGCCGAAGATGCCGACCAGCGCGTCGACGAGGCCGCCGACGCCGAACTGATGGCCCGAGAGCGCCGCGCGGCCGGCGAGCGCGATGAGGCCGCCAGTGTGGCCATCGAGATCGCCGAGCGTCAGCGCGCCCTCGCCTTTCGGCGCACGCATCTTCATGCGGGTGACGAGGCGGCACAGGTTCTGGTACCCGTCCTGCGACTCACAGAGGACAGGAAGTAAGAAGTTAGAAGTAACAACTTTCTCGCTTCTGACTTCTAAGTTCAGTGTGAGCTCACACCCGATGATCGGCGTGATGCCGGCGCTCAGTGCGGCTTTGTGGAAACGCGGGGCGCCGTAGACGCCGTCGCGATCGAGGAGCGCGAGCGCGGAATATCCGAGCTCGGCGGCGCGGTCGATGAGGAGCTCAGGAAGCGAGGCGCCCTGAAGAAAGCTGAAAGCCGACGACGAGTGCAGTTCGACGTACACGGCGGGCCATCAGTCAGTCGAGAATCGCGTCGATGAACCAGCGGCTGGTCTCGCGATCGAGAAATACGCGGTAGGCGGCGCCGTCGCTGAGCGAGACGTCCCACTCGTCGCGATCCCATCCCGCCTGTCCTGCCTTCCCGAGCCACCATTCGCCGGACGTCTTCCATGGCCCTGCAGCATGCAGCACCGATCCGCCGACAAAGCTACGCCGGTCGCTCGTGATTTTTACTGGACGGCCCTCCGACAGAACGACACGAGCCGGGATTGGTTGACGGCATCTTCGCAATGCCGTCCCGCCCGTCCTGCCCACCCCGCCCGTCCTGCCTTTGCCGTGCTCGGTCGCGAACGGCTTCATCTCGAACGCCCCCGGCCGGTACGAATCGATGCTGACCGGCGCGCCGATGCGGTCCTGCCCCATCACGGCGCCAAGGCGCGCCAACAGTGTTGAGAGCTGCTCGGGCGTCGGATGCGGCCGCGTAAACAGCGTGTGCTGCAGGACACGGCCGGGCGTCGGATCGATGGTGATGGCGACGCGATCGATGGCGGCATGCTCTCCAGGCGGAGGATGCGCTTCGAGATCGAGCAGCGCCAGCGTGCGCAGCGCCTTGACGTCGCGCATCGGCGCCGGCAGCTCGAGGCGGCGCGCGTACGTGGGTTTCTCTTTCTCGGCCGTCACCAGCCGCAGCCGCACGTACAGCACGGCGACGCCGCGATCGCGCTGCTCGAGGCGCAGCGACAGCGGCTCGAGCAGCCGCGTGAGCACGAACGACAGCGGCTCGTGCCTGATGTCGAAGATGAGCGGTTCGAATCGGCGCTCGAGCTCGAGTGGCCGATTGAGGGGCTCGAGCCGCTGTCGTTCGTGCTCACGCGGCT
>FTEF01001799.1_pt1 | contig 10032 bp, 8 predicted proteins | sample 1640081 | NCBI WGS metagenome assembly FTEF01 (sample SAMEA3914816, study PRJEB12502) | metagenome | biome: forest; material: soil | place: USA | collected 2011-09-16 | depth 0.3 m
GGCGTGCTCGCGAGCTTCAGCTTTCAGGTGATCTACAACATCACCATGTCGGCCGGCCTCGCGCCCGTCAAAGGACTCACGCTGCCGCTCATGAGCTACGGCGGGTCGTCGATGATTGCGACCCTCGCGGGTTTCGGCCTCGTACTCAACGTGCGTATGCGCAGGTTCACGAACTAACGGGAGGACGAGGCTATGCCGCCCATCCTGCCCAGGAGTTCGCGACATGACGAAGGAGATGATCATCTCCTCGAACGGCCACGAAACCATCGTGGCGATCCTCGAAGACGACTTAGCCGCTGAAATTTTCGTCGAGCGCGAGCGCCAGCGCGGCGTGGTCGGCAACGTCTACAAGGGCCGGGTGTCGAAAGTCCTCCCCGGCATGCAGTGCGCCTTCATCGATCTCGGCCTCGAGCGCGACGGCTTCCTCTATGTCGCCGACGTCGTCGACGCGATGGAGGAGTTCGACAAGCTCGATTCGGGCGACGAGGACGACGCGGCCAAGGCCGAGGGCGGCAAGCCGAAAGAGCGGGGGCCGCGGGCCCAGCCGAAGATCGAAGAGCTGCTGAACGCCGGCCAGGAAATCCTGGTCGAGGTCGTCAAGGAGCCGCTCGGCACCAAGGGCGCCCGGCTGACCTCGCACATGACGATGGCCGGGCGGTTCCTGGTGTTCATGCCGACGGTCGATCACGTCGGCATCTCGAGGAAAATCGAGTCGCGCGAGGAGCGATCGCGCCTCCGCGGCATCGTCCGCGAATTCCGCGAACAGCACGGGTTCACCGGCGGCGTCATCATCCGCACGGCCGCGTCGGGCCGCAGCAAGGAGGACATCGTCGCGGACCTCGACGCCTTTCACAAGACGTGGCTGGAGATTCGCCAGAAGATGGACTCGCGCCGCGCCCCGGCCGTCGTCTATCAGGAGCAGAGCCTGGTCGGGAAGCTGCTGCGCGACCTCCTCACCGACGAGTTCCAGGCAATTCGCATCGACAACGAGCTCGAATACCGGCGGGTGCTCGACCTGATCGAGCGGATCATGCCGAACCTTGCCTCGCGCGTGAAGCTCTACACGAAGCCGTACCCGATCTTCGAGGAGTACGGCGTGCAGGCCGAGATCGACAACGCGCTCAAAAGCAAAGTGTGGCTGAAGTCGGGCGGCTCCATCGTCATCAACCAGACCGAGGCGCTCGTCGCGATCGACGTCAACACGGGACGCTACGTCGGGAAGAAGTCGAGCGGCCGGCTCGAGGACACGATCGTCAAGACGAATCTCGAGGCCGCCAAGGAAATCGTCCGCCAGCTCCGCCTGCGGGATCTTGGCGGCATCGTCGTCTGCGACTTCATCGACATGGAGGAGAAGAAGAACCGGCAGAAGGTGTTCCAGACGGTGGAGCAGGAGCTGCGCAAGGACCGTTCGCCGTCCAAGGCCCTGCAGGTCTCCGACTTCGGCCTCGTGATCATCACGCGCAAGCGCGTCAAGCAGAGTCTCGAGCGCGTCATGACCGAGCCGTGCCCGTACTGCTCGGGCTCGGGCGTCATCAAGTCGACGTCGACGATCTGCTACGAGATTTTCAACGAGGTGAGGAAGATCGGCAGCGACCTCAACGGCAGCCGCGTGCTTCTACGCGTCAACCCGGAGATTGCGCGCGCGTTCCGCGAGGAAGAGAGCGCGGTGCTGCGCGACCTGCGGCAGTCCATCGGCCGCGACGTCACGGTGAAGCCGGATGTCCAGCTTCACCACGAGCAGTTCGACGTCATGGCGGTCTAGTAGAGCGGCCCTCCGAGGGCCGCGGCTACTTCTTCGCGACGGTGATATTGCCGCTGAAGGTGTGAAGGTTGAGTGACGCGCTGCCGTCGCCGAACGCCGACTGCATCGAGTCGTTACGCCGGCCGCGTCCCCTCCCGCGCCTGATGTCGGGGTTGCGATCCCCGCCGACCGTCATCTGATAATCCGAGCGCACCGAGCCGCTGAAGGTCCCCGCGTTGAGCTCGAAGCCGGTATTGTCGCCGAGCGTGAACCGCACGTTCCCCGAGTGCGAGTTCACCTCGTAACGCCCGCTCCTGGCGAGCCGTCCCGTGTACTCGAAGCCGCCGCTGAGGCCTTTTACCGTGAGCCGCTCCACGGCCGCATCGCGCAGCCGCGTCTCGCCGCTGACGGTATTCACGTCGAGCGACCGCGTCCTCACGCCGTTCAGGTCGATGTTGCCGCTGATGCTAGAGATCGACAGGCTGCCATCCTGCGAGATGCCGCCGAGACTGAGTTCACCGGAGACGGTCCTGAGGTACTCGACCTTCGGCGTGTTCGTCGATGAGATGTTGCCGCTGACGCTGGTGAAGCGGCTGGTCCCCTTGACCCCGTCCACGTTGATGTGTCCGGAAATGGACGAGACGTCAAGCGAGACGCCTGCGGGCACGACGAGGGTGTAGTCGACTCTGATGTCGTCGCTGCGGAAAAACGCCCGGTCGTACTCGGTTTTGATCTCCACGCGGCCGGGCCGGTCGTCGATCGTGATGTGCACGCGATCGAAATCACGCCGATCGCCGCGCCCGCGCTTGACGGCGTCGATCGACATTTCGTCCCCGGAGGCGGCCGTAACGGTAATCGCGCCCGATATGTTGGAGATGCTGACGTGGCCGTCCCTGCCGACTTTGATCTTCCTCGACAGGGCGTCCGACGACTGCTCCGGGCCGCGGTTGCGCCCCTGATAGAACTCGCGCGCCTCGGCCAGCGCGCGCCGGTACGCCTGCCGCGCTTCCTCGCGCGCCTCCTGCAGCCTCGGCGGCTGCGCCGCGGCGTGCGACGCTAGGAGGACGAGCAGCGACGCCGTAAACGCAGTGTTCGTTGAGATTCGCATGATCTATGTGCCCTTCCGTCTGAGCCCAGGCGCTTGTCGCATCTGGTTGATGAGTGCCACCGTGTCCTGCAGCAGTGAGATCTTCGACTTGAAGCTTTCGAGCAGGCTCGCCTGTGCCGGCTCGCTCGACGGCTGCGCGCGCAGCGCGGCGCGGCTTTCGCTGATCGCCTGGTCGATGACCATGAGGTTCTTTTCGAGCGTCGAGGCCGTCTGCGGATCGAGCGCGCCCTTCTCGGCGTTCGCAATCTGTTCGAGGCCGGCGATAGCCTTCTGGTAATGCTGCTCGGCCTGCAGCAGCTCAGCCTCGACCGACTGTGCCGTCGAGGCGTCGCTCGATGTCTCTGCGGCGCCGGCGGGCGGTTGTCGGCGAAGGCTCGCAAGCCCGAATCCGATGCCCGTGGCCAGCACCACCGCGGCCGCAACCGCGAGCCATGACCATCTCGACGAACGCGGGGCGACGCCATTCGCGCGCATCGCACGTTCGATGCGGTCCCAGGCGTCGCGGCGTGGCTGGAGCGGCGGCAGCCGCCGCGCAGCCGCCTGCACCCCGCGCAGGCTCTCGACGACGGCGCGGCATTCGGCGCACGACGTCAGGTGCGCGGCGACATCCGACCGCGCCGCTGGGGCAAGCACGTCGTCCGCGTAGTCATTCAGCGTGACGCCGTCGGGATGGGAAGTGGTCATGTCAGCAACGCCCGCAATTTCATCCGCGCCTTGAACACCTGCGATTTCGACGTCCCTTCCGCGATGCCCAGCATCGCGGAAATTTCCTTGTGTTCGTAGCCCTCGATGTCGTGCAGCACGAACACCTCGCGGCAGCCGGGCGGCAGCTGGCGCATGGCGCGATCGAGGTCCATGCGCTCGATCGGCGAATCCCGACGCGCCGCGGCCAGTGGAGGCCCGCTCTCGTCCTCAATCGCGTCCGTGGCCTTGTCCATGCGGGCCTGGCGGCTGCGGACGAAGTCGAGACAGTGGTTGAGCGCCAGGCGGTAGAGCCATGTTCCGACCGCTGAATCGCCCTTGAACCCGCCGATCTTGCGGTAGGCCTGCAGGAAGATCTCCTGCAGCAGATCCTCGCCGGTTTCGGGAGACCCCGCCATGCGCGCCGCCAGCGAGAAGACACGCGCGCTGTGGCGCCCGTAGAGTTCTGCGAAAGCGTCGACGTCGCCGGCCTGGCACCTGGTAACCAGATCCGGCGGCTCCGCGTCGGTTCTGTTCACCGTTATCGGGTTAGACGGGAAGGAGCGCGTGCGGCGTTGCCTCACGGCTTCGGGATACGGACGCGTGCGCCCGTTAGTTCGAAGAGGACCGTGCGGGTTTCCAGCGGAATCGTTCGAACGACCGGACCCGCATCCCGACCACCGTCACGCCTTCGGCCAGCAGCAGGGCCCGTTTCAGCACTTCGCGGCCGCCGTAGCCGCCGAGGCGTCCGCCGGCCGCGATGACGCGGTGGTAGGGCACGTCCGGCCGCTTCGCCGTTCGCATGACGTTGCCGACGGCGCGCGCCGCTCCTGGATATCCGGCCATTCGCGCGATGTCGCCGTAGGTCGCGACGCGGCCCGGCGGGATCCGGCGGACGAGGTTGAGGACGCGCGAGGGAAACGGCGTGCTCATGGCTCGACGTCGACGCGCCCGCGGCCGTATGGTTGAAACGCCGTGCGGACCGCGGCAACTTCGAGAGACAGCTTGTCGCCGTCGATGCGGATGACGAGGAAATGGTGCGGGTTGTCCGTGATGGCTGGTCCCGGCTTGATCAGGTGCTCGACCCGCACTCTCTGCGCCGCATTCGCCGACAGATACGCCTGCAGGTCCGGCTCGCCGCGATAGACATAACTCGGCGCGCCCCCGCCGCCGCTGACGATGTGATCCATCCGGTACGTCCGGCCTCCGTCATCGTACCGCTCGACGAAGTGATCGAGCAGATGATCGTGGCCGGCGATCGTCATCCGGACGTGATGCTTGCGGAAGAGCGGCAGGTAAAGGGCGCGCATCGCCTCCGACTGCGGCTCGAGAAGGTCGCCGCCGTGCTGCCCGGAGTCGAACGGCGGGTGATGGAAGACGGCAAACACGTGCCGATAGCGCGAGCGGTCGAGGCCCTCGAGCTGTTTCGTGACCCATGCGAGCTGCGTGGGGTCTGTCGCGATGGCGGAGTCGAGCAGGACGAAGAACGCGTTGCCATAGCCGAACGAGAACGTGGGATAGCCATTGAGCCGCCGCGGCGATCCGTCGGGCGGCATCAGCTTCGACATCGCGCTCAACGTATTCCGAAGGCCATGCTCGCGCTCCGGATCGCCGGCGGGCCGGGATGTCGTGTCGTGATTGCCCGGCGCGAAGAACAATGGAAGGCCGGCCTGTTGCGTCAGCCGGTCGATGATGGGCACGTAGCTGACGTTCCACTGCGCGCCGGTGGGTCCGTAGAGAACCGCATCGCCGGATGACACGACGAATCGTGCCGGCGCGTCGGTAGAGGCCAGGCGCCGCGCCGCGGCAATCATGGCGTCGACGATCTCGCCGTGAGCGATCTGCGGCACCAGGCCGTCCTGGGCCGGCTCGCCTCCGCGCGTCGGCCCGGCCGATCGCGTGTCGCCGTACGCGAAGAACGTGAACTTCCTGATTCGCGCCGTCCCTGATTCAGCCGGAAGCGGAACAGCGGGCGGTTCGATCGGACGCACCAGCACGTCGTCCGGCAGGTTTTGCAACTGGGTCAGCTGCGCCGCAGGCCGCACAACGGCAGCAGCGGCGAGCCCGAGCGCGGCGAGCAGCACGGCTTTACGCATCGACGGGATCCTGCGTCACGGTCATACCTGTGTCAACGGATCGATCTGATAGTCGGCGGGATCGAGCGGCGCGACGATCGCCGAGGGCATGCTCGGGTCGGCTTGCGCCTCCCACAGATTCAGATCGTAAGGTGTCTCGACGGTGGCGCCGGCCTTGTCGAACACCACCCGTACCTGCGGCCGGTATGGATCCGGCGCGTGCACCTGGCGGACGACGGCGACTTCGCCGGTATTGAGCTTCACGAAGTTTCCAACCGGGTAGATGCCCAGCAGCTGTACGAACCGGCGGACGAGATGCTGGTCGAATTGCGCGCCGTCGTTTTTCTTCAGCACCTGCAGAATGCGATCGGTCGGATACGACTGCTGATAGGCGCGTTGCGATCGCATGGCGTCGTAGACATCCGCGATGCCGCAGAGCATCGTCCCGAGATTCAGCGTCCCCCGGCTCACGCCGTTCGGATAGCCGGTGCCGTCGACGCGGAGGTGGTGTTCGAACGCGACGATCGGCGCAAGCGCCGGCACGTCGGGCGTGCCGCGCAGGATCTCCGCGCCGTCCACCACGTGGCGCTTCATGACGGCGAATTCCTCATCGGTCAGCTTGTCCGGCTTGTTGAGGACTTCGAGCGGCGTGCGCACTTTCCCGATGTCGTGCATCAGCGCGGCGAGGCCGAACTCGCGCAGCAGGCCGCCGTCGATGCCGAGCGCGCGCGCCTGGCCCATCACCAGAATCGACACGTTCACCATGTGCGTGAACGTGTAGTTGTCGTAGTTCTTGAGCGTGGTGAGCGCCAGGAGGGCGGTGCGGTTCTGCGCGACGGCCTGCGCGAGGCCGTCGATCATCGTGCGCGCAACGGTCGCGTCGGGACGCCCTTCGGCCTGCGCGCTGTCCCAGACCGTGCCGGCCGCCGACACCGCTTCCGTGTACATCCGGCGGATCGTCGACATGTCGCTGGCGTCGGCGTCGACTTTCTGCTCGATGACGACGCGGCCCACGCGGATGTGCTTGAAGTCGGCGAACGCCGCCATCGGGTCGGCGCCTTCGTCGGCGCGCTCGAGGGCGGCGACGGCCACGGCAAACGACGTCAGCTCGTCCTGCGTGACGCCGCGCTCGATCGTGATCCGTTCTATCCCCGCGTCGCGCAGCCGCCGCACGATGGGCCCGAGCGTGTCCGCCTTCGTGACCGGCGTGTCGTCGACGATGATCTCGTTGCCCACGATGCCGATGACGATCGACGACTGCATCGCATGCAGGAGCTGGGTGGAGGTCGACAGCGCGCTGGCGTTCTTCACGATGATCGGATGGCCCTTGGAGTAGAGCTGCAGCGATCGCAGGGTGGCCGAGAAGGCGCGGAGGAGTTCCTCCGCCATCTGGACGCGGGGCGCCGCCACTACGCGGTTCCTTCGGCCGGCGCCGGCGGCGGCGGCGGGCGGCGGTTGCGCAGGTGCGGGCGCGCCGCGTTGCGCATTCCGCGCGGGCCGTTGTTCACGGCGTCTTCGAGCACGGCGTACGCGTCGCTGGTCCCGATGCGGGCCAGGGCCGCGGCCGCCGCCGTGCGCAACGCGGAGGTCCGGCGCGGCGCCCACCATTCGCCCGGCTTCTTGAACGCCTCGGCCAGCGGCGGCACCGCCTCCGGATCTCTGAGCGCCCCCAGCTGTTCGATCGCCCGCAGATACACGGAGGTCAGGCGCTTGTAGTCGACGTTGCGCAGGATGTAGGCCACGAGCGGCGTCGCGCGTTCGTCGCGCACCAGGCTGATCGACTGCATGATGGCGTTGCGCGAGTGCTCGCTGCCGGTCGCGAGCGCTTCCTGCAGCACCTGAAACGCCTTGTCGCTGCCGATGTTGAGAATCGCGCGCACCGCCTCGCGCTGCACCTGGGGCTCGGTGTCGTCGAGCAGCTCCTTGAGCTCCGGCAGCGCGTCGCTGCCGCCGAACTGCCGCATCAGCTGAATCGCCGTCCGGCGGACCGCGGCGTCGCCTGAATTCTTCAGCCGTTCGATCGTCCGCCGGGCGACGGCGCCGAACGCGAGCAGAATCGCCGTGAGCCGTTCGCGCGTGCGCGCCGTGCGGTGCTCCGCGGCGAGCGCCTCCGCCAGCGGCCGCACCAGCACCTCGCCGAACTGCAGGCACATCGTCTTCACGCGCTCGAACTGCGAGTCGTCCACCGACGACAGGTGGATCACGATGTGCTGCATCATGGGGCCCGCCACGATCATGTCGATCGCGATCATCGCGTGCTGGCGGCGGTCCTTGGTGCCGGTGCCGGCCGCGGACTTCGCGATGACGTCGATCAGGCTGAGCGCGGCGTCGAAGTCGCCGACCAGCAGGAGGTCCTCGAGCGTCCGCACGACCGGCGTCATGAGCTCGCCCCACCGCGCGTCGTGGTGTTCGATGCGGAGCAGATCCAGCAGCAGCGCGATGTCGAGCGACCGCACCGCCGTCGTCGACACGCTGGTCAGCCACCCGGTCACGCGCTCGGGCGGGTCGTCGCTCACTTTTTCGACCGCGATGGCCTGCGTCCTGGCGCTGGACAGTTCGCGCGCGTACTCGTCGGAGATGTACGGTTTGTCGGAGTACGAGGTCAGCAGCTTCTGCGCGACGGCGCTCCAGACGCCGTCAAACCCCTCGGTGCTGCCGAGCGGCGACGCCGCCACGTCGCCTTTGGTCATCGTCAGCAGCCGTTCGCGCTCGTTGGCGTCGCTGACGAGCGCCTGAAACGCCTGGGCGAGGCGGTCGGTCGCCGAGCCTTCGGAAATGACGTTCCGGGAGACGAAGCCGGTGATCGCCGAGTCCGACATGTGGCTCAGGACGGTGTCCATCACGCGCTCGCCGGCCGTCGTGCCGGCCTCGGCCGCGTCCTCGTTGAGCAGCCCCATGATCGTTTCCGGCGTCAGCTGCCCGATCGCCGTCGCCATGTTGTTCAGCGCCGGATCGATCATGTCCGGCTGCCGCTCCGTGACCGCCTTGATGAACCCGCGGATCATGCGCATGACGGCGGCGCTCTTCGCGCTCATGCCGCCCTGCGCCGCCCTCTCGATTGTCGTCATCATCTCGACGACGCGGTCGGAGTTGCCGGCGAGGTCGAGCAACTCGGCGATCGCGCTGTCGTCGAACGTCGCCATGCCTTCGAGGCAGTTCTTGACGATCGAGTCCCAGCCGGCGGAGTGCACGCCCTTCCGCTCGCGGAGCACTTCGCTGTAGTCGATTTCGCGGAGTTCGATGTGGCGGCCGGCCATCGTCGTCCACACGCGCGCGATGCCGCCGTCGGCGCGGACCGCGTCGACCGGCCGTCCGAGCAGCTGAAGGAACGTCAGCCAGGCGTCGCGGTCGCCGCCGGGCTGGATGACCATCTCGCCGATCAGGTGCTCGTGCAGCAGAATCGCGAGCTCGGTGACCGCGTGATCGTCGCGGGCGGGCTTCCGGCCGTCGATCCGGATTTCCTCCGGCAGCACCGTCAGCTTGATCGGTCCGCGGAGCGCTTCCACCGACGTCGTCTGCACGATGCGGCCGAGCGTGGCGGCGATGGCCGGGTGCGACGGCGGATACAGCAGGACCGCGCGCGCGGCCGCCTTGCACGCGCGCGCCAGCTCGAGGATGCGCGTCGTTTCGTCCGCGCCGAGCACCGCGGCGTCGTTCGCGGCGTCGCTCATACGACCGCGTCGAGGAATTTCAACGGATCGATGCCCGCCTCTTCGGGATCGATCGCCTCGACGACCGCGCGCGAATGCTGGCCGCGGCTGTCGAGCTCCCACGTGTTCGTGAGCAGCGGGTTCTCGAGGATGTTGCCCTTGGTGTCCGTGATGATCTTGACCTGCGGCCGGAAGGGATCCGTCGGATGCTCCGCCGTCACGACGGCGAGCTCCTCGGTGCTGAGGCGCACGAGGTTGCCGACGGGGAAGAGTCCCATCAGATTCACGAACCGCTTCAGCAGCACCTGGTTGAATGCGGGGTTGCCGGACTCGCCCATGATGTTCCGGATGCGATCGGTCGCGAGGCCCTTGCGGTACGGCCGGGTGCTGCGAAGCGCGTCGAAGACGTCGGCGATGCTCACGATCATCGTGCACAGGTTCAGCTTGCGGCTGCCGATCTTCTCCGGATAGCCGCTCAGATCCTGCTTGAGATGGTGCTCGAACGCGACGATCGGCGCGAGCGCCGGCATCTCCGGCGTGCGGCGCAGGATGTGCGCGCCGTCCACGACATGCCGCTTCATGATGTCGAATTCCTCGCGCGTGAGCTTGTCGGGTTTGTTGAGCACCTCGAGCGGGGTGTTGACCTTGCCGATGTCGTGCATCAGCGCGGCGAAGCCGAACTCGCGCAGCAGGTTGCCTTCGATGTTGAGCGCGCGCGCCTGGGCCATGGCCAGCGCCGACACGTTCACCATGTGCGTGAACGTGTAGTTGTCGTAC
>FTEF01001836.1_pt1 | contig 9682 bp, 8 predicted proteins | sample 1640081 | NCBI WGS metagenome assembly FTEF01 (sample SAMEA3914816, study PRJEB12502) | metagenome | biome: forest; material: soil | place: USA | collected 2011-09-16 | depth 0.3 m
GCCGAGGATTTCGCCGCGCTCGACCCTGAAACTGACGTCGTCGACGGCGGTGACGCGGCCGTAGCGTTTGGTGAGGTGCTGAACCTCGATCACGTGTGAACCTCTTTTTGATTACAATTCAACCGAAAATGCTACTTGAGGAGGCTTGATGGCTGCAACGGTCGGATCGAAGGCACCTGATTTCACATTGATGAATGATAAGCGCGAGGAAGTGACCCTCAGCTCGCAGAAGGGGCACCCCGTCGTCCTCGCGTTTTTCCCGGCGGCATTCACCGGGGTGTGCACGAAGGAGCTGTGCACGTTCCGCGACAGCATGGCGAAACTGAACAGCGCGAACGCTACAGTGTACGGCATCAGCGTCGACACGTCGTTTTCGCTGGCCGCGTTCAAGAAAGAGCAGAACCTGAATTTCCCGCTGCTCAGCGACTTCAATAAGGAAGTCATTCAGGCCTACGGCGTCTTCAACCCCGACATGATCGGGCTGAAGGGCATCGCGAAGCGGTCGACGTTCGTCATCGACAAGGACGGCGTCATCCGGCACGCCGAGGTGCTCGACGACGCGCGGAATGAGCCCAACTACGACAAGGTGTTCGAAACGCTCAGCAAGCTGTAAAACGTAGAGCACAGGGCAGAGGGCGCACGCCCTTTGCCTTGTGCCCTCTGCCTTCAGCCGTCTAAAAGTCCATCTGCAGGCTGACCTTCACGAATCTGGCCGGTAAAATTGACGTCGGGATTCGCCAGCCGGTGATCGACGCGTTCCGGTAGGCCGTGTTCTCCGACAGTACCGGGTTTGCGTTGAACACGTTGTAGAGATCGAAGCTGACGACGTTCCGCACGCGACCAATCTTCAAAATCTTGCCGATGCGTACGTCGGTCTGGTTCAGCCGGTCGCCGAAGAGCGTGCCCGGCGCGACGAGATTCACCGTGACGTTCGCGGCGCCTCCCGACAGATCCCGTCCGAGCGACGGGCGTACTGACGCGTTCGGGATGACGACGTTTGCGCTGATCTGCGGGCCGGGGCTGCTGCGGAACGACGCGGCGATCTGCATGTCCACGACCGGCACTGTGTAGACGCCCTGCAGCTTGACATCGGTGAGGAAGTTCGTGAGCTGGCGGCAGTATGGCGCGCCGAGCAGACCGGCTTCGGGCACCTGCGCCAGGATCTCACAGTTGTCGGTCAGTGTCCGTCCCGTGCTTGCGCCGCCCTGCGCGATGACGCCGTAGGGGAGCCGCGCGCTCACCGTGAAGTCCATGCCGCTCCAGACCTGCTGTTGATCGCCGATGCTGCTCGCGAGTCTGATCAGGTTGTTGGCGGGACGCGTCAGCGTGTCCGGGTTTCGATCGTAGAGCGGTCCGATCGCATTCAGGCCGCCGCCAGGCAATTGCTGATCGGCCGGCGCCGTGACGCTGAACGCGGAGAAATCCGCCGGAGCGAGCGCCAGGTTGTCGGTGACGATGAAGTTGCCGAACGACCGGCGGAAGTACCCGACGTTGGCGGACACGCGCGGAGCGAGCTCGTGCTGCACGCTTGCCGAGAACTCCCACTGGTACGGCCGATGTCCCCAGCCTGTCAGCGTGTCGGGCGATGAGGCATTGCTCGCCGTCACACGTCCGAAGTTCGTGTCGGAGACGATGCCGCACTCGGCGTTAGCGAGCACATTGGTGAGATCGCAGTCGGGCACGTAGTTGCCGCGGCGCGGATCGCCGGCGGGGAAGAGCGAGTCGTTCCACGAGCGGGTGACAAAGAGCGCCAGGCTCGATACGGGATCGAGGGCGCCGTTCATGAAGCCCACCTGGGTGCCGAGGGCCTGCACATATTTTGCGAGGCTGACCTTGAGCGCCGTCTTGCGGGTGCCGAAGAGGTCGAAGGTCGCGCCCATGCGCGGGACGATGTCCTTGAACGACAACATCTGTGTTTCGGGGAAGGTGACGTCGCGCGCCGGCGCCAGCGTCGCCGGACCGAGATGCGTCTGGGGCGCGTAGCTGCTGTAGTACTGGAGGCGGATGCCGCCGTTCAGCGTGAGGCGGTTGATCGTCCAGGTGTCCTGCGCGAAGACGCCGAGGTCCCACGGCTGCTTGACCAGTCGCGTGTACGGCGTGGCGCGCTCGGTGATGAGGTTGGGCACGCCATTGTTGAATCGATAGGCGACCGAGTCGGCGAGGGCTTCGACCATCGGGGCGGACCGCTGCGCCCAGAAGTTCTCGCGGCTGTTCCAGAGGTTGCTGAAGCCGACTTTGACCGAATGGCTGCCCGTCACGTACGTCGCCGTGCCGACGGTGTTCCAGACGAGGCCGTCGGTGTTGAGGTACGGCTGGCCCGCCGAACCGACGCCGCCGCCGCGGTAGCTGAGGTTGGGGATGAGCCCGCCTTGTTCGGTGACGTTGATCAGGTTGACGAACGGATGATCGGGCGGATCGAACGTGTAGTCTTCCCGCCGCAGCCCCGAGCGAAACTCGAGCAGCACTTTGTTGGTGACGGGCGCAGTCCAGCCGACCGCAAACATATCGAGCGGGCTGTACTGAAGGTTGCCGGCGACGCCAGGCGACGTCGCCTCTGGCGAAATTGTCGCCGACGGATTAGGGCACTGGCAGCGCATCTGGCTGTCGTAGTAGAAGCTCAGTTTGTTCTTCGGCGTGGCCTGCAGCGTCAGCCGGATGCTCCGGCTCGGCTGCCACGCGTCGCTGTACGCGGGACGTCCGGTGTCGGGTGCGTAGGTCCACTGCGCCGGGTCGCCGGCGTTCCTGTTGTAGAAGATCCCGCCGACGTAGTTCGCGTTCTCCACCCAGCGGCCGCTGGCGTAGAACCATAGCCTGTCCTTGAGCAGCGGGCCGCCGGCGGCAGGGTTGACGTCGTACGTCTGCTTGATGGTGTTTGGAATCGCCAGGCCGCGGTCCTTCAGGTCCTGTGAGTAGTTGGTCCCCTGCATCGACGAGTTCACGAACGTGCCGAAGAACGACGCGTTGAACCTGTTGCCGCCTTCGCGCGGGATGAGGTTCGTCTGAACGCCGCCGAGGCCCTGTTCCGCGGTGCCGGCGCCGACGTCCACGGTGATTTCCTGGGCGCTGCCGCTGTTGGAAAGAAAGTTGGCGAACGCGCCCTCGCCCTCCGAACCGGACGTGGTGAGCCCGTCGATCATGACGCGGGAGTCGCCTCCGCGGCTGCCGTGAATGGAGGTGAGGCCGCCGCCCGTCATGATGATGTTGGTTCCGCCGACCTCGATCGCGCCAAACGTGCTGACGGCGGAGGAGCCCGGCGTCAGGAGCGCAGCGGTCTGCGGCGTGCGGCCGAACGGCAGCGCCTCGAGGAGCTGGCGACTGATGACCTGTTCCTGCCGGATCCCGTGGATGTCCACGGTGGGCGCGGCGCCTGTCACGGTGACGGTTTCGGTGACCGCGCCGACGCGCAAGTCGGCGTTCACCGTCGCGGTGAGGGCGCCGGCGACGTCGATACCCTCACGCCGCAGCGCCGCGAATCCGGCCAGCGTGAACGTCACGGTGTAGGTGCCGGGCCGCAGCTGTTCGATTTTGTACTGGCCGGCGCCGTCGGTCACGGCCGTGCGTATTTTTTCGATCAGCGCGGGGCTCGCGGCTTCCACGGTGACCCCGGGCAGCAGGGCCCCGGATGAATCCTTGACCAGGCCGGCAATGGACCCCTGCGCGAGGGCAAACGCCGGCGTGAACAGCAGTCCGAGGCACGCGGCGGCGATCGTCATGCGCGTCTTGTTCGACATTGATATCTCCCGGTGAGACAATCGGCGCACTGGCCGGTATTGTCAATAGGAAAGAAGCAATCGTCTGGCGCGGCGCCCGCGAAGGCGCTATAGTGGAACGTATGAGTATCTGCTCATATGTTCATGCGTAAGCGGGCGCCGCTCACCGACGCCTCGGCGGCGGCGCTCGCCGAGACCTTCAAGGCGCTCGGCGACACCACCCGCGTCCGCATCCTCGACGCCCTGTCCCGATCCGAGCTCTGCGTCCACGACCTCGCCACGCGCGTCGGCATCAGCGAATCGGCCGTCTCGCACCAGCTGCGCTTCCTGCGCGGCATGCGCCTGGTGCGGACGCGGCGCGACGGCCGCAACGTGTACTACGCCCTGGACGACCAGCACATCGTCGGCCTGTTCGTGCAGGGCCTCGAGCACGTGGAAGAGCGGGCCGGCCGATGACCACCTGCACCGTCTGCGAGCTGCACGCGGAGTCGACCTTCAAGATCGAAGGCATGGACTGCCGCGAGGAAGTGGCGCTCATCGAGCGGCGTTTCAAGAACCTGCCGGGTCTCGAAGATTTTTCCGCCGACCTGATTGGACAGCGGCTGCACGTGAAATACGACGCGGCCAAGCTGTCGGCGTCGGTCATCGCGGGCGCCGTCGCCGACGCCGGCATGCGCGCCTGGCTCGAACACGAAGAGCCCATCGCCACGGGCGATGCCGCCGCGCGCCGCCGGACGCTGCTCGTCTGGACATCCGGGCTGGCGCTTCTCGCCGGCGTTCTCGTCCTCCGTAGCTCCGGCGTAATCCCATGGGGCGAAGTCGGGGCGCGAGTGCTCCTTGCAGCCGCGATCGCCGCCGGCGCGCTCCTGACCGCGCCGAGAGCCATCACGGCGATCCGCCTGCGCATGCTCGACATCAACGTGCTGATGCTGGTGGCGGCGGCCGGCGCCGTCGCCCTGGGCGATCTGGCGGAGGCGGGCTCGGTGGTCTTTCTCTTCGCGCTGGCGCAGACGCTCGAGGCCCGCACGCTCGAACGCGCGCGGCACGCCGTGCGCGCGCTGCTCGACCTCGCGCCGAACGAAGCGACCATCCGCGACGGCGCGGGAGATCGCGTCATGAGCGTCGACGAGGTCGTGCCCGGCATGATCCTCGTCGTCCGGCCGGGCGAGAAGGTGCCGCTCGACGGCGTCGTCGCGGCCGGTGAAAGCGCCGTGAATCAGGCGCCGGTGACCGGCGAATCGCTGCCCGCCGACAAAACGCGCGGCGACAGTGTGTTTGCCGGCACGATCAACGGCCGCGGCGCGCTCGAGATCCGCGTCACGCGGCTGCGCCGCGACTCGACGCTCGCGCGGATCATTCATCTTGTCGAGCAGGCGCAGGCGCAGCGCGCGCCGGCGCAGACCCTCGTCGAACGCTTCGCGCGCATCTACACGCCGGCGGTGCTCATCCTCGCGGCGCTCCTGGCGGTCGGGCCGCCGCTCGTGTTCGGCGGGTCGTGGCATACCTGGATCTATCGCGCGCTCGTCCTGCTCGTCGTCTCATGCCCATGCGCGCTCGTCATCTCGACGCCGGTGTCCGTCGTGGCGGCGCTGGCCGGGGCGGCGCGCAAAGGCGTGCTGATCAAGGGCGGCGCGCACCTCGAGCGCGCTGGACGCATCCGGTGCGTGGCGTTCGACAAAACCGGAACGCTCACGCGCGGGACGCCGCAGGTCGTCCGCGTCACGACGCTCGGCGCCATCTCGGCTGACGCGGTCGTCGCGCTGGCCGCGTCGGTCGAGCATCGTTCGCATCATCCCATCGCGCGCGCGATCGTCGAGCACGCCGCGGCGTCACACATCGCCGTCGCGCCGGGCGACGACGTGCGGTCGCTCGACGGCCGCGGCGCGCAGGGCCACGTCAGCGGCGCGCAGGTCGTCCTCGGCAATCACCGCCTGTTCGAAGAGCGGCAGCTGTGCACGCCCGAAATCCACCATCGGCTCGACGAGATCAGCCTGCAGGGCCGCACGCCGGTGCTCGTCGCGAGCGGCGGCGCAGCGGTCGGGATTATCGAAGTGGCCGATCGGCCGCGCGAAGGAGGCCGCGAGGCGCTCGAGATGCTGCGCCGCCAGGGCGTCGAGCACATCGTGATGCTGACAGGCGACAGCAGCAGCACGGCGCGGCTGATTGGCGCGGAGCTTGGCGTCGACGAAGTGCGCGCCGAGCTGCTCCCCGACGACAAGGTCGCCGCCGTGAACGAGCTGCGCCGGCGCTTTGGTTCGGTCGCAATGGTCGGCGACGGGATCAACGACGCCCCCGCGCTCGCGTCGGCCGACCTGGGCATCGCGATGGGCGCCGCCGGCAGCGACACGGCGCTCGAGACCGCCGATGTGGCGTTGATGGCGGATGAGCTGTTGAAGATTCCCTACGCGCTGCGGCTGAGCCGCGCGACCATGCGGAACATCAAGGCGAATCTCGCGATCTCCATGGTGCTCAAAGCCGCATTTGTCGCGCTCGCCGCCGCCGGCATGGCCACGCTCTGGATGGCGATCCTCGCCGACACCGGCGCCTCGATCATCGTCATTGCGAATGCTCTGAGGCTGCTGCGGGCGGATTGATCGGCCGCGACAGCCACACGCGCGCGACGCGGATGCCGTCGAGCGCTTCCACACGCATTGTCCGATCCTCCACCGGCACGGTATCGCCGAGCTGCGGCCGGCGGCCGAGCTGTCCGAGGACGTAGCCGCCGACGGTCGTGTACGTGTCCTGGTCGATGTGCAGGCCGAACTGCTGATTGACCTCCGCCACGAGCACGAGCCCGTCCATCTCGGCCGACGCGTCCTCCAGCATCCTGATGCGCGGCGATCCCCCGGCGGCCGTATTCAAGTCGCCGACGATGCGCTCCATCAGCGACGCAAACGTCACCAGGCCCGCCGTGCCGCCGTACTCGTCGATGACGAGCGCTTCGCGTACATTCCGACGCCGCATCTCGGCGAGCACTTCGTCGGCGGGCAGCGTCTCGGGAACCATGAGCGCCTCGCGCGCGAGCGCGCCGGCATTGATGGCGCCGCCGCGATCGAGCGGCTTCAGGAGGTCGTTGACGTAGAGAATGCCCGCGATGTCGTCCATGCTCGACCGGTAGACCGGAAGGCGCGTGTGGCCGGTCCTCGAAAGCAGATCGAGGATCTCGTCGCGCGGCGTGTTCACCGCGACGCCGACGATTTCGGTCCGCGGCACCATCACCTGCGCCGCGGTGAGATCGGCGAAGCCGAACACGCGGTGCAGCATCTGTTCTTCCTGCTCCTCGAGCACGCCCGCTTCCTGGCTCGCCGTCACGAGCATCTTCAGCTCTTCTTCCGAGTGGACGCCGCCGCGGTGTCCCGCGCCGTGCATGCCGAGGCCGGTCACAATCGACTGCGCCGTCGCGTGCAGCAGGTGGATGAACGGCCAGAGCACGCGCATGTAGATTTCGGTCGGCTTGACGGTCAGCATCGACGTCATTTCCGCGCGTTCGAGCGCGATCCACTTCGGCACGAGCTCGCCGAGCACGATGTGGAACGCCGTGATCCCCGTGAACGCGATCGCAATGGCGATCGTGTGGGCCGTCGTCTCGGCGATGTAGCTCGGAAAGCGCGCGAGCGTCGGAATGATCAGCGCGGCGACCGCCGGCTCGCCGATCCACCCCAGCCCGAGGCTCGCCATGGTCACGCCCGCCTGCGTCGCGGCGATGTACCGGTCGGGCGCCGTGATCGCGCGGCGAACGGCGCGGGCCCACGAGTGGCCCTCGGCGATGAGCTGATCGACGCGGGTCTTGCGGACCGTCACGATCGAGAACTCGGCGGCGACGAAGAATCCGTTGGCGCACACGAGGGCGAGCAGCCCCGCGAGGCGCCACACGACACTGGATGTGGTCATCTGGTGATCTCGTGATTACGCGATCGCCGATTTGGCGATCACCAAATCGGCGAATCGCGAAACGTGCAAATCACGCTTTCCTGTTGGAGAAGAAGTGCGCGTCGACGAAGTTGTCGATGATCGTCTGGTTGGCGGGGTCGACTTTTTCGAACTGCACGCCCATGCCGACGCGGCGGTCGGCCCAGGCGACCCGTCCTTCGGCGTCGATGTCGCGCTTGCCCCCCGGCATGCGGAAGCGCACTCTGATCTTCACGTTCATGTCGAGCGGGCTGGTCGTGCGGATCGCGATGCCGCCGCGGCTCAAGTTGAGCGTCAGCGCGGCCGCGATGGTGTTGCCGAACCGGTACTGAATGGGAATCCCGAGCACCACGCGAGGACTGCCGCGGCGGTTGAAGTTGTCGGGGAAGAGGTGCGGCTCGAGCGACGGCAGGATGTGCTGCACGGCGCTGTACTCGTTGACGTAGCCGGCGACGCCAAGCGCGGCCAGTTCTTTCACTTCCTCGGCGCTTGCAATGGTTCCGCTGAAGATCAGAATAGGGAGTTTCCCTTCGTCCATCTTCCGGATCGATTTCACAAGTTCTATGCCGGGCGCGTGCGGCAACCGCAGGTCGAGCACGATCAGATCGATGGTCGCCAGGTCGGCGCGGACGCGCGCCAGGAGCTCCGCCGCGCTCTTGACCGTGATGGCCTTGTGTCCGGCCGTCTCCAGTGTCGAGCGGAAACGGTCGCGCACGAACGCGGTGTCGTCTGCGACGACGACGGTCTTGCTTGAGACCGAGGTGCTGGCCATGCGGGCATGGTTATAATAATCGCAATGGCCACCTGTCCCGAATGTGACGCCGAAATCGAAGTCGACGAGTTTGACGTCGATAAAGGGGATCAATTGAGCTGCCCTGACTGCGGCAGCAACCTCGAGGTCACCGGCCTTTCTCCCATCGAGCTCGACATCGCGTCTGACGAAGACGACGAGGACGACGACGATCTGGAGGACGACGACGCCGAGGACGACGACGAAGATGAGGACGAGGACGAGGACGAAGAGACCGACGAGGACGTGGGAGGCTGGGACGAGTAACGCCAAGGAGGCCGCCCTCCGGGACACCCTGACCTCTCTCGGATCCGTCGTCATCGCCTATAGCGGCGGCGTCGACAGCGCGTATCTCGCCCTGGTGGCCGCCCGCACCCTCGGTTCCCGCGCTCTCGCCGTGACCGCAGAGAGCGGCAGTTATCCGGAGCGCCACCGCCGCATCGCCATCGACGTCGCGCGTGAGTTCGGCCTGCGGCACGAAATCATCCGCACGGGCGAGCTCGAACGGCCCGACTACCGCGCCAACCCCGAGAACCGCTGCTACTTCTGCAAGCACGAGCTCTATACGCATCTCTCGCGGATGGCCGCGGAACGCGGCGCGGTCGTCGTCGACGGCAACAACGCGGACGATCGCGCCGACTACCGGCCCGGACGCCAGGCCGCGCGCGAGTTCGGCGTGCGCAGCCCCCTCGACGAAGTGAATCTCGCGAAAGCGGAAATCCGCGAGCTCTCACGACTCGCAGGGCTGCCGACATGGGACGAGCCGGCGTCCGCGTGCCTGTCGTCGCGCATTCCGTACCACTCGGAAGTGACCGGCGAAAAGCTCCGCATGATCGAGCGCGGCGAGCAGGCGATGGCGGCGCTGGGATTCCGCGTCTGCCGCGTGCGGCACTTTGGCGATCTCGCGCGCGTGGAAATCGGCAGAGAGGAGCTGGCCGTGGCGCTCGAGCCGGCGATGTCGGCCGCGATCGCGCGCGAACTGAAGACCGTCGGCTTCGCCGACGTGGCGATCGATCCGGACGGCTACCGCATGGGCAGCCTCAATAGGCTCAGTGAGGGCGTGCGTCTTCAGGTTTCCGGGAGGACGCAATGATTCGCGCGGCACTGTATCTTTTCTGCGACAATTGACGCCGCCGTACTTGGTCTCTTAAAGTCTTTCCCTGTAGGAGCGTGATGAGATGAATCGCCTTCGAGCAGTTCTGCCCGTTCTCGCGCTGGCCGCGTCGTTAGCGCTGGCCGGTTGCCATAAGAAGGTTCCGCAGCAGGCCATCGC
>FTEF01001689.1_pt1 | contig 9623 bp, 6 predicted proteins | sample 1640081 | NCBI WGS metagenome assembly FTEF01 (sample SAMEA3914816, study PRJEB12502) | metagenome | biome: forest; material: soil | place: USA | collected 2011-09-16 | depth 0.3 m
GGCGGCCGCCCTGGTCGCTATAAGAGATGTGGTGGATGTTCCGGCCGATGCCGCGCGGGGGAACAGGGATGTCGGGCAGCGCGGCGGCGGCGCCGAGCGCCAGCAGGCCCTTCAAATGATCGCGGCGCGTGATGGCCATCGTTCGGGGAGAGTCTACACGGTGACTGGCTAGGGCTTTGGCGAAAATGCGAGCAGGACGTTGCCCGGCATGCCGTCGAAGCGCGAGTAGCCGGAGTTCACGAACAGCATGCCGCCGGCAATGACGGCGCCGGGGCCGTCCATCGAGCCGCCGCGGCCTTTGACGCCGTTGACGGCGTCGTACTCACGGACAGTGTCGACATCCCACACGACGCTGCCGTCCCTGACGTCGAACGCGCGCAGGTGGCCGTCGAGCGATCCGGAAAACACGAGGCCGGGCACCGCGCTGAGCGCAGCGGACTGCGCCGGACTGCATCCGCGCGGCGCGCCGGCGCGGCAGGGCGGCGGCGCCGCCGACCACGCCTTCTTCCCGTCCGCAATCGTCAGCGCCGTCAGCCCGCCGCCTTCCGTCGGACTCAGCACGAACCGGGCGGTGTCGCCGGGCGCGGGGTTCGTATTCGGCACGCGCGCGACGTCGGACACCGCGGCGTAGATATTGGCGCCGTCGCTCGCCATGCCCCACTGCACGCCGCCGTTGACGCCGCCTTTGCCGACGCGCGTCTGCCAGACGATTTCGCCGTTGCGCGCCGGATCGACCGCCGTGACGACACCTGATTTCTGTCCGGCGACGACCAGGTCGCGGCCGTTCGCCGTGACGAGCATCGCCGACGACCCGAAATCGAAGTCCGGTCCGTTTTCCGACGGGCAGTTGCCGTTGTTGTTGCCGCAGCCCGAGTTGTAAGCGTCGCCCTGCGTGATCTGCCGCGTCCAGGCGACGCGGCCGGTCTTGAGATTGATCGCCATCAGCGCGTCACTGGTCTTGGTGGGCGGCGTGGAATAGTTGTCGCCGGTGGCGACGTAGAGGACGCCGCGCTTCGCATCGATCGTCGGCGCCGACCAGATGCCGGCGCCCGACGGTCCGTAGATCGCGGTGCCGTTCTTCGTCGTTCCCATCTTCGTCGCGGGGCCGTCGATGGTGTACGTCTTCCAGACCTGTTGGCCGTCCGACAGCCGCAGCGCGACGAGGCTGCCGCGGAACGTGCAGCACTCATAGGACGGCCCGAGCGCGCGCGATTCTTCCCACGACGCGACGGGAATGTACACGACGCCGTCGTGCGCGACTGGCGCGCCGGTCAGGCGCGCGGCTTCGTGCTCCTCAGGCCGCACTTTCCAGATGACGGTGCCCGTCCGCGGCGCGACGGCATACGTCCAGCCGACGAGATCGCTGAAAACGAGCGTGTCCTTGTTCACGAGAAGAAGCGACGATCGCACGGGTCCGTTCGCTTGAAACATCCAATGGATGCAGCCGCTCGCAGTGTCGAGCGCATACACAGCGCCGCTCGCACTGCCGACGAACAGGTTGTCGCCGACAACTGTCGGCTGGTTGAACGTCGACACGTCGCCGTCGAATGCGAACGCCCACTTGAGTTCGAGGTGGCGGACCTGGTCCGCGGTGAGGCCGCCGTCGAGTTGGTACCGCGTGTTGGTCGCCGCGGGGCTCCAGCCGTTCCATCGCGGCGTCTCCCCTGTCGTGTCCGCCTTCAGGCGGACCGTGCGGTCCGCGCAAAACGCGGACGCCGGCGGCGCCGGCTCGCTGGCCGCGGTGCCGAGATACGTCGCGACCGCGTCGCGCTCGTCGCGCCGGAGCGGATACGCCACGCTCATCATCACGCCGAAGTCGAGGACGCGCAGGATCTTCGCCGCCGGCATCTGTTGAAGCGCCGACCTGGGCGGAATGCGCTGCGTGGTGAGATCGTGGCAGCCGGCGCAGCGCTCGCGATAGACGCGTTCGCCTGGGGTCTGTGCCTGTACGGATACAGCCGCGGCGACGCCGAGAATCGCGAGGAGCGGCGCGTGTTTCATGGCGTAGTATAGGGCGAAAGTGAACGAGGATTTCCATCGCGCGATCATCGAATCCGCCGACGATCCGATCTTTATCTGCGATCCCGATGGACGCTATGTCTACGGCAACGCGAAAGCCGCCGCCAATTTCGGCCTGACGCCGGAACGCTTCATCGGCAAGACTGTCGACGAGCTCTTCACGCCGGACGTCGCCGCGCTGTTCCGCGCCGGCGTGCGGAAGGTCGTCGAGAGCGGCGAGACGCTGAAAAGCGAAGATCGCGCCGTGATCGACGGCGTCGTGTTTTTTTCGAGCACGGTGATGCAGCCGCTGCGCGATGCCACGGGACGCGTCACCGCCGTGCAGGGCATCGTCCGCGACATCACCAGCCGCAAGCACGCCGAGATGGCGCTGCAGGCGAGCGAAGAACGCCTTCGCCAGGTGATTCGCGCGTCGCAGATCGGCGTCTTCGATCTCGACTTCGTCTCGCAGACGGTCTACTGGTCACCCGAGCAGCGCGCCATCTGGGGCTGGGGCGCCGACGAGCCGCTGGCCTGGGACGAGCATCGCCAGTACATCCATCCAGACGATCGCGAGACCGTCGTCCTCGCGAGCGCGGCCGCCCACAGCCGGTCCGATGGCGTCTTCGAGCTCGAGCACCGCATCGTCCGCCGCTCGGGAGACACCCGGTGGCTCATCGTCCGGGCGCAGGCGTTTTTCGAGGGCAACAATCGCCGCCTGATCCGCGTCATCGGGGCGACGCGCGACGTCACCGAGGAGAGGGCCGCGCGCGAAGAGCGCGACGAGCTGCACGAGCGCCTGGTGCAGGCGCAGCGGCTCGAGTCGATCGGACGGCTCGCCGGCGGCATCGCGCACGACTTCAACAACATCCTGAACATCATCATCGGCTGCGCCGAGATGGCCGCGCTCGAATCCGACCCGTCCGTCGTCAGCGGCTATCTCGATGAGATTCTGAAGGCCGCGACCCGGTCGGCCGATCTCACCAAGCAGCTCCTCGGCTTCGCGCGCCGCCAGACGGCCATGCCGCGCGTCGTCGATCTCAACGACTTCGTGTCGGCGTCGCTCAAGATGCTGCGGCGGCTGATCGGCGAACACGTGACGCTGTCATGGCACCCGGGCGTGGAGCTCTGGCCGGTGCGGATCGATCCCGGACAGATCGATCAGATCCTGGTCAACCTGATGGCCAACGCGCGCGATGCGATTGCGGACGTCGGCGGGGTCGTCATCCACACGGAAAACGTTCCGGTGTCCTCGACGGCGCAGTATCCGGGCCTGCCGCCAGGCGAGTATGTGCGCATCTCGGTCGTCGACAACGGCAAGGGCATGGACACCGAGACGCAACGCCATCTGTTCGAGCCGTTCTACACGACCAAACTCGCCGGCCGCGGCACCGGCCTCGGCATGGCGTCGGTCGACGGCATCGTCAGACAGAACGCGGGAGCCATCACGGTGACGAGCGACGTCGGCCGCGGCACGACGGTCAACATTTTCCTGCCGCGCGCGCTGGACGCGTTGCCGGCGAAGGCCGAAATCGATCGCGATCCGCCCAGGCGCGGCACTGAAACGGTGCTGGTCGTCGAGGATGAGCCGGCGCTGCTGCAGTTGACGACGCGGGCGCTCGGAGCGCTGGGTTACACGGTGCTGGCGGCCTCGACGCCGGATGCCGCCATCGAGATCGTCCGCACGCACCCCGGGCCGGTGCACATGCTTCTGACCGACGTCGTGCTGCCCGGCATGAACGGCCGCACCCTCGCCGATCGGCTGCTGCAGGATACGCCCGGTCTCAAGTGCCTGTTCGTCTCCGGCTATCCCGCCGGGGCAATGGGATCGGCCGGCATCGTCGACGAGAGCCTGCACTTTCTTCAGAAGCCCTTTTCACCGAGGAGCCTGGCCGAGAAAGTGCGAGAGGTGTTCGAAACATGAAGTCGCGATTTGTGGTTCTGACTGCGTTCGCCGCCGCTCTGGCCGTGAATGTCACGGCTCAGCGGCCGCTCGACGGCGTCATCGACATCCATGTCCATTCGGCCCCCGACAACGTCGAGCGCTCGATCGACTCGATCGACGTCGCGAAGCTGGCGCGGACGCGGGGCATGCGCGCGATTGTGCTGAAGAGCCACTACGAGCCGACGGCGACGATGGCGTTCATCGTGCGGAAGGAAGTCCCGGGCGTCGAGGTGTTCGGCGGCATCGATCTCAACCTGAGCGTCGGCGGCATGAACGCGGTCGCCGTCGAGCACATGACGCAGGTGACCGGCGGATACGGACGTCTCGTCTGGATGTCCACGTTCGACGCGGAGAACCAGGTGCGGTCTTCGAAAGAGAACCGCAAGTTCGTGCGCGTCTCGAAGGACGGTCAGCTGCTGCAGGACGTGAAGGACGTCATCGCCGTCATCGCGAAGCACAACCTGGTGCTCGCAACCGGGCACGTATCGCCCGAAGAAGGCCTCATGCTCCTGCGCGAAGGAAAGCGGCAGGGCGTTCGCCATATGGTCGTGACGCACGCGATGCAGGCGCCCGTGCTGATGAACGTGGCGCAGATGCGGCAGGCGGCGAACGAGGGCGCGTTCGTGGAGTTCGTCGCCGGGTCGATTCGCGGGCCCGCGGGGCAGGCGAAGGTCGACGGCTACGCAGACGCTATTAAGAAGGTAGGGCCGGAATTCTGCATTCTCTCCTCGGATCTCGGCCAGAAGGGAAACGCGCTTCCGCCCGACGGCCTCGAGGAGTTTCTGACCGCCCTGCGCGCGCGCGGTCTGACGAGCGCGCAGATCGACCTGATGTCGAAGCGCAATCCGGCGTCTCTTCTCGATCTGAGGTAGTACATGGCTGGACGGCAAATCTTTGCGGCGATGGCCGTCGCCGCAGCCGTGTGGGCGGCGCCGGCGGCAGCGCAGGAACTCCTGCCGGCCGAACTGCGGCTGGCCATCGACAATGCGGCGGCGGACGTGCTGAAGACGACCGGCGCGCCGAGTGCGTCCGTGGCCGTCGTCAAGGACGGCAAGGTCGTCTACACGAACGCGTACGGCCGCGCGTCCCTTGCCCCCGACGTCGCCGCGACGCCGCAGATGCGTTACAGCATCGGATCCATCAGCAAGCAGTTCACGGCCGCGGCGATTCTTCTGCTCGCCGAAGATGGGAAGCTCTCGCTCGACGACAAGGTGGCGAAGTGGCTGCCCGACCTGACTCGCGCGAACGAGGTCACCCTGCGGCAGGTGCTGTCGATGACCTCCGGCTATCAGGACTTCTGGCCCGAGGATTACGTCATGCCGCCGATGATGCTGCCGACGACGGTCGAGCACATCCTCAATAACTGGGCGAAGATCCCGCTCGACTTCGAGCCTGGGACCAAGTGGCAGTACAGCAACACGAACTACGTCATTGCCGGCGCAATCGTGGAGCGGGTCAGTCGAATGCGCCTGGTGCCGTTTCTGCAGCAGCGCATCTTCGCGCGTCTCGGGATGACATCGGTCGTCGACTCCGATCAGACGCCGCTCGGCCCGGACGAGCCGGCGGCGTATCTGCGGCACGCGCTCGGGCCGCCGCGTCGGGCGCCAAATGCGGGCAACGGCTGGATGTTCGGCGCGGGCGAACTGGCCATGACGGCGCGCGATCTCGCGTTGTGGGACATCGCGATGATCGACGGCGCCGTGCTCACACCTGCGTCGTATCACGCGATGCAGACGACCGCACTGCTGAAGAACGGGCTCGCCACGGGATATGGTCTCGGCGTGCAGGTCGGCTCGACGGGCGGACGGCGCACGGTCGCGCACGGCGGGGAAGTGTCCGGCTTTACGGCGCAGAACACCATCTATCCCGACGATCGCGCCGCGATCGTTGTGCTGACGAACATGGACGCCAACGTCGCGGCGGCGCAGCTGGCGGAAAAGATCGCGTCGGCCCTCTTCAAGGCGACCGTGACCGATCGCGACGCCGACGCGGCCCTGGCGCAGGCGAAGACGATTTTCGACGGGCTCCAGCACGGGCGGATCGATCGCACGCTGTTCACGCCGAATGCCAACGCGTATTTCCACGTCGTCGCGCTCGCCGATTTCGCCGCGGGGCTCGGTCCACTGGGAACGCCGCAGGAATTCGAGCAGGAGCGCCAGTCGGTGCGCGGCGGCATGGTATTCCGCGCGTTTCGGATCAAGTGCGGCACTCGCGTGCTGCGCCTCGGGACGTTCACGATGCCGGACGGCAAGCTCGAGCAGTATCAGATCTCGGCCACCGAGTAGAGTCGCTCTTTCAGCGTGGCCAGAGGGTAGAATCTGCGACACATGAACAAGATCCTGGCCGCTGTCCTCTGGATCGCCATTGCGGCGCTCGGCGCCCTCGGATTCGGCATGCTCGCGCTCTCGCGCGGCGAGACCATCAGCGCGGCGTGGATTCTGGTCGCCGGCGTCTGCACGTATCTGGTCGCGTACCGTTTCTATGCGCGCTTTATCGCGTACAAAGTCTTCGATCTCAATCCGCGGCGGGCGACACCGGCGGAGCGGCTCAACAACGGCCGCGATTTTCACCCGACCAACCGCTGGATCGCATACGGCCACCACTTCGCCGCGATCTCCGGCGCGGGACCGCTCATCGGGCCGACGCTGGCCGCGCAGTTTGGATTTCTGCCCGGGACGATCTGGCTCATCGCCGGCGTCGTGCTCGGCGGCGCCGTGCAGGACTTCACGATCCTGATCTCGTCCATCCGCCGGGACGGCAAGTCGCTCGGCCAGATGGCGAAAGAGGAAGTGAACCCCGTCGCCGGCGTGGCCGCGATGGTCGCGATCTTCGCGATCATGATCATCCTGCTCGCCGTCCTGGCGCTCGTCGTCGTCAACGCGCTGCGCGACAGCCCGTGGGGCCTTTTCACGATTGCGAGCACGATTCCGATCGCGTTGCTCATGGGCTGGTGGATGAAGGTGATTCGCCCAGGCAAAGTGCTCGAGACGACAATCATCGGCGTCGTCCTGATGATGGGCGGGCTGGTCGGCGGGCGCTGGGTGTCCGAGCATGCCGTGTGGGCGGCCGCGTTCACGTGGTCGGGCACGCAGATCTGCTGGGCCTTGATTGTGTACGGCTTCGTCGCGTCGGTGCTGCCCGTCTGGATGCTGCTGGCGCCGCGCGACTACCTGTCGACATTCCTCAAGATCGGCACGCTGCTCATTCTGGCCGGCGCGATTCTGATTCTCCTCCCGCCGCTCAAGATGCCGGCGGTCACGCAGTTTGCCGCCGGCACGGGGCCGGTCTTTGCCGGCAAGCTGTTTCCGTTTGCCTTCATCACGATTGCCTGCGGCGCGATATCCGGCTTCCACGCGCTCATCGCGAGCGGGACGACGCCGAAGATGGTCATGCGGGAGACCGACTCCGTGCTCGTCGGGTACGGCGCGATGCTGGCGGAAAGCTTCGTCGGCCTGATGGCGATGATCGCGGCCGCAACACTTGAGCCGGGCGTGTACTTCGCGATGAACGTCGGCCCGGCCGCGCTCGGCGGTTCGCTGCAGTCGGCGTCGCTCAAGATCGCCGAGTGGGGCTTCATGGTGACGCCCGAGCAGATGCAGGCGCTGGCGAAGCAGATGGGCGAAGTGACGCTCATGTCGCGCACCGGCGGCGCGCCGAGTCTGGCCGTCGGCATGGCGAGCGTCCTCGGCGGCGTCTTCACCGGTCCCGGCCTCGCGCTCTGGTATCACTTCGCGATCATGTTCGAGGCGCTGTTCATCCTCACGACCATCGACGCCGGCACGCGCGTCGGCCGCTTCATGTTCCAGGAACTGGCCGGCCACGTCTGGGCGCCGCTCGGCCGTCTGTCGTGGTATCCGAGCATCATCGCTTCGTCGGCGGTCGTCGTCGCCGGGTGGGGCTACTTCGTCTATCAGGGCGTCATCGATCCGCTCGGCGGCATCAACTCGCTCTGGCCGCTGTTCGGCATCGCGAATCAGTTGCTGGCGGCGATCGCGCTCTGCGTGAGCACGACCATCATCATCAAGATGGGGAAGATCCGGTACTCGTGGATCACAATCGCGCCGCTGGTGTTTCTGTCGGTGGCGACGCTCACGGCCGGATGGCAGAAGGTGTTTTCGCCCGAGGCGTCGCTCGGATTCCTCGCGCACGCGCGGTCGCTGGCCAACTCGACCAGTCCTGACGCGGCGCGCCTGATCTTCAACGACAACCTCAACGCGGGCCTCTCGCTGTTCTTCATGCTGATTGTCCTCGTGGTGATCGTCGCCTCGGCGCGCGAATGGCTGCTGGTCGCATCGCACCGCAAGGCGCCGAAGGTCAACGAGGCGCCGTTCGTCGAGACCGCGCTCGCGTCATGACGCTGCTGAAGGCTGCCGCCGCGGCAGTGCTCGCGACGGCGGTGCTGTCGGCGCAGAGCGATCTCGACGTCGTCAAGGTTCGCGACAACGTCTACATGATTGCCGGCGGCGGCGCGAACGTCACCGTGCAGTTCGGCGGCGACGGCGCGGTCGTCGTCGACGCCGGCGCGGCGGGCAGCGCGGACGCCGTCATCGCGGCGATCAGGACGATCACCGCGCAGCCGATCCGCTACGTCATCGACACCAGCGCCGACGCGGATCATGTCGGCGCGAACGAGAAGGTCGCGAAGGCCGGCAGGACGCTGTTCCAGACCAACAACCCGCTCGGCGAGGGCATGACCAACGGCGGCGCGGCCGCCGTGCTCGCGGCCGAAAAAGTGCTGGCGCGGATGAGCGCGCCGACGGGAAAGGCCTCGCCCTTTCCGACCGCCGCGTGGCCGACGGAGACGTACGACCAGCGCCGGAAATACATGTACTTGAACGGCGAAGGCATCGAGGTGCTGCATCAGCCGGCGGCGCATTCCGACGGCGACAGCATCGTCTTCTTCCGGCGATCCGATGTCGTGGCGGCCGGAGACGTCCTCGACCTGACGCGATTTCCGGCGATCGATGCCGCGCGCGGGGGCAGCATCCAGGGCGAGCTCGCCGCGCTCAACCGCCTGGTCGATCTCGCGATTCCTTCCGTCCCGCTCGTCTCGCAGGACGGCGGCACGTACGTCGTCCCCGGGCACGGCCGCGTCTGCGATCAGCTCGACGTCGTCGAGTATCGCGACATGGTGACCATCATCCGCGACCGCGTCGAGGATCTGGTGAAGAAGGGGATGACGCTCGATCAGGTGACGGCCGCGTCGCCGACCGCGGGCTACAACGCGCGGTACGGCGCCACGTCGGGTGCGTGGACGACCAACATGTTTGTCGAGGCGGTGTATGAAAGCCTTCGTCGCCGCAATTAGCGCGCTGCTGCTGCAGGGTCCGCCTGCGCAGACGCCGAAAGCGGCGGCGCCGATCGATCTCACCGGCTACTGGGTGTCGGTTGTCTCGGAGGACTGGCGCTATCGGATGGTGACGCCGGCAAAGGGCGACTATCAAGGCGTGCCGGTGACGGCGGACGCGGTGAAAGTCGGCGACGCGTGGAATCCGGAGGCCGATGCGGCGGCCGGCAATCAGTGCAAAAGCTACGGCGCTCCCGCGATCATGCGCGTTCCGGGCCGTTTCCATTTCACGTGGGACGGCGATGGCGCGCTGAAACTCGAGACCGATGCCGGCACGCAGACGCGGCTGCTCAAGTTCACTAAACCAACCGTGAAAACGGAGCCGAGCCTGCA
>FTEF01002180.1_pt1 | contig 9457 bp, 5 predicted proteins | sample 1640081 | NCBI WGS metagenome assembly FTEF01 (sample SAMEA3914816, study PRJEB12502) | metagenome | biome: forest; material: soil | place: USA | collected 2011-09-16 | depth 0.3 m
CGCCGCACAGACGCCGAACGGCTCCGCCGTGTACGACAAGTCGTGCGCGTCGTGCCATCAGCAGCCGGGCGCCGATTCGCGCGCGCCGAATCGCGACGGCCTCCGCCAGTTTTCACCGGAGTCGATTCTGACGGCGCTGACGACCGGCAACATGTTCCGCCAGGGCTACGACCTGAGCGCCGACGACAAGAAAGCCGTCGCCGAGTTTCTTGCCGGCCGGCCCCTCGGTTCGGCCGCGCCGATTGCCGACTCCGCGCGCTGCACGGCGGCCGCGCCCGCGATGTCCGATCCGACGAAGGGATCCAGCTGGAACGGCTGGGGCGGCACGGTCACGAACACGCGCTTCGTGCCCGCCGACAAAGGCGGCCTCACCGCGCCGCTCGTCCCGCGGCTGAAACTCAAATGGGCCTTCGGCCTTCCTGGTGTCACCGCCGCGCGCGCGCAGCCGGTCGTCGTGTCGGGGCGCGTGTTCATCTCGAGCGAGAGCGGCGACGTGTTTGCGCTCAGCGAGAAGACCGGCTGCATCTACTGGGCGTTCCACGCGCAGTCCGGCATCCGCACGGCCGTGACGGTCGGCCAGTACAAGACGGCCGCAGGCGCCAACGCGTGGGGCTTGTACGTGGCGGACGGCGCGGCAAACGCGTATGGCATCGACGCGCAGACCGGCAAGCAGATCTGGACGAGGAAGATCGACGAGCATCCAGGCGCGAGAGCCACGGGTTCGCCCGTGTATTACAACGGCCGCGTGTATGTGCCGCTGGCGGGGCTGAACGAAGAGGGGCAGGGGTCGCGACTGACGTACGAGTGCTGCACGTTCCGAGGCAGCGTCTCGGCGCTCGACGCGAGCACCGGCGCCGTCATCTGGAAGACGTACACCATTGCGGAAGAACCGAAGAAGCGCGGCCTCACCAAGGAAGGCGTGCAGGCGTGGGGACCGTCCGGCGGCGGCATCTGGTCGGCGCCGACGATCGACGCGCGCCGCCGCGTGCTCTACGTCTCGACCGGCAACGGCTACTCCGATCCGCAGCAGCCGACGACGGATGCGGTCATCGCGATGGATCTGGACAAGGGCACCATCAAGTGGGTTCAGCAGCCCGTGCCCAAGGACGTCTGGATGATGGGCTGCCAGGCGAAAAATCCGGACAACCCGCGCTGCCCGTCCGAGCAGGGCCCCGATCACGACTTCTCCGCGTCGCCGATGCTCGCGAAGAAGACCAACGGCCAGGACCTGCTCATCATCCAGAGCAAGTCCGGCATGGCGTACGCGTTCGACCCGGACAAAAACGGCGCGAAAGTATGGGAGTACCGCACGAGCGGCGGCAGCGGCCTCGGCGGACAGTGGGGCGGCGCCGTCGACAACACGCGCGCGTATTTCGGCGTCAACGGCACGCTCTCGCAGACCCCGGGCGGCATGCGCGCCGTGAAAATCGACACGGGCGAGGAAGTCTGGTCGAAAACGCCTGAAGCAAAACTGTGCGGCACCGCGCGCGGCTGCAGCGCCGCGCAGGGCGCGGCCCTCACCGCCGTTCCGGGCATCGTCTTTTCAGGATCGGGCGACGGCGGCCTTCGCGCCTACGCGACCGACGATGGAACGCTGGTGTGGAGCTTCGACACGAACAAGGAATTCCAGACGGTGAACGGCGTGAAGGCCAACGGGGCGGCGATGGACGGCCCGGGCGCCGCCGTCTCGGACGGCATGCTGTTCGTCAACTCCGGCTACGGCGGCATCGTCGGACGCCCGGGTAATGTTCTGTTGGCGTTTGGGGTGGAATGATGACGTACGTCGGCCGCGACCCTAAAAGGGTCGCTCTACTGGTGGGCGCGTTCCTGTTAATCGCGTCCATCGCGCGTGCGCAGAATGGCCTGATCGTCGGCTCGGGCAATTTCTTCAGCCCGATCGTCAGCGATCTCGACAAGGCCATCGCGTTCTACCGCGACGGCATCGGCCTCGACGTGACGGGCGCTCCGGCGAATGCCGACGACAACGCCCCGCTGCGCAACATGTTCGGCCTGCCCGACGCGAAACTGCGGTGGACGATCGGCCGTCCTCCCTCGTCGCGCGCCGGCGTCGAGATCGTCGAGATCACCAAAGCCCAGGGCAAGCCCGTCGATCGTCGCATTCAGGATCCCGGCGCCTTTTCGCTGATCGTGCTCGTGCGCGAACTGGATCCGATCCTGGAGCGCCTCCGGAGGATGGGTGCGCCGATCGTCACCGCCGGTGGAATGCCGGTGGACGTGCCGGTCGGCGTGAAGGTGCACGGCATCATCGTGAAGGATCCCGACGGGCACTTCGTCGAGCTGCTGCAGCCGCCGCCGGCCGGCGACGCGCCCCCTCCCGGAACGCCGAACATCACGGGCGTGCGCGTGCGGCTGACCGTCGAAGACGCCGCGCAGGCGATGCGGCAGTATCAGGACCTCGGGCTCTCCGGGACGATGAACGTCATGGCCGAGCGCAGCGAGCCGCTGATGAAGCTGTTCGGGCTGAAGGCCGTCGCCGAATACCGGCTCGCGGTCATGGAGGTGCCCGCCTCCGCTCTCAAGATCGAGTTCATCGAGTTCAAGGGCGTGGAGCGCAGGACCGTGCGGTCGAACATCCAGGATCCCGGCTCGACGCGCATGCAGATTCAGGTCCGCGACGTCGACGCGACGATTGCCGCGCTGAAAACGGCAGGCGGCGTCGTGGTCTCGACTGGCGGAGCCACCGTCGATCTGCCCGGGCGCGGCGGCGCCGTGACGAAGGTCGCCATCGTGCGCGATCCCAACAACCTCTTTCTCGTCCTGCTGCAGGCCGCACCGCCGCGCACGCCGTGAAACGGCTCGCGATCGTCGCACTCGCGATCGCGTCTCTCGCCGCGGCGGACGATCGCCCTCCCCTCCAGACCATCCTCGATCGCGTCACCGAGTACGTCGTCCGCTACCAGCGCGAAGTTTCGGGCGTCGTCGCGGAGGAGCGATACGTCCAGGACGCGGACAAAGCGGATCGCCCCTTCGTCACGCACCGCGAGCTCAAGTCGGACATGCTGCTCGTGCGCACGGAAGGCGGACCGGAAGCCTACGTCCAGTTTCGCGACGTCTTCGAAGTGGACGGCGACCGCGTCCGCGACCGGACGGACCGCCTGGCGTCGCTGTTCATGAATCCGGCCGCCGACGCACAGAAGAAGGCGGCAGCCATCATGAACGAAAGCGCGCGCTACAACATCGGGCGCGTCCAGCGGAACATCAACGTCCCCCTGATTGCGCTGATGCTGTTCGACCCGGTGTACCGGTCGCGGTTCAAATATTCCGCGGACGTCGAGCACAAGGGCACGCCGCGCGGAATGCCGAAGTCGGGCGCGTTCCGGCTGGCCGCCGATGCGTGGGAGATCGACTTCGACGAGACCTCGTCGCCGACCGTGATCCGCGGCGACGGGCAGGACGCGAAGTCGCACGGGCGGTTGTGGCTCGATCCTGACACCGGCCGCGTATTGATGACCGAGCTCATCACCGAGGCGAAGACGGTCCGCACGACCATTCGCGTCGGGTTCCAGCCGGAGCCGGTCGGCGGGGTGCTGCTGCCGGCCGAGATGCGCGAGACCTACGTGCTCAAGGGGCGGTTTTATACGCTCGAGGGGACGGCGACGTACGCCAATTTCCGCCGGTTCGCGGTCGAAACGGACGAGAAGATCGCCGGGCCCGCCGCACGCTGAAGCTCGCTATAATCTCGGACAGCGTGAACTGGAGGTCGGAATGCGTGTGTTGATCGCGGCCGTTGCCGCCGTTGCCCTCGGATCGCTTTCGCTTGTTGCCCAAACGCCTTCGGCGAAGTCGCAGGTGTACAAGATGCCGCGAACCGCGGACGGCGTGCCGGATCTGACCGGCGACTGGACCAACGCGACGTACACGCCGCTCGAGCGGCCCGCGCAGTTCGCCGCCAAGGAATTCTTCACGCCCCAGGAAGCCGAGGCGTTCGTGAAGGCGCGCGACCAGGCGCTCAGGGCGCAGCCCGCCGACAACATCCATTACGACGACGCGCTCTGGCAGAGTGAAAACTACAACAAGGGCGTCAACAGCCTGCGGACGTCGCTCATCGTCGATCCGCCGGACGGAAAAATTCCCGCGCTCGTCGAGGCGGCGCGCAACCGTCCCGTCGGCCCGGTCGTGGGCGAGGGCCAGAACCTGCGCCGCGCCGACACCTACGAAAACCGCACGCTGGCCGAGCGCTGCATCACGTGGGGCAACGACGGCCCGCCGATGATGCCGGTCGGCTACAACGCGAACCTCGATATTCTCCAGGGGCCCGGGTACGTAATCGTCCGCAACGAGATGATTCACAGCGCGCGCCTGATTCCGACCGACGGCCGGCCGCACATCGGCAGCCGGATCCGCAACTGGTCCGGCGACTCGCGCGGCCACTGGGAAGGCAACACGCTCGTCGTCGAAACGACGAACTTCAACGACCGGACGCGCTTCCGCAATTCCACGGCGTCGTTGAAGGTGACGGAGAAGTTCACGCGCACCGACGCCAGCACCATCGACTATCAGTTCACGGTGGAGGATCCGAACACGTGGACGCGCGCCTGGACGGCGGCTGTCCCGCTGCGCAAGGTGCCGGGGCCGATTTACGAGTACGGCTGCCACGAAGGCAACTACGGCCTGCCGAACATCCTCCGCGCGCAGCGCGTCGAGGATGCGAAAGCTGCTACAGGGGTGAAAGACTAGGGATCCTGAAGCCAGCCCTGCAGCGCGGCGTACCGGACGACATCGGTGCGTCCGCCGAGATTCAGCTTGCGCATGCCGTTGGCCTTGTGGACCTCGACCGTCTTCACGCTGATGCCCAGCGTCGAGGCGATCTGCTTGTTGCTGTGGCCGACCGACATCATCCGCAGCACAGCCGTCTCGCGGCTGGAGATCGCCGGCTTGGCGCCGCCCTGCGCCGGCGGCCGGATGGCGGCGGGCAACGCCGGATCCTTGAACCGGTGGCCGGCTGCCGCCGCCCGGATTGCCGCCAGCAGCACCGCTGAGTTGCTCTGCTTGAGCACGTACGCCGCCGCGCCCACCGTTTCCATCTGCCGCACGTAAGCCTCGTCGCTGTGGCGCGTCAGCGCCACGATCGCCGCCGACGGCACCAGCTGGCGCAGCGTCGCCGCCGCTTCGAGTCCGCTGACCTCCGGCATCGACAGATCCAGGACCACGACGCCGGGCTCGAGCCGCTGCGCCTGTTCGATGGCCGTCCGGCCGTTGTCCGCGACGCCGACGACTTCCATATCGTCCTGCGCGTTCAGGAGCAAGGACAGACCCTCGCTCACGGTTTCGTGATCTTCCGCGAGCAGTACGCGAATCATGATTGGCCTCCCGCAGTGTGTTCCCCAAGTGGTGATCGCAAATAGACGGATGTGCCGCGGCCCGGCGCGGACTCCACTTCAAGCGTGGCGCCGATCAGCGCCGCACGCTCGCGCATGCTGGCGAGGCCGATCCCGTCGTTGCCCCGCGCCCAGTTCGATGCGTCGAACCCGATGCCGTCGTCGTCGATGACCATCAGCACCGCGTCGGCGTCCGCTTTGAGGACGACTTCGACGCGCGTGGCGTGGGCATGCTTCGCCGCGTTGTTCAGCGTTTCCTGCGCGACGCGGTAAAAGGTGAGCGCCGCCTCCGGCGAGAACCGCGCCGGATCGATCACTCCTTCGAGCCGGAACAACCCGGGAAGCCCGACACTCGACGACCATGCGTCGATGAATCGCGGCAGCGCGGCGGCCAGGCCGAGGTCGTCGAGCACGGCCGGACGGAGCTGCCACGCGAGGAAGTCGACCTGATCCCCGAGTGTCCGCACGACGCCGAGCGCGTGTGTGACTTCCTTGTTTCCGCCCTCGCGTTCGGACCGTTCGAGCGCCAGGCGCAGCGCCGTGAGCTCCTGTCCGAGCGAATCGTGCAGGTCGCGCGCGATGCGGCGGCGCTCATCCTCCTGCGCCTCGACGATGCGGCGCAGCAGCTCCGCGGCGATCAGCTTCTCGCCTTCGAGCACCGTCGTCCGCGCCCGGACGCCGGCTTCGACCGCGGTCCGCTGGGTTTCCTCGCCCGCGCGCACGCGATTTTCCGCGGTGACCCGCGTCGTGATGTCCTGGAACGTGGCGACGATGCCGTCAATGCGGTTGTCCGTCGTGCGATAGGGCAGCAGGCGCATCAAGCGCCATTGTCCGTCGTCGGTCTGCATCTCGCGCTCGATCGTCTGCAGCGTGTCGAGCACCGAACGAACGTCGCCGTCGATGCTGTCGTTGACGAGCTTGCTCGTGATATCGGACAGCGGCCGGCCCGTATCCGACGGCAGCAGGTTGAAGATGTCCTGGGCCTTGGGGGTGAACAGCTTCACGCGAAGCGCGCGGTCCAGGAAGATGGTGCCGATGTCGGTCGAGTTGATGAAGTTCTGAAAGTCGTTGTTGGTGAGCCCGAGCTCTTCGATTTTGATTTTGAGTTCCTGGTTGACCGTCGTGAGCTCTTCGTTGACGGACTGCAGCTCTTCCTTGCTGGTCTCGAGCTCCTCGGCAGCGGACCGGAGCTCTTCGTTCATCGCCTGAAGCTCTTCGTTCGAGGCCTTCGCATCGTCGACCTGCATTTCGTACCGCTCGACGGTGATGCTGAGCTGTTGCCTGACTCGCGCGAGCTCGTTTTCGAGCTGTCGGGCGAGAGGCTCGGCCGGGCTGTCGAGGAGCTTCGGCGTCTCGCCGGATGGCGCGGCATTTTCCTCGAACAGGACGACGAAGTAACCGCGCGCCGGATCGTCCTCGCGCAGAACCGGCCGGACGGCGATGTTGACCACGCGCCTGACACCGTCGAACTCGACGGGCACGCTGCGGACCTCGACTCGTGTTCGTTCGCGCGCGGCCTGGTGGAGCGCGGTCCGCAGGTCCGGGCGCAGCTCCGCGCGGACCAGCCGCAGGATGTCGCGCGACGGCTCGCCGGGCGGCACCTGCAGAAAGCGGCCGGCCGTGTCCGACGCGTGAACGAGGTTGTACTCGTCGGTGACGATGACCGAGGGCGGCGCGTATTGCTCGAGCAGCCGCTGGTGCAAATCGGCCGGCGAGGCGCGTTCGATCTGCGCGCCGGCCCTCTGCGCCAGCTTCGGCAGCGGCAACGGCGCGTCCGCGAGCGGCAGCGTAATCCGGCTGGTGACCGCGCGGCTTTCGTAGATCTGGGGAGCGCCGTCGATGCGCACGAAGAGCTCGCGGCTGCTTTCGGGCGACTCCGACGTGCCGAGACAGAGGAAGCCGCCCGGGCGCAGCGCGAAGTGAAACGTCTCGATCACGCGTTGCTGGATGGAGCGGTTCAGATAAATCAGCAGGTTGCGGCACGACACCAGATCGAGATGCGAGAACGGCGGGTCCTTGATGACGTTGTGATGCGCGAAGAGCACCGTCTCGCGCAGATCGCGCCGCACGTGATAGCCGCCGGCGACGCGCTCGAAGAACCGCGCCAGCCGCTCTTCCGACACGTCGGCGACTTCGCCGTCGGTGTAGAAGCCTTCGCGCGCCACCGCGATGGCGTCCTCGTCGAGGTCGGTGCCGAACAGCTGAATCGCCGGACGTTCGGCGGCGAGTGCCGGATGCTCCGCGAGGAGCATCGCGATCGAGTACGCCTCTTCGCCCGTGGCGCACGCGGGAATCCAGACCCTGATCTGATCCGACGGGTGCTTGTTCGCGAACAGCCGCGGGACGATTCCCTCTTCGAGAAACTTCCACGTGGCGGCATCCCGGAAGAAGTTGGTGACGCTGATGAGGAGTTCTTTCATCAGCGCGATCGACTCGTCGGGATTCTGGCGGATGAAGCCGGCGTACTCCGAGATGCTGGCGAGCGATTGGAGGTAGAGACGCCGTTCCACGCGGCGTCTGATCGTCGCCGGCTTGTAGTTCGAGAAGTCGTGGCCGGTCCGCGCGCGAAGCAGCGCCAGCACCTCGCGCAGCGCGTCCTCCTCGGACGGCGCGGCCGATGGCGGCTGCTCGCGGGCGCCCCCGCGTATCGCGTCCAGATAGGAGATGATGCGCGGCGCCATCTGCGCGACCGGAAGCACGAAGTCGACGAGGCCGGTCGCGATCGAATTCCGCGGCATGTCGCCGTACTCCGCCTCGCCCGGATCCTGCGCGAGCGCCAATCCGCCGTGCTCCTTGATGCGTTTCAGTCCCGCGGATCCATTGGGCCCGGTTCCCGACAGCACGACGGCGACCGACTGCGATCCGTGCGCGTCGGCGAGCGCGCGAAAGAACACGTCGACCGGCGCGCGGCGCTGCTCGATGCGCGTCACCTCCGACAGAATCAGCGTGTCGTTCTCGATCTCGAGGGTCTTGTTCGGCGAGATCACGTAGGTATGATCCGGCTCGATGGACACGCGGCCGGTGACTTGCGTCACCGGCATGGGCGCCGTCGTCTGCAGCACCTCAGCCAGCTTGCTGTCGTGATCAGGCGACAAGTGGAGGATGACCACCCACGCAATGCCTGTGTGTGGCGGCACGCTTGCAAAGAATTCCTTGAGCGCCTTGATGCCTCCAGCCGACGCGCCGATGCCGACCACGGGGAGCGTGGGCTGGCGTCGGGATTTTTCGGTAAGAGAACTGGTGGGCTCAGCCATACGCGGAGCAGCTTAGGCGCAATCTATTAGGCGCAATCGATTAAGCGCAAGCTATTAAGGGCATGAGGTGCGATGCGAGTCAACCAAATTGTCGTCATCGGCACCTCGTCGGGCGGCGTCGACGCACTCCGCACCATCGTCGCCGCGCTTCCTAAGGACTTTCCCGCAGCCGTGTGCGTCGTCATGCACACGTCGCCAGAGTCACCCGGTATTCTCAGCGAGCTGCTCGACCGATGCGGACCGCTGAAAACGGTCACGCCTCAGCCGAAGGAACGGTTTGCCGCCGGAACCATTTATGTCGCGCCGCCGGATTTTCACATGCTGGTCGAACCAGGCGGCCTGCGTCTGACAAAAGGCCCCAAGGAAAACCGCTTCAGGCCTGCCGTCGACCCCCTCTTTCGATCGGCCGCGCAGGTGTATGGGCCGGCGGTGGTTGGCGTGATCCTGTCGGGCAATCTCGACGACGGGACGGCGGGGTTGTGGGCGATCAAACAGCTCGGCGGCGTGACCATCGTGCAGGATCCACGCGATGCGGTATATGCGGGCATGCCCGAGAGCGCCATCCGCCACGTGGACGTGGATTACACCGCGCGCCTCGATGACATAGCGCCGCTGCTGGCCGACCTGGTCTCGCATCCCGTGGCCGAACGGCAGCGGACTGCGCCGCCGCATGTGGAGCTTGAAGTGCGAATCGCCGGCGAAGAAGATCCTGTCGACACCGGGTTCGAGCATGTGGCACAGCCGTCGCGATTCGCCTGTCCCGAGTGCCACGGCGTGCTGCTGCAACTGCAAGAGGGCGGCCGGATCAGATTTCGGTGCCACACCGGCCACGCGTATTCGATCGAGAGCCTGCTCACCTCAATC
>FTEF01001765.1_pt1 | contig 9452 bp, 3 predicted proteins | sample 1640081 | NCBI WGS metagenome assembly FTEF01 (sample SAMEA3914816, study PRJEB12502) | metagenome | biome: forest; material: soil | place: USA | collected 2011-09-16 | depth 0.3 m
GGATGAGAATGCGTGATTCCACTTCCGGAACTCGAAGTACTCGGGCGGCGAGATCCAGAACTCGTCGACACCCGGAAAGGTCGCGGCGATTTTCATCACCTGCTCGGGCTTCGGATATTCCAGCGGCCGCAGGATGACGGCATTGAGCACCGAGAAGATCGCCGTGTTGGCGCCGATCCCGAGCGCGAGCGTCAGGATGGCGGCGGCCGCGAATCCTGGAGTCTTCTTCAACATCCTCACCGCATAGCGAAGGTCCTGCATGGTCTTCTCCAGCAAAAGAAGGCGCTGCTGTTCCCGGTAACTCTCACGTGTCTGCGTTATGCCACCGAGCGCAAGGAGCGCCTGACGCGTGGCTTCTTCACGCGTCATACCGGCCGCGATGTTATCGTCGACGGCCTGACGCAGGTGTCCGTCCAGCTCCGCGGCGAATTCGCCGGTGCGCGGCGAGACGACGCCGATCAACCGCTTCAGCAGCGGCCGGATCATGCGCATCTGGCTATTCCGTTCTTAGCGCCTGCAGCGGATCGATGCGTGTCGCCCGATAGGCGGGCGCGAGCGTCGCGGCGATGGCGACGACGACCACGACGAACGCCACCGCCGTGAACGTCAGCGCATCGTGCGGTCCGACCCCGAAGAGCAGCGTCGTCATCACGCGGCCGAGCAGCCCGGCAATCGTCAGGCCGACAACGATCCCGATCGCCGTCGGCTTGAGTCCTTCGCCGACAATCGTCCGCATGACCGCCGCGGCCGGCGCGCCCAGCGCGCGGCGAATGCCGATTTCAGGGAGGCGCTGGCTGACGCTGTACGACAGCACGCTGTAGATGCCGACCGCCGCGAGCAGCATCGCGAGCCCGGCGAACAGCGAGATCAGCTGCATCGCGAAGCGCTGCTGGCCGATGGATTGGTCGAGGATGTCTTCCATCGTTATCGTGTCGCGCACGGGCACGAGCGCATTGACCCCATGGATGGCGGTGACGATAGACGGCGTCAGCGAGTCTGGTGGCGTGGTGGTGCGAACAGCCAGCGCGAAGAATCCGGCCTGGGGAAAGGACATGAGGGCTGCGACCGGCATGTAAGCGGCGGCGACCGATTCCTTCACGTCGAGGCCGGTCAGCTTGACGTCGTTGACGATCCCGACGACCGTGCGCGGGGCCGCTCCGAAGAACACGACACGCTTCCCGAGGGCGCTGTCCTTTGGCCAGTACTTGCGCGCCATCGTGTCGCTGATAACGACGGATTGGTCCGGGTGGAGCGCGTCCCAGTCGGAGATGTCACGGCCGGTGATGAGCTTCATTCGCAGGGTTTGAAGATAGCCAGGCCCGATGAACCGCCCCTGCACGATGGGCTGCTGCGATATCGGTAAGCTCGGGCTGCCTTCGACGGCGATCGGAAGATTTGATCCTCCCTGGAAGGGCATCGTGTCGGTGGCGGCCGCCTTCTCGACGCCGGGAAGCGCGCGAACACGGCGCAGGACGTCGTCGACGAAGGCAACCCGGCGGGCCAGCCGGTCCTCCGGCGTCAGCTGCGCCGGCATTGTCGGGATCGCGACGTTCATCGTCAGCAGGTTGCGGGAATCGAATCCCGCATCGACGTTTCTCAGTTGCGCGAGCGTTCGAAGAAGCAGGCCGGCGCCCGTCAGGAGCACGATGGCGAGTGCGACTTCGCAGACGACCAGCGCGTCCCGGACACGCCGCTCGTTGCCTGCGCCGCCGCACCGCCCGTGGCCGCGCTTGAGCGCAGCCGCCGGATCGCTGCGGGTCAGGCGCCACGCCGGCGCGATGCCGGAGAGGAGCGCAGCAGCGATGGCCACGACGAACGTGAACGCGAGCACGCGTGCGTCGAGGCTGATTTCAGCGGCGCGCGGCAGACGCTGACCGATGGATTCGACGATGACGCTGAGGCTGAGACGACCGAACAGGAGACCGAGCGCGCCACCTCCGGCAGCCAGGAGCAGCGTTTCCGTGAACACCTGCCGGACGATGCGCATCCGGCTGGCGCCGAGAGCGGTGCGGACGGCGATTTCGCGGGCGCGTCCGAGCGTTTTCGCCAGCAGCAGGTTTGCCAGATTTGCCGAGCCGATCAGGACGACGCAGAACACCGCGCCGAGCAGGACGAAGAGCGCGCGGCTGACGTCGCCGACCATATCTTCGTGCAGCGGCACGACGGCCGCGCCCCAACCCTTGTCGTCTTCGGGATACTGCAGCTCCAGCCTTCGGGAGATCGCCGTCATCTCCGCCTGCGCCGCAGCCACGCTGACACCGGGCTTGAGCCGGGCGATACCAAGAAAGTTGTGGTTGTTGCGCGTCGCCCGCAGCTGCGGCGTCCAGACGAGGGGCACCCACAGATCCATGTTGTCCGGATGAGCGGAACGCCGGGGGACGACGCCGGCGACGATGTACGGTTGGTTGTTCAGTGTAATGGACGTGCCGACGACTGACGGATCGGCGCCGAAGCTGCGTCGCCAGAGGTTCTCGCTCAGCATGACCGCGTGGGCGGCCGCCGGTCGGTTGTCGGCCGGACCGAGCGCGCGGCCCACAAGTGGCTGGATGCCGAGGATCGAGAAAAAGTCTTCGGTGACCGTCGTCGCGCGAAGGCCCTCGGGTTCGCCATGACCGGTCAGCGTGTAGGGCCGCCCGCCGTACAACGCCATTTTGTCGAACACGTGATTCTGCGCTTGCCAGTCGAGGAAGTTCGCCGCCGACAGTACGAAGATGCGGCGTCCGTTTGGAGCGGCTGCGAACGTATCGGGCGGCGTGTGCCAGAGCCGCATGATGCGCGCCGAATCCTGGAACGGCAGCGGCCGCAGCACCACCGCGTTCACGATGCTGAAGATTGCTGTGTTCGCTCCGATGCCCAGCCCAAGGACGAGGATAGAGGCAATCGTGTGCCCGGGGGATTTCCACAACAATCGCAACGCGAATTTCAGGTCCTGCATCGTCTTCTCCACGAAAGGAATTCCGCGTTGTTCCCGATAGGCTTCGCACGCCGGAGTAACTCCACCAAGCGCGAGCGCCGCGCGCCGTCGTGCCTCGAGGGCGCTCATGCCGGCGCGCATGTTGTCGTCGATGTGTGCCTCGAAGTGGCTGCCGATTTCGGCCGCCAGATCCGATTCATCCTGGCGGCGGCTGAAAAGGCCGCACACCCGCTGCACTGCGGAGCGAAGGGTTCGGATGGCGGTCATTCCGACCTCAGGGCAATGATCGGATCCACGCGCGCGGCGCGCCACGCCGGCACGAGGCTGGCGGCGATCGCGACGAGCAGGAGCGTCGCGATGGAGCCGCCGAAACTGGCGGCGTCCGTCGGCTGGACGTCAAATAGCAGCCCGGCCATCGTCCGCGTCACGGCCAGCGCGGCCGCGATGCCGACCGCGAGACCGACGGCCATCAGCGCGAGCGCCCGGCCGAGCACCATCCAGACGACGTCGAAGGACGTGGCGCCGAGCGCGACCCGGACGCCGATCTCCTGCGTCTGCTGCGCGACGGCGTTGGCCAGCACGCCGTAGATTCCGAGCGCGGCAAGAAGGAGTGCGGCGGCGGCAAACGAGGTCATCACCGTCATCGTGAAGCGTCGCGGCTTCAGGGAGTCGCTCACGACCTCGTCGAGCGTCTCCACGGTCACAGGTAGGGATGGATCCAGCCGCTGCACGGCCGCACGAACATCGGCGGCCACCGACGCCGGGTTGCGGGTCGAGCGTACGATCAGGCTGATTGCGCGACCCGATCGGCCGTCGTCCTGATCCGCGGGCACATACACCTGCGGCTGCGGAAGCGTCTCGAGCGTCACCTGCCGCACGTCGGCGACGATGCCGACGATCGTGATCCATTTGTTGTCGTTTTCGGGAACGTTGATGCCCCAGCGGATGTGACGGCCGATCGCGTCCGATCCGGACCACACGAGGCGGGCGAAACGTTCGTTCACGACAGCGACGCGCTGAGCGGTGACGTTGTCAGCATCCGTCAACAGGCGCCCGGCTTTGAGCGAAATGCCGAGGGCATCGAAGTACCCTCCCGTAACGACGGACCTCACGACAAGCCGCTGGCCCTGAGGAATTTGACGCGCGCTCGTCTCGGCCGAAAACGGCGACCGTTCCGCCTGCCGTAAAGGCAGGTCGCCCGAGGCGGCGGCCGTCGCGCCGGGAATGGCACGGACGGCCTCGAGGGCGCGCTGGCGGAAGGGCTTCACGGTCGGCAGTGCGTAGCGCCCGATGGGAAGCACCAGCGTCGCGTGGACGGACTGTTCCGACCTGAATCCGGTATCGGTGGCGAGCAACCGGCCGAAACTCCGCACGAGCAGGCTGGCGCCGACCGACAGTACCAGCGCGAGCGCGAACTGTCCGGCGACGAGCGATCCGAGGAGCCACCCTTTGCCTCGTGCGGGAATGAGGCTGTGGGCACGTTCCTTGAGTGCGTCCGCGTGGACGGCCCGCGCCGCCCGTACGGCTGGAAGCACGCCGAAAAGAAGAGGCGTCACGACGCCGAGGACGAGCGCGAACGTGACGATCGACGCGTCAAATGCGATCGACTCGGTTCGTGGAAGCCTGTCGCCAGCAAGCGCCACGAGCGCGCGCATCAACCCGTATGCGAGGCCCAGACCAAGCGTGACTCCGAACGAAGCGAGAACGAGCGCCTCGGCCAGAAGCTGCCGGACGATGCGGCCGGTCCCGGCGCCGAGTGCCGCGCGAATCGAGAGCTCGCGCTGTCGTGCGGCCGATCTGGTCAGGATCAGCCCGGCGACGTCAGCGCAGCCAATGAGCAGAACCGCGGCGACGGCGGCCATGAGCAGGAGGAGCAGGCGCCTGCTGCCGCCCACGGTCTCTTCGCTCAAGCCGCTGACGACCATCGAACTTCCGTTTCTGACAAACGCCTGCAACGTCGGCGGGTACGACTCGGCCAGCGCCTCGACCAATGTTGCGGCTTCCGCGCGCGCCTGCGCCAAAGAGATGTCCGGCTTCAGGCGCCCGACGACGGTGTTGGTGAAGAACGATCCGTACGCGAGTTCATTCGGCCGGAACGACATCGGCACGAAGACATCGGCGGGTTCGCCGTTGAGCTCAGCGCCGCGCGGCGGAAACACGAAGCGTCGCGGCATCACACCGACGACGGTATAAGTGCGGCCGTCGAGATCCAAGGTGCGTCCGACAGCCTGCGGGTCTCTGCCGTAACCGCGCGACCAGAGACCGTCGCTGATGAGCGCGACCTGCGCTCGCGCGCGGTCGTCTTCCATCGTCAGCCCGCGGCCCAGCGACGGGTTCACGCCGAGCAGCGGAAAGAGGTCCGGCACGACACGCGCGGTCGTGACGCGCTGCGGCCCGCCGACGCCGGCGAGCTCCCAGTTGACGGTCTGGAAGGCGGACAAGCTTTCGTACGACCTCGCAATCCGCTGGAGCGTGTTGAAGTCGGTGGCCGAGACGCCGACCTTGTTGGTGCGCAGCACCTTCTCGTAGAGCAGCGCGAGACGCTCCGGATCCTTGTACGGGTACGACTTGATGAGCACGCCATTGACGACGCTGAAGACCGCGACATTGGCGCCGATGGCGATGGCGAGGGCGGCAATTGCCGCCAGCGCGTATCCCGGCGATTTCCACAGCAACCGCAATGCGTAGCGAATGTCCTGCATCGTCTTCTCCACGAAAGGAAGGGTCTGGCGGTCGAGATACCGTTCGGCCGCCTGTGTCACGCCGCCGGAGGCCGCGAGCGCTTCGCGGCGGGCGTCCTCGGGCGTCATGCCCGCGCGAACGCGGGCGTCGATGTCGTGCTGGACGTGGCACTCGAGCTCGGAAGCCAGATCGGCCGGCCCGCGCCTCACGACTGTGCCGCGAAGCCGCAGCAGCGTGGCTCTGAGCGAACGCAGCATCACTGCGCTCGCAGCGCGGACAGAGGATCGACGGACGCCGCGCGTCGCGCTGGAATCCAGCAGGCGACGAGCGCGACGACGAGCAGCGCGACTGTGGTAATCGCGAACACCTGCGGATCGCGAGGGCTCACGTCGTAGAGCAGCGAGGCGATGACGCGGCTGCCCGCCAGCGCGGCCGTCAGGCCGACGGCGATGCCGGCGAGCGCCACGAGACCGCCCTGCCGCACGATCATGCGCATGACATTCCCCGGCTCAGCGCCGAGCGCGATGCGGACGCCGATCTCGTTCGTCCGCTGCGACACGATGTACGACATGACGCCGTAGATGCCGACGATGCCGAGGAGCAGCGCCGTCGTCGCGGCGATCACGATGAGGACCATCGTGAAAGCGCGAGGAGCCGCGGCGGCGTCCAGCAGATCCTGCAGCGTCCGCACCTGCGCGAGGGCGAGCTTCGGGTCGATCTGTTGCGCGGCGTCCCGCGCGGCCCCGGCGATGCTCGCCGGCGGCACGCTCGTTCGGACGACATACGTCATGACGTTCACGTTTGGATACACGTCGTCAGTCGGAAAGAGCGGAATGTACATCTGCGGCGCGGGTTGCGACTCGGTCAGCGACAACGTCGGCGTCGTCTTCACCACGCCGACGACCGTGAACCACAGCGGCGCGTCGTGGAGGGCATGCGGGGCCGCTCTGAGCCGCCTGCCCAGCGGATTGTCACCATGAAACGCGATCCGTGCGAGGACGGTATTGATCACGGCGACCGGGGCGCTGCCATCGATGTCGTCTTTGGTCAGGAGCCGTCCCAGGATCGGTTTCATTCCCATGGCATCGAAAAATGACGAGGCCACCGGCCGGCTCGCGACGATAGGGCGGGCGGTGTTCGCGGGCAGCGGCCGATTGTCGCCATCGACGAACAGGGGTGCCCCGCCGCAGTATCCATGACCCGACAGCGGCACACAGTTGACGGCCGATGCCGCCGTCACGCCTGGAAGCGCCGCAAGGCGATCGAGAATCGCCCGATGCGTGCCGGCGATGCGGGGCCGTCCGGCGTAGTCAACGCGCGGCAGGCCAATCTCGAACGTGAGCGTCGAAGTCGGATCGAAACCGGGATCCATCGCGCGCAGCCGCGCGAAACTTCTGAACAGGAGGCCGGACGCAATGAGCAGCGTGAGCGCGAGCGCCACCTGGCCTGCCATGAGGATCTGGCGCGTGCGGTGGCTTCGACGTCCTGTGGTCTCGCCGCGGACACCGTCCTGAAGGGGCACCCGCCGTCCGCCGAGACGGAGCAGCGGCACGATGCCGAACACGACGGCCGCCGCGGCGCTGAGCGCGAGCGTGAAGAGGAGATGCACGGGTGCAAGCGCGACTTCGTGGAGACGAGGCAGGCTCGGCGGTCCGAATGCGACGAGCGCGCGGATGGCGTAGGAGGCGGCCAGCAGGCCGAGCGCCGTTCCTGCCGCTGAGAGCAGCGCGCTTTCTGCGAGGAAATACGCGGCGATGCCGCCTGCGCCGGCGCCGAGCGCGCGGCGAACGCCGATCTCCCGCTGCCGCGCTTCGGACCTCACGAGAAACAGGTTCGCGATGTTGGCGCAGGCGACCAGCAGCACGACGGAGGCGGAGCCAAGAAGAATCCAGAGTGCCGTCGCAATCGGCCCGACGGTGAAGTCCTGCAACCGCGAAGCCGTGGACACGATCAGGTCGTAGCCGTCGCGCGGAAAGACGGCATGCAGCGACCGCGCGAGTTGCGTGATTTCGCTGCGTGCGGTTTCAACGGTCGCGCCGTCGCGCAGCCGGCCGATGCCCGTGAACGAGTAGTTCGACAGGTTGGCCGCATCGAACGGTTCGTTGATCCACGCGTCCATGCGCGCATCCGGAAATGCGAAGGACCGCGGCATCACGCCGACCACAGCCATCGTCACGCCGTTGAGCTCGATGGATCGGCCGATGACGCTGCGGTCGGATCCGAAATGCCGGCTCCAGAATCCATACGAGAGCACGGCCGACGCGGGAGAAGCGCCGCGCGGACCTGGCAGCAGCCACGTGCCGGCCAGCGGCGCGATCTGCAGCACCGCCGCCAGCGACGGCGTCGTGCGCACCACGCTGATGCGCTCCGGAATGCCTTGCCCGGTCAGCGTCTGTTCGTCGGTGCGGTACAGCGCCACCGCGCTCAACGTCCGGGAGTTGTCCGCGTAGTGGAAGTACTGGCGCGGCGTCATCGAGTTGAACCCGGCCGGTATGTTCCTGGCGGGCATCGAGAAGTCGAACATGATCAGCTGGTCGGATTTCGGATACGGCAGCGGATGGATGACGACCCGTTCGACGATCGCGAAGATGGCGACATTCGCGGCAATCGCAAGCGCCAGCGACAGCACGGCCGCCGCGGTGAACGCCGGACTCCGCCTGAGGCGGCCGGCAGCCTGCCGGAGTTCGCGCATCGCCGTGTCCACCACGCGAAACCGCCGCCCATCCCGGTAGCGCTCTTTCGTCGGCTCGACGCCGCCGAGCTGGAGGAGCGCCGAGCGCCGGGCTTCGCCGGGGCTCATGCCCGAGCGAATGTTGTCGTCGATGTGCATCCGCAGGTGTGACTCGAGTTCTCGCGACAGGTCGAGGTCTCGGCGCATATGTCACTCCGCTCGCAGGGCGGTCAACGGATCGAGCGCGGCCGCGCGCACAGCCGGAATCACGCTGCTGAAGAACGTCATGGCCGCGGCGAGCGCGATTGCCGACAGGTACACGGCGGGATCCAGAGGCGCCAGGCCGAACAGCAGCGCGTTGATCGCACGGCCTGCGGCGTAAGCGATCGGGACGCCGACGGCGATGCCGCCGGCGCCGAGTACGAGGCCCTGACGCAGAAACATCCGCATGATGGCGGCTGGCTGCGCGCCGAGCGCGACGCGGACGCCGACTTCCTGCGTGCGCGCCTGCACGGTGTACGCAAGCAGTCCGTGGATGCCGATGGCCGCGAGCAGAAAAGCCGTTGCGGCGAAGAGCCCGAGGACGATCAGCTGATCGCGCCGAGACGCGGTCTGCTGCGTGACGATGTCGTCAAACAGCTGGAGGTCGGAGATCGGCTGAGCGGGATCGGCGTCGTGAACGATCGTGCGGATCGCCGGAGCAAGGCTCATCGCGTCGACCGACGCACGCACGACGAGATCGCGCGGCGCGTAGAAGACGGAGAACGGCGCGAGCTGCTCGGGCGACATGTAGATCTGCGGCTCGCTCGTCCGTTCGAGACCGCGTACGACGATGTCGCCGGCGACGCCGACGACGGTCCGGGTGGAATTGAAGATCGTGATCCGCCGTCCGATGGGATCCTCGCCGGGCCACAGGCGCCGCGACAGCGCTTCGCTGATGACCGCAGCTGGAGGCGCCGTCGCGGTGTCGCGTCCGTCGACGCCCCGGCCGCGCCGCAGCGGAATTCCCATCGTCGCGAAGTAGTCGGGGGTGACGAAGCGAATGCTGGCCCGCGGCGTCAGCGCCGGATCCTCGACGGCGCCTGGGATCGTGATCTGCATGATGCCGGCGCCGAGCACCAGCGGAAGTCCCGTGGTATATCCGACGGAGACGACGCCCGGCAGCGTGCGGGTTCCGGCCAAGAC
>FTEF01002256.1_pt1 | contig 9340 bp, 8 predicted proteins | sample 1640081 | NCBI WGS metagenome assembly FTEF01 (sample SAMEA3914816, study PRJEB12502) | metagenome | biome: forest; material: soil | place: USA | collected 2011-09-16 | depth 0.3 m
AGATCGGCGATCTTCTCGACGACATCATGGACGCTGATCGGAACCCCGCTGCCGATGTTGTACACCGCGCCCGTCCGCGTCAGCGGCGCGACGGCCGCGGCCATGAAAGCCATCACGTGATCGCGGACGTACGAGAAGTCGCGACGCTGGGCGCCGCCGGTCACGGCCACGCGGCCGTCGCCAAGCAAGCCGTCGATGACGAACGGAATCAGACGCTCGGGACGGTCCCCGGGTCCGTACGGACCGAAAGGACGAAGCACGACGCACTCGCGCCCGGTCCGCTGCGCGCGCGCCTGTGCGTAGGCGACCGCCTCGTGAAGTGTCTTGGCATAGTCGGATTCCGGCAGGCACGGATCGCTTTCGGCAATCGGGCCGTTCTTCGTCGCGTATTCGGCGCACGTGCCGGCCTGGACGATACGGCAGTGAAACCGTTCGAGCGCGGTCCACAGGTTTTCCATGCCGCCCACGTTCACTTCGCGCATCCTCGCGACATCACGCTGTGCCGTGGTCGTTCCGTAGGCGGCAAGATGGAAGACAACTTCGGGACGCGCCACGGTGATCGCCGCGCGCAACGATTCGAGATTCGTCACGTCCCCGATCCGGCGCGTGAACGGGTGGACCTCCGCGCCTGCTGCCGTCAGGGCACGGGTCAGTTGAGACCCGAGGAAGCCTGCCGCCCCAGTAATAAGGATGCCGCGCCCGGCCACCGGCTTACCCCCGGCCACGGGCGCCCCATATATAAGGTATGGCCGGATCGTCGGCCGGACGCCGGTCGAGCTCGGCGGGATCGTGCGGTTCCGTCGCGCAGTTGGCGATGACGGCCGGAATTTGGCTGACCGCGGTGAACCCGCTCCACACACCTGGCGGGATCGTGATCAGGCAGTAGTCCGACTGTCCCGTCGGGATGTCCATCGCCATCCCGCGCGCCGGCGAGTCGCTGCGCTCGTCGTAGATCGCCACGACGGCCTCGCCGACGGGAACGGCGAGGTTGAGCACGGCCGAACGATGACGTCGCCATGCCTTCACGGCGCCAGGGTTGACGATGCTGAAATAGATCTCGCCGAAGCGCTCGAAGTGCGGCGCGTCCGCGCGCAGCATGTGCAGCACCGCTCCCCGATCGTCGGCGATGACGCCGAGCGGCCGGATCTCGACGCCTGGAATGAGGATGCGCTGCAAATCAGACCGTTGTGGCAACGGGCGCGGTCTGACGGATTGAGGCGCTCGTGTAGTCGGCGATCTGGCGCCGGGTGCAGGCCGCCGCGTCGCCGCCGTTGTAATACTCGCGGTACCACTCGACGGTCCGGTGCATGGTCTCGTCGAAATCCCACCGCGGTCCCCACCCGAGCAGCAGCTGCGCGCGGTCGATCGCCAGCCGCAGCAGCGTTGCTTCGTGGCCGCCGCCGTCCGCCGGCGGCTGTTCCCAGCGTCCGCTGCCCCACTCGCGAATGATGCCGCCGACGACGTCGCCGACCGCACGCGCGTTTGGAATCGTCGGACCAAAGTTCCAGGCGGAACGCGCGGCCATCCCGTCGGCATCGCGCTGCTGCAGTCGCGCGCCCACCGTGAGGTAGCCGGACAACGGCTCGAGCACGTGCTGCCACGGACGCACCGACTTCGGATTGCGCACCTGAACCGTCTGCCCCGTCGCCAGCGCACGGATGCAATCCGGCACGAGCCGGTCGGCCGCCCAGTCGCCGCCGCCGATGACGTTGCCGGCGCGGACGCTCGCCAGCGCCGGCCCGTCGGCACGCCCGAAAAAGCTGCGGCGATAACTCGAGATGAGGATCTCGGCGGCGGCTTTGCTGCCGCTGTAGACGTCCGCTCCGCCGAGGCGATCGTCCTCGCGGTAGCCGTACGGCCACTCGACGTTCTCGTAGCACTTGTCGCTCGTGATGCAGACGAGCGCGAGCGGCCACTCCGACTCCCGCGCGAGCTCGAGAACGTGCGTCGTGCCGACGACGTTGGTCGTGATGGTCTCGACCGGCTGACGGTAGCTTTCGCGGACGATGGGCTGCGCGGCCAGGTGAAACACGACGTCGGGACGGCATGCGCGCCAGGTCTCGCGCAGCGCGCGCAGATCGCGAACGTCGCCTTCGACGTGCCGGACCGATGCCGCAACGCCGGCCGCGGCGAACATGCTGGGATCGGTCGCGGCAGGCAGCGCGAAACCGGTCACGTCGGCGCCGAGTTCGGCCAGCCACAGCGACAGCCATCCGCCCTTGAAGCCGGTGTGTCCGGTGACGAGCACGCGGCGGCCGCGATAGGCGCCCGCCCAGGCGGCGCTCATGACGTCGCGGTCTCGGCGCCCTGCCATACCGCCCACGGCGCCTTTCCGCTCTTCCACATGTCCTGCAGCTGGTGATAGTCGCGCGGCGTGTCGACGCAGAACCAGAACCCCTCGTGCTGATACGCGACGAGCTGGCCGTCGCCCGCCAGCCGCTGAAGCGGCTCGCGCTCAAGCATCTGCGCCGGATCGTCGCCGAGCAGATCGAGGACCTTCCGCGAGAAGACGAAGAAGCCGCCGCTGATCCAGCCCGATTCCGCCTGCGGCTTCTCGTTGAACTCGCGGACGCGGCCGTTGGCGCCCAGCGACAGCTCGCCGAAACGCCCGGGCGGATGCACCGCCGTGACCGTCGCGAGTTTCCCGTGCGCCCGATGGAACTTCACGACCTCGCGGAAGTCGACATCCGACACGCCGTCCCCATACGTGACGGCAAACACGTCGTCGTCTCCGGGCACGTACTTGCCCGCGAGCTTCACGCGATGGGCCGTCATGCTGTCGTGGCCCGTGTCGGCGAGCGTGATCTTCCAGTCGAGGTGGTTGCCGCTCTCGTGCAGCACCGAGCGAGAGCCGTTCGAGAGATCGAGCGTGACGTCTTCGACCATCATCGACAGGTTCAGGAAGTACTGGCGGAAGAGATCCGATCGATAGCCGAGGCACAGGACGAAGTCGTCGAAGCCCCAGTGTGCGAAGCCCTTCATGATGTGCCACGCCATCGGCTTGCCGCCGACCGGCACCATCGGTTTGGGCACATCGACGCCGACGCCCGCGAGGCGCGCGCCGTAACCGCCGCAGAGAATCAGTACTTTCATCGGGATTTGGCTCGCAGAGTCGAACGCACGAGGCGAACGAGCGGATTGGGAATCCACGGGTGATCGAGGCGGCTGCCGTACTGGAGCACGGCGTCCGGCGCGAGAGGACGATAGAGCTCGGCGTAGCGCGCGTACAGCGCCTGGTACTCGCGCGTGCGCACACGCGCGTCGAATTTCTCTTCGACCATGCGGCGCCCGGCAGCGCTCATGCGCTCGAGCAGCGGGCGGTCGGCGGCAAGCCGTGCGATTGCGTCCGCGAATCCGGCGACGTCGCCGACTTCGGGCAGCAGGCCCGTGACGCCGGCTGTCATCACGTCGGGGACGCCGCTGTCGATGTTGCTCACGACCGGCACGACCCCCGCGCCCATCGCTTCGAGCAGCGCGACCGGAAGGCCTTCCGTGCGCGTGGGCAGTACGAACACGTCGTGATCGGCAAGGGCGGCGATCGTCTCCGCGTTTTTCAACGCACCGCGGTACGTGAGCGTCGCCGACTCGGGCCACGCGGCGCGCAGCTTCGCGCCGTCCGGGCCGTCGCCGACGATGGTCCACGTCACGTCGACGTGGCGCTCGCGCAGCCGCGCATCGATTTCCGGAAGCTCCAGTACGCCCTTCTGCCCATGCTCGAGCCGGCCGGCGAAGATCAGCCGCAGCGGCCCAGCCGACGCCGTACGCACGCGCGGCGGAAGCGGGATGCCGTAGGGAATGTAGAAAATGCTGTCCGCGCGATGCGGGAGATGCGCGATCAACTGCTCGTACATCCTCCGGCTGTAGGCGACGTACGCGTGGACGACGCGGTCGTGCTTCTTCGCCAGGTCGTAGTAGTAATCGTGGTCGCCGTGCAGAATCAGGACGACGGCGCGGCCGACGTCGTGCACGCTGAGCATCGCCAGGTCGAGCAGATCGGAGGCGACGACGACGCCGGGGCCCTTGGGAATCGCGCGCGCCAGCCGGCGCATCACGGTGTGCAGGTTCTCGACGGGCAGCGTGTACTCCACCGTCGTCTGGCTGTCGCAATCGAGCGGCTGCGCGAAGCGCACGTCGGTGCTGAGGTGGTTGTGCGTCAGCACGGCGTGATACGTGAACGCGTCCGGCTGCCGGTACTCGAGCAGATGCGCGACGATGTTCATCATGCCGCCCATCTTGTCCGGCAGGACATAGACGACGCTCGGCTGGCTGCTCATGCCCGCCATGCGCGAACGGTCATCGTCCAGACCAGCGGAAGTTTCGGGAACGGCGCATCATCGGCGGCGACGGGCGGACGCCAGTGCTGCAGCAGCAGTTCGTCGCACGAGTACAGGAACCCGCTGCGGATCAGACACTCGAACACGCGCGGCGACTGGCGATCGCGCGGGTCGAATTCGTGCAGATCCATCACGATGGCGTTTACGCGATCGAGCACCGGCTCGCAGTCTTCGAGGACGGCGCACTCCGCGCCTTCGATGTCGAGTTTCAGGAAATCGATCCGATCGCGCTCGATGACATCGCGCATGCGCAGGCTCGGCACGGTGACGCCCTTCGCGTCGACCGCACCCGCAAGGCCGTCGATCATTCCGGAGTCGCTGCCTTCCGCGCGGAATGTCACCTCGCCGTTGCTGGTCCACAGCGCGGCATGCACCACCTCGACGTCCCTGGCGCCGTTGCGTTCGAGGTTGCGTCTGGTCATCGCGTAAAGGACCGGATCGGCTTCGTACGCGGTGATGCGCGCGCCGGGATACGCGCGCTTGAAGTAGAGGCTCGCCGCGCCGACGTTCGAACCGCAGTCGAGGATCCGCGGCGACGCCGTCTTCGCGCGGAACTCGAGCGCGCGGTGCACGAAGATCTCGTGGAACTGGGGGCAGAACGACAGGAGGTCGGCGTACTCGATGTCGTAGTCGAGCAGCTTTATCGACCCCGCCGTGTGACGCGGCACCGAACCCGCGATCGCATCGAGATGGCGCCACGCCGCTTCTTCGGGCGACGGCTTCAGCTGGCGATAAATCGCGCCGGCCGCCCGGCGCGCAAATCTCATCGTCGCGTTCATCTCACCGCGCCTCCGCGAGAAAATGCCCGAGCACGCTCAGGCCCCACGGACGGCTCCAGTGCGACGCGCCCCGCTGCCAGTCCGCCCAGACGCGGTCGGGCGCGTCGGCCGCGAGCCAGCCGGCCGTGGACAGGCGCTGCAGGCCGTCGCGCACGAACGGCGCGAGATCGCCGTTCATCCAGCGTGCGAAGGGCAGCGTGAATCCCTGCTTCGGGTGATGGACGACCGCCGCCGGCAGCGGACGCAGAAGCGATTCGTGCAGCAGCCGCTTGCCCCGCATCAGCTCGGGGTGCGCCGCGAGCGCCGGCCAGACATGCGAAACGAGTTCGTGATCGACAAACGGCACGCGCACTTCGAGCGCGTGCGCCATCGACATCGCGTCGAGATCGCGCAGCAGCTGCGAGCCCAGATACATCCGGGTTTCGAGCCGTGCGACGGACGCCGCCGGAGCCTCGCGACCTGACGCCGCAGGATCGAGCACCATGTGCTCGACGGCCCGGACCGCATCGTCCGCGTCGCGCATTGCGCCGTCGCGCAGCGCGGGCCCGGCGAGCGCGCGCACCTCGTGCGGAAGCAGAAATCCGCGCTGCACGCGGTACGCCTCGGGCAGGCTGCCGTTGGTCGCCGCGAAATGCCGCCAGCGCGCCCGCAGACGCTCGGGCATCACGACGCCGGCGAGCGGGCCGATGACCGGCCAGAGCGGCCCTGTCCACCGCTTGGCCGCCAGCGCGCGCGGCAGCCGCGTGAACGAAGGATATCCGCCGAACACCTCGTCGCCGCCCGCACCCGACAGCACGGCCTTGATGCCGGTGGCCGCGACGGCGCGCGAGACGTAGTACGAATTGACGGCGTCGATGGTGGGCTGGTCGAGGCGTGACAGCACGGACGGCAGATCGCGCGCGACGTCGGCGCTCGAGACATACAGCTCGTGATGTCGCGTCCCGAACAGGTCGGCCACCTGCCGAGCCCGCGCGGTTTCCGACGACGCGTCGTCGAAGCCGACGGTGAATGTCTGAAGGTTGGTTGCGCCGGCTGACGCGGCGCACGAGACGATGGCGCCCGAGTCGATGCCGCCGGAGAGAAAGACGCCGACGGGAACGTCGGCGACGAGATGCGCGCGGACGCTGTCGCGCATCGCCGTCGAGACGTCGAGGCGGAACGCCTCCTCGGATATCGGCCGCCGCGGGTCCGCGGCGTACGCGTTTCGGACGTCGGCAAAGACGCCTGATGTCGCCGTCATCGACGCGCCCATCCGCCATTTGCGCCAGGTGCCGGGCGCGAGCATGTCGACGCCGCGCGTCCACGTCAGCGGCGGCGGCACGCTGCCCCATTCGAGAAACGCGAGCACGCCTGCCGCGGAGACCTCGCCCGAGGTGAGGCCGGCGGCGCGAAGCGCGGCGAGTTCCGATGCGAACGCGACGCGGGTCGCGGTGGCGGCGACGTACAACGGCTTGATTCCGAACCGGTCGCGCGCGACGAGGAGCGATCGCTCCGAGGAATCCCAGCAGGCGAACGCGAACATCCCGCGGACGCGCGCGAGGCTCGCGGGGCCGTCGAGGGCGACGAGCCGGAGCAGCACTTCCGTGTCGCTTCGCCCGGCGACGCGCACGCCGCGCGACTCGAGGTCCGCCCGCAGCTCGCGGTAGTTGTAGATCTCGCCGTTGAACACGAGCGTGTGGCGGCCGTCGGGCGTGGACATCGGCTGCGCCCCGCCCGGGCCGGGATCGATGATCGCGAGACGACGGTGCACGAGCAGCACGCCCGGCGACGTCCACGACCCGGCGCCGTCCGGGCCGCGGTGCGCGAGCGCGGCGTCCAGCGCGGACGCGAGACCGGACGCGTCGGCCAGCGGCCGTTCGTGTTCAACAATGCCGGCGATGCCGCACATGACTGATGACTGGAGCTGGAGACTGATGACTGGAGACCGATGACCGGAGACTGACGACTGGCGACTACTCGGGTCTGTGAAGGCCCGGAGACTAGAAGAATCGTTGTCCGATCGTGATCACGTCGTTCGGCATCACGCGGTCTTCCATCCTCAGGCCGACGTCGCTGAGCTTGCCGTTGACGAGGCGCGACGCGGTGATGCGCCGGTCCGAACCGCGCTCGGTCAGTCCGCCGGCCATGGCGATGGCCTGCTGGACGGTCGTGCCGGGATCGAGCACGTAGCTGCCCGAGTTGCGGATCTGGCCGGTGATGAAGAACGTCTGCGCTTTTGGAATGTTGAGGATGTCGCCGTCCTGCAGCCCGACGTCGGTACCGCGGCCGAGCTGGAGATCTTTCCAGTTCACCCGCGTGAGCTCGGAGTCCGAGCCTTCGGCGCCGGGTTTTTTCACATGCGCGATGGTCAGCTCGCTGCTGGCCGACGAGGTGGGCGAGCCGGCCTGGGCCAGCGCCTCGAGCACCGTCATCGCGCCGGTCATGGTGATCTTGCCCGGCGAACGGACCTCGCCGCTGACCATGACGCTTTGACTCTTGTACGATTCGACCTCGACGCGCACCTGCGGGTTGCGTAGATACCCCTCGCCCAGCTTCTTGCGGATGCGCTCCTGGAGATCGGCGAGCGTCGCACCTGCCGCCTGCACTTTGCCGATGTAGTTGAGCGTGATCATGCCGTCTGAATCCACGCGATACGTGGTCGACAGATCGGCTTCGTCGAGGACCGTGATCTTCAGCTGGTCCTGGATGCCGACCAGGTATTTCGTCTGCGGCGCATCGGCGGCCGCGGGCGCCGTTGCTCCAGGCTTCTGCGGAGCGGGGGGTGCGACCGCAGGCGCGCGCTGAAGCAGCAGTGCGGAGACGAGGAACGAAATCAACACGTTCATGGGGCTCTTGTGTTCCTGCCGGACCTACATTACTCGGATGCACGTGTCAGTGGAATCCCCAACTGACGGGCTTTTCGGTACAAATTGGGACGCTGTATGCCCAGGGTTTCGGCGGCATCCGCCATGCGCCAGCCGTGATGCTGGAGAACGGCCGAGATGTAATCACGCTCGAACCGCAGCCGCGCCTCGCGCAGTTGTCCGGCCGGGGTGAAACGAACCGGGGCGCGATCGAGGTTGAGCGCCGGCAACACGCCTTCTATCTGAATGACGTCCGGCGACGTTTCCCGGGCGGCGCGTTCGACGACGGACCTGAGCTCCGCCACATTGCCGGGCCACGTCAGCGCCGACAGCAGTGCGAGAGCTGTCTGCGTGAACGCGCGGGGCGCCGAACCGTGGGCCGCGCACCAGTCTTCGAGAATCCGCGTCGCCAGCGCCGGCACGTCGTCGGGACGCTCGCGAAGCTGCGGCAGGTCGATACGCGACGTCGAGAGGCGCCGATACAGATCGCTGCGGAAGCGGTTGGCGTGGACTTCGGCTTCGATGCCGGGCGCGGCGCTGGCCACCAGACGCAGATTTGTCGAGACCGGCTGGCCATCGAGCCGCACTTCGCCGTCGCGAGCGATGCGCGCGAGACGCGCCTGCACAGCGGCAGGCAAATCGACCACGTCCTGCAGGAACAGCGTGCCGCCGCACGCCGCCGCGATCTGGCTGCCCTGCGATACCCACTCGAGATCCGCCGGCGCGTTCTCCGGCGTCGCGCCGAACAGGAGGCTGTCGAACCGCGCGGGGTCGCCCGAGGCGCACGCGACGTGCATGAACGCGGCGACGGGACGGCGGGCCCGCTCGTGTAGCTCGCGCGCGACCGACTCCACATCGGCGCCGCGATCGGCCACGAGGAGGACGCCGCCGTCCACTTGGGCGGCGCGGCGAATCAGTTCCTGGATCCGCACGATCGCTACCGAGCGGCCTACCAGCTCGAGGGCAGTCGTTGAAGATTTCACCAGCCGGGCGGTTCGCGCGTCAGCCAGCATCATCGGGTCGGCCATGGGTCTAACCTGCAAAGTGAACGAGGTTGATACAGCTCCGCCCCGTGACTTACAGAGAAGCTCACGGAGCGCACCACAGCGAGTGCTGCAGTTTCAGAAGACATTGACTGACCCAGTATGACTCTTTGGACACACGGTGTCAAGAGCGATACGGCAGTCGATCTACCCCGATACAGCACGCGCCAGCAACACATGCCCGGAGGCCAGGGCATGGGCTGGCACTAAATCGTTCTGTTTCAGGCGTTTAATGGCTTCTGAGCGCCCTGACGTTCGTAGGATTTATCGGCAGATTTGCACGTATCAATCAGGATTGCGTAGGGCCCTGGCTACCTGAGCCATTGGCCTTGGGCGGGTAT
>FTEF01001512.1_pt1 | contig 8955 bp, 5 predicted proteins | sample 1640081 | NCBI WGS metagenome assembly FTEF01 (sample SAMEA3914816, study PRJEB12502) | metagenome | biome: forest; material: soil | place: USA | collected 2011-09-16 | depth 0.3 m
ATGCCAGCAGTTGATGCAGAAGCGTCTGGCCCGCCGGGATCGTGCGTGGCGACGAGGCGGTGGTATCCGATCCGGCGCCGAGCACCCACGATCCGTTTCTCGTAGTCGTGAGCGTCGCCGTCGGCGCCCCCGATCCGAGCGACGCCGTCTTCACCGCGCCAATCGCTCCGGAACCGTTCGCACCAGATGTGTCGACCCCGGTCAGCGCCATCACGGTCATCGACGATGGCGCCGCCTGCGCGAACGTGGCCGTGACCGTGATGTTGCTCAACGCGTTGACAGCCAACGATCGCCAGATCTCGGCGGTGCCCAACACGGCGTTGGTGCGCGCGACGAGTTCCCAGGTCAGCCCGCCACCGCCGACCGACGTCACTGTCTGCGTGGCGGATGAGGCGCCGCCGCTGATGAACGCGAGCAGCAGCTCACTGCTCGCGCTGGTTGTCAGGCCGCCCGCGGCGACCGTCGTGCTCGGCGCCGTCTGATCGGCGGAGACCAACGCATCGAGTCCGATCGCGTTGGCATTGCTGACGATGACGGCGACCGGCGACGATGTCGTCTGATTGCCTGCGGCATCGCGCGCCCTGGCGGTCAGCGTGTGGACGCCGTTCGGCTGAGGACTGGTATTCCAGCTGACCGCGTACGGCGTGCTCAGCACCTCGGCGCCGAGGGCGACGCCGTCGACGAAGAACTGGACGCCGGCGACGCCGACGTTGTCCGACGCGCCGGCCGACACAGTCGCCGCCGTGCCCGAGACGGTCGCGCCTGCGGCGGGACCGGTGATGGCGACCGTGGGCGCCGTTTTGTCGTTATTCACGGTGACGGTGACGGCCGCCGACGTCGTGGCATTGCCGGCTGCGTCGCGAGCGACCGCGGTCAGCGCATGGCTGCCGTTGGCAAGGCCCGTCGTATCCCAGGCCTGGGTGTAGGGCGACACGGTGTCTTCGCTGCCGAGATTTACGCCGTCCACCTTCAACTGGACGCCGACGACCGCGACGTCGTCGGTCGCCGTCGCGGAGACCGCGACACTCGCTCCGGCCACAGTCGCCCCGCCGGCCGGCGCGGAAATCGCCACCACGGGCGGCGTCGTATCCGCGGCGGACGTGCCGAAGACGATGTCGACCCAGTAGTTGGACGAGAGGTACGTCTGGGTCGGAAAGACGCTCGAGCTGCCGTACAGATAGACGCCGTTGGCGCCGAAGCCGCCGTCGATCGGCGCGTGGAGCGGGACGTTGTCCATCCCGGCCGTCTTGAAATAGCTGTTGTCGACGCCGTAGTTGCCGGTGTTCGTGTGATACGACGCGACGTACGTCGTGTTGGCGGTGACGGCCACCGGGGGCGAAAGGGCGACCTGCTGCCAGCCGGATGCGGTCTCGCCGCTGAACGTGGCGCGCGCGAGCAGCGTGCCGGTGTTCGACCAGATACTCCCGACGTGCGTACCGGTGTTGGTCGCGGCTTTGTAGAAACGGAGCGCCGAAATGACGCCGTCCGAGTCAGTCCTGAAGCGCACGCCCAATTCGACGGCACTCGAATCCGATGTCTCGATGATTCCTGGCGCAACCGAGCTCGGCCAGATGGTGCACGGGCAAACCCGCGCCCCGCTTCCGCTGGTGATGGTGACCGAGGCCGGCGATGCCTGGAGATTTCCGCTGTCGTCCGCCGCGCGGCTTTTGATCGTTACGGAGCCGTTGACGGTGGGCGTCCAGTTATACGTCCAGCTGCTGGTTCCCGCCGCCGGATGCCAAGTCGTTCCCCCGTCGACGGATACTTCCACCGCGGCCACGACGCCTCCGCCGGTGTCAGTCGCGGTGCCGCTGATGGTGAGGACCGAGCCCAGCGGCGCCAGCGCGCCAGGCGCCGGCGATGTGATCACGACAGTCGGCGCGGACACGTCGGTCGACTTGCTCGCGATCACCAGTCCGGGCTGCAGCGTCGTCGGCTGGGTGGACATGTCGGCCAGCACGTTCACCATCGCCTGCTGAACCGCGGTATCCGGCGTGCTCCCGCCGCGATCGTGGTTGCCGTCGAGGCCCCACGACCACTGCACGGTGCCGGCCGAAAAGACCAGTGCTCCGCTCGAGTGTCTATACAGCGTCAGCTGATGGTTCGCGGTGCCCGTGGCGTACGTGGACCCGTAGTCCTGCAGCTGTTGCGACGCCGTAAGGATCGTCGACGACAGATCGAGCAGGCCCGGCGGTCTGACACCGTTGTCAATGTCGGCGTCCCATTCGTACCCCAGCATGGCCGTCGACAACGCCGTCGTGCCGCCCGCGCCAAGGGCCGCGACGCGGGTGTTGCGCCAGAATCGCAGGGCGGAATAGGCCTTCGACGCCGTGATCGTCGAGCTTGTCGTGCAGCAGTTCACCGTGAAGAGCGTGCCGGTCAACGCGTTCTGGGGACGGCCGCCGTCGGCGGGCGGACTGAATCGCGGATCCATCCAGGTTCCGGTCCACGTCGGCGGATCGAGCGGATCGAGCACGGCGTTCTTGTGCGTCTCTTTGTACGACACGAGCGTGCGGTTGTTCGTATTCGTTCCGTCGATGCTCTTCTCCCAGCGCGTCTTCCAGAACATCTCGTTTCCGCTGAGGAACGCGAGATGGACTCCGGCGCCGCGAGCCGTCTCGACGTTCGTGCGCTGGGCCGCCGACCAGTATTCGTCATGACCGACCGATAGAAACACTCTGTGGTTGGTGATCAGATTGCCTCGCCGATCGGTGTCGACGCCGGTCGTGTAACTGACGTTGTAGCCGTTGGCCTCGAGCCATCGCACCATCGGGTACTCCGCGTTGAACACCCAGTCCTGGGCGCTCCCCGCGCGAGTATTGAACGGCCGGTTGTAGCTGACCTTATAGGCCCGGTTTGGATTCGTGCCGGGTCCGCCGACGTACAGGCTGTTGCCGCCGTAGGAGTTGTACGCCTGCCACGTGGTATCGGACGTCTGAAAGAACAGATCCGAGTGGCTGGCATCGTTGCGCACGATGAACACGATGTGGCTGCTGCCGCCGGTGTCGGCGCGGATGATTTTCGCGATGTAGATGCCGGAAACGGCTGTGGTGGGGATCGCCCACGTCATCGACTGCGTCCAGTTGCCGCAATCGATCAGGCCCGTCGCGCTGTTGGTGAGGCAGCTCGCCTGGCTCTTGCCGGTGACGTTTGAGATCGTTCCGACTTTTCTCGCGCCGGCGCCGCCGTAGTATCCGAGCCGGTAGATGTTGACGTTGAACTTCAACGCCGGCGTACTGACCTTGAAGGCGGCGGTGGTGCCGTTGTTGAAGCTGATGTCGGTGGCGAATCCCTGGATGGTGGAGTCGCCGGCGCCGCTGATGTCCCACTCGCTTGCGGGGTTCCCGACCAGCTGATTTTCACACAGCACGGCGTTGACAGAGGTGTCGCACCCCTGACCTGACAGGAGCCGCGCGGACACCGCGATCGCGGCGAGCATCGCCGCCAACAGATATCGCCGCCATCGAACGGAGGTTGAATACTGCAGTGAGGTCTGAGACATCGCCTTCCGCATCGCAAGCGGCAGGCCAGAACACGCCGCCGCATGAGCCGGCCGAAATGCGCGGACTCCGCGAGAATCAGCAAGTCGCCAAAATCACGGCGACTTTTGGGACGCCGCGGACGACATTTTGTGTGTCGGATCGCGATCTTCAGTCGACGGGAGAACGAACTGTCAGGCGGGCCTGGCGGCGCGCAGCATGCCGCGAAAGAAGCTGTGCACGCGCAGTTGCGTCAGGGCGCGGCGTCGAAAGCCGCTCAATCTAAGGATGTTATATGCCACATAGGACTGGCAGCAGGCGCGCCAGAGCCAGCAGGGCGCGCCGCACACGGCCGGCGCCGGTGGAATTCCCTTGTGCCGCGCGAGCGTCTCGCCTGCGTCCTCGTGGTACTTGACGAGGTACGGCACCGTCATGCGGGCCGGATCCACGTAGTGCCGCAGCCGCATCTCCGGACACCAGATCACTTCCCCGCCGCGCGCGCGCACCTGATTGACGAAGTCGACTTCCTCGCCGCCGCCGAGCGAGGTCGGCGTGCGCCCAAGCCGCTTATTGAACCGCAGTCCATGGACGCTGTCGCGCCGAAACGCCATGTTCGCGCCGAAGATCAGCAGCGCGTCCGGCAACGGACCTTCGTCGCGGCGATGATCGACGCCGCAAAACCCGTTGGCGAGCACGGGGAAGGCCGAAAGCACATCCGGATCGGGCGACGCCGGAAAGAACGGCGCGATGGGCCCGCCGAACGCGGCGGCGTCCGGCCAGCGCCTGACGGTCTCGACGAATGCGCGCAGCCATCCCGCATCGAGCATCACGTCATCGTCTGTAAACACGATGTACGTCCCGCGCGAGGCGTCGAGGGCGCAGTTTCTGGCGTTCGAGAGTCCAGGCGCCGGTTCGCGGACGACCCGCATCGGCAGGCGGCCGGCGAATGCCTCGCACACGCTCGCCGTGGCGTCGGTTGACGCGTTGTCGACCACGAGGAGTTCCCAGTCCGCGTCGACCGGGTCCAGCCGAGTCAAAGAATCGAGGCTGAACTCAAGCAGCGACGCCCGGTTGAACGTGCAGATCGCGACCGTGACCAGAGGCGTCATGAACGCCCGCCGCGCGCGACAGCGACGAGCGACGACACCCCGCGGACGACGCGGCGTCCGAGCAGCCGTTTGAGGGCGAGACGCCGGAACTCCGGCCGGTTTCGAACCGAAGGGTCCACCGACACCGCGAAGTCAACGAGCGGCTGAACGCCGCTCCGATCGTCATTCGATTCGAGCATGTCATGCGCCGCCCACACCGCCGAGGCCGCCAGCGATCGGCGAGCGCTCGCGAGGATTCCGGCCTCCTCGGGAATTCGGTCCGCGTATCGAAAGCAAACCGCTTCAAACGCCATCAGCTTCTGCTGGTAGTCGGAGACGTCGCGATAGCCGAGCGACATGTTGTTCGAGTGCCGGCGGTACCAGCCCTGCTCCACGTCCAGATAGCCGATCGCGGCATGAATGCCAAATCGAAACCACATCTCCATGTCGCCGGAGTGCGGGAGATCGCCGCGATAGTGGCCGATTCGATGTTGGATGTCTGTTCTGACGAGCACCGCGGCCGGATTCGGAATCGGGTTGATGCCCTGCTCGGCCGACGTCCGGACGAATTCGATGCCGTCGATGACACGCGACGTAAAGGGCGTCGCGTCGACGCGGTCCGCGGGCGCGTCGCCGGCGAACGTGCGTGTCCGCCCGTACACCAGTCCGACGTCGGGATGCGCGTCGAGAAACGCGGCGCCTCGCGCCAGCGCTCCAGGCGCCAGCAGATCGTCGGCCGACAGGAACTGGAAGTATTCGAGCTCCGCCCAGGCCAGGCCCTCGTTGTAGGTGTCGATGTGCCCCGCGTTGCGCGCATGGCGGCGGAACGACACGTCCGGATATCGCGCCGCCAGCTCGGCGCCGATCCGCGCGGTGTCGTCGGTCGAGCAGTCGTCGACGATCAGCACGCGCACGGGACGATCGGCTCCGGCCAGCGCGCATTCGACCGCGGAGCGAAGAAAGCGGCCGTAGTTGTAGCACGGGATGAACACATCCACGCCGCGACGATTGGCCATCAGGCGATCCGCGCCGCGGGCGCACTCCTCTGCAACGCACATGCGAGCTGTTCGACGATCGCGCGTTGCGCCGCCGGCGGGAGGCCGTCGTAGAGCGGCAGGATGATCGACGTGTCGGTGACGAACTCGCTCGCGGTCAGCGGATGACGGGCCGCGATCGCGGCGATGTCCGCGTACGCCGGCTCGCGATGGATGCACATGACGCCGCGGCGCGTCGACACCCCCGCGTCGAGCAGGCGCTGCATGACGCCGCGCTGATCCGCGCCAAGGGGCAGGCCGACACAGAAGCTCTGCCAGTTGCTGCGCGCCCACTCGCGCTCCCTCGGCAGCCGGATTCCCGGAATATCCGACAGGAGGCGTCGATATCGCCCGGCGATGTCGCGGCGGCGGCGCACGAGGTCCGGCAGCCGCTTCAACTGCTCGCGGCCGACGGCGGCCTGCAGATCGGTCATTCGATAGTTGAAGCCGATCTCGGGATAGCTCTCGACGATCACCTCACGCGAGTCGTGACGGACCGTATCGGCCACGCTCATCCCGTGCTGGCGCCAGAGGCGGAACTTCCGGTCGTATGCAGGATTGCCGGTCGTCAACATCCCCCCGTCGCCGGTCGTCATGACCTTGCGGGGATGAAACGAGAAGCATGCGATGTCGCCGTGCGGCTTGCCGATGCGCTCCCAGCGGCCGTCCCACAGAATCTCGCTGCCGCTGGCGCAGGCGGCGTCTTCGATGAGCGGCAGCGCGCGGCGGTGCGCGACCTCGAGAATACGCTTGAGATCGGAGGGCATTCCCACCTGGTGCACGCAGAGAATCGCGCGCGTCCTCGGCGTGATCGCCTGCTCGATGAGATCCGGATCCATGTTGAGCGTGTCCGGCTCGATGTCGACGAACACCGGCATCGCGCCGCAGTGGCGCACGGCGCTCGCGGTCGCGATGTAGGAGTGTGAGACCGTGATCACTTCGTCGCCTGGGCCGACGCCCACCGCAAGCAGCGCCAGGTGCAGCGCGGTCGTGCAGTTCGAGACTGCGCACGCGTGCGGCGCGCCGACATACGCCGCGAACTCCTGTTCGAAGGCCGCGACCTCGCGGCCCTGCGTCAGCCATCCCGATTCGATGACTCGCGCGGCCGCGCGGATTTCGGGCTCGCCGAGGACGGGCCGGGCGATGGGAATCTGTTGCGGGGTCTCAGGCATCAGCGTGTCCTCTTCATGCCTGGGCCGGCACCCGCGCCTCGGTCCACCAGTCGACGAGGCTCGCGAGCCCTTCCTCGATCGGTATCGACGTTTCGAATCCCAGGCGCGCCTTCGCCCGAGACGTGTCGGCGAGCCGGCGCGGGACGGGATTCACTTTGCGCTCCGGCCCGTGCTCGAGCGGTACCGACGCGTACATGACGCGCATCAGGATCTGCGCCACCTCGAGCAGCGACGTTTCGCGCCCGCTCGCGACGTTGAAGACCTCGTCGCTCACATCGGCCGTGGCGGCCAGCACGTTGGCGCGCGCGATGTCCGCCACGTGCACGAAGTCCATCGTCTGCGAACCGTCGCCGAAGATGACCGGCGCCTGGCCGCTGGCGATCCGCTCCATCCAGCGGATGAAGACCTCCGTATACGCCCCATAGGCGTCCATGCGGGGACCATAGACGTTGAAGTAGCGCAGGGCCACATAGGGCAGGCCGTACATCTCGCTGAAGCTTCTGAGCAGTCCCTCGTTGAACGCCTTCGCGGCGCCGTAAATCGTGCGGTTGTTGTACGGATGGTGGCGCTCGGTCGTGGGGAATTCGTCGGCCATGCCGTACACCGACGCCGATGACGCCGCCACGACCTTCTTGACCTTCGCGGCCGCCGCCGCCTCGAGCACGTTGAACGTGCCGTCCACCAGCACTTCGAGCGCCGTGCGCGGCTCCTCGGCGCACTGCGTGATGCGGATGGCGGCCTGGTGAAAGACGATATCGATGCCGTCCATCGCGTCGCGCGTCGTCCACCCGTCGCGGATGTCGCCCTCGATGACCGTCACCGGCCCGTGCGCCGAGGCCCACGCGAGGTTCTCGCGGCGGCCCCGCACGAAGTTGTCGAGTACTCTGACTTCAGCGGGCCGCTGCTGGACGACCAGATCCGCGATATGCGATCCGATCAGACCCGCGCCGCCCGTGATGAGAATCCGTTTGCCCGTGATCATCAATGAGTCCCTCAACTGTATGCGTGAGTTGCGCGATGCGGCCTTCGAGCAGCCGGATGCGATCGAGCAGATCGATCGTCCCCATCCCGAGCGTCGCCTTGACAGATCGAATGTGCCGGGCGGCCGGCGCCCGCGCCTCGCCGTCGCGCTGGACCTCGAACAGCCGCAACACCCCGTCGCCCGTGAGCACGTCCGTCCAGCCATCGGCGGCCGACCGTCCAACGACCCGGCCGGGAACGCGCCCGTCATAGGAAGGTGGGTCGGCGACCGCCTCCGCGCTCCAGATCGTCAGACGCTCGCCGGCCAGGTACGTAAAGGCGCCGGGAAACGGCGCCACCAGCGCGCGAACCAGCGCGGCGATCGTCTTGGTCGGCAGACGCCAGTCGATGTCTCCGTCGCGCGGCAGGCGCGTGCACGCGTACGTCGCGTCCTGTTCGATCTGCGCACGCCCGGGCTCGCCCGCCAGGAACGCCTCGACCGCGACGCCGAGCGCCGTGCGCTGAATCGCGTTCAATCGCTCGTAGAGCGACGACACTGTGTCGTTGGCCCCGATCGGCACGCACTGCTTGAAGAGAATCGGCCCGCCGTCGAGTTCCGGCCGCAGCTCGTGGATCGTGATGGCCGTGTGCGAGTCCCCGTTGATCACCGCCCAGTTCACCGTCGCCCTGCCCCGATATCGGGGCAGGTCCGCGTAGTGGACGTTGACAAACCGGCTGCGCGCAATCAGCGCCGGCGAGAAGATCCTGTCGTAAGACGACACGACCACGCAGTCTGGTGTGAGCGACTCGATCGCGCGCTGGATGCCCGCGACGGTCGCGTCGGAATACACCCTGATCCCCCGGGGGGCGGCCAGACCGATGACGGGATCGTCGGCGCTCACCGTCGAGCGAATGACGCCGACGACCTGAAATCGCGCCATGAGCGATTCGAGCGCGGCGGCCGCCGTCGGTCCCTGGCCGATCAGCAGGACGCGTGACATCTGATTCCGCCTTTGTCGACCAGCACTTCGGCGTAGTCCTGATCGGTGCCGGGAAGGCCGAGGGGCCCGCCCCGCCACAGCACCTCGGCGGACTTCAAGCCGGCGGCCTGCAGACGCACGATGGGATCGGCCCCGAGTTCGGACAGCAGCACCCCCATATGCCCGGGCGCCGGCGCCCGGGCATATGGGGGTGCTGCTGTCCGAACTCGGGGCCGATCCCA
>FTEF01002361.1_pt1 | contig 8949 bp, 9 predicted proteins | sample 1640081 | NCBI WGS metagenome assembly FTEF01 (sample SAMEA3914816, study PRJEB12502) | metagenome | biome: forest; material: soil | place: USA | collected 2011-09-16 | depth 0.3 m
CATCTGCTTCTTGAACGGGCCGATCGCCTTCTTGCGGGCCTTGTAGATGAACTGCTCTTCGGTGTCTTTCGGCTTGCGCTCCTCGGTGGCGTTGGCGCGGATCCATTCGTACATCTCGGCCTTGAGCGCGGCCGGAAATGACGGGTGCTCGTAGACCATATTCTGGAAATCGGTCGCGAGATGGATTTCGCAGGCGCCGACGCGCGGAAACGCGTCGAACGCATCGGGCGGCAGCGTCGACGCGCCGTGCTGGACGGCGCCGCCGAGGCCGTATTCCTTGCGCGCGAGCCGCGACAGCTCTTCGAGCGTCGTGAGGTCGATTGCGACGTCCTTGCGGACCGAGCCGTCGGCATTGATGAAACCGCCGTGCGCGGTACCCGTCTGGACGCTGATCTTGCTGATGCCCTGAAGCGAGCCGCCGCGCTTCTTGAGCGTCGCGTTGTAGCCCTTCATGTACGCGTGCAGCTCGTGGACGTCGGAGTTTTTGCCGCCCACTTCCCCGATTTCGCCGCCGACCGATACGGTCACACCCTTCGGCTCGCACCCGCGGATGAACTCGGTGAAGTCGGCCGCGAGCGTCACGTTGACTTCCTGCTGCGCCTCGAGCGTCGGCTTGTCGAGATCGACGAGCGTCGACGTGTCGATGTCGATGTTGTAGAAGCCGGCGGCGATCTCTTCCTTGATCAACGCGCGCAGCGTGTCGATTTCCTTGCCGCGGTCCGGGCTGTTGTATTTCTTGGCGTTGGTCTGGACGTGATCGCCCTGGATGAAGATGGGCCCGCTGAAGCCCTCGCGCAGGGCCGCGGCCAGGACGACGGCCGTGTATTCGTGGGGGCGCTGTTCTGTGTAGCCGATTTCGGAGCGGGCGATTTCGAAGATAAAGGCGCCGGCGTTGAGCTTCCTGGCCGATCGGATGACCGCGCGGGCCGTGTCGTAGGCCATCGCGCGGACGTTGATGGCGGGCACGGTGAAGCCGCCAATCTCGCCGCGTCCCATCGCCAGATACAGATCGTGAATCGATGCGGGCCGGATGCCGGCCGCCGCGGCGCGCTGGCGGATGTCGTATCTCGCCGTGCCGCGTTCGTCCGCCGTCGCGCCAAACACGGCCGCCCAGGCCAGGGTATCAATCTCGTTCGCTGCAGCCACCGCCATCGCTATCTCCTCAGTCCGTCCGGCTGAAGCCGGACGTTACCCGCGAGTTTATCAAGTTTGTATTCTTCCGCTTCCGTGGCGGCCACCGCCGCCTCGACGAGGTCCTCGATCGGCAGGAGCGCTTCCGCTTCTTCGATTTGCCGGGGCTTCACGTGCGTCGCCGGATGCTTCGGCGTGAAAAGCGTGCAGCAGTCCTGGTCGGGAATGATCGAAATCGGAAACGACCCGATGCGCTGCGCTTCCGCCATGATTTCGTCCTTGTCCATGCCGACCAGGGGACGCAGGATCTGAAGCCTCGTCGCGGCGCCGATCGTCGTGAGGTTGTCGAGCGTCTGGGAGGCGACCTGTCCGATGACTTCGCCGGTCACGAGCGCCTTCGCCTCCCACTTGCGCGCGAGCCGTTCGGCGATGCGCATCATCAGCCGGCGGTACATCACGACGCGGAGCTCCGGCGCGATCGTCAACAGCACTTTCTGCTGGATGTCCGCGAAAGGAACGAGCATCAGCCTGGAACGGTGCTGGAACGACGTCAACAGCGTGGCCAGCTCGCGGACTTTTTCCTGCGAGGCGCGCGACAGCAGCGGGTAGCTGTGAAAGTGGATGAGCAGCACCGTGCAGCCGCGCCTCATGAGGCGGTACGCCGCGACGGGAGAATCGATGCCGCCCGACAGCAGGCAGGCGACGCGTCCGCCGGTGCCGGTCGGCAGGCCGCCGGCGCCGGGCTCCTTGCCGAAAAAGTAGAAGACGTGATCCGGCATGAGATCCACGTGCACGGTCAGATCGGGGTTGCCGAGATCGACCCGCCAGCCTTTGGCTTCCTTGATCCGTCCGCCGATCTCGAACTCGATCTGCGGCGACGTGAGCGGAAACCGCTTGTCGGTGCGGCGCGCGGTCACGCGAAACGACGAGGGATGCCTGTCGCCGAGATCCGCGAGAATCGTCGCGGCCATCTGGTCGAAATCGAGCGAGGCGCTGCCCGCATACGAGTAGTACTGGATGCCGAAGACGGTCTTGAGCCGCTCACGAACGGCGTTCCACTCCGCCGGGCCGAGCTCGATCTGGATGCGGCCCATCACCGAACGCACCGCCGGCACGCTGAGGCCGGCCAGCGCCGTGCGGATGTTGCGCACGAGCATCTGCACGAACCACGGGCGGTTTTTGCCCTTCAACGCGAGCTCGTTGTAGTGGACGACGATCGAATTCATGCGGGCTTCGGACGACTCCAGGCAAGGTCCGCAGCCTGGTGGCCGGCGCGGACGGCACTCTCGATGGTAGCCGGGAGTCCCGTGTCGATCCAGTCGCCGGCGAGAAACAGCCCCGGCACGGCCGTCAGCGGTCCCGGCCGCTCGGGCTGACCGGGCGCGAGCGAAAACGTCGCGCGCGGCTCGCGAATGACCGTCGATCGGACGAGCGTCGCGGCCCGGACGCCCGGCATCGCCTCCGACAGCTCCCGATGCGCGGCCGCGACGAGCTCCGCATTGGTCTGCGACACCAGCGGCGACGCGCCGCTCGAGACGAGCGACAGGTGCGACGCGAGGCCGCCGAAGACCAGCCGCTTGTCGAACACCCACTGCATGTCGCGGCCCGGCAGGCCGATGAACGCGCCCTCTTCCCCGGAGTCTGCCGGCATGACGACGCGGTCGAACCAGAGGTTGATCGTGACGATCGGCGACGCGGCCATGCGGCGCGCGCGATCGATCACGTCCTCGAGCGGCGACCGATCGCCGAGGATGAGGCCGTTCAGCGCGAACCACGGCACGGCCGAAATCACCGCGCGCGGCGAAAACCGTTCGCCGCCCGTCTCCACCGTCGCACCCGTCCTGCCGACGGTAATCGACGCGGGCGCTCCCGTTCGGACCTCTCCACCGCGGCGCTCGATGAACGCGCGCGCCGGCTCGGCGTACATCTGATGCAGCGGCTTCGCCGGCAGCACAAGCGACGCCGCGGCTCTATCGGGCCCGAACATTTCCTTGAGCACGCGCGCGAAGGGCGCGGCCGTCGCCTCGCCCGTCGGCTGATTGAGCGCGGCCAGCGCGAGCGGCTCCCACAGCATCTCCCTGATGCGCGCGGTCTGCCCGTTTCGCGCAAGCCAGGCGTCGACGGTTTCCTGCGGCCGCGGCGGCCGGTGCCAGGGACCGTCCATCCGCAGCGCGGACAACCGATCGCGCCACCCGAGCGCGTCCCATTCGATGACGCCGCCGAGCAGATGCAGCGGCGACGGGAGCGCCGGGCATACCAGCCGGGACTGCCGTCCGTCGCGGTCGATCATCGTGACGCTCAGCTGCCGCTGGATCGTCACGTTCGCCGAGGCGCCGATGGTGGACAGAAACGCGAGCGTGGCGGTGTAGCAGCCGGCGAGGACGTGCTGGCCGTTGTCGACGAGCTCGCCGGTTTCACGATCGGCGAACGCCGTCGCGCGCCCGCCCAATCGCGATCGCGCCTCGAGCACCAGCACGCGCGCTCCGCGATCAGTCAGGCGCGCGGCGGCGCTCAGGCCGGCGAAGCCGGCGCCGACCACGACGACGTCGGGGTTCATCACCTAAAGAGCCATTGGCGGAGCGCGATGAGCAGCTGCGCAGGGCGCTCGAGTCTGATGCGGCCGTGGAAGACGTCGTAGCCGCGCCGCTCGATGCGGCGGAGCGTCGCGAAATAGACGGCGCGCATGATCTCGGCGGCGACGAGACGCTTCCGATCTTCGTCGGGACGCGCGGCGATGGCGCGCCGATAGAAGTCGTGCGCCCGCGCGCATTCGAATGCCAGCAGGGCGCGCACGCGGTCGTTGACCACGCCCGCCGCGAGGTCCTCCACCGTGCAGCCGTGAGCGACGAGGTCGTCGAGCGGCAGGTAGACGCGTCCTTTCGCCAGATCGTCGGGAATGTCGCGGAGGATGTTGGTGAGCTGGAGCGCCACGCCGAGATTCAGCGCGTAGTCGGCCGCGCGCGGGTTGCGGCAGCCGAAGATGCGGATGCAGATCAATCCGACGGCCGACGCCACGCGCCGGCAATACTCGAACAACTCGTCGAACGTCTGGTACCGCGCGGTGTCGAGATCCATCGCGACGCCGTCGATGACGTCTTCGAACGCCTGCCGCGGCAGATCGCGCGCCGCAATCAACGGCTGGAGCTCGCGTCCCTGCGGCGTCTCAGGGACGCCGCCGTCATAGCACCGCGCGAGTTCCGCACGCCAGAACGTCACCGCCTCACGGCTCGGCAGGCCCGCCTCCGGCTCGTCGATCGCATCGTCGACCGCCCGGCAGAAGTCCCACACCGCTTCGATGGCCTGGCGCTGTTCGGCCGGCAGCACGAGGAACGAGTAGTAGAAGCTGGTCTTGCGCGCCATTACCAGAGGACCGCGCCCAGAAGAAGGCGCGGGACGTCGGCGGCGCCAAGCGCCGGCCGTCGATGCATCAGCGCAAACCGTCCGCGCTCGGCGCGTCCGAGAATGCGGGCGCCGCCGAGCCACGTCATCCGCAGTTCGAGCCGAAGACGGCCGCGGACGCCGTCGCAGACGGCGCGGCCTTCCGCGAAGCGCTCGCGCGTAAAAGCCACGCACCGTTCGATCGCATTTGCCCACGCCTCATTCAACGCGTCGTCAGTACTCGCCGTCGACAGCGCGTGTTCGTCGGCGCCGGCGTTCAGCTGGACTTCGCGCGGCACATAGAGACGGCCCGTCCGCCAGTCCCGGCCGAAGTCCTGCCAGAAATTTGTCAGCTGCAGCGCGGTGCAGAGCGCGTCCGACGACCGATCGAGCGCCGCGTCGCGGTAGCCGGCGATGCGCAGCACGAGCCGTCCGACAGGATTTGCGGATCGACGGCAGTAGTCGAGCACGTCGGCCCACGAAGCGTAGCGGGTCGTCATGGTATCCTGCGCGAACGCGCTGACCAGATCGTCGAAGAGCGCGATCGGCAGATCGAGCGTGCGGATCGAATGCGCGGCCGCCGCGAGCATCAGATCGTCGGTAGTGGCGTCCGTCCGGCTAAAGCCGGACGCTACTCCGGCTGCTTCTCGCCGGACCGCCTCGTGCAACCCGCGCAGCCAGTCATCGAGCGCGGCGCGCCGATCCGCCGCCGTCGCCGAGCCCTCGTCGGCCATGTCATCGGCGCGGCGGGCAAACGCATAGACGGCCGCGATGTGCGGCCGCATCGCCCGCGGCAGCAGCATCGATGCGACAGGAAAATTCTCGTAGTGCGATCGCGCCAGGTCCTCGCACGCCGCATACGCCTGCGCAAGCGAGCCGGCCGCTACGGAAGACACCGGAGCATTGTACGATCACCACATGCGCGACTTAGCCGCCGCCGTCGTCGCGGTCCTGCTCGTTGTCGGGGCGTTGAGCCTGGCGACGACGCTGACGGTCTATCGGAAACGCCGTCATGGCACGCGCGACGCCGAAGAAGCGCGCGGGCGCCGCGTCGTCGCCGAAATTCCCGGCGACGACGACCTGCGGCTGTTTACGGAGGACGACCGCCAGTTTCACTACGGCGATCGGTCGGTGGACAAGGACGCCATCGCCGCGGTGCGCGTGCTGATCAACGGCTCGCCGATTGCGGCGTATGTGTCGACACGCCATGCGACAGGTGTCGTGAGGCAGGCGACGAGCTTCGAGGACCGGCCGGAGGGCATCGCGCGCGATCGCTGGGACGTCGCGATCGAGCGGCCGGACGGCCTGATGCTCGTCGAGTGCGGCGCCATTCGCGAGCGCGTCTCGCAGGAGCTCGCGCGCGCGGTGTTCGATGCGGTGAAGAGCGATCTCGAGCGCCGGGACGCGGCGGCGTGAGCTACCAGGTCGTTTCGGACGCGCCGGCGCGCTGGTTGGCGCTGCGGGCCAGGACGAACAGCAAATCGGAGAGCCGGTTGATGTACTTGAGCAGGAGTGGATCCACGGGCGGTTCGAGCGCCACCATGGCGCGTTCGGCCCGCCGGCAGACGGCGCGCGCGACGTGCAGCGCCGCGCCGCAGGGAGATCCGCCGGCGAGAATGAAATTCTGCAGCGGCGGCAGCTCCGCCTCGAGCGTGTCGATCAGCTGCTCGAGCCGCGTGACGTCGTGCTCACGCACGACCGCCTTGCTGATTTTCGATCCGACCGTTCCCGACGGATCGGCCAGCTGCGCGCCGAGCGCGAACAGCTCGCGCTGGAGGCGCACGAGCTCGGCGTCCATGTCGCCGTCCGCGCCGCTGGCTCTGGCGAGGCCGATGAAGGCGTTGGCCTCGTCCACGTCGCCGTACGCGGCGACGCGCGGATTGTCCTTGCCGACGCGCGTCCCGCCAAAGAGCGATGTCTCGCCGGCGTCTCCGGTCCGCGTGTAGATCTTCATGGCGAAGAAGCGTAAACCACTTCCAGTGCCGGCGTCACCCGATCGACGGCGTTTCCGGCAGCGCCTGCTGACGTGGTACCGGCGTCACGGCCGCGATCTGCCGTGGCGCAAGACCGACGACCCGTACCACATTCTCGTCTCGGAGATCATGCTGCAGCAGACGCAGGTGGACCGCGTGCTGCCCAAGTACGCCGAGTGGCTGGAGAAGTACCCGTCGTTTGACGCGCTCGCCGCCGCGCCCGAACACGACGTCACCGAGACGTGGCGGCCGCTCGGGTACAACATCCGGCCGAAGCGGCTGCAGAGCATCGCGCGTGAGGCGGTCGAACGCTATGACGGCAAGCTGCCCGCCGACGAGGCCACGCTGCTGTCGTTCAAAGGCATCGGCCAGTACACGGCCGGGGCGATCCGGAGTTTCGCGTTTCGCGAACGCGCGGCTATTCTCGACACCAACGTCGCCCGCGTTCTCTTTCGCGTGTTCATCGGCAAAGGCGATCAGAAAAGCCACGCGATGAACAAGCACCTGTGGACGGTATCTGCATCGGTGCTGCCGCGCGACGTGTTCGATTTCAATCAGGCGCTGATGGATTTCGGCGCGATGGTCTGTTCGGCGCGCAATCCGAAGTGCCTCGTGTGTCCGATGTCGAAGGGCTGCCGGTCGTTCCCGTTTACTCCGAAATGACCACGATCGTCGTGACGGCCGCGGTCGTCGAGCGCGACGGATTGCTGCTCGTGACGCGCCGGCTCGCAGGGACGCACCTCGAGGGCTATTGGGAATTTCCCGGCGGGAAATGCGAGCCGGACGAATCGCTCGACACATGCCTGCGACGCGAGCTGCGCGAAGAACTTGGCGTGGAAGCCGTCGTCGGCGACGAGATTCTTGCCACGAGTCACGCGTATCCGGACAGGCTCATTCACCTGCATTTCTATCGCGCCACGTTGTCAAGCGAGCCGATTCCGCTGCTCGGACAAGAGATGAAGTGGATTCGGCGCGACGAACTCGCCAGCCTGGACTTTCCTCCCGCCGATATTGAGCTCGTTGCTCTCCTGCAGGTGTTAGGATAAACCCGTAGTCGCTCGGCGATCGGGTCACTCGATTCGGCTCCTCGTAGTTTCCCAGGTAGGTGCCATGACCGCGTTCGGCTCGACGTTTGCCGGCGACGATTCCCTCTTCCGCGGACTGCTTGAATCCGCTCCCGACGCGATGGTCATCGTCGATGGCAGCGGGGCCATCATCCTGGTCAATTCCCAGACCGAGAAACTTTTCGGCTATCCGCGCGAAGAGCTGCTCGGGCAGCCGGTGGAAGTGCTGGTCCCGAAGCGGTTCCGGCCGCAGCATCCGGGACATCGCAATCACTACTTCGGCGAGCCGCATGCGCGCGGCATGGGCGCAGGCCTCGAACTGTACGGCCTCCGCAAGAATGGCGAGGAATTCCCCGTCGAGATCAGCCTGAGCCCGCTCGATACGGAAGAAGGGCTGCTCGTGAGCAGCTCCATTCGGGACGTCACGGAACGCCGGCGTGTCGAACGCGCCCTTCAGGACAAGAACGCCGAGCTCCAACGCGCCAATCTCGCCAAGGATCGGTTTCTGGCAAGCATGAGCCATGAGCTGCGCACGCCGCTCAACGCGATCATCGGATTCACCGGCACGCTGCTGATGCGGCTTCCCGGCCCACTCACCGATGACCAGACGCATCAGCTGAAGACCGTCCAACGCAGCGGGCGGCATCTGCTCTCGCTGATCAACGATCTGCTCGACCTTGCCAAGATTGAATCCGGCAATGTGGAGCTGCAGACGCAACCCATCGAGTGCGAGGCCGCGGTGCGGGAGGTGGTCACCGCTCTCAGCCCTCTCGCCCAGGCGAAGGGATTGGTCCTCGAGCTCGGCGCCCTTGCGGCGGGAGCGACCGTCCGCACCGATCGACGCGCGTTCAACCAGATTCTGATCAACCTCACCAACAACGCGATCAAGTTCACGGACACCGGACGTGTCCGGATCGAGGTGCACGATCCTGGCGCGCAATCGCCAATCGAGATTCGCGTGGTCGACACCGGAGTCGGTATCCGGCCGGAAGATCAGGAAAAGCTGTTCAAGGCGTTCACCAGCATCGCGACATTCGCCGGACCGCAGGACGGAACGGGCCTCGGCCTCCATCTCAGCCAGAAACTCGCCGGTTTGCTCGGCGGCGCGATCACGTTTCACAGCGCGCTCGGCGAAGGCACGACATTCGTGTTGTCGCTCCCCAGGAGCTGACATGGGAAGCCGCATCCTCGTGATCGAGGACAACCCGGCGAATCTCGAGCTGATGACGTACTTGCTGCACGCGTTCGGCCACATCACGATTACGGCGGCCGACGGCGAATCCGGCGTCGACGCCGCGGTGAAGAGCCGCCCGGATTTGATCCTGTGCGATCTCGCGCTTCCGAAGATGGACGGTTTTGCGGTGTTGCGGCGTCTGCGCGACATGCCGGAAACGAGTGCCGTC
>FTEF01001866.1_pt1 | contig 8812 bp, 7 predicted proteins | sample 1640081 | NCBI WGS metagenome assembly FTEF01 (sample SAMEA3914816, study PRJEB12502) | metagenome | biome: forest; material: soil | place: USA | collected 2011-09-16 | depth 0.3 m
ACCCGGAAGCCGGCTGCTGGATATGGGCGCCAGCTTCGGCCACTTTCTCGCCGAGGCCCGCGAGCGCTTTCACGCCTCCGGCATCGAGGTCAGTCCGTCCGCGGTCGCCTGGGCGAAAAAGACGTTCGGCGTGGACATCGCCGTGGGCTCGATTTACGAACCGGCGAAAGGCGCCCCGTACGACGCCGTCACGTGCTGGGATGTCATCGAGCACGTGGAGGATCCGCGCGGCGCAATCGACAGCCTCCGCGGTTCGCTTGCGCCGGGAGGCCACTTGTTTCTGTCGACGCCAGACGCGGGCTCGCTCGTGGCGCGCCTGCTCGGTTCGCGCTGGCATTATCTCGACCCCGTGCAGCATCTGAATCTGTTTTCGCGGCGCAACCTCGTCCGCCTCGCGACGGAGCGCGGCTTCACGCCGGTCGGCTATCGCTATTTCGGGCGCTCTTATCGCGTGAATTACATCGCCAGCCGGCTCCGGTATCTGGCGCTCGGCGGAGAGGCGAGCGGAAGCGCGGCGCGTTCCGTGCGCGTGCCGCTCGGCAGGCTCGCGGTGCCGATCAAGCTCTGGGATGTCATGGGCCTCGTCTTTCAAGTGAACGGATAACCACTCATGTGCGGCATCGTCGGTAGTTTTCACCCTTCAGGAAAAGGCACAACGGCGGACGTGGTGGCGCGCATGCGCGACAAGATGTCGCATCGCGGACCCGACGGCTGCGGGCTGTGGTCGTCGGCGGACAGGATGTGCGTGCTCGGGCACCGCCGGCTGTCGATCATCGATCTGTCGGAGCTGGCGGCGCAGCCGATGTCCAACGCGCAGGGCACGGTGACGCTGACGTTCAACGGCGAGATCTACAACCACGCCGACATCCGCAAGGAGCTCGAGGCGTTCGGCAAGTACACGTGGAAGACCGATCACTCCGACACGGAGATGATTCTGCACGCGTACGAAGAGTGGGGCGTCGACTGCGTCAGGAAGTTCTACGGCATGTTCGCGATCGGCATCTACGACACGCGCGATCCGGGCCGGCCGGTCCTGCACCTGCTTCGCGATCGCGTCGGCGTCAAGCCGATCTACTTCACGAAGACGCACGGCGGCGAATGGCTGTTTGCGTCGGAGATCCGCGCGCTCACGGCGCATCCCGACGTCACGCCGGACATGGATCGGACCGCGTTCTGGCACTACCTGACGTTCATCGTCACGCCGGCGCCGATGACGCTGTTCAAGGGCATCTTCAAGCTGCCTGCCGGCCACATCCTCACCATCGATCATCGCGGCGAGGCGAAAGCGGTCGAGTACTGGGACTGCAAGCCCGATCGCGCGACGACATTCAGCGAGAAGGACCTGAGCGAGGCCGATGCGGTCGCCGAGCTGACGCGGCTGCTCAAGAAGTCCGTCGCGCGCCGCATGGTCGCCGACGTTCCGTTCGGCGTGCTGCTCTCGGGCGGCGTCGACTCGTCCATGAACGTCGCGCTGATGAGCGAGCTCATGTCGCGGCCGGTGACGACGTTCACGATCGGGTATCAGGGCAAAGAGGACTACAACGAGTTCCAGTTCGCGCGGCGGATCAGCCAGCGCTACAAGACCGATCACCATGAAGTCCTGATCGATCGGGCAGAGATGCAGAACTTCCTGCCGCTGCTCGTGCAGCTGCAGGACGAGCCGATTGCCGACAACGTCTGCATCCCGCTCTACTTCCTCGCGAAGCTCGTGAAGGACAGCGGCACGACGGTCGTCCAGGTCGGAGAAGGGGCCGACGAAAATCTTCTGGGCTACTGGTGGTGCGAGCACTATCGCCGCCTGTACGAATCGGTCTATCAGCCGGCGCGACAGGGCCGGCCGTGGTGGAAGCGCATCATGTCGGCGCTCGAAGAGCCGAGGGCGGCGCTGTCGGGCGAAGGCCTCGAAGTGCAGCAGCGCGCCGAGCGCGGCGAAGAGCTGTTCTGGGGCGGCGCCGCGTGCTGGTGGGGCGATCGCCGCAGCGAGCTGACGCCGAATCGCGAGCCGTTCCGTTCGCAGGTGGACTGTCCGGTGCCGGATCTCCTGCCGGACAGCTTCCGGCAGCTCGACAGCCATGCGGTGGTGTCGCACTACGTCGGCGGCCTGACGGGCCATCTCACCGAGCCCGAAGTTCTCCAGAAGATCCCGTATCTCGAGATGAAGCTGCGTCTGCCGGAACATCTATTGATGCGCGTCGACAAGCTGACGATGGCGCATGCGGTCGAAGCGCGTGTGCCCTTTCTCGATCATGAGCTCGTCGAGTGGGTGACGCGCCTGCCGCCGGCCTACAAGCTGAAAGACACCGTCGGCAAGTCGCTCCTGAAGAAAGCGGCCGAGCCGTACCTCGATCACGACATGATTTACCGGCGCAAGCAGGGCTTCGGCGCGCCGATGGAGGAGTGGTTCGCCGAAGGCGATTTCGGCAAGCGGTGCATGGCCGCGTTCGAGCGATCCGCGCTGTCGCGTGAAGGCTACTTCGACAACGATTACTTCAAAGGCCTGCTGAACCACCAGATGAAGGGCGGCGGCGGGCACAGCTTCCAGCTGTGGACGGTCCTGAACGCGGTGCTTTGGCACGAGTCCCAGATCGCCGGAAATCCTGACTGCTTCTGATGTCTGTCGTCGCCAGCGCGGTGAACGGATTGCGGCGTGCCCGCTCGTCGGGCTGCTGGAAGCCGGCGTCGTTCGCCTATCTGACGCGCTCGATGCGGCCGCCCTCCGGACCGCTGCAGTCCGACGATGCTGCGCTGCGCGGCGCGGCCGCGTGGCTCGCGCGCGCGCAGGATGCGGCGCCAGATGGCGGCATCTCGGGCCGCTTCAGGTTGCACGGCGGCTGGTCCTCGTCGTATCCGGAAACCACGGGCTACGCCATTCCGACGCTGCTGCGTCTGGCCGATGCGCTCAACGACGACAGCTATCGCGAGCGCGCGCAGCGGTGCGTCGACTTCCTGCTGTCGGTGCAGCTGCCGGATGGCGCGTTTCCGGCGCTCGAAATCGCGGACAACAGGACGAAGCCGTCGCCGTTCAACTCAGCGCAGATCGTTCACGGCCTGCTGCATTGGCACAAGGCCACGCGGGACGGGAAGGCGTTCGACGCGATGATTCGCGCGGCCCACTGGATCTGCGGCGTGCAGGACGCGGACGGCGCGTGGCGCGCGCACTTCTATCGGGGACTGGCGTGCACCTACAGCGCGCACGCGGCCTGCTGGCTCGCCGAGCTCGGAGAATATACGGGCGATTCGACGTTTGACGCCTGCGCGCAGCGGAACCTGCGCTGGGTCGTCGACCAACTCGACGCGGCCACCGGGTGGTTCGACGCGTGTGGATTCACCGAAGCGCAGCACCACTCGAGGGAAGCCTTCACGCATACGATTGGCTACACGCTGGCGGGTGTCTGGCGGATGTCGCAGCGCTTCCAGTGCGCCGAAGGCATCGACGCCGTGCGCACGGCGGCCGAGGCGCTGACGCACCGGATCGAGCGGTCACGCAGGCTCGCGGCGGTGCTCGATCATCAGTGGCGGCCCCGCACCAGCTACGTCTGCCTGACCGGCAACGCGCAGATTGCCGAGCTGCTGCTGCAGGTCGCCGGCGCGAACAACGACTGGCGGCTCGCCAACGCGGCGTTCAAGGCGATTGACGACGTGAAGCGGGCGCAGGTGCTCGACAGCGGTGACGCCGGCATTCTCGGCGGCATTCCCGGGTCGTGGCCCGTCAGCGGCGACTACATTCCGTTCGCGCTGCCGAACTGGGCGCCGAAATTCTTCATCGACGCGCTGCTGGCCAAACGCCGATGGCTGCAGCGGCCGCTGCCCTTCGCCCCCGATCTTGCGCCGGTGGTGAACGCGCCGTCTTCGAGTGTGATTGTCCCGCCGCCGCCGGCCCCTACGCTGGTCGTCTACACGACGAGGATTTCGCCGATGTTCGCATCGCTCGCCCGCGCGCTGGCCGGCGAGGGCGTGGCGCCGGCGCATGTCGTCATCGAAACCGATCGCTCGCGGCTCACCTCGGCGCTCGCGGCGTTTCGCCATCCGGACGACGACAGCGCGACGATCTGCCGGCGTCTGGGATGGCCGTCGACATTTGTCCGCAGCATCAACGGTCCGGATGCGGTCGCCCTGGTGAAGCGCCTCGCGTCCGATGTGGCAATCAGCGCCGGCGCCGGCATCCTGCGCACGGCGATCCTCTCGGCGCCTCGCCGTGGGACGCTGGGTGTCCATATGGGCCTGTTGCCGCGTTATCGCGGCATGAACGTCGCCGAGTGGTCGGCGCTTTACGGCGACCGCGCGGGCTGCACCGTGTTCTGGATCGACGAAGGCATCGACAGCGGCGCGATCGCGGCGTCGGAGGCGGTCGACGTGTCCGCATGCCGCACGGTCGCCGAGCTGCGCGCGTGCGTGAACGAGCGACAGCTCGCGCTGCTGTCCACGACCGCTCGCGCCGCCCTCGCCGGCGATGTTCGCGCGCCGTCTGGTGCGCACGCGGGCGGCGACGGCAGGCAGTTCTACCGCATGCATCCGGATATCGCGGCCCTTCTCGAACGCAGGCTGTCAGAGAAGGCCGCCCTCGCATGACTGCCGCCGTGCTCCAGTCGAATTACATCCCGTGGCGCGGCTACTTCGATCTGATCCACGACGCCGATGTGTTCGTGTTCTATGATGACGTGCAGTACACCGTCAACGACTGGCGCAATCGCAACCGCGTCAAGACCGCGAACGGCGTCGTCTGGCTCACGATTCCCGTCGGGAACCAGAACGATCGCCGCATCTGCGACGTTGAGATCAAAGACCGGAGCTGGATGCGCAAGCACTGGATGACCATCGAGCAGTCGTACCGCAAGGCGCCGCACTTCGAGCGCTACGAGCCGTTCCTCCGCGGCATCTACGCGCGCGAGTGGACCTCGTTGTCCGAGCTGAATCAGACGGTGATCAAGTCCGTGGCCGGCGATCTCCTCGGCATCGGCACGGCCTTCCGAGACTCGCGGGAATTCACGCTCGAGCACTCGAAGAGCGATCGGCTGCTGTCCCTTCTCAAGCAGCTCGGCGCCAGCCGCTACATCAGCGGCCCGGCTGCTAAGGCGTATCTCGACGTGGACGCGTATGCAGACGCCGGCATCTCGGTCGAATGGAAGGACTACACGACCTATCCCTCCTATCCGCAGCTGCACGGCGACTTCGCCTCTGACGTCAGCATCGTCGACACGCTGATGTGCTGCGGCGAGCACTCGCCGGACTACATCTGGGGTTATCGGGACGCGCCGGAGGCGGGCCTGTGAGCGGGTTGCGGGATCAGGCGGCCGCCGCGATTGCCGAAGACGGCTGCTTCGTCCTTCGCGATGTGCTGGCGCCGGCCTTCGTCGATCGCGCGAAACGCGACCTGATGGCGGCCATCGAAAACGACAGCCGGAAGTACGGCGATCGCGCGACGCGCGATTACGCGATGGTCATGCTGTGTTCGCTCTACGGCGGGCCGTTCGTCGAGGTGTTCGACAACGAGCGGCTGATGGAGCCGTTCAACGCCGTGCTCGGAGACGAGTGCATCGTCTACGCGTACACCTCGTCGTCGATGCCGCCGAACGGGCGCAACTATTCGGTTCGCATCCATACGGACTCGCCACGCATCATCCCCGGCTACGTGACGAACGTGGGCGCGACGATTCTGCTCGACGACTTCACCGAAGAGAACGGCGCGACGTGGTACCTCCCGAAATCGCAGTGGCAGCCGGACGCGCCCTCCGATGACGACTTCTACAGGAACGCGAAGCGCCTGATTGCGCCTGCCGGATCGGTGCTGTTCTTCAACGCCCGCATCTGGCACGCCGGCGGCGACAACAACACCGGCAGCTGGCGGCATGCGCTGACGATCAACATGTGCCGGCCGTACATGAAGCAGCGCATCGACATCCCGCGGGCGATGGCGGGCATGGATCTGGACAACGTCAGCGACCGCGCGAAGCAGAAGCTCGGCTTCTTCTCGCAGCCCCCCGCGTCGCTCGAGGAGTATTACCTGCCTCCGGAGCAGCGGTCGTTCCGCCAGCCGACGCGATGATCTCGATTCTGATTCCCGTCTACAACAACGAGCGGACGCTCGAGGCGCTCTGCGCGCGCGTGTCGGCGGCGCTCGCCCGCGAGGACCACGAGGTGCTCCTCGTCAACGACGGCAGCCGCGACGGATCGTGGCCGCTCATCGAGAAGCTGGCGGCGGCCAATCCGCGCGTGAAGGCCATCGGCCTCTCGCGCAACTTCGGCCAGCACCCCGCGATTGCCGCGGCGCTCGATCACGCGTCGGGCGACGTCATGGTGCTGATGGACGCGGACCTCGAGGATCAGCCGGAGCACATCCCGCAGCTCGTGGCGGCGCTCGGCCGGCACAACTGCGACATCGTGTACACCGTGAAGGAAGGCGGCGACAGCTCGAACGACATCACGTCGTCGATCTATCACTACGTGTTCTCGCGGATGGTCGGCGTCGACGTGCCGAAGCGGCTGGGCACGTTCCGCGCGTTCACGCGCAAGGTGCTGCTCGCGCTCAGGGCGTTTCCCGAGCGGCACGTGCTCTATGGGCCGTTGATGTTCTACGTCGGCTTCCGGTACACGACGATTCCGGTGGCGCGCGGAAGCCGTCCGGGACGCAGCTCCTATTCGTTCGGCAAGCGGATGCGTCTGGCGGTCAATTCGCTCGTCACGTATTCCGATCTGCCTCCGCGCCTGTTTGCCGCGACAGGCCTCGGCATGGTGGCGCTCGCGTTTGTCTATTCCCTGATCGTGCTCGCGCAGTATTTCGTCGTCGGCCAGAGCCTGCCGCGCGGCCTGACGATTGTCGTGCTGCTGCTGCTCGTGATGACGGGGATGCTCATGCTCGCCATCGGCACGCTCGGCGTCTACATCTTCCGCATCTTCCAGGAAGTGCTGGCGCGCCCGCGCTATCTCGTCGACCAGACCATCAACGTCGGCGCCCAGGAGACCCATGGACGTTCGTGACGCCAACATCCTCGTGCACTCGAAGATGGCGGCGAGCTACAACGAGAAGGAGCCGCACTTCCGGCCCGAGAACCGCCAGCAGGTGCGGTCGATTCTCGAAGGACTGCGGAAGCAGTTCGGCGGACGGCTGCTCGACATCGGCTGCGGCACCGGTTTCATCATCGGGCTGGCGTCGGATCTCTTCGATCAGATCGAAGGGGTCGACATCACCGCGGCGATGCTGGCGCGCGTGCCGAAAGCGCCCAACGTCCACGTGCAGGAATCCGACGCGTCGAAGACGCCGTTTGAGAGCGGCCGGTTCGATCTCGTGACCGCATACTCGTTCTTCCACCACCTGCAGGACATGGGCGCCGTCGCCGCCGAAGCGTTTCGTGTGCTGCGCCCGGGCGGCGGGCTTTACATCGATCTGGAGCCGAATCGCCACTTCTGGACGACGATCACCTCGGTCGAAGCGCAGATCGACGCCTCGTCGTCGAAGCTGGTGCGCGACGAAGTCGAGTCGGTGCTGCATACCGACGATCGCGTCGCCGGCGAATACGAGATTCCCCAGGAAGTCTTCAACCTCGCCGAATACAACAAGAACCTTACCGGCGGGATCAATCCCGAGGAGTTCTCGGAGCTGCTCCGCTCCAGAGGCTTCACGCGAGTGACGACGACCTACAAGTGGTACGCCGGGCAGGGAAAGATGCTGCACGGGGTGTCGGCCGAGGCCGCCGCGACCGTGGACGGTTATCTTCGCGACGCGCTCCCGCTGTCGCGGGGGCTCTACAAGTACTTGCAGTTCAACGCAGTCAAGCCGTGAAGGTGCTCGTCTACGGATCGACGACGTTCGGCAGCGTCGTGCGCGTGCTCGTCGAAGAGTGCGGCCACGAATTTGCCGGGTTCATCGACGACGTCAATCCGGCCGGCGGCGAGGTGCTCGGCGGGTTCGAGGCCGTGAGGAAGTCGCACGGGCCCGGAACGTTCGGCTGTGTCAATGCGGTGGGCTATAACGACCTCGGCGCGCGCCGGCGCGTGACCGATCGCATCGTCGCTGCGGGGTATGTGATGCCGGGCCTCGTCCATCCGCGCGCCATCGTCGGCCGCGATTCGAAAGTCGGGCCGGGCGCATTGATCATGGCCGGCGCGACCGTCGACATCCGCGTCGACCTCGGCCCCGGCGTCGTCATGTGGCCCGGCGCCGTCGTCGCGCATGACTCGGCGCTTGCGGGCAACACGTTTCTGTCGCCGAACAGCACCGTGTGCGGCTGCTGCCGGATCGGGTCCGACTGCTTCGTCGGCGCAGGCGCCGTTGTCGTCGATCACGCGGACGTGCCGGCATCGACGCGGATCAAAGCCGCCGAGCGGTACGTGTCGCCTCGTTCATGAGCGTTTCGTATCCAGCCGACGGCAACGCGGTCTGCTTCCAGCTCGAGGACGAGTCGTTCTGGTTCAAGCACCGCAACCGGTGCATCGCGGAAGTGGTGCGTCAGTTTCCGCCGTCCGGATACATTCTCGACGTCGGCGGCGGCAACGGCTTCGTGGCCCGCGCGCTGATCGACGCCGGCTACAAGGCCGTACTGCTCGAGCCCGGAGCGGAAGGCGCGGATAACGCGCGCAGGTTCCGGAAGATTCCCGATGTCATTTGCGGAACGCTCGAAGGCGCCGGGCTCGCGCCCGCGTCGGTACCGGCGGCGGGACTGTTCGACGTCCTCGAGCACATCGAAAACGACGACGCGTTTCTCGGAACACTTCGCGACGTGCTGGCCCCGGGCGGTCTGGTCTACCTGACGGTGCCCGCGCATCAGGCGCTGTGGTCGATTACAGATCTCGATGCGGGACATTTCCGCCGGTACCG